>Ga0315289_10016177_pt1 | contig 10313 bp, 8 predicted proteins | sample YL17G11_40_MG_FD_203452 | JGI IMG/M metagenome (GOLD analysis project Ga0315289, IMG submission 203452) | Sediment microbial communities from Yellowstone Lake, YNP, Wyoming, USA - YL17G11_40 | ecosystem: Environmental > Aquatic > Freshwater > Lake > Sediment | place: USA: Wyoming | collected...
TGGTTTTGTACAAACTAGAGAAGGCGACGGCTGATGACCTGGCAAATGAAACGAAGAGGTTGAGAGCGGTGGAAAGTGCATCGGCAAACCAGTTGGTAAGGATGGGTTACCTCAAGAAAAGGCGAGAGGGTCGAGAGGTGTATTTCTACATCGAGTCGCCAATGGAGATGAGAAAATGAAAGGAAAAGCAATATCGATTCATTCATCACGCGGCGGAACTGGAAAGACCGTGATAGCAACAAATCTAGCAGCAACTTACGCAAATAAAGGGCTAAACGTCGCGCTTTTGGACCTTGATTTTCGGGCTCCCAGTTTAGCAACTGTGTTCTCAAAGGGGATCAGACATCCCGTCAGACACTGGTTGAATGACGTCTTGGATGGCCAATGTACGGTAGAGCAGGCTTTGATTGACGTATCTGAAGGGTACAATTTGAGAGGAAGATTGCTGATAGGATTGGCAAATCCAGCCATAGAAGCAATTCGAAATATCATGGAAAAGAGTAGAGCTTGGGAAGTGACTGCTGTAAAGAAACTCTTTTCCTTACGTTCTACACTTTTCAACGACATGAACATAGATTGTTGCATTCTCGACACTAGCCCGGGGGTTCAATACTCATCTATTAACGCCGTAATCAGTTCCGACATCTCCGTTATAGTAACAACTTTAGATTCAATAGACCTAAAGGGCGTTGAAAATATGCTCGTAGAACTTTATGATACTTTTGCAAAGCGAACTGTAGTCTTAATTAATAAAGTCTTTCCCGAGACGCGATTTTGGTCAAGCGAGAGACAAAAAGACTTAATCAGTCAGATGAAGAAAGTACTCAAACATCCTATAATAGGTGTAATACCCTGCTATTGTGATGTGCTTGAAGCCAAAAGGACTTCGCTCTTGGCCGTTGAGAAGCCAAGCCACCCTTTTCTAAGAAACTTGGAGGAAGTTGCAGAGAAACTTGAGCATGTTATTTAAACAAATTGGGAGGAAGGGTTTTTGGATAGTAAGATTTTGAAGGAAATGCAAAGGAGTATGATTAAGAATTTCTTAGATACAATAATCTTGGCTGAGCTTAGAAACTCCAGTGCTTTGAGCGGTTACAATGTCATGGAGTACATTCATAAAAAATTTGGTATCCTCATCAGTTCAGGTACGGTTTATTCTCTTTTGTATTCTATGGAGCGGAGGGGATTGATAAAAAGCGCATGGGCTCAAAGAAAACGAGTATACACACTGAGCGACAAAGGTGCAGAGATCATTAGTGTTATCTCGAAGTCGAAGAAAGAAATTCAAAGGTTCATGGGAATCTGTATTAACTGTTGATAAGACTTTCTCTAGGCCTCTGTCACAGTGACTTTTTCAACTTTTTTGCACCAAGGGATAACAGGTCTACCTTCAGAAAGATCGTTAAATATCTCCTTCTCAATTTCTTTGTTTGCCTTTTCTGCACTTTCTTCAACAAGAGAGATCTCAATGACGGCTTTTTTAACCATACAACCGCATCCTAACTTCCAATGTTATGGTGGAACGCGTTTACGAGTTATAAATATGCTGAAATTGTAAAGCCGAAGGGACTAGACCCCAAATGGGTTCAAGTCCCACAGCTTGGCTACCAAAAACCGCACTATTGCAAAGACGAGAGTTCGAATCTCTCCCGGGCTACCATTCCACAGGTGAAAGAATACCGTCTCTTTTTTTTACTTATGTTTTCTCGACAAGTCAAACCAATTGGGTTCTTGCCCACAACGGTATAATGAGAAAAGTTTTGTCTTCTTACTACTCTGGTAAATAATTAGCTGAATTCGTATGGATGTTGATGTTGTAGTAGTTGGGCTAATCGGAATAACAGGAACTTTACTCGGCACGCTACTCAGCTATTATCTTGGTGAACGTCGAGAAGATCGCATAAGAAAGACTGAAGATTGGAATAAGGTTGTGGATGAGGTTTATTCCCCCCTTATTTTTGACCTTCAGTCAACTAAAGACTGGGGGACTCTGCAAAAACTTAGGGTTTTGGGTAAAACAATCCCCGCATTGTTGGAGAAGCAGACCAAAGAACAAGTCACAAGTTCTTTAACTTTCATTCTTGGAGTCACAAACTACAACCAAAGCCAAATGCTCGAGGATACGTTAAGGAAGAATACGCGACTTATTAGACCAAGTACCCTGTGGTTTGACCTTGCTATGTTTTGCGATAATCTAAAGCACATTGAGAAAACGCTTGCTATGCTGTCTACAGCCACTTTCGCAGCCAAGATGTCCAAAGGCTTGGGTGGGAATTATCCCGACAAACTAGTTGCTGCTCTCAATAGTTACATTCGAATTGGTGCAAAATTGGATGATGCAACGGAGCATCTTATAACCGAAACGAAGAAAATAGCCTTAATGGACAAGCCGCCGAAATCATTGGATTACCAGTCTTTTTTCAACGAAAGTATTAGGAAAGATATCGTGAAGGAACTTGACAAGTTTCCTATGTTCTTGCCTAATAGAGATTAGGCAACAACAATCGAACTCCTGCTTTGCCATCTTGCGGACATACGTTAGGCAATCTCACATACTAAATCTCAGATTGAGGTTTACACCTGCGTATTATTCTGGTCAGAGATTTGACAGTTCGACGTTGAAGGCAATGAGGCACTATTTCGTATTCTAAAACTTCTCGAGAACCTCTTTCAAGTGCTGTCTCGAGCTCTCGTCGTTGTAGCGAAAATGCTAGTAAAGTCCAGCTGTTCTTATTGCAGTTTCGCTAGTGTTTGCGAGCAGAATGACAGTAAATGTGGATATTTGAACGAGTGTTTGAAGCTATCCCGGGCTACCAACAAAATCGCTATGATTTAGTCGCATTTTGCAGGTGAAATCGCTATCATTTGAAGCGTACGCTGTTGTTAGTAGCGCGGAAGAAGCGAAGAAACTTTGCTGGATTTGAGTACGTTGGCAGTTATGAGAATGCGCTACTTTTCAGAAAACGAAAATAGAAGGAGACCTTGCGCGCACCCGCTTAGTGGATTCGTAGACTGAAAAACATTAAAAAGAATATTACAATTCCAATTGAAAGGCCAAAGACGATTGCGGAAGAGACCCAGTTGGTAAACTTTGAAAGCGACGAGTATCATTCAGCGATTGCCAAAACAGTGGATGAAGCAAGAAAACTGGTTGAATCTGGGTTCACTTTTGTCTGCGACATCGACGATATGAAGCTGTTTAGTAAACCAAAGTGACAAAACATGAGCAAAAACCATGCCTACTTGATGAGAAGCTGTCCTAATTGTTTTAATCCGTCTAGAAGTGGAGATGTCTCCCGCACAATCCCCTCTTTTCTCTTAGCGCTTTCAAAGAAAGAGGTGAAATGGGGTCAGCTGCGTTGGCGGCGCTATGAGCGCTTCTGGCCGTAGTGGCTCAGCAATATCACTGCGTCGAAAAGGAATACTTGTCCGGTGTTGTCTATGTCGCAGTTGGGATTCCGTTTTGGAGAGCTAAACATTCGTTTGGAAGGAACAGGGTCTGAACCGTTGGCTGCTGATGAAAAGGTGGGGTCAGGGTTCTTTTTCGTCGAAGTGGTTGCCGAGTATTATCGCGTCCAAGATGTTTACGTATCCGTCGCCGTTCAAGTCTGCGTTGGGGCTCCAAGCGGGTTCGCCAGGTGCGCTGCCGAAGACACTGCCCAAAAGTATGGCGTCCAGTATGTTGACGTGTCCACCGCCGTTGATGTCTCCAACAATGGCCACTTTGACTGCGCCATTCACGAAGGTGTTGTCCGCCGTGTCCGTTTCGCCTGAAACAGGCCAAGCATAAGCGCTTATCGTATAGTTGCCCAAGGCAAAACCAGTAGTGTTCCAAGTGAAGGTGAGGGTTGTGGAGTTGTCGCTTGCCATGGTGATGTTTATGAGCGTGTTGATGACGGTTGTGTTGGCGTAGACTGTGACGTTGAAGGTTTCTGTGAAGTTGCCATAGTTAAATATCATTACATTGATAGACGCGGTGTATCCTTGTCCCACAATGTTTTTGGAAGTTGTAACGCTTGTTATTCCAACGTCATGTGGATCCCAAGGATACGGCTTCATGAGAGGATAATTATCCTGATTGTCTTCATCAATAACGTATGGCGTATCGCCCATTCCGTCGCTGCCACTCTCATTTTGACATGAGCCACTGTGCAAGTCAACGCCCGCGTAGTCGCTCCAGTAATTCCCGCCGGAAGGATAACCATCATCCCATGTGTTTTCTCCTGTGTCATCGAAGCCTTGTTGTTCCCAGTTGTCAATGATGCTGTTGTGGTAGACGCGGTTTCTGATGGAATCGCGCAGCACTATTCCTTTGCGGTTTGAAGAGACAAGGTTGGCGGCAACGGTATTGTCTGACGATTCGATAGCCACAAGACCTTGATTGCTCCCGTGAGAGAACACGTTATTTGAAAAAGTGTTGTTATGTGAGAGGAGGATTTCAACGCCATGCCCGGGGATGACGCCGAGGCTTCCGCTTAACTGAATATTGTTGCAAGTTGCGGTGTTGTTGTCGCAGTCGTGCCACAGGAGGATTCCCGAGTGCTCGCATGCTGTTATGTTGTTTCCTGTGATGCTGTTTCCTGATGAAAACATGAGTCTGATGCCGTCGAGCGCGCTCACGTTCGAGATGCAGTTGTTGGCCACTTTGTTTCCATATGAAGCATGAAGCTCAACAGCCCATCCGTGGTGTGAGTATATTTCATTATTTTCAATGTTGGTGTTCGTTGAGTTCCATATGTTGATGCCGAAGACGTTATGTGATACAACGTTACTGCTAAGGTTAACGTTTTCAGCGGCTCTTATCGAGATACCAGTGCTGTAGGTGTCGTTGGGGGTATTGGCGAAAACCCTGTTGGAGCAGAAGATGCTATTCGTCATGTTTTCTGTGACGATTCCTCCGATGTTTTTCGTCACATTATTCGAGTGAACGACCATGCCTGAAGAAGACTGAACGTACAGCCCCGCATAGTTTCCGGAAATGAGGTTCTCTGAGAGAGTGTTGTTCAAACACGAATGCGCCCCTATTCCATAGCCTTTGTATCTTGTTATCTTCCTGTCGAAGTGACCCGGGTTTCCTGTCACCTCTTGTCCCTTGATCTTGATTATATACTGACCTTTGGGAGGACCGAAAAGGCATGTCCAAGGATTCTTGTCATCGCACCCGAACCCGACAAACTCATGAAGCTGTGGAGCGCCATCCATGTTTTCGTCGTAGAAAAGCCCAAGCAGCAGGTCTTCAACGTCAGAGTGCCCGAACGCTTCCACACTGATCACAGGAGTCTCCGTCGTCAACTCCATCACTTCCGTGTAACTGCCGTTCATAAGGCCAATCGGGTAGTGCCAAGCCAGGGGTTGCCACGAGTCCTGGTAGACTTCCAGATCAGCTTTCAGGTCAATTTCCACAGCACCGTTGGAAGAGAACATGCTGGAGGTCACAGTGTTGCCGTCTCCAGCAAGGTCTAACCCGGCTTCACCGTTCTGGACTGTGAATCCACTAATGTTCACGTTGTCTGCGGTTACTGTGACAACTGTTCCGGTTTGGTTTCCGTCGATTGTTGTGGTGGTTCTATCTTGACCGGCAATCGATACGGTCGTGTTCACACAAACGTGTTCATAATACGTTCCATTTCTGACAAAGACTGTGTCTCCTGCGTTTGCATTGTTTATGGCTTCTTGGATTGTGAGATAGTCATCTGGCACAACTATCGTTCTTGCCTTGACTGGTTGAATGTTAAACGCCAACGTTAACATGCTTGTTAACAGTAATGTGAGCATTATTACAGAAACTGTTCTCCTGAACATTTCTTCTCCTAACTCCTATGAAGGGCTAGAGTTTAGCCGCATAAAGCGGTTGTGGAGGAAAGTTCTATTCTTGCTGAAAACTGCAGATTATCCTTGTCTTCAAACCATAGTCACCATCACTTGAAATCTGGCCCACCTTTCGAAAGCCCACAGAGCCGAAAAGCCGACCGCTCCAAGAGAAAAAAGAGGGGTTTTGCGGGAGACGTCGCCACTGGCCATAGGGTTCGAATCCCACTAGCGCTCGCATAAACCGAAATCTTGTGCCATAGCTACTTGTTTAGAAGCATTCTAAGTCGCTCAACCAATGATTTTCTATCTTGGGGCCGTTCCCTCCAGAGCTTTCCACGATTTCTATATTCCTCACCAGAGATCTTTCCTTTTCTCTGCAGTTCGTTAAGCAGCTTTGTGAATTCTCCAAACTGTATTTGTTCATTTCTTGTTTCATCGTCTAGCCTTGTTCTTCTGGTTGTCTCTATTGGAGGTTCGTCTCTATCAGGTGGAGGGTAATTATCGTACAAGAATCTAGAGAAATATGGAAGCTCCCAAGACATGGTTTCCGGTAAGTTCTGTTTGACTCTAAGAAGTTCAGAGATTAAGAACTCATACGTCTCACCTAGACTAGTATATTGCGCTGGAAAGCTGGGTTTATCTACAATTTCGTTGAGGAAATGCTCCAGATGGCTAGTCTTGAAAATTGGCAATACATCGCCATCTTCGTAGTTGAAGCAGAAAATAATCTTCTTGGCGATATGTCTGTCATACCCCAAACCTCTTATCCGGTCCCATGGCGCGTCTACTTTTTGAGCTAGGGATTTCTCAGGATCGACCGTAACATGAAGCAGTTCTTTGAAATCTTCGAATTGATCTCTAATTTGCCTGTAAACATTTGAGTAAAGAGTCAGATGTCCAATTGGCTTCAGGTAATACTCTAACCAATGGAAGAAGTCTCCAACTTCATCTGATTGCTCTCTGAAAATATCATTTGGGTCAAGAGTCTCTATTGATTCAGGGTTCTCGGCAAAGGGATATCTTACTCTAAAATCTTTCAATAATCTCATCGCACTGTCTATTTCGATCTTGATTACTCCGTTCTTATCAAAAGCCCTCACTTTCTCTAACAAAGACTCTTTCACTTAGCACTCACTCTCAATATCGGTTCCATTGAGGTTTGAACAGCGCGCGTTAAGAAGAATTATAGCGTCGAGCAGATATTTGCATAGCGGTTGCTTATAGTCCCAAATGATCTTGTGCTCTATGGAATAAAACAGAAAAGAGGGGATTGTGCGGGAGACATCTCCACTTGTCCTTTGTGTTTGATTTTGCGGAAAAGTTATAGCTGAACCGAAAGAATCAATCAGAATAATGGGAGAGAATGGAGTTGGCTCAAGATGAGGTTAGATCCTTTCTGACTAACATGAAATTGATTTATCAACATGGTGTTTCTCATTCCAAAATTAAGTCTAAGATAAATCTGATGTTTGCTATCCATAATAGCCATTACGTAGTAGAGCAGATACTAAGAGAACGAGCTAAAGACACGAAGTTTAGTGATGCTCTGCACAAAATCGGCTTTGAAGAAATTGTAAAAAGAGTCAATGAGAAACAAAACATACAAGACTACAATCGCCTCTTGCAACTGAATAAGATCAGAAATGATGCAGAACACTTGAATATAATTCCAGATATTGATGATGTGAGATTCTACGTAAAGATTGCAGGCGACTTTTTGAAGTGGAGTTACAAGAACTATTATGATGTTGAATATGATTTACTCAATTTGGAAGATATGATACAAGATGCTCCAATAAGAAGAGTGATGCTTGAGGCAAAAGCATACATAGAGAAAAACGAGTTGCCAAACGCCTCTCAGAAAATGTATGAGGGTTTAGGGGCATTGAAATTCATGTTTTTTAGATTCTTTGCAGATGTTAGACTTGAAGGAATACGTTTCAGCGATGGCAATTCTTTGGCGGATTTGCTGGCAGACCTTGCTTTCAAAATGCTCATAGCTGAAGATGAGTCAACTTTGATGAAATTTCTACAAATAAGAACTAAGTTCAAACTAGAAGAGGGAAAACCCGTAATAGTTGAAAGCGTTTATCCCATAATTCCATTCAAAGACAAGGAAGAGGCAAATGAACATTACCAAGAGATTCTCAACATAATCTTAACCTATCAAAATAGAGTCCCTCCTTTCGTCTGGAGAAAAACAGAATAAAAAGGCAGGCTAATTCATGGAAAACATAATTGGTGATGTGAGAGAGTGGTTCTTGCCAAGAAAAGAGTATTTTGATGCTTTTATCAAAAACGACACACGTGTAGAATCATGGTATAAGGCAGAGCTGTTAGTGCTACTGAGTAGATTAGTTAAAGAAAGAGCAGTTGATTCTTTTGAAAGAGAGCCAAGCTTCTATGATAAAGAAGGTAAGAGATCACAGATTGATTTTTCTGTAACGATCAAAGGCGTGGAGCATTATTTGGAGCTAAAGGCTCTCTGCATTAGTCAGTCTAAGGGAACGCCACGAAATCTGTCATTCTACTTCAGAGATGATAATGTTGGACTGATTAAAGACTTCAAAAAACTGGATGCAATAGGTATCAGGAATAAATGGATTCTTGCGTTTATTTATCCCAAGCCTGATACGGAAAATTGGAGATTGACTACCAACAAGGTAGATAATTGGGAGCTGCCAGAACTGCCTAGGTTTTCTATCATTGGTACGGCCAAGATGCGCGTGAAGAGATCATCAATAGTCTGAAAGCGCGCGAGGGTTAGTATATATGCTATTTCCAAATACCCCTCCCACTCCCCGCATGCGCTAAACGTGCCTACCATCGCATAGAATTATCCTCCACAAAGTTCAAAAGCTATTCGGGACTATTCTACTACGCGCAAATTAGAGAGGAGAAAGGAAAAATGAAATTGTCTACTACAAGCAAGGCAATTTGTATAGTGTTTGTTGTGCTTCTAATGGCTTCGATAGTTTCTCCTTCGGTTCAAACGGGGAGCGGTCTAGCTGTGCCGGGGGTTCCTGACAAAGGATTTGATATTGACGGGACGTACATGAGAGACTGGACCCAGCAAGCTGAACAGGCTCGTGCAATACAGGAGCAAAAAGTCAGCGAATTTGGCACTCTCACGGACCCGGAAACAGACATGGAAATATTGGTCGGCGATTTCGGTTTGAACGTTGACTATGAGCAGAACTTCCATTACGTCCTGACTGGTGAACACTGCTACATGTACGTGGCTCTTGACTTGGAAGCTCCATTCTACAACTATTACGACGACGTCACGGGCGAATATGTGTTCGAAAATCCCATCCTTGGAGGCGGCTGGTCGGATGAGGACAGAATCTCGGTCGCACAACTTCAATACTTCGCGGACGAATTCGACAGCAACATCTATCCGACGTTAACCGGAACCTTCGGCCTTCCGCAGGAGAGACCTGAAGGTGAAGCCAGAATCTACATCCTCGTAATGAACATTCACGACGAATCCTACTACGACTCAGCAGTCACGTCATATATTGTAGGATACTTCTCATGGGGCGAACAAGCAGCATACGGCAAGAACATAATCCACATTGACACTTACGACTGGACGAACCGAACAGGTCCGGGCGTAGCTAGACCTTACCTCATGGAAGGCGTTGTTGCACATGAGTTTGAACACCTGATCCACCAAGACATTGACTCTGGCGAAGTTAGTTGGGTCGACGAAGGATTGGCAGATCTGGCAATAATGCTCTGCGGCTACGGTCATTCACCGAGCCACATATACTATTATCTGACATACTACTTGATTACGCCCCTGACGTATTTTGGTGGCGGTCTCGAAAGCTACGGCGCAAGCTACCTGTTCGCGCTGTACCTCTGGGAACACTTTGGTGGAACATCGTTCATCGTTGACCTCGTCTACAACCCGCTCCACGGCATAGAAGGTGTTGTAGATACTCTACATGATAACGGATACATGATTAGCTTTGACGAAGTCTTCCGACGCTGGGCAATCGCTAATTATATTGACGACACGTCCATAGACGGCGGCATCTATGGCTACTATACCTTGGACATTCCGTCCAAAGACACATGGGGCATATCAATCGAGTACAGAGTATACAACAACTGGATCGGCCCACCATTCAGTCACGGCTTCTACATGGACTCATGGGACTGGTACGGACCTCAAATGGCCTACACCGCTCAATATTGGGACTTTGCATTCAACCCATCTCAAGGACCCGTATCCTTCGAAGTTGGAGGAGATGCGTATTCAGGAGTACAACCATATGGCGGCGAGTATCACTACTATGCAGGATTGGGAAACTGGCTCTGGAGAAAACTCAGCCAGACATTCTTAGACCTGAAGGCAGACGCACACTTGAAGTTCTGTACGTACTATGAGATTGAAGAAGACTGGGACTACGGCTACGTCGAAGTACACGACCTTACCACAGGAAACTGGACAACCCTTCCAGGTCTTCACACTACAACAACCTTGCCTCACA
>Ga0315289_10016178_pt1 | contig 10312 bp, 6 predicted proteins | sample YL17G11_40_MG_FD_203452 | JGI IMG/M metagenome (GOLD analysis project Ga0315289, IMG submission 203452) | Sediment microbial communities from Yellowstone Lake, YNP, Wyoming, USA - YL17G11_40 | ecosystem: Environmental > Aquatic > Freshwater > Lake > Sediment | place: USA: Wyoming | collected...
CGTTCGATGGTGCTGTCTGAAGACTGCCACACGTACACGTTGTTATATCCGCTGGAGATGATGTTGTTGCGGACGTTACTTCCGTCGGACGGATGAGTATCTCCTACATAGTGGCCACCGATCAGCACGCTCACCTGGTTTTGGGTGCCGTTCGTGTTCTGAATCGTGAAGCCATCGACAGTCACACCATTCGCCGCGATGACGACAGTTGATGCGGTGCCGACGGTGGTGAGCGTTGACCAGGCGATTGTGGCCTCTGAGTTCGGGCGCGTTCCACTGCAGCCTGGGTCAACACCAGCATTGGGACCGTTAAGTGTGAGGTTGGCCGTGTCGATGACGACCTGCTCGTTGTAGGTGCCGGGGCACACCAGAACAGTGTCGTCTGACGCCGCAGCGCTGACTGCCGCTGAGATGGTACTGTAGGCGGCGTCGGTGGCGTCACAGTCAGTGGCGCTGCCGTACCCGTCATCGTCCACGACGAGGGTGGCCCCGGCGGCGACGGGTGGGCCCGAACGCAAGACCAGCAAACCGATTGTGGCAAGAGCAAGAGCACAGGCCAGCCAGCGTATCACTCTCATGGCAACTCTCCTTCTTAGACTATGCGCTACCGGGCTGGATTGTTGGCGGCGCGGCCCCGCCGAGCACGAGGCTGCTGGTGAGGCCGACGGGCCGCGCCGGCTCCCCACAAACCCGACTCGGCCTCCAGGACACCAGCCGCGCGGGCGTAACCCACGGCGGCGCAGATGTCCTCGGCGGCCAAGCCGAGTGGGCCCTGGACGGAGGCTAGGCTGCTCTTGGGACTCCTTGGCAGATGTCTCGTGTCGCGCTACCTGGCGGGGCAGCCCGTCCGAGGGGTCAACCGGAATTGGAGACGCCCACGACGCTGATGGGCGCACCACGGAAGGTATCACAGGTAGTGAGCGGACGGGATACGGAATTGTACGTACGTGCACGCCATCATGTGTCATAGGGTGCCGGTACGCGGCCGGTCCTCCGGCGCCTGACCACCGGCTGGCGGACGTACGCACGCGCGCTCAGGGGCCGCGCACGTCTCGCGCCGGGGCGTCTTCCTACGCAGGAATGCGTATCGACCGCGCCTGCCGTCGGAGCGATGCTTGTCGCGCGGGGGAAGGGACGCCTCCGTCCAGAGGCCCGCTCTGGCTTCGCAACGCAGGGGGTCGGGGAAGGGATGCCCCGCAATCTCGGAGCCAGAGCGGGCCCGCCATCGTTGCCCCCGGTGGCGCGAGACAAAGGCTGTGTCGCTGTGGGGCAGCCGAACCTCGGCAGAACGGAGGGGTGGGCTGTGCCCCTTGTCCTACCAGCGTCCCAGACGGGGCACAGACGAAGTCACACGCTCAACCCTGGTCCTCAACCAGCCCTTCCTGGATGGCACGGACACCCGCCTGGGTCCGGGATATGGCGCCCATTTTGGCGAGTATGTTCTCGACGTGCTTGCTGGCAGTCCGAGAACTGATGCCGAGGCGGAAGGCGATCTCCTTGTCTGCCATGCCCTCCGCGACGAGATAGAGCACGGTTAGCTCACGAAAGGTGAGGTCGTACCGCCTCGCCGCCCCAATCCGACGCTCCACCCTCGCTTCCAGCTCATCCCTTGCCCTTTGCAGCGCCTCCTCCGCCCGCTTGCGGTCGGTTAGGTCTCGGACCGCGCCCACCCTGACCCTGCGGCCTTGGTAGAAGGCGCTCTTGGCGCGGAGCTCCATTGGGAAGGGCGTGCCGTCCATCCTGAGGCCCACCGCCTCGTAGGGTTCCTCAGATCCTGAGATGATATGCTGCCGCACCAGGTCGCGCGACTCGGGCGCGACAAACCTGGGAAGGTCCACTCCAATGATATCAGAAAGCTCGCAGCCGAGCATGGCTGCTACCTGCTGGTTCGCCTCCAAGACCCGAGCACCGTCATGGATCACGATTCCCTCAAGGGCAGCTTCCGACAGTGTGCGAAAGCGTCCCTCGCTCTCACGCAGCGCCACCTCCGCCCGCTTGCGCTCGGTCACGTCACGCGCAACGCCCAAGAGCTCAGCCGGCCGGCCGGCCGCGTCATGCAGGAATGCCATGTTAGCCTCGACCCAGATGACGGAGCCGTCCTTGCGATAGACCTCCAGCTCCAGCGTGCGCGACCTGTAGGGGTCCTTCTGCCCCAGGCTTTCGACGGCCATTTCCTCCGCATAGACCTTCTTGATGAACTCCAGCGAGGCGGGGGTCAAGACCTGTGGGAAGGTCAGCCTCATGGATTCCTCTGCCGTGTAGCCCGTCAGCCGCGACATGGAGGGGCTCACGTAGGTGAGGTTCAGCTTCAGGTCGGCCGTCCAGATGACATCCGTGAGGTTCTCGGCAAGAAGGCGGTAGCGTGTCTCGCTGTCCCGCAGCGCCTCCTCCGCCCGCTTGCGTTCTGTTATGTCCCGGATCACCCCCTGGCGTGCCCGCCTTCCCTGGTAGGTTATCGTGCTCACAGAGATCTCGGCGGCGAACTCGCTGCCGTCCTTGCGCAGCGCCCTGAACTCGTACCGGGCAGCCACGTCCCGCCCCTCGTCCCTGGCGCGGCCTCTCTCCACCATCAGCTCCCCGTGCTCCGGCAACACGAAGTCCGTGAACGGGCGGCCCACAATCTCCTCGTCGCTCTCAAAGCCGAGCATCTCGACCAGCGCCGGGTTCGCAAACCTGACCTCGGAGTTTTCAACCAGTACGATCCCATCAATGGAGTCCTCCGCGAGCCTGCGGAACCTCTCCTCGCTCTGCCGCAGCGCCTGTTCGGCCCGCTTGCGCTCCGTGATGTCCCTCGTCACGGCAGTGAAGGCTTTGGGCTTTCCTTCCGCATCTCTGATCAACGAAGCACTCAGCTCCCCAGCGAACGAGGTACTATCCTTCCTGACCAGGGTATACTCGACGTTCCTCACGGCACTCGTTTCCAGCGTCTTCCGTGCATTGTCAATAGCACGTTGCCGGTCCTCCGGGGCGATGAGATCGAACGCGTTCCTGCCGCTTGAAAGCAGTTCCTCCGCGTCCTGGAACCCGTGGAGGCGAGCCGCCTGCTCGTTGCACATGACGATATTCATATCAAGGTCGGTCAGTGTGATGGCATCAGGCGACGCTTCAACGAGACTGCGGTAGTCCTCCTCGCTCTCTCGGAGTGTCTCCTCCGCCCGCTTGCGCTCTGTAATGTCGCGCAGTGTCCCTACGATGCCGATGGGAGTGCCTCCTTCATCTCGAAGCAGTGAATTGTGCATCAGGGTGGGGAAAACCGTGCCGTCGCGCTGGACATGCCAGATCTCGCCACTGAACTCGCCTGTCTCTCGTGTCTGCTGGTTGGCCGCGTCGACGGCCGGCGTCTGTTCGGGCGTGTGGAACACGGAGAGGTGCTTACCAACAAGTTCCTCCGGCCCGTAGCCGTGCATGGCTGCAAAGGCGTTGTTCACAAACAGCAGGTTGCCAGCCAAATCGGATACAGCCATGCCCTCAGACGACTGCTCTACTGCGGATGACAGAAGCCGAAGTCTACCCTCTGCCCGCCTGCGCTCGGTGATCTCACGCGCGATGACGACAACCTCGTCGTTGCCGCTGACCGCGATACGTGCCTCATAGTGGCGCAAATCCCCGTCCGGCAGCGGCACTGGAAGCTGGTACTCGAAGGCCTGCGTCTCGCCCGTTCGCAGTGCCTGTTCAATGTGGTGCATCACCCGGCGAGCGAGATCTGCCGGCAGCACCTCATGCACCGTCCGCCCCAAGAAATCGGTAGGCGGAATCGCGGGTGCCTGCCCCTTTGCGGGCATGAAGTCCAGGAAGCGACCTTCTCTGTCCAGGTGGAAGATCAGGTCCGGGATGGCCTCCGGCAAGGCCCGATACCGCGATTCGCCCGCCCGGAGCTTGTCTCGCAGGTCCTCCGCCATCCGCTTTTGCTGGGTGATGTCGGCCGCACCCACGAACACCGCGACTACCTCAACATCTTTTGACGATCGGAACGAACCGGGCGCGATAGGAGGAACCGCTGAACCTGCTCAAAACTTCGCACGCCTGGACCTCTCCTGTCTGGAATGCCCGTCGCAGGGCTCCGCGCATCGCACTACGATCGCCGGGGCGCACGGCGTCATGGATCTTCGACCCGATCAACACGAAAGGACTCGCCGAGGTCCGATTGCGGTGCAGAATCGTGCCGCTGGGGTCGACGACCGCGCCGAACTCCTGGATATTGTCCAGGAGTCCAAACCAGTTGTGCTGGAGCAACCTCTCTATCTGTTGCGCCCGCGTTTCGCCCGGCTGGTTCGACATTCTGACGTCCTCCGTGACCTCAAGATCCCGCCTGGCCCCCTGCCTCGGCAACGCCGGCCTCGGCCTGCGCTGCCTTGGCAGGACACAACTCACTTCGGCCGACAGCGCCTATCTGGGCCTGGTCACCCCTCACAGCGGATGAGGGCGGTCTCAGGAGGGTCCAGCAGTCGCTTTCGCTTGTCCTATCTGGCGGGGCAGTCGCTCTGGCGGTCCTGGCCGAGACGAGACACTGAATGGCGCTCTAGGCGCGCGAATAATGCGCGTGCCACCAGCACGACCATTGTATCACCTGCGTCAAGGGGTAAACGGCCAGGCCGAAGGGCCCAGTCCCGCGCCCTACCCCCGGGCGTCGATCGGCTGCTGCTGGATCGTGTGGAAGTCGGCCTCGTCCAGGGGAGCCAGCTCGCCGCGACGGTGGGCGTCGAAGAGCTGGAACAGGTCCCGCTTGTGGGGCCGCTTGCGGCCGATGGGGCAGGCCTGCCAGTCCTCGTAGGACTCGTCGCAGTAGCCGAGGCGGTGCTCGCCGCACTTGGGCTGGAGGTAGCGGGCCAGCTCCGGGAACTTGCGCTTGAGTTCGGCCCGCATCAGTGAGACCACCTTGCGGAACTCCCACTGGGCGCGGGTGCAGAGGCGCAAGTCTGCGATGTGGAGCAGCTCCTGGAAGTTGATCGTGACCTTGAAGTTGGTCTGAGCGGCGTTGGGGATGAGGAAGCGGGCGTCCTCGGCGGGGACGCCGGCCTCCAGCATCTCCTGGTAGAGCTGCCCCAGGTCCTGGAAGGCGCGGTGCAGCTTCTCCTCGAAGCCGGCCATGCGCACCGTCTCCGGCACGGTGTAGGGGAACTGGCCTTTCTTGAAGGCGACATAACGCTGGCTCTGCTGCTCGAAGCTGATGCCGATGCGGTGGCGGACGAACTGGTGGCTGAAGGCCCGGCTCACGCTGGCGATGCCGAACTCGAACCAGCACTGCTCTAGGGGCGAGGTGTGGCCTGTCTCCAGCCGCTTCTCGACGAACTCCTGCATCTGCTGGCGCGTGATGCTCTCGCTCTCGATGCGCTCCGCGATCTGCATGGGTGTTAGGGAGGAGTAGGCGGTGCGAAAGGCGATGTAGAGGGAGCGGATGGGGTCGTGCGTGTGGTCCAGCAGCTTGACCTGGATAGCCAAGAACGTCCTGCTTTCTAGCCCCTGCCCGTCGATGGGCAGGGCTGCCCGCCGCCCTACTCGCCCCGCTGCAGGCCAGCGCGTGTCCCGGCGGAGGAGTTATGGGCCCCGCCACTTCGTCATTCTAGGGCAGGTCTTGGGAGAGGCGCTAGGCGGCGGTCCGTCAGAGAGGCCAGCGGTTCCTGAGGGCAACGCGGATGCCGCCGGTGGTCCCTGTCACCCGTACCGCTGTGCGCGGGCCCCGGCGCTGGAACAGGAGGTCAACAGATCCCCTTCCGACGCGCAGGCCCCGCACGCTCACGCTCTCCAGCCAGTGAGGCAGTTGCGGCCGGATGATCAGTAGCTCGCGCTCGGTCGCCCGGGGGCAGAGCCCGAGGATGGCCTGGAGGATCATGAGCAGGGCGCCGGCCGCCCAGGCCTGGGGCCGGCAGGCCACCGGATAGGGCACGGGCGCGTTGTGGGCGGAACGCGCTTCCCCGCCAAAGAGCTCCGGCAGCCGGTAGTAGGGGAAGGCCACGGCGGCATCGAAGAGCGCGGTAGCGATCTCGTTGACCTCTTCCTCAAAGCCGTACTTCTTGAGCCCCATGGCAGCGATGGCGTTGTCGTGAGGCCACACTGTCCCCAGGTGATAGCCGATGGGGTTGAAGCGTGGCGAGCTGGCACTCAGGGTTCGGATGCCCCAGCCGCTGAACATGTCGCTACCCAGGAGACGTTCCGCCACGGCAGGCGCCCGGTCGCGGGAGACGATGCCCGCCCAGAGGGCGTGGCCGGGGTTGGAGGTGATGGAGGCGCAGGGGCGGTTGGCGCCGTCCAGGGCCAGGGCATAGAAGCCCTGGTCCGGCAGCCAGAAGTCACGATTGAAGGCGCGGCGGAGGTCGGCCGCTTGTCGGCGGAGGCGCGCCGCCCTGTCGCCGTCTCCCATCGCCTCCAGAACAGAGGCTAGCTGTCTCCGGGCGGCGTAGGCGTAGCCCTGCACCTCGACAAGGGCGATGGGAGGACGGGCGAGGGTGCCCTCGGCGTGGACGACGCTGTCGGCCGAGTCCTTCCACCCCTGGTTGACCAGGCCTTTCGTCGACCGCTTCTCGTATTCCACGTAGCCGTCGCCGTCCGGGTCGGCATACGTGTCCAGCCAATCGAGGGCGGCGAGAAGCGAAGGCCGCAGTTCCTTGAGGAGCCGAAGGTCTCCGGTCCAGGCGTAGTACTCGGCGGCCAGCCAGAGGAAGAGAGGCGTGGCGTCGACGCTGCCGTAGTACGGGGCGTAGGGCAGTTCTCCCACCAAGGACATTTCGTCGCGCCGGAGTTCATGCAGGATCTTGCCCGGCTCCTCGTCCCGCCGGGCGTCCAGCTCCCGACCCTGCTTGCTGGCGAGGACGCGCAGGCACTGCTTGGCTACATGCGGGCGGAAGGCGAGGGTCTGGAGACCCACGATCGCGCTGTCACGGCCGAAGAGAGCATCGAACCACGGAGTGCCGGCAGCGAGGAAACCTTTCAGGCGGCCGTCCCCGCTCCAGAGCATACGCAGGTCGGCGAGCGAGCGGTCCAGGGCCTTGTTGAAGAATTCATTGTTGGTGAAGACCTGGGTGCACCCCTCTGCCCAGCGCCGGTACTGGCGCCATATCAGCGGGAGGCGGTCTCCAGCGGTGCGCCCGCTCTGCTGGCCGTCTACTGAGACGGTGACTCGGAAGGTGGCGCTGGCGCGACGGGGCAGCGTCATCCGCAAGACAGCGCCTTGCGGCGAGAGGGCGGCGGGCGCTGGCGCGAGGGAGATGCAAGTCTGCCGGGTACGGCCGTCCAACCCCTCGTAGCTGTACGTTATGCTGCTATCGCTGGCCTGGGGCTCTAGGAGGCGGCCTCGTCGCTCCCGCTCCTGTCCACGCACCTCGAAGATGTCCGCGAAGTCCGCCCCGAACCGGTAGACCAACTCCAGGGTCACGGGGAAGACGTTGTAGTTCGTGATCCGCAGCGTCTCCTCCAGAACGCCTGCAATGACGCGCTGCCGGCGCACCTCGATTGTGCCCCGGTTGAGGGTTCGACCCTCCTCGCACTGCATCCGGGGGTTGGTCAGAACCTGCTCTTCGGCGAAGCCCAACTCTGCGGTGGACAGGAGCACGACGGGCTCGGCGGAAAGGAAGGAGAGGTCATAGGCGGAGAGGTAGCGGGTGTCGTCGTGGTAGAGGCCGAAGCCCTGGCGGTTGCCAGGTGGCACGTTGCCGCTGTGGTCGGTCAGGAGGAAGAGGTCCCTTTCCCTTATGACGAGGGCATCGCGGATGTCCTCGATGCCCATCGGCTCGCCCTCGGGGAGGGGAGGTCGCTCGATGGCCAGGTCGTCGCTCACCCGAGGCGCGGCCATCTATGAGGCAAACACCTCTCTGGGGGTTCGGGATTCAATCCGTACAGCATCCGGCACCAGGAGGAGGATCCCGGCGGCGGGTCACGATGCTCTCTCCTGAGTGTGCTCGTCCGCAGGCAAGCCGGGTGCCGCCTGGAGGGGCGTCGTCAGGGCCAGGGAGTTCACAACCTCGTGAACCATCTCGTGGGCGCGCACCAGGTCCTCCGCCGCCAGCCGTTGGTAGGGGGAAGGGACGATCCCCTTCAGGTAGACAGTACCTCCCACGATGTCCGCCCTGGCGGTGCCGACGGGGAGGCTCAGGCAGGCGCAGAGGTCCGCTTCGAGCTGGCGGGCCAGGTCGTCGGCAGAGGCGGCGGTGCTCGCCACGCGGAGACGGTTGACAACGCTGGCCACGCCGCCCACCGACCAGACAGCCCGCTCCGCGGCGCAGCGAGCCGACAGCGAGCTTACTGTACCTAGAAGCTCTACGACGTCATCCCCGACCTCTAGCTGCACCGTGGCGGCATCCACATCCGGCTCTTGCTCGAGGGCTGCCTGGATCCGCCGGGCCACGGCGGGGCCGGCGCGCACATCGCGGGGAGCTACGCGCAGCCGGTTCACCAACCTGTCGGCGCCAGCCAAGAGACCCACGAGTTCGGCTGCCGCCTTCTTCTGTCGGAAGCTGGGCACGGCTCCCTCGATGTGGAGCGCGCCGCCCAGCATGAACAGGCGCAGTCTGTCGACGCCGAGAGTTCGCGCTGCCGCTTCCGCTACCGACTCTAGGCTCGTGCCCTCATCTGCTGGCGATGCTGTCATCGTGTACCCACTTTCCCCGCCGCTGGCTTCAGGCTATAGCCAGTTCTTCGTCGCTTGAGCCCTCCTCCTGCCGCGAGGCCGCCGCCTCGGCCAGTTGCGAGGCCTCCGTCAGGAGGGGGTTCTCCTCCGTGCCCAGGCCGGGCGCCACGACGGTGAGACGCTCGCCGATGGCCGCCTCCTCCAGGATGCGCTCGTAGAGCGCCAGGTAGCCCGCCGTCATGCGCTGAGCTGAGAAGTTCTCTTCCACATGGCGCCGGCAGCGCCGGGGATCGATGCGGTCCACTCGGAGGATAGCCCTCACCATACCGTCCACATCGTGCACCAGGAAGCCTGTCTCGCCGTCCACCACCAACTCCGGGGCGGCGCCGCGGGCAAAGGCGATGACCGGTGTGCCGCAGGCCATGGCCTCTGCCATCACCAGGCCAAAGGGCTCCTCCCAGCAGATCGGGACGAGGAGACAGTAGGCCCCAGCGTAGAGCTTTCGCTTCAGGGTGCCGTCCGCCTCCCCCACGAACTGGATCAGGTCGCCGTCGATAAGGGGCTCCACGATATCGTGGAAGTACTGCCGGTCGGCGCGGTCGACTTTGGCGGCGATGATGAGGCGCTTCCCCAGGCGTCGCGCCACCTCTATGGCCAGGTGCGTGCCCTTCACCGGTGCCATGCAGGCGAGGAAGAGGAGGTAGTCCTCCTTTCGCTCTTCGTAGGGGAAGCTCTCCACGTCGATGCCGTTGTAGACGACACCGCAGTAGGTGCCTCCTCGCACCGGCGGCATTGCGCGCCGTTCGGCGTGGCTGATGGTGTTGTACCAGCCGCCATAGCGGTCCCAGATGAACTGGGTGTCCGGCGTGATGAGGCAATGCATGGTGGATAGCATCGGCACGTCCACAAGAGGGCTCATGGCCATGGCCAGCTCGCCGGCGTGGTTGTGAACGATGTCGAAGCCGTCGGCGGCCCTGAGGGAGAGGGCGATGTGCATCCAGTCGTAGGGCTGCCGGTCCTGGAGGTCGGCGGCGGTGCGCAGGCTTCGAGGATAAACAGAGGAGAGCTCAGCAGAGGTGACGGAGTCGCCGGAGGCGCAGAGGGTCACCTCGTGTCCCTGCCGCACCAGTTCCTCGCAGAGGACGCTAACGACGGCCTCCGTGCCGCCGTAGCGAGGCGGCGGCACCGTCTCCCACAGAGGGGCGAGCTGCAATATCCTCACTACAATTCACCTCCCTGCGAGGTGAGCATCACCTCGAGCCTCAAAACTCGTAACGTCTTTGACCGCTTTCTAGTCGATATCTTGAGAGCGGTTGCGCCTGGATGGGCTGATACCTGTCAGCCCAGGTGAGTTAGCGGCCCCCTCCTTGAGGCCTGTGGCGTGTGGACGGGGCTATGAGGCGAATGGCCCGTCGCGTATCCATTCAATTATACCCGTCGGTGCAAGGGCCTGGTTAGGGAGACAGAGCGAGAAATCGAAGACTGCGGGGCATCTTTGCGCGTAAACAGTATCGCCTTCGCCGCCGCTAGCCTCAGGCTACGGCCAGTTCTCCGTCGGTCGACTCCTTGTCCTGCCGTGAGCCCGCTGTCTCAGCCAGTTGCGAGGCCTCTCTCAGCAGGGAGTTCTCCTCCCCGCTCAGGCCCGGCCCCACGACTATCAAGCGCTCGCCTATGGCTGCCTCCTCCAAGATGCGCTCATAGAGGGCCAGGTAGCCCTCCGTCATGCGCTGAGCTGAGAAGTTCTCTTCCACA
>Ga0315289_10016184_pt1 | contig 10308 bp, 9 predicted proteins | sample YL17G11_40_MG_FD_203452 | JGI IMG/M metagenome (GOLD analysis project Ga0315289, IMG submission 203452) | Sediment microbial communities from Yellowstone Lake, YNP, Wyoming, USA - YL17G11_40 | ecosystem: Environmental > Aquatic > Freshwater > Lake > Sediment | place: USA: Wyoming | collected...
GTGGTGGATCGTTTACTCGTCTAAAGGCACAGCATAAGCTAACAACACCGAATTATTGAATTCGCCCGCGCGCGCGATAAAAATACAGCGTCGCGCACGCATATTGGAGAATATTTTTCGCTTGACACTAGACAGGGATGTTTAGTTAGTTTTAACTTGTAAGGGTTTTAGGGGGGTGGGATAGGCGTGTGTGTGTTGTTCAAGGAGTTCCAGCTTCCTTTTTTGTAATTGTTTTTTGTCGTGTTGTGTTTAGAGTGTACGGAGTGCTCGTCTGATTAGCTCTGGGTTGCCGGTGTACTAAACTGTGTTGATTAGTTCTTTGAGTCGTTGTGCTAGTTCCCCTGTTAGAGTAGAACATGCTCCCTCAGCACAACCACGCGCGCGGGATTATAATCTTGTAAAGCCGAGTCGATTCGTGCTACAATTTTCTCGTCAAGTTTTGCTCTTCCCGTTCCTCCACATTGGCTGCACTGCTCTATAGTTGTGACTGGAGTGACCCTACCGTCGCTTCTCTCGTACACGTTCTTTGCTATGGTTCCTTGTCCAAGACAAGTAGAGCATTTCTTTAATTTGGTTAATAGTTGAAGCAGTTCATTGTGTTTAGTGAGTTGGCTTGAGTAAGCGGTTATTTTTACTCTCTCGATCCCCTTTACCCTAAACCTTAGAGTTGTTGGCGACAGTGTTTCTATGCTTAAATTATCTATATCCTTTTGGTCGAGTGCTGTTTTTTGGTCAAGTGATTGGAGTATCCTCTCGATTGATGCAAGATCATTCCTGAGTAGGCTAATAGCGGAAGCAGAGGCTTTCAACTCCTCTAGGGTTTTGAGTGCATCTTCCTCCACTTGGCCGGCTTCACTCATTTCCTGTTATCACGCCTGTTTAATATCTGGACCCTCAGTAGACCAAACACCTAACTCATATGTCTTAAGCATGCGGCAATGTTTCTCGATAAGTGCTTTTGTCTCGTCATCCTCAGTCGCTAAGATGACTTGGTGTTTGGGCAGTAGGGCTGAGACCAACTTTGCGAAGGCTTCCTTGTGAGCTGTATCCATGCTTTGAGTCGGGTCATCTAAGATTATGAGGGGTAAGTCTCCTCCCTGTTGTTCACTATTTGATAGGAAGATGCTGAGGGCTGCCGCGTTGAGTTGGGCTGTGCTGAAGCGGGTGGGTATGTATGTGTCTTCCTGGTCGCTGGTGGCTCTAAAGCTGAATATTAGTGGGTCCTCTTTTTCTATGTCGATTTTGAGGCGTGTGAAGTGTGGGTGGCCCTGGATTCTTGAGTAGTAATCATTTATGCTGTCTTCAAGGCGTTTGAGCTGCGTCATGGATGCCTCTTTCTGGAACTGGGTTGAGACTTGTCTTATTGACTGTAGGGAAGCCGCAAGAGCTTGTAGGCTACTCTTTCTCGCTTCCAAGTCATCAATCTGTTTCTGAACGGTAGGCAGCTCCTCTTCAGCAACTTCGACTCTTTCTTCGTCTCTCAGATATGCTAGAACATCGCTCTGTGGAGATAATTTACCACGAAGAGAGTCTACTCCTGTGGAGTCTAGGTACCCCTCGACCTCTACTTCGAGAGCTGAAATGAGCTTCTCCACCTCCTCGAGGAGTGGCGTACCCTCTTTCGTTGATGAGGTTTCCTTCTGCAGCTTGAGTTGAAGTGTTTTGAGTTCGCCTAGGAGTTCAATCAGTCTTCTCTGGGTGTCCTTGAGGCCATCACTTTCACCTGTAAAATCAGTTTCTCTTCTAGATAGGTTGGCTACATCTACTTCCCAGCTCTTAACTAATTCATCCAGGTTATGCTGCTCAAAATCGGGTACTATCTTGCGAAGTTCCTCTGTAGCCTTAGTGAGAGCGACTTCGAGTGTCTTTATCGCGTCGGTTAAGCGCTTGTTCTCTCTAAGTGCTGCATCTAACTCGGTACGTTCACCTCTAATCCTCTTCTCTTGACCTCTAAGATCATTTACAGCCGATTTGAGTTCGTCGCTGACTTTGGATCTTAGATCCTTGACAAGTGCAGCGTTATTGATGCCTTGCGAACAGACTGGGCATGTCTCATCTTTTGTAATTTCAAGGCATTCTATTGCGAGAGTAATTAGCCGCTGCTGACCTGAGAGCTTCTCAAGCCCATCCGTTATTTCTTCAAGTCGTTTCTCTCCGTTCGATATCTTGGATGTGATCTCGTCGAAGGATCCATGTTTCTTCTGTAATTCTGATAATGCGTTTCTTTCTGATGTGAGATTAGATTCTGCTGTCTCGAATTTGTTTCTAGTTTGGGGTAGTGCGTTGAGCTTTAATCTTAGGGCCTTTTTCTGTTCGCCTAGTTTACGTAATTCTTCGTCTATTTCGGAAATCCTCGCGGTTATTGCGGGGGAGTCGATGTTCTTCATGCCCTCGAATCTGCCACGTAAATCTCGGTACCGAACTGAGTCGGTTTGGAGCGTACTTCTATGATCGTTGATTTTGCTCATCGCTTCGAGGCGTGCTCTGTCAATTTCTGTGATGTAGTTGGATAGAGCCTTGTGAGCATTGAGCAGGGTAGAGATTGAGGGTTCTATATTGATTTCTCTCGATGTCTTCTTATAGACTCTAGCGAGTTCTTCGGCTCCGTTTTGAATCCCTTTAAGGCTTCTAGCTGAGGAGGAAAGTGTAAGGTCCTCCTCCCTTAGGCCTGTGCCTAGGAGTGTAGTCTTTGTTTGTTCCAAGCTTCTCTTCAGGTTGAGTAGGAACTGGACCTTGTCGCGTTGAAGCGCGTCTATAGTCTCTGTGACTCTGGTTGCGGCTTTGCTTAACTGTAGGTCTGCGTCGAGGGTCTTCACGAACTCGCGGACCTCGTATGTGCCGAGTAGTTTGTCTATGGCTTGGCTTCTCTCCTCCTGTGTTGCGTATAGTACGTCTCTGAGCGTTTCTTGATGGAGGATTTTAGCCTGCGGGAAATTGGTGAGGCTTATTTTCAGGATTCGCTCGAGTTCAGCCTCGGCATCGTTATCGGTCAGGGTCTTGTCGCCGACCTGAACTTCTATGGGCTGCTTTCCGCTTGATGTTTTTGTGCCCATCTTCCGGGTTCTAGTGATGACGATAGGATTGCCGCCGTCGTTGAGCTTGACTTCTACGTTCGCTTTCTTCGATTTCGTGAAGAGGTTTACTATCGCGTCCTCGCGGGCGAAGTCCCCTTTCTTCATGTAGGGTATGTTGCCAATCATTGCCCACTCAATTGCTTGGAGTAAGCTGCTCTTGCCCGAGCCGTTTTGGCCATATAGTAGAGTGACGCCTTCCCCGAAGGTGATCTCCTCAGCTTTGTTGAATCCTCTTATTCCTTGGAGGCGTATTGAGTTGATTCGGTAAGGCATAGCCTTAACCCTCCAGTTCGGCGATCATGCCTTTGAGGTGCTTTACGAGGGCCTCTTTTCCTCCCTCTTGATACACCTTGAGGAACTTCTCGAAGAGTTGCCGGTCGTCCTCACGGGGTAGCTTCTCCGCTACATAGTCTTTGAAAATGTTTCCACTCAACTCGCATCTCCCCTGGATGAGTTTTAGATGGAGATAAATTGGTCAATTAGATACTAAAGATTACCCATGTTGGAGGTTAACGTTAAGCTAAAGAGGGGTTGAAGATATTTTATATGGATGGTTGAGGATCCGGTCGGCTCGCTTCTATGTAGGCTCTACGATCTGTGCCTGATAAAGCGCAAAGAGAGGGGAGGCGATAGAGTCAGAGAGGGACATAGGTTCGAAGATGAGGCTGCGGAGCAAGTTTATCATCATGCCAGGGAGGTTGGGCTTGATCCAAATCCATCGAGGACAACCCTCGATCTCCCAACCCGTTCAGGGAACGCTCATTAATTCGACACCCTTCTGATGAGAGGTAATGAGTATGTGGTAGTGGAGTGTAAGAATACCCGGGAAGCCGCAAAGGATTACCTCTATTATTTCAATGCGAAGATCCGTGATTACCTCGAAGCCCCGAACTCTGATTTGTCGATGAGGGGAATATTTCTATCGACGGTTCCCGTGGCAGAAAGTGCGTGGCGCTATGGTCTGGCCTATGGAATTAGGATAGTGGACCCGGTTTCCCCGCCGCCAGAGTACATGCTTAGAGTCGATTTGGAGGAGTCACTCGCATCCGGTCTTAGAGGGGTTCTTGAAGAGATATCTATACTCGCAAGGGATGGTCAAGGCAGTGATGGGCCTTCGAGTCTTCTCCGCGAGTACCGGTTTCTATGTGAGAGGTGGAGGAATGTCTGAGCTAGTACACCTAGGCTCTGTGCCTATGGTTAGGCGTTTTGAATACCTTGAGGTCTTCTTGAATGGAGTCTATAAAGGCCTCGGGATGAGGGACTTGGAGGCTGCTCTAGGAGAGCAGAAGAAGGCGTTCGAGGTTGAGAAGGATTTGGCCCTCGGGCGGGGTAAGCCTCAGAGGAAGGACATTAAGGAGGCGGGTAAACTTGTCGAGTACTGTCTCCGTCTGGCGAAGGATTTGAGGCTCGTCGATAAGGTGGGTTCCCGTATGCGCCTCCTTGAGGGGGGGAGGCGGTTCTTGGAGGCTGGGAAAGGTGAGCGTAAGCGGTTATTCGCAGAGTCCCACTCTAATGCCTATCCCCATCTATCAGCGATGGTTCTAGCCCTTTTACGGTTAGGAGGTGGAGAGGCTGTGGTCCCCTTAATGGATAAGCCTCCGTTTAAGCCTGAGGCTGGGAGATACGGGTTAGATGTCAGTCAGATGGTCTTTGATACAGTGAGGGATGTTGCCACTAGCCTCGGCTTGATTAATTGGTTTGTATTGGGTGTGGGGATTGAGAGGAGGCAGCACCTATACTTAACTTGTGGTTTACATGAAAGTGACCCAGGTGATTATCTGGTGAAGATTCGGTCTGGTGGTATGTGGCTCTACGCTGTTCAGAATGTGGTAGATCGGGTTAGGTTCAGGGATTCTCTATGGAAGTCGTACCTCTCCCTCGTCGATAATATCCCTGGCTCACCGGTATTTTACTCTCAAGTCCGGTCGAGCGTCTGCGCCGATTTGAGGATACGTGATGATCAGTTTGATGGGGGAGTGATGGCGATGGTTGACTATGATGATGTCTTACGTGTTGTATGGTCTGAGGGTGAGCTTCCCTATCAGCAGAACTCGGCTAGCATGTTGAAGAGCCTGCCCCCGAAGAATGAGTGGGGTGGATACGTGGTTTACCTTAAGATTGTGAGGAAAGTGAGCTGATGAGTGGCTACGGCAGTTATTACTTGAGGGACAATCCGTTCCCTGAGACCGCAGTGATCGATCCATTGAGCCCCGATATCAGGATGAATGGAAGTATCTTTCATGAGGGTATCTTCAGTAATGAGATTGAGGCGCTTAGGAAGAAGACGGAGCAGGGGGTAAACGTCGTCTACATCGCTGGCTTCAAATTCGTGAGGGGCACAGGCAAGTCGGCGTTGATGATCAATCACCTCATGAGGCTGAGAAAAATCAGCGGTTCTACGTGTGTGTATGTCTCATGCAGTAAGGAGGATAAGCCTCGGGACATTGCCAAGAGGGCTGTTGAGCAGTGGCACTCAGCGGGCTATCTGTGGGAGTCGTTTAAGCGTGCCTTCTTGGAGTTCAGTGAGGGGCGGAGTGATCCTCTTCTCGCACCCGACGCGGTCAGGGAGCTGTTTAAGGCCTTCCCAAAGGCGCCAGATAGGCTCCCCCTGAGTCGTTATACACATTCGAGGGATCACAAGAAGATCGCGAACGCTTTTGCTGGCTGGGCTTCAAACAAGATTAAGACGAGTGCGCCAAGCCTCGTTGTCTTGGCAGATAGCTACCTTAGTGCCCCATCGGAGTTCTGTGAGAGTATTAAGGGTAAGTCAGTTGACTCTATTGCGCTCTATGAGGGGTGCTCACGTTTTCTCGCTTCGTTTGGGTATAGTAGGCATTATGTGTTCTTCGACCAATTCGAGGACATGATTATGGGTACCACTAAGGCGGGGATGGCGAAGTTTGCACTCGATATGAAGGGTATAATCAGAGCCTCCTCCGGAGCTGCCAGTATATTTGTGACCCTTCACCCTGACTCGGAGAATAGGTTGAGACTCCAGACCGCGCAGGACATGACCGGCGTAGCCCCCCTAGACACGGTTCATAGGATCGATGTGATGATCTTGGATACAAAAGGGGATTCAGCAATTCATCTAGCTGAGGAGTACTTCAAGCACTTCAGGGTGGGAGACTCTCCCTATCCTACGTATCCAGTTGAACCCGAGCTCCTTGAGTTCATGTGCTACTTGGAGAGGGGTTTAATCAGGAGGTTCCTGCAGCTTCTTCACAATGCCCTTGCCTACAGTATAGGGAATGGCTACCCTGAGCTTACTATGGAATACGCCAGAACCCACTCAACAGATATTCTAGGAAAGGAGATTGATCAGAAGACGATCGACGACTTCAACACACATAAGGGGAGGCCTGTTGCCCCGGTGACCACTGGGAGGAGCTGGGCCAATACAGTGAAGGATTTTAAAGAAGCGCGCTCGCGTCAACCAGGACCCTACAGGGAGCCCTAAGCCAGTTCAAGAAGGTGTAATCAAGGATGACCCCACTAGACGAAAAGCTACGAAGGAGCTTCCCCGACGAGACCGTTAACAAGAGGCTCGCCAGAGTACAGCAGCTCGATCGGTTACCCAAGTTCATCTCCGAGTACGCGCTAAAGGAGCTGGTCGGTGAGAACGTGGATCCCACCGCTATGACCGTGCTCAGCAACTTCGTAAAACAACTCTACCCCGAGCCTAAAGAGAAGAACAGGGTCCTCAATGAGATCATGGAGAAGGGCAGCTACACCCTCCTAGACGAGTTCAGGGTCACAGTAGACATCAAAGCGGGAACCAAGAAGGTCGAGATACCCAGCCTCAGCATCAGAGACGCCATGATCCAGCCAAGCGTCCTCGAGGCACACCAGCCCCTCCTCGAGGCAGGGATGTGGGGCACCGCCAAGCTCAGCTACCGCTCTAAGGTATTCGACGAAGATGAGGACCAGGGATACCAGACCCCCGTCCTCGTAACGGAGTTCAGTCCCCTCCAGTACAGCAACATAAGCCTCCCCGACTACAAGTCCAGGCGAGAAGACTTCACGCTCCCCGAGTGGATAGACGCCCTCATGCAGACCCTCGGCATGAACCCGGAATCCTACAACGAGCGCACTAAGATACTCTACCTGAGCCGACTCATCCCACTCGTCGAGAATAACATCAACCTCATGGAGCTCGGCCCCCGTAACACCGGAAAGAGTTTTCTCTTTAAGAACATTAGCTACTATGTCAGGATCTTCAGCGGAGGCCAGGTCAGCCCTGCGGTCCTATTCTACCACCAGACCTTCCGAACACTCGGCGACCTCGCCGTCAGGGACCTGGTCGTCTTCGACGAGATCAGCCGCATCGACTTCAAGAGCGCGGATGAGATGATGGGCAAGTTCAAGGACTTCATGGAGAGCGGCGAGTTCGAGAGAGGACAGCTAAAGCGAGCCCGGAGCAACTGCAGCCTCATGTTCCAGGGAAACATCGAGGTCGAGGGAAAGGTTCCCGCTGAGGATTTCAGTGCAGTCATGCCCGACTGCATGAAGAACGACTCCGCATTCGCTGAGCGCGTCCACGGCATGGTCCCTGGATGGGAGATACCGAAGATCAAGCAGGACGACATCCACCTGTGCAATGGCTACGGCCTGATCACCGACTACTTCTGCGAGATAATGCACGAACTCCGAAAAGAGAACTTCAGCTACAACATTCAGTCTAAGATCAAGCTCACCGCAGAGGGAGACGAGGTTAGCATCAGGGATCAACGCGCCATCCAACGCCTTGCCAGTGGGATGATGAAGCTTCTCAGCCCACACGACAGTGGAGACCCGCAGGCCCTCGAGGTAGCGGTGAAGACTGCTGTTGAGTACAGGCAGCGCATCCACGACTGGCTCTGTACAATAAGCCCTGGCGAGTACCACCCCAAGACTCTAGGGTACACTGTAAAGTGGAGTTAGAAGTGTACACGTTTACGGTAAATGAGTTTGGAGGAGTAACAGATCTGGGGTAATTTGCACCGATCGTAAGATCTGCCTCTGCACCAATAAAAACCATATTTGTGAAAAAGAGGTAGATCGCTCCTGTAAAGAGTAGAATAAATAGAAAAATAAGTATAATGGTTTTTGGGGAGTCGTACCCACTAAACTTTTTTGGCATGTTGCATCTCAAAGTAAATGTTCATAGAAGGAGTATATTATAGTTATTTCTTGATTTATGGAGCTTTTGCGCGCGCGATATGGTTTCGAAAAAGATTTAAAGTAAAGCAGGTGTTAGAATCCCTATGATTACTAAACTTAGAATTGACACTTCCCAGAGGGGCCTCAGGATGGTTCTCAAGGAATAGGAGAAGGAGGCCCTGAGAGTGTACTGGAGGAGCCCCCAAGTAGGGCAAACGACTAAAGTAATATTCGATCAGGTCAACCAGCGACTCCGACCTGGGAGCATCTCAAGGGCTTCGGTCATCAACTTCCTCGAAGAGATAGCTATGATGGGGGTGTTGAGTAGGTCGGAGATTACGGGTAAAGGCGGATACAGAGGAGTTTTCACACCCAAGATGGATGAATCAGAGTTCAAAACATTTATAGTAGCGACAATCGTCGAAACCCTGATGAGAAACTTTCCAGAAGAAACGAAACGGATCCTAGAAAAGGTCCGTTAGCAGGTTCTGAAATTTTCGTAACTATAAAGAATAATAAGAACGAATTTTGAAAAGGGTGATATGAATTATCTTAGAATATATTGAGCGAAATTAAGATGCTAAATATATATAGCACTATATTGGAAAAGAAATGCGATTATAATACAACTAGCGTTAGCATAAAATATTGGGTGCTCACCTATTTTATTCCATATGCCCCTTTTACTTTCTTTTAATGCTTTCGTAACTCTAAATAGATTAGTATCAGGTTTAATTGGATATACTAAACTAGCTATAAGTAAAAGAATACCTGCGACAATTCCCGTACCAATGAATATTTCGTTTTTGCTAAAATAAGCGGTGATTAATAATGATATGCTAAACGAAATTGCTATAGAAATAAGTGTATGAGATGTAGCTCCTGGTCTTAAACAAGGCCAACCCTTCTGTTTTTGATCTTCAAAAGTAGGACATAAATCTTGATTATTTTTATATTCTATTGCAAGTTTGAAAATTCCAAGTGTAAATTGAGAGCCAGACAATATTGCAGATACTAAAAGAGGTAGAAGTCTTAGAACCGTTCCGAAAAAAGCTTCATACATATAGATCCCTGAAAATATTTATAATTATTTAAGTAACCATTTAGTAACTCTTTCATGAAAAACAAGATCATCTAAAATAAATAATATACCTAAGAATAAAAAAGGAATGCCCAGTATTAATAACCACATATTGCCTGTTTCGAATCCATAAGATGATGTAGGAAAACCAAGAGTTGAACAAATAATCCCTATCAAAGTTAAGCCATTCATGTCTCTCTCACACCTAGGCTTATCTTTCTGCTTTTTCTATCACTTTCTTACTTAAAAAACTTACCATCAGAAAATCACTTATTTCAAATATAAATCACTCATATATCATTTCTTAACTTTCAGGATGGACGTAAATATATCTATTCCTGTTGAGGTGGTTGAGCTGGGTTTCTCTGCTCGTCCCCGACGGACCGTTCTGACTAGATGAGTGGTATAACAAGGCATTATGTTCAATACAAGAAAACGCCAATTAATACATCAAATCTAACTCTAAGATATGTATGAGTATGTCTTCTTTATATTTCGCGCGCGTGGCGTCTGATATCCTAAGAGAAGTTAAAAACTTCAAAATGAAAATCATATTTGATCAGAATGGTTTTCAGTTTAGTCGCAACGGGTGACAGCTTTATTACGTTAGCAATGACGCGGAAGGTGCAGGTTGAGGTTCCGGTTCTTGATCTAAATGGTAAGCCGACAGATAAAACTAGACTTATCACCATGAGGCAGTCCATCCACGATGAACCAGGTTTCGCCAAGATGCTAAAGATCATTCGCGAGGTGGATGTCGCCTTCACTAACCTTGAGATGAACCTCCACGACTACGAGGAGGACTGTTACCCGGCTGCCGAGAGCGGCGGCACGTACACGAGGGCGCCTCCTAGCATGCTGGACGAGCTGCTCTGGATGGGCTTCGACATCTTCGGCACGGCCAACAACCACAGCGTGGACTACATGTACGGCGGCCTCTTCAGCACTATTTATCACCTCGATGCATCTGGTGTGCCCCACGCCGGCACCGGGAGGAACCTCGCAGAGGCG
>Ga0315289_10016186_pt1 | contig 10308 bp, 9 predicted proteins | sample YL17G11_40_MG_FD_203452 | JGI IMG/M metagenome (GOLD analysis project Ga0315289, IMG submission 203452) | Sediment microbial communities from Yellowstone Lake, YNP, Wyoming, USA - YL17G11_40 | ecosystem: Environmental > Aquatic > Freshwater > Lake > Sediment | place: USA: Wyoming | collected...
TCTGTTCATGTTGTCTTACCAGTCCTTTTCCACGCTGCGCGGCTTGAACTCCGGCAACTGGACCCGGTGCATCTGGAACGCCTTCTCGTTTTCCTTCATGGAGTCCAGGAGATCCTTGACCTGCTGCGGCGTAAGCTGCCCGGGCTCTGGTTGGGCTTGTCCGGAAGCCCCCGGCGGCTGCTCCTGCTGCTCGTCCTGCTTCTGTTGTTGCTCTTGCTGTTTTTGCTGCTGCTCCTTCTTGTCCTGCTCGTCCTTCTGTTTCTTGTCTTTCTTCGGATCGTCCTGGTTCTGCTCGTCCTTCTTTTCCTGATCGCCCTTGTCGTCCTTCTGGTCTTTCTTGTCGGACTGCTTGTCCTTGTTCTGCTCCTGCTGCTTCTTCTGCTGTTCCTGCAGGGTGACCGCCAGCTCCAGGTTGAAGCGGGCGTCGTCGTAGGACGGATCCAGCTCGAGGGCCTTGCGGTAGAAGGGGATGGCCTCCTTGGGCGTGCCCTCCGAGAGGTAGGTGTTGCCGATGTTGTAGTAGGTCTTCTTCTTCAGGCTGGGCTCGTCGCTGCCCGTGGAGCGCAGGAAGGCCTCCCGGGCTTCCTTGAAGCGCCCGAGCTTGAACAGCGCATCCCCGCGGTTGAAGTGGACCCTGGGCTCCCGTGACAGCAGTTGCTCCGCCCGCTCGTACTGCTCGATCGATTGATCGTAGTGCTGCTCGTGAAAGAGCTCGTTGCCCTTCTGGACCTGCTCCTGGGGGCGGGAGAAGAACCCCTCGGCCCGGGACCGGGCCGGCAACAACGAAAGCCCGAAGAGAAGGAGACCGGTGAGGAGCTGAGGATTCCTCTGCGGTGGGGTAGCTGGTTTCTCTCGGCTCTTCTGCCGAGGGACCAGGGTGGCGGCCAGGAGCAGCAGGAAGCCCACGAAGGCGAAGACCTGGAACCGCTCCTCGTAGACCGACTCCACCCGCGCCTCGTAGTCGGACTTCTTCATGCGCCGGATCACGTCGTAGATGGCGTCGAACCCCAGGTCGCCCGCGGCGGAGTAGAGGTACATCCCGCCGGTCGACTCGGCGATGGACTTGAGCGCGCCCTCCTGGAGCCGGGTCATCACCGTCTTGCCCTCGAATTTCTTGTAACCGCCATCCTGGGACTCGGGGATGAGCTCGCCGATCTGGGTTCCGATGCCGATGGCGTGGATGACCGCCCCCTGGGCGCGCAGTTGCTCCACCTCCTTCTCGTAGCCCCCCTCGTGATCCTCTCCGTCGGAGAGCAGGATGAGCACCCTGGATCGCGACACGCCCTTGGCGTTCTCGAACAGTTGCCTGGCGATGCGCAGCGCCTCCCCGAAGTTGGTCCCTCCCACCGGGATGCTCCCGGCCTCCATGGCCCGCAAGAACAGCTTGGCCGCGGAGTAGTCCGAGGTCAAGGGGCACTGGACAAAGGCCGCCCCGGCAAAGGCGACCAGCCCGATGCGGTCCCCGCCCAGCCGATCGATGAGGCCCGAGACCTCCATCTTGGCCCGCTTGAGCCGATCGCCGCTGCCCGAGGAGGAGACGTCGCGAGCGAGCATGCTCTTGGAGGTGTCGAGGGCCACAACGATGTCCACCCCGCTCTGCTTGACCAGCCTGGAGTGGGTGCCGAACTGGGGCCGGGCCATGGCGATCACCAGGGCCACCAGCGAGAGCACCAGCAGGACGACGCGCAGGATCTCTCGCTCCCAGGAAATGTCCGGGGCCAGTCGTCGGGCGAGGGCCTCGTCGGCCACCTGGCGGTGCTGGTTTCGTCGGCGCACCAGGGCGAAGACCCCCAGGGCCACCACCAGGGGCAGCGCCAGCAGCCAGTAGAGATAGGGAATCGCCGCGAAACGCATGCCGTTCTTACCTCATGGAAATGTTCGAAACCGCGTCCAGCCGAGCAGCATCTCCAGCAGCAAGCACAAGAGAGCGGGAAGGAGCGCGAGGTGGAACATCTCGGTGTGCCGGGTGAACCGACCCGGGTCCATCAACCGGGACTTCTCCATCTGATCCAGGATGTCGCGGAAGTCGGTGGCGAGCGTCCCCTGATCGGTGGCCTGGTAGAACTTCCCGTGGGCCTTCCCGGCGATGCCCTTGAGCAGCTCGGGGTTGGTGCGGATCTCCACCTGCTGAAATTGCTGCCGGCCGAAGAGATCCGCCCCGACCGGGTAGGGGACCAGACCGCCCTTGCCCACCAGGATGGGAAAGATTTTGATCCCCAGCGAGCGGGCCACCTCGGCGGCCTGCATGGGCGCGATGGTGCTGGCGTTGTCGTCCCCGTCGGTGAGCAGGATGATCACCTTGCTCTTGACCTCGGAGTCCCGGAGCCGGTTCACCGCGATCATCAGGGCGTTGCCGATGGCCGTGCCGTCCTCGATCACCCCGGTCTGGACCGAGCGCACGATGTTCTGGATGACCGAGTAGTCCAAGGTCAGCGGACACTGGGTGAAGGCCTCCCGGGCAAAGACCACCAGTCCGATCCGGTCGTTCTTGCGCTGGTGGATGAAGTTGCCGATGACCTCCTTGGCCCCCTCGATCCGGCTCGTCCTCTCCCCCAGCCGCTCCGGGGGGGCGAAGTCCACGGCGCGCATGGTGGTGGAGAGGTCGAGCACGAGCACGATGTCCATCCCTTCGGTGAACACGTCGGTCTCGGTCGAGGCGATCTGCGGACGGGCGATGGCAATCACCAGGAGCACCACCGCAGAAAGCCGCAGCAGCGGAACCAGGAAGCGCAGCGGGGAGGGTTGGCCCTGGGGCAGGAGGCTCATCCAGCCGATGGTCGGCACCATCCAGACGGGTCGCTGACGCCGCTTGATCCAGCTGGCCCCGGCGGCGAGTAGCACCGCGCCGGCGAGCGCGCCCAGGGCCACGAAGAACAACGGGTGGGAGGAGAGCGGAGCGGGCGCGGTCAGGATGGCCAGGACCCCAACGGCCAGCCCGGTCAAGAGCAGCACGGCCGAACCCAGCAGAAGCACCCGCAAGGGCTGGATACCCGATCCGGCCTCGGCCTGCAATGGCTTGGCCTTGCGCCGTTCGGAGGCGAACAGGGCGATGATCACCAGGGGTAGGATCACGGCCAGCAAGAGGGCCCAGGGGGATTCGAAGGTGAGCTGGGTCGACTGACTCATGCGGACTCTTTCACCTCATCGGGAAGTCGGGAGGCCTCCACCAGCGCAAATGCGCTGTTGATGGCCCGGGAGCAGCTTGCGTCCGTGGGCTGCAGCCGGGCGAATTTGACCAGATCGGCCTCCTGCAGGAGCTGGCTGAGCACCTCGTGATCCATCCCCGGGGTGTGCCGATCGCGCATCTCCATCAGCAGCTCCCGCGTGGTCAGATCGAGGGCGTAGAAGCCGTAACGGTTGCCCACGTATTCGCGGATCGTCTCGGAGATGCGCAGGAAAAACTCCTGGACCCGCTCCTTGCGCAGGAGGTTCTCCTCCACGATGCCGTTGAGTTTCTCGAGCGCGATCTCGTGGGCCAGGCGGGGAGGCGGCAGCTCCTTCGTGCGATCGGGCACGGCCGCGGCCGAGCGCTGGAGCCTCAGCGCGAGGGTCAAGAGCAACCACAGGACGACGATCCCCAGGGCAGCGAGCAGCCGGTAGTCGTCCACCGTGACGCCCGTCGGACCGGCGATGTCCCGGGGCTGGGGCTTGTCCAGCCCCGCCATCAGGGATCTTATCTTCACCTTGAACTCGGGGACGCGGAGCTCCGGGGCCGGCTCGCCCACGGGCCCCGAGGCGCGCAGGGCAAACTCGGCAACGGTGATCTCGCCGAGCTTCTCGTAGGCGGCAACCTTGACCCGGAAGACGCGGGTCTTCTTGCCGCCCTCCTCCTGGTCCTCCTGGGCCCGGGAGATCTCCTCCAAGCCGTCGAGGGGGATTTTGTCAGGCAGCTCGTAGGTGAGCTTCCCCTCCGGCAGCTCCACCCGGATGATGAGCTCGATCGGATCGGCCAGCCGGGCCTCCTGGGGCTTGACCTCCACCGAGACCCGCCCGGGGGCCAGGGCGGGCTCGCCGACTTTCTTGGCTGCGTCGGGTCCGGCCGCCCGCAGCCCAGCGGCGAGGAGCAGGGTCATAGAAAGCCAGGCCGTCAGGGTCTTCTGCCTCATCGCGACATCCTCGCCGCACGATGCTTGAAGAACAGGATGAGCGGGAGCAGGTACTCCTGATCGGTGAACAGCTCCACGAAGTCGATCCGCTGCTGCTTGAAGAGCTTGCGCTGCTCGGCCCAGACCTCTGCCACCTTCTCGGCGAGTTTCTCCCGGGTCAGGCTCGAGGAGGTATCGAACAGCAGCACCTCACCGGTCTCGGCGTCCTGGAAGGCGGCCAGCCCCACGTCCGGGATGGAGCGCTCCCAGGGATCGCGCAGCACGATAGACACCAGATCGTGGCGGCGGTTGGCGATCTTCAGCGCCGGCTCGTAGCCCGAGGCCCAGAAGTCGCTGATGAAAAACGCGACGCTCTTGCGCTTGCTGACCCTGGAGAGAAATTCCAGCGCCGCCTTCAGATCGGTCCCGCGGTGCGCAGGGATGAAGGTCAGGACCTCGGAGATGACCCGGAGCACGTGCTGGCGGCCCTTCTTGGGCGGGACGAACTTCTCCACCCGGTCGGTGAACATGATCAGCCCGACCCGGTCGTTGTTCTTGATGGCCGAGAAGGCCAAGAGGCCGCACAGCTCGGCGGCCAGCTCGCTCTTGAACTGCTTGCGCGTGCCGAAGGACTGCGAGCCGCTCGCGTCCACCAGCAGCATGACGGTCAGCTCGCGCTCCTCGATGAACTGCTTGACGAAGAGATCGTTCATCCGGGCGGTGACGTTCCAGTCGACGAGCCGGATGTCGTCCCCGGGCTGGTAGGGGCGCACCTCGTCGAACACCATGCCGCGGCCCTTGAACACGGAGTGGTACTGACCGGCCAGCACGTCGTTGACCGTGCGCCGGGTGGTGATCTCGATCTTGCGAATCTTCTTGATGAGATCCTTGGTGAACATGGCCCAGTCGGCTCCTCGCTCCCGTCAGGGGGCGGCCAGGTGATCGAAGATCTTGCGGATGATGTCCTCGCTGGTCATCTCCTCGGCCTCGGCCTCGTAGGTCGGGATGATGCGGTGGCGCAGCACGTCCATGGCCACGGACTTCACATCCTCGGGGGTGACGTAGCCGCGGTGGCGCAGGAAGGCGTGGGCCCGGGCGGCCAGGTTGAGGTAGATCGAGGCGCGGGGGCTGGCCCCGTACTGGATCATGCCGGCGAGCTTGTCTAGTTTGTAGGCCTTGGGATCGCGAGAGGCGAACACGATATCCAGGATGTACTCTTCGATGAGCTTGTCCACGTAGATCTCGTAGATGAGGCTGCGTGCCCGGCGGAGGTCCTCGGTGGTGATGACCGACGTCGCCTTGGGCGGGGTCTCGGAGGTCATGCGGGCCATGATCTCCCGCTCCTCGTCGCGGGTCGGGTAGCCTACCTTGATCATGAGCATGAAGCGGTCGATCTGCGCCTCGGGCAACGGGTAGGTCCCCTCCTGCTCGATGGGGTTCTGGGTGGCGAGCACGATGAAGGGATCGGGGAGGGTGTGGGTCTTGTCCCCCAGGGTGACCTGCCGCTCCTGCATGCACTCGAGCAGCGCGGACTGCACCTTGGCCGGGGCGCGGTTGATCTCGTCGGCGAGCACGAAGTTGCCGAAGACCGGGCCCTTCTTGGCGGTGAACTGGCCGGTGGCCTGGTTGTAGATCATGGTGCCGATCAGGTCCGCGGGCAAGAGGTCGGGGGTGAACTGGATCCGCTTGAATTCCGCTGCCACGGTATCCGCGAGCGTCTTGATGGCCAGGGTCTTGGCCAGGCCAGGCACGCCCTCGAGCAGCACGTGGCCGTTGCAGACCAGGCCGATGAGCATCCGCTCGATCATGCCCTTCTGGCCCACGATCACCTTGCCCACCTCGTTGGCCAGCCGCTCGACAAATGCGCTTTCTCGTTCGATTTTCTCGTTGATGGCGCGAATGTTCTCCTTCATCATCTCGCTCTCCTCCTTGGTCGGTCCGTCAACCGCCCACGGTTGGCCGATATTCCCGAATCCAACATGTTAACCAAGACGTTTCGAAAATCAATCTTTGATCTACAACCTGGCCTTCGGCAAAGCGGTTATCAGCCAGGATCGGAGAAGGGGGTTGAAGGGGGTTGGTGATCTTTTTCAACACGGTGCTTGACAAGGTGGTGGCTACCTGGTATTAGCTATCTTCGTTTTGAGCGGCTGCTTGCATCGTGGCAGGCCGACGTGGCTCAGAGGTAGAGCAGCTGATTCGTAATCAGCAGGCCATCGGTTCAAATCCGATCGTCGGCTTTGGAGAATTGTTTTTGGCCCCATCGTCTAGTGGTTAGGACGCTGGCCTCTCACGCCGGTAATAGGGGTTCGAGTCCCCTTGGGGTCATTCTGGGTCACTTGCCAAGGTGGCCCTTTTTTTTCGAGAAGAGTTGCCCGATCGTGTCCGATCTCCCGAAAACCCCTTGCTACTCCCTGGATGACCTGATCGCCATCATGGCCAGACTGCGCGATCCCCGGTCGGGTTGCCCCTGGGATCGCCAGCAGTCCCTCGAATCCCTGCGCTCCTTTCTGCTCGAGGAGACCTACGAGGTGCTGGAGGCGATCGAGGGGAAGGATCCCCGGGAGCATGCCGCGGAGCTGGGCGATCTGCTCTTCCAGATCGTGTTCCAGAGCCAGATCGCCGCCGAGAACGGCCAGTTCGACCTCGGCGAGGTGATCGATCGGATCAGCCGCAAGCTCGTCCGCCGGCACCCCCACGTGTTCGGCGACAAGCAGGCGCTCTCGGCGGCCGAGGTGCCAGCCCTCTGGGAGCAGGTCAAGCAACAGGAAAAGACCGAGGCTGGTCAGGAGCGCCAGAGCGTCCTGGATGGGCTTCCGACCGCGCTGCCCGCGCTGCTGATGGCCCACCGGATCTCCGAGCGCGCTGCCCGGGTGGGGTTCGACTGGGAAAATACCGAACAGGTCATCGACAAGATCAAGGAAGAGACGGGAGAGCTCGAGCAGGCGATGGCCCTCGAGGGTGCGCAAGAGAGGCAACGGGAGATCGCCTGGGAGATCGGCGATCTGCTCTTCGCGGCCACCAACCTGGCCCGCAAGTGCAACCTCTGCAGTGAGGACCTGCTCCGCGAGGCCAACCGCAGGTTCGCGCAGCGCTTTCGCCTGGTGGAGCAACTGGCCGGCGACCGGGGCCTGGACATGGCGACCACCCCGCTTCAGGTGCTCGAAGATCTCTGGACCGAGGCCAAGGCGCGGCTCCGTTCCTCCCAAGGACTCTAGAATCGATTCAGCACTCATCAACGAGACTTTCGGTCGGGAGGCGATTTCAACACGGCCTGTTGAAAACCTGTGGACAGCGCTGTGGGAAAGCAGACCAAGCCCTGCGCGGAAGCGCAGCTTCCTCGGATTGCACAGTTGAGGTGCATATCTTAATTTGTTTTGGTTGCCAATAGTTATAAAGATTTTATCAACATCTCCCCTGGATCGGCGCAACGCGGCCGGCAACGGCGTGTTCCGGAGGCTGAAAACGTTTTTGATCCCCTGGAACCGGGGATAGTTCTTGACAGGAAAAGCGCGGGTAGTGTAAGAGAAAGGGTCTTTTTTGAAGGGGTCTTTTCGCCATCGGAAGAAGAGGCTGTCAGAGGCTGTTAGATGCTGTTTTAAGGAGGAATCAATTGGCCAATCACGCTTCAGCAAAGAAACGACATCGCCAGAGCCTGAAACGCAGAGAGAGAAACGTAGCGCGCCGTTCACGGGCCCAGTTGGCTGTCCGTAAGTTCCGGTCCACGCTGGAGAAGAAAGATCCCGGCACAGTGGCGGCGCAGCTGTCCGCGACCTCGTCCGAGTTGATGAAGGCCGTTACCAAGGGCATCATGAGAAAGCAGACCGCTTCGCGACGGGTTTCGCGCATGGCCAAGGCCGCCCACAAGGCGCTCGCCAGCATCAAGTAACCCCAGCCGGATCTGTCTTTCCTGCGCCGTTCCCCTGTCCCGCGTTTTTATGCACCCGCGGGGGCGGTGACCTGTGTCCGCAAGCCAGATAGTCGGGGTCGGGGATCTGCGCGCTTAGTACTGGCTTCCGGAAGCCAGTACTTAGCCTTCGTGGATGACCTGCTTGGCCCGATCGGCCTCGTTCGGATACAGGTCGGCGGGCACCTTTTCCTTGCCCAGCGCCACGAGCACGAGGTACCGGGCGCATTTTTCGTAGTCCTTCCGGCAGTACATGCTCCTGTACATCTCGGCGGTGCCGGGCTTGGCTGGCATCTTTTCATTGAAGAATGGACAGGTCGGTAGTCGAGGACACTCGCTCATGGGTTCACCCTCCACCTGATGCCGTGCGCAACAACGGATTTCATGACCAGCAGATCATAGCACGATCGGGTGGGTGCAACAAGCTTCAGCCCTCGATGCGGGCGGAAGGGTTCTGCTCCCGCAACCGCGACAGGAAGGGCTCCCGCGGGTGGGGGGAGATGAGCAGGGTGGACTTCTTGCCAAAGCACAGGTAGGTGATCTTCAGCCGGTCGAACGACCAGGCCGGCGCGCTGAAAGGGTTTCGGCTCCGGGTCACCTCCACGATGGAGTCGGTGGGAATGCGCCAGCGGAACGGGCCGGCCCGGACGTGGAGCTCGCCTGCGCACAGGAGATAGCGCGTCGGAATGGTCAGCCACAGGAAGAGCAGCGGAAGGGCGATGGCCAGCGCCCCGAGCCCCAGGCGGGGCGCACCGCTCTCGGTCAGGAATTGAATCCCGCCGAGCAGCGACACCAGGGTCGCCGCGGCGAGCGGAAAGGCGATCATCCGGTCGACCTTGGATCCGTAAATCGATGGTTCGCGCGGCAGCCGGCCCGTTTCCTGAAGCCAGAGCAGCGCGGCGCGGATTCCCTCGGTCGGATCCCGGGGCGAGTAACCGAGCTCGTGGAGAGCCTTCTCTCTCGAGATGGTGCGGCCGTCACCCAGCATGTGGACGGTCATGCGGGTGAAGCGGGGGCGCTTCTGGCTGAGGCGATAGAAGAGCGGCGTGAAGGTGGCGGCCAGCAGCATCAACCAGAAAGGAACCACCAGCCAGGGGCGTCTGGCCCCGGTCGCTTGCTCGAGTACGGAGGCGATCTCGGCCACGCTGACGTAGCGCCCGGAGAGCAGGTAGCCCTCTCCGCTTCGGCCCCGCTGCATGGCCGAAAGCAGCCCCTGGATCAGATCTCGCACGTCGACCAGATCGAATCCGCCCGGGGTCAGGGCGGGCAGCCTTCCCTGGCCGAAGTCCAGGAACATCTGGCCGAACATGGAGGGCTTGAAGTCATAGGGCCCCACCACGGCGGTGGGGTAGACGATGACCGCGTCCAGCCCGCGGGCGATGCCCGCCAGGATCTCCTGGTTGCCCAGCGCCTTGGACCGTCCATACAGGGTGGGCAGCCCCTGGGGATCCACCGGGGTCTCGTCGATCGGCGAGGGCTTGTCCGGATGGAGCAGGGCCTCGATGGAGCTCACGTGCACCAGTCGGCGGACCTGGCAAGAGAGCGCGGCCGCGACGGTGTTCTTCGTCCCCTGGACGTTCGCCGCGCTGAGTTTCAGCGCCTCGGGCCCGCTCTCCATGAGCGAGATGTGGGCGGCCAGGTGAAACACCACCTCGACCCCCTGGAAGGCCCGCTCGAGCGAGGCGAGATCCAGGACATCGATCTGCACGATCTCGACCGGAAGCCCCGCGAGCGGCTCCCGATCGAGGTGGGCCAGGGCGCGCACCTGGTGGCCCGCCTCGACGAGCGCGCGCACCAGGTTGTTGCCCACGTGTCCACTGGCTCCGGTCACCGCGATGAGCATGGGTAGCCTCCGATCGCCTCCATCGATTCCACAGTTATCGTGGTCGCGTCAAGGGCTTCGTGCGCGCCCGGAGAGCGGCTCAGTCGTCGCTGTCGTCGCCGGGGGTGAGGACGAAGCGGTAGCCGACCCCGCGGACGGTGCGCAGGTGGCTGGGGTGCTCGGGATCGGGCTCGAGCTTCTGGCGCAGGCGGTTGATGAAGTTGTCCACCGTTCGATCCGTGCCGAAGTAGTCGAAGCCCCAGACGCGGTTGAGGATCTCCTGGCGCCCCAGCGCCTGGCCCTGGCGGCCGAGGAAGAAGTGCATCAGATCGAATTCCTTGGCGGTGAACGGGACCTCCTTGCCCTGGACCTGGACGATGCGCTGGGTGAAGTCGATCGCCACCTCGCCGAAGCGCACCTGCTCGAGGTTCTGATCGAAGCGGTGCTTGCGGCGCAGCACCGCCTGGATCCGGGCCAGGAGCTCCTGCAGCCCG
>Ga0315289_10016187_pt1 | contig 10307 bp, 7 predicted proteins | sample YL17G11_40_MG_FD_203452 | JGI IMG/M metagenome (GOLD analysis project Ga0315289, IMG submission 203452) | Sediment microbial communities from Yellowstone Lake, YNP, Wyoming, USA - YL17G11_40 | ecosystem: Environmental > Aquatic > Freshwater > Lake > Sediment | place: USA: Wyoming | collected...
AATGTTGATCAGGCTTACCATCAGGTCGTCGTCTTCGGGCGCCCAACCCCGCCACACGGCCTCATTGCCGGGGCCGCCGTTGTAGGCGGCGAGCGCCGCCGCGAGGCTTCCTTCAAAGTGGTTCAGCCACTGCGCCACGTAGTTAGCGCCCAACGCCACGTTGATGTAGGGCCAGTAGGCCTGGCTGGGGTCGAAGTCTTGCCAGCCCAAGCGGTCGGCGATCCCCTTGGCGGTGCCGGGCATCACCTGCATCAACCCGCGCGCCCCCGCGCTCGATGTCGCTCCCGTCTCGAAGTGGCTCTCCTGCCTGATGACCGCAAACAGCACGCGCGGGTCAAGGCCCCACTTCTCAGCCTCAGCACGGACAAGCTCCGCATAGGCCGTGGGATAGGCCAGGCGCTGCAGGGCAATGGGCGCGGCGCTCATCCCGCCCTTGCCCCAGAGGCCGGCCAGCGCCTCGGCGCTGATGATCGACAGGCGATATGTCCCCGCATCTTGGAACGCGATGGCGAGCGCGGCCATGGCCCACGGGTCCTTAGCGAAGCGGCTCTGAACGCGGCCCCATGCGGTCAGCGCCTCCCCCCGAAGCCCCAACGTCAGCAGCGTCTGGCCGCGTTTCCAATCCGGATCGGCGAGCACGGCCGCCGGCAGCGCCAGGCTTCCCTTGCCTGCCCAGCCTCCCAGCCATGTTTCGAGAGCCGCTGTTTCCTCTTTGGCGGAGGTGGGCACTATCGAGGCCGACGATGGCTGGTTGGCCGGCTTGCCGCCTTTCCCGCTCCCTGCCGTTGCCGCCCAGTCGGCGGCCCTCAGCCCATAGAAGGTGTCGGGGCTGCTCCTTGCCGCCATCTGCCACGTCTGTTGCGCCGCCTCGATTTCGCCCGCGGCGGCTTGGGCACGGCCCAGCCAGAAGTAGGCCACCGGGCGCGTCCACGACGGCAGGTCGGCCTTGGCCATTTCGGTCCAGGTATCGCCCGCGCGCCGCCAGTCGCCCAGTTGAAAGTAGATCAGGCCGGCGGCGTTATAGGCGCGCCATGCCTCGTCGGCTTTCGGATAGCGCCGGGCAAGGTCGAGGTAGGCCTGCGCGGCCGGCGCAACGCTTCCCATTTCCTGCTCCAGGATTGCCGCCTGCCAGAGGGCCTTTGGGGCCTGCGTGGCATCCGGGCGCAGCCGGACCAGCTCCCGGTACGCGGCAATCACCTCTGCCGCCTTGTCTGCCTTCGCCAGCGCGCGGCCCTTTGCCATCCACGCGTCGGCCCAGAGGGGGCTGTCGGGATAGGCCGCGATCAGGTTGCCGAGCTCGACGAAGCCCCGCTCGGTCTGGCCCAAGGCCAGGTAACTCAGCCCGGCGTAGTACCAGGCATTTCCCTTCCTGCCGGTGGCGTCTTGCGCCTGAAGCCGCTGGAAGGCATCGATCGCGAGCTGGTAAAGGCCGTTTTGGTAATCCACTACGCCCCGCTGATATTCGTCGACCGGGGCGCCGGCGTCCACCAGGGCCGCAATGGCTTTGTAAGCGAAGGGGCTGCTGAGGTCCGCGTCCGCCGCAGCCTGCCACCGGCGCTGTGCTTCTGCCTGCTCGCCTCCCTTGGCCAGGGCGTCGCCGGCCAGCCACTGCATCTCGGCGATCCACGCCTTATTGGCGGTGTCACCGCGCAGGGTGTCATACTGGGCGGCGGCGGCCCGGTAGTCCTTCTGTTCCAGCGCTACGCCTGCCAGCGCGCGGCGGATGGCGGCGGTAGTGGCCCAGTCAGGCGAGCTCTGCAATGCGGTCGTGTAGGCCTGGGACGCGCCGGGCAGATCTGACCTTGCTCGGCGCGCCGCCCCGATCCGCTGCCAGATCATGGCCGCCAGCTCGGGAGCCTGCGGCAGATAGGCCTGGAAGCTTGCTTCCGCTTCGGCCCACCGGCCCAACTGTGAGAGCGACTCGCCGAGCAGGAACTGAGCCGGCGCGCGGTAGGGGTCGCCCTTTGGGGCGGCTCCCAGGAGTTGCGCCAGGGCGGTAGCGGCTTCTGCAGGGGCCTCGTCACGCAGATAGCATTGCGCCATGCGGTAACGGGCCTCGGAGGCTGCTGCCGGTGCCGGCTTTGCCGCTAGCAGCGCGGCGAATTCGCGCCGCGCTCCCGCGCAGTCGCCGATTGACTGGAGCCAGCGGCCCTCCGCCAACGGGTCTCGTGCGTTTGGCGTGGCGGTCGCTGACGGCCGCGCGGTGGCGGTGGCCGTCGCCGTGATGGTGGTCGACGGACTCGGCGTGGCGCCACGCGTTGGGCTCGCGCTGGCATGTGGCGTTGGGCTCGCGGTGCTCGGCAGCGTGGGAGCGGCCGTGGTCGTTGCCGGCGCCCCGATGGGCGGGGCGATGGTCGGCCCCGGTTGGGCCAGCGCCCCGGCCGCCCGGACTTCGGGCGTAGGCGCCGGCGCGGGAGTGAGCTGGCTGCTGCATGCTGCCACGAGCAGGCACAACAGGAGCAGGAATAAGCGTCCTTTGAGCAACATCACACCTCGGATAGTAGGGGCGGTCCTGCGTGACCGCCCTACGTCGTGGCTTTCCCTGCGTGACCGCCCCGGTCGTGTCACCACGTAACCGCCCCTACAGGTCGCGGCGGTTGAACCAGCGGATCGCCAGCAGCAGTCCCACGGCGATGTAAGCCACGGCGTAAGCGACCATGACGGCGCTCGGCGCGCTGGCCGCCCCGAAAGGGGTCACGTCCAGGCCCAGCTCTCGCAGGAAGGGGGGCTGCATGAGATAGGCCGCGCGCTTCCACATGGCTTCACTGGGCATCAGCAAGCTGATGACAATGCCGGTGTTGATGGCTGCTTCGCTCCGCATGTAGCTGCCGATCTGCTCGATCCACCCGGCAATGAACGCCAGCCCGTAGAGCATGAAGACGACCACGCCGTTAGTCAGGGTGCTCAGGCGAGTGCCCCCCAGGATCGAGAGCGTGAGCACAACCAGCCCCTCGAGCACGACGAGGCCGATGCCTGAACCGGGGTTGGGCGGCAGGTAGCGGGCGATGAGCCAGACGATTGCCATAAGGGCCGCTGCCATGGTCGCCGAAAAGGCGCCCAGCAGAACCGCGAGCCCAAGCCATTTGCCCGCAATCACCTGCCAGCGGCGCAACGGCTTCGTCACGATGGTGTGGATGGTGCCCGACGCGATCTCACCAGAGACAGTATCTACCGAGGTGAGCACCGCCAGCACCACCACCAGGAAGTTCACCACGTAGAGCCCGGCCATCAAAAGGAAGTTGGTCGGTTCGAGAAGGCGGCTGATGCCGCTACTGCTACTCATGGTGCGGCTGAGGTCACGGTACATGAAGTAGAAGCCGGTCGCGAAAAGGCCCAGAAACGCCAGGCCCAGCAGGGTCAGTGCCCACAGCACTTTCCGCTGCCGGGCTTCCGACAGGGTCATGCGCGCGATACTGAGGACGTGTCTCACAGATCCTCCGCCATGGTGCGCATGAAGAGCTCTTCCAGCGAGAGGCGCTGCGGCGCCAGAGCGTACAGGTGCGCCCCCGACCGGATCAACCATTCCGCCACGCGGGGCAAGGCATCCTCATCCGCAACGGACATCGTGAGCCGCGCGCACGTGCCCGACCCGCATCCGATCTCCGCCGGTGGCGCCGTCACCTGACCCCACTGCGCCAACCCGGCCAGGCACTCGTCCGTCAGGCCGCTGGCGCGTACCTCAACCTCGACGGCATGTCGGGTCAGCTCGTCAAGCGTGCCGATGCGCACCACGCGCCCCCGCTTGACGATCGCCACCCGGTCGCAGGTGATCTCCACCTCGCTGAGGAAGTGGGAGTTCAAGAAGACGGAAACGCCGGCGCCGCGCAGCTCCCGGATCAGGTCTCGCACCTCGCGCCTGCCCAGCGGGTCCAGGCCTGACGTGGGCTCATCGAGGATGACTAGCTCAGGATCGTTAAGCAAGGCCTGCGCCAGCCCGATGCGCTGCGCCATGCCTTTAGAAAACTCGGCCAGCCGGGTGCCAGCTCGGTCCGCAAGGCCGACGCGCGCCAGGAGGCGCGGGATGCGTTCCTTGCGCTCGGCCGCGTCGAGGCCGTAAAGCCGCCCATGCAGGTCGAGGAAGCCGGCGCCCGTGAGCCAGGGATGGAAGCGGAAGTGCTCCGGCAGGAATCCGACCCGGGCCATCGCGCGCGGGTCACCCGGCGTGCACCCGAAGAGGCGCGCCTCTCCCGCGGTGGGGCGCACCAGCCCCAGCAGCATCTTGACGGTGGTGGTCTTGCCTGCCCCGTTGGGCCCAAGGAAGCCGAAGACCTCACCCGGGGCGACCGAGAGCGTCAGATCATCTACGGCGATGGTGTCGCCGTAGACTTTCCGCAGGCGGGCCGTCTCGATGACTATCGAGCGCGGGCGGGTTGGTAGCTGGTGCAACGGCCGCAGCTCCGGCTAACGGAGCGAATCGGCGAGCTGCAACAGGAGTTCTGAGTCGACGCCGTGGCCTTCCATACTGTACACGATGCCGTCGCGCTCCCAGATCAGCACGCGCGATCTGCGGGCGTAACTCCCGCTGGACGTCTGCTCGAGCAGCAGGCCAGAGGCGCCGTCTACGGTGACCTCGCGTGAGCGTCCCGCGTCTGTAGGCAGCGGAATCACCACGGTGCTGGTCCAGTCGATGGACTGCGCCAGGTGTTGCGCGTCCTCAGCAGGCATGCCGATGAGCTGGAAGGCGATCTCACCCAGCGACGCCGGGTCCACGCCGGCTGGGAATGTCGCCTGCGGGTCCTGCACCTGGATAAGGCTCACGTTCCCGCTGCCGATCGCGTAGTCCTGGGTCACCACAGGCGGCACGTCGACCTCGAACGTCAGGGTCTCGGCATCGGGAAGGCTGACCCCCTGCACGCCCGAAGCGTCGAAAAGCGCTTGGAGCGTGGCCCGGTTTGCCTCGAAGCGAACCCAAGGCCCAGCCTGGACATTGAACCCGCGCAATCGCGCATCCGCCGGCAGGGCCGTCGGCGCGCGCACGGAGAACCCGGCCGCGGCGGAAGCTTCAGCGGCGTCAGACACGGCCAGTGGCTCACCCTCCTCGCGCAGGATGGTCTCCTTGCCGAATGCGTCCTGGTCCAGCGTGTCCGTCAGGCTTTCCAGCTTGGCTACCTGCGCGGGATCAAGGGGTATCACGGCGAACTTGCGCACGCGTAAGATGCTGAGGAAGTCCGCTGCGGCCTGGCGCACAGGCGCCAAAGAGAGCAAGGCCAGGGCGCATGCGGCGACGGCAACGGCGGCGGCTATCCGGCGCCGCCCGGCAAAGAAGTCTTTCAGTATCATGGACAGGTTCCTTTCATGGGTCTGGCCAGGTGGGTATCATCCCGCGCCGAGAGAACCAGCGGATTGTGCTCAAGGTTGGGCCCCCAGGTCGAAGGGCCTTGCCTCCGGCTCGCCGTCGATGCCCCCCAGCAACTGGCGCACGCGCAGCTCGGCATGGTCGAGCAGCGTGTTGCACTGCTCCGCCAGCCTGGTCGCGCGCTCAAACAGCGCCAACGATTCTTCAAGTGCAAGCTCACCAGATTCAAGACGCCGGACGGTCTCTTCTAGTTCTCGGTAGAGCTCCTCAAACGCCGGTTTGGTTTCGCTATTCATCAGGTCCTCTCATGTGCCGGGTGTGTCATAATCTCGGAGCATCAAGGTCTCAGTTCCGGACTAGAGCCTTCAGGCGGTCTCGGTGTGGACGCGAGGAACCGGCTAAAGCCTCAAATCCGGAACTGCGATCCCAGCCTAAGACGCACCCTCAGGTGCCCTCGCTTGGCAACGGCCGCCGGCCGGCGGGCACATGATCTCCCGCCGTCTCGCGTCCGTCCTTGGTTACGGTAGCCCCGAACGCGCCATCTTTCACGCGGACACGGATGGCGTCACCCCCGCTCACGTGAGCCGTCGAGCTGACGAGCGCCCCGTCTTCCGCGGTCACCAGGGCATAACCGCGCTCCAGGACGCGAGCGGGATCGAGCGCGTTCAGCCGCATCATCTGGCCTGTCAGGCGCTCTCGTGCGCGTGAGAGCCGGGCCGAGAGCGCCAGGTGCGCCTGCCGGCTCAGCTCGTCCATCCTCTGGCGCTCGCTCGCGAGCCGATTGGTGGGTGCCAGGCGCGCCAGACGGCCTCCGAGGGCATCAAGCCTCATACGCGCCCGGCTCATGTTGTCGGCAGTGTGGGTGTCGGCAAGGGTTTGGAGCCCCGCCACCGCTGCGCGCAGGTCGGCGCGGTCAGGCACGGCCAGCGTGGCCGCGCCCGTCGGCGTGGGCGCGCGCAGGTCGGCCGCGAAGTCTGCAATGGTGAAGTCGGTCTCGTGGCCGATGCCGGTAATCACCGGAATGGCTGACCCTCGGATCGCCCGCGCGACCCGCTCATCGTTGAAGGCCCATAGCTCCTCGATCGAGCCGCCGCCCCGGGCCACGATGATGGCGTCAAGCTTCTCACGCGCCGCGGACCAGCGATTGAGCGCCTGTATCGCGGCCACGATGGCCGGCGGCGCCGTATCGCCCTGCACCAGGCTGGGCGCAACGATGACATCGACGAGAGGATAGCGTGACGCGAAGGTGCGCAGGATATCTCGCAATGCCGCGCCGGTCGGCGATGTCACGATGCCGATCCGCACAGGCGCCTTCGGCACAGGCCGTTTGATCTCGGGGTCAAACAGCCCCTCCCCCTCCAGCCTCGCCTTCAGCCGTTCGAATTCCATCCAGAGGCGGCCGACTCCTGCCGCCTCCACGTGGTCGACATAGAGCTGGTACGTTCCCTGCGGCTCATATACCGAGATGTAGCCATGCGCCACGACCGCATCGCCATCTCGCGGCAGGGCGATCCGGCCCGCCGTGGTGCGCCAGAGCACGGCCTTGATGCTGCTGGCGGCGTCTTTGAGCGTGAAGTAACAGTGGCCGGAGGTATGTTGCTTGAAATTGGAGATCTCTCCCGAGAGCCAGACATCTCCGAGCAACTCGTCGGCAGTGAAGCGAGACTTGATGTATGCCGTGATCTCAGCAACGGTGAGAACGTGCCTTGGCATGGTCAGAACATCATACAGGCACGAAGAAGAACGCCAACGCCAGGATCAAGTACAGCGCCAGGAGTTGGGCGCCTTCCAGCCAGTTGGACTCACCGTCCTGGGCGACGAACGCCGCGATCAAGACGCCGGCGCCAAGGGCGACGATCTCGAATGGATTGAAGACCAGTGTCAGCGGATGGCCCATCAGGAGGCTGACGAAGACCAGCAGCGGCGCAACGAACAGGGCGATCTGCAGGCTGGAGCCCAGCGAAACCCCCATGCTGAGTTCCATCTTGTTCTTGTAGGCGGCTTGCATCGCCACGGCATGTTCGGCCACGTTTCCCACCAGCGGCACGACGATGATGCCGATGAAGAACTCGGAAATGCCCCAGGCCGAAACGGTCTGCTCCACTGCCCCGACAAGCAGCTCGCTGAGCCCCGCGATCAATGCGGTCGAGAGGGCCAGCACCAGGGCCACCTTCCTCAGGCTCCAGCCGCCGTGATGTGTGGCCTTGGTCTCGCGTGCGAGCTCCGGCTCGGGGCTGGTGTAGCGGAACGCGAAGCGTAGGCCCAGCGCGTAGACCAGCATCATGGCCACGGCAGTACCCAGGCTGAGCGACTCAACCGGCCCTGTGGTTTCGGTGTGGGCGAAAAAGAACAGCGAAGGGATCATCAGGGCGAGCACGGCCAGGATGAGCTGGGTGGCATTCACGCCCGCATGGGTCCGGTCGAAACGCTGGACCCCGTTCTTCACCCCTCCCAACAGGATGCTCATCCCCATCACCAGCAGGATATTGCCCAAGATCGAGCCCGTGATCGATGCCTTCACCAGGTCAAGCAGCCCCGCACGGATGGCGAAAAGCGTGATGATCAGCTCGGCAGCGTTGCCCAGGGTCGCGTTCAACAGGCCGCCCAGTCGCGGCCCGGTATGCGCGGCCAGCTCCTCCGTTGCCTGGCCCAGCATGCCCGCGGCGGGGATGACGGCCAGGGCCGAGGCCACGAAAACCCATGTCGACGGCCAGTGCAAGAGCTCGCCCAAGATGGCAATTGGCACAAAAACCAGGAGGAGGTTGAGATACTTCACTGCAAACCGCTCCTCTCGCGGATCGCCGTTTGGGCGTCTTTGGCCATGCGAACCATCCAATTCCAGGTCGTCTCCGGCGGCGCCATACCGATGCCATCGGAGAAAAGGCTTCCCGGGGCGGTAGGCGGCACCAGGAGGTTGACTGCTCTCGGCATCACCTCGATCACAACCGGCGTGTGGCAGAAGTAATCTCCGTCGACGTGCACTGGGAGAGACCGGTATGTCGCCACCTCGACGTTACGGGCCCGGTACCTGGTAACCTTCGGGTCCTGCAGGTGGCTGCGGGACAACATGCGCAGGGCGTGCAGCAAAGTGCGAACGGGGCTGCTGCCCTGAAAACAGAAGATATCGAGAAGCCCATCGTCCAAGATGGCGTTGGGCGCCATGGTGAAAAACACGCCGTAAAGCTGGATGTTGGTTGCTTCCAGCATGATCATGCGTTGCCTGACTCGGTGCCCGTCGACCCGGATCACCGCCGCTGTGCCCGCATACGTGCGCAGCGTGAGGAATGACACGATGACCGCGGCGTTCACGCCCAAACGCTTCTTGCGGTCCTGATCCAGGTTGACCGTCTGGTTTACCTGGGCATCGAAGCCGATGCCGCTCCAGCAGAGGAAGTGGCGATGGGTATTCAGGTCATTCTTGGGATGAACTCGTCCGGCATCGACCTGCCGGATCCCTCCCGAAAGGTTGAGGCGGGCAGACTCGAGCATCGGATGTGGCTGGGATCCCCCCGGGATGGGCAGGCCGAGCTGGCGTGCCATGACGTTGCCCGTGCCCCCGGGGAGCACCACCAGCGCCGTCTCCGAGCCGATGAGGCCATCTACCGCCTGGGCGATCGTGCCATCCCCACCGGCCACGAACACGGCATCGCATCCCTGCCCCACGGCCTTGCGGGCATAGGTCGTCGCGTCGCCGGGGCCGCGCGTCTGCTCGACGCCGATCACATCCCAGCCTTCCTGGCAAAGGAACGCCCTCGTTCGGCGGATCTCCTCATCGAAGGCGCCCTGGCCCGAGATGGGGTTGTGGATGATCAGTGCCTTCATGGTCCTTCCGTCGCTCCGACAGGGTGTACGCCCTGCCTATTCGTGCCGGCTGAGCCAAAGGCCTGGGGCCGCCCGCTTGATGTGATCTGCCCGGCGGCGGTGTACGGGTCCAGGTCCCGGCGGGCGACCGCCTGCACCAGGTCGTCCCATTGACCCGCCGGTAGCTCTGAGCGAAGCTCGGTCATGAGCCGGTTGCGCACGATGCGATCCAGGGTCGCCGCCGCGCGCGCGAGCTCGCGGCGCTCAAAGTGGCCCGTCTCGCGCAGATAGGCCGCATGTCTCTCGATCCCTTCGCGCAGCGCGCCAACGCCATCGCCCCGCGTTGCCACCGTCTTGATGATGGGGGGCAGCCAGGCCTCGCGGGGCAGTACATTGCCGACATCGGGCTGCCGCCCAGAGCCGCTCACCCCTCCGCCGGCTTCGATGTGAAGGCGGGAAGTGTTCGGGCGCGCCACGAGCCCCTGCATCATCTGTAGCGCCGTGGCGGTACGGTCGGCCCCTTCGCGGTCGGCCTTATTCACCGCAAATACGTCTGCGATCTCGAGAACCCCGGCCTTCAGAGCCTGGATGTCATCGCCCATCCCCGGCGCTTCCACCACCACCACGGTGTGCGCAGCGCCCGCCACATCCACTTCCGTCTGCCCTATGCCCACCGTCTCCACCAGGATGCGATCGAATCCCGCCGCGTCCAGCAGGGTGATCGCGTCGCTGGTGGCATGCGCCAATCCGCCCAGGCTGCCGCGCGTGGCCATGCTGCGGACGAAGATGCCGGGGTCGCCCGCGAGCTCTCGCATGCGCACGCGGTCACCGAGCAGCGCGCCGCCGGAAAACGGGCTGGTGGGGTCAATGGCGACGATGCCCACCGTGCGCCCGCCTGACCGGTAAAGGCGCGCGAGCGCCGCCACCAGGGTAGACTTGCCCGTGCCGGGCGAACCGGTGACGCCCACGACATGAGCGCGGCCGGTGTGTCGGTAAAGCGTCGACAGCAGCAGCGACGACCCGAGCGCATCGTCCTCCACCCGGGAAATGGCACGGGCCAAAGCCCGGCGGCTGCCTTCAAGGACCTGGCAGGCAAGTACACTGTCTGTATGGGCCAGTTCGATGCTCGTTTGTGTCTCCCAGGAGGGAAAGAACGCTTTGTCTAAACGTCGCGGCTGCGCAGGGGGGTGGTACACTGCGCATGGATGAA
>Ga0315289_10016188_pt1 | contig 10306 bp, 10 predicted proteins | sample YL17G11_40_MG_FD_203452 | JGI IMG/M metagenome (GOLD analysis project Ga0315289, IMG submission 203452) | Sediment microbial communities from Yellowstone Lake, YNP, Wyoming, USA - YL17G11_40 | ecosystem: Environmental > Aquatic > Freshwater > Lake > Sediment | place: USA: Wyoming | collected...
CGAGGCCGCCGCCACCGCAGCGGCCGCCGTCCTCATCGCCGCCTCCCATGCCGCGCGGAGCGACGCTTCCGACGCCCAGGCGGCCGGGGGCGGGCCCGCGGCGGCGGCGAAGAGGCGCTGCGTCTGCTGCTGCTGCACCTGTACTCGCATCTGGCTCGCCCGCGGCGCGCTCGTCGGCGAAGAGGGAGCGGCCACCGAGGGAACGCCCCCGGCCGGCTGCTGCTGCTGCCGCTGCTGGAGGAGGCGGCGGCGGGCAGCGGCCTGCGAGATCGCGCGGCGACGGGGAGGAGTCGGGGCGAAAGCGGCTCCTCCCCCGATGGAGGACGAGGGGCTGCTGGTGCCGCTGCCGCCGCCGCCGTCGCCGCCGCCGGAGAGGAAGAGGAACGAGCCGCCGCGGCTGAGGCTCTCGAGGGCCGACGCTGCGCTCGCCTCCGAGTCCGAGAGGGAGCCCTCGTCTCTGCTCTCTTCGAGAGATCCTCTGCAGCAGTCGCCGTCGCCGTCCTCGGAGGGCGACAGGCGCTCGGGGCAGCGCTCGAGGAGCGCGGGGGGGGAAACGGCCCCCGCCGCTGCGGCGTCGGCGGCAGCGGCGCAGGGGTAGGCGTCGGCGGCCGCGGACGGGCCCTCCGAGTTTTCCGACCTCGGCCTCTTGCCGCCCGCAGGGGCCGCGCCCTTCCTCTCGGGCACCTCGCGCCCGTACGGCCTCCCCTCGAGCCTCGCATGCCTCGCCGCCGCGGCGGCCCTCGCGCGCAGCCTCCCGTTGAAGCAGTTCTTGACCGCGTTGTCGGTCCTGCCCGGCAGCGCCCTCGCGATCGCGCTCCAGGCGTTGCCAAACCTCGCGTGCTGCTCCAGGATCGTCCTCTCCTCGAGGGCCGAGAACGGCTCGCGGTTGAGCGCCGGGTCCAGCGAGTTGTACCACCTGCGGAGAGGGTTTTGGGGTGGGTTTTGGAGGCGAGGCGCGGGGGGGAGAGGAAAGAAAGAGGGGGAGGGAGGAAAGAGATGGGGGAGGCTGAGAGAAAGCTGGGGGAGGGAAGGAAGAGCGGCGCGGGAGGAAAAAGACGTTTGTCGCTGGCTGCAAGCTGCAAGCGACGCGGTGGCGCCGTTGCCGAAAAGGGACTGAACACGCGCTCTTCTGGGCCCCGCGCCGGGCGCCCTCTCCGGCGTGCAAAAAAAAACCAATCGGCTCACCTCAGCCTGCAGCTCTTTCCCGTGCGGCCCTCGGAGTTCATGAACTGTGGCGTGGGGTGGAGTTTGGAGAGGGGGGGGGGAAGCGCGTGGATGTTGATGGTGAGCCGATCGGTCTCGCTGTACCCCGATCCCGGTGACAGCACTTCGTCACCCGAGAAAAAGACGAGAAAAAACGAAGCCCGAGGGCCGAGGCGGCGGCAGGAAACGAGGTTCCGCGTCGCCTTCTTTCTCCCCCTCTCCCATTTTTTCTTCAACTAAAACGCACGCTGGAGATGACCGACCACTGCTTTGGTCCGTACTGGCCAACGAGCCTCAGGAGCTTGGCGTCCTCCTGCGTGGACGAAGGAGGGGTGTTTTTATGAATTGCGGTGGTTGGAAAGAGCAGGTGAGTCGAGCGAGATTCGCCCCCCGCCGCGTGGATCTCGACTCTCTCGCTCTCCTCGAAATCGCACCTCCGGCGTCCAAGCCTTCCGCAGATAGGTCTCGTCCATTGAAGCGTTGAGCATTGCACAAAGTTGCAGAGGAGGAAAAAGAGCAGAGGAGCGGCACGGGCGCGCAACGCTTTTCCAGCCCCCCGCTTTTCGTGTTGTGCTGGATTGTGTTTGGCGACGCCAGGAGGCCGGAAGACTAAATTTAAAAAAAACTCACGACTTTGCTGCCCTCTTTTTTTACAAAAAAGGGGGCGGGGAACTTCGTCCCCCCCTCTTTTCTCTCCTGTGATACAAAACAAGTGACTGTCGGAGAAGGAAGGAAAACCACCAAGTCCGAAAAAACTCAAGCAGCCGGCGGTGTCGCGGGCGGCGGCTGCTCTTCTGTCGCAGCCGTCGTCGCCGTCTCCCCTTGCCGCTTCTCCTCTCCCTCCGCCGCCACCGCAGCTGCTGGCGGCGCTGCCTCCTCCTCCTCCTCCCTCTGCAGCTGCTGCGTCGGCTGCTGCTGCGCCGTCGTCGCCGTCGCAGCAGCAGGCAAGGAAGCAGCAGCAGTGGCGGGAGAAACAGCAGCGACGGCGGGAGAAACAGCGCCCCGGCTCCCTCCGCCCTCGAGCGGCGCCGGAACGGAGCCGCCGCACCCGGCCCCTCCCCTGCACGCCCGCTCGTCCGCGCCCCTCTTCCGCCACAGCGTGATCTCCTGCTGCTTGAAGTACCGCCGGTCCTCCTCGTCGACCAGCACCAGGTTGAGGAAGTAGCGGGCGGAGAACTGAGTTTTGAGTTTTGAGTTTTTTTTGTGGGTCGAGAGGTGAGAGATCGAGCGCAGACAGGGAAAAAAAAAACTGAAAAGAAAAAACCCAAAAAGAAAAAACCCGAAAAACACGTTTTTTTCGCTCTCTCTCTCTCTCTCTCTCTCTCTCAAAACTCTTCACCTTGTTGTGAACATTTAAATACGTCGGCGTCAGGTCGTACGGCGCCAGGCACAGCCGGATCGGCACCGTCTCGCCTCGCACGGGCGCGCCGTCCATGATCTCGTACTTGCAGAGCGTCGTTGCTTCCGACTTGGCGCTCGCGCCCGACCCCGAGGTCTCCCGCCGCCGCACTTCGAGCTCCATGTGCTTGAGCCGGATGCGCACCAGCAGGAAAGAGATCCGGCCCAGGACGACGTCCGAGAGGTGGTAGGCCGCCTTGTCGTACTCGAACTCGATGTGGAGGCAGTCCTCGATGCCGACCTCCATCTTGATCGGCGGCGACGGCGTCGCGGGGGTCGAGGTTGGGCTTTCGACGACGCTGCTCGAGGTCTCTCCCTCCGCCGCCGGCGCCGCGTCCCTCGCGTTCCTCACCGCGAGCCCCCACTCCCGCGCCGTCGACCCGCCATAGGGCCTCTTGACGCTCGCTCGAACACTATAGGTGAGACGGGCGGCGCCGCCGCCGGAGTAGGACTCGTAAGGGAGCTCGACGCGGCCGAAGTCGAAGCGGTAGGTCGCCTTTTTTGTTTTTGTTTTGTTTTTGTTTTTCGTTAGAAAGAAAAATAATCGACTTTCCATTTTCTCTCTCCCCCCGACTTTCCTCTCCCGTGCTCTCTCCCGGCACAAAGGAGGGCGAAAAAGAGGCCGTCCATTCCAGTTCCAGAGAGCGCGCCCCCCTTCGCCAAGTCAACACTACCTCCCTCGAAGAAAGAAAGAAGCACCCCCCTCAAAAACTCACCGGCGCCCCGAGCTCCCCCGGGGGAGAAAGGTCCCTCACAAGAGACACGAACTCGTGCTTCCCGCCCCTGTCCGACGGCAGCTCCACGCGCCCTATGAGCCTGACCTTGATGCCGGCGTGCTCGAGGCGCTTGCCCGGCGGCGGGGTGACGCGGATCTGAGGATTTTAAGTTTTTTTTGGTCGAGGTCGAGGTCAAGGTTGAGAAGAAGAAAAGAGAGAGAGCTGAAAACGATGGAAAAACCATCGCGATGATGGCTTCTCCTCATCTCTCTCCTCTTCTCCCCGCGTTTCCACCTCTCTTTCTCTCAAACGCCTCCTGCAAGAGGCGTTCGAGGAGGCGTTGCATAGAAACAAACTCTCTCTCACCTCGCCCGCGATCGGGTCCCCGTTGGAATACAGCGGGAGCAGCTCGGGCTCGACATTGTTGCCGCTGCCGTTGACGCCGCCCGATGAGCTCGAGCTCGAACTCGAACTGCTCCGGGGCCTGACCGCAACCTTCTGCCTGGGGCTCCCGTCCGACGGGGGATTCAGGTCGAGCTGGATGGTCGCGCCCTGCGTGAGGCCCAGGTTGTTGAAGATGTTCTGTGTTTTTTTGGAGAGAGGAAGGGGAAAGGGAAAGGGAAAGAAGGAAGGAAAGGGGGGATGAGATTCGATGGTCGAAGGGGCAAGCGAGAGGATCGGTTCGCCTTCCTTCTTCCTTCCTTGCTTTCTTTCTCTCTCTCGTTACTACCATGACTGCGGCTGCGCAGAGGAGCTCGATGCGCGCGGAGCTCTGGTGGGGGGAGAGGACGAGAAGAGCGGAACGTTCTTTCCTTCGTCTCGCCGTGAAGAAGGAGAGGGGGGCGCCAGGGAGAAAAAAACAGTGAGAGCGAGGCCCACACTGGTCGCCCCCACACTTCAAAACACATTTTTCCAATGCCGTCGCCATCGTCGTTGAAGAAGAAGAAAAAGCCAGAGGCGGCAGCGGCCTCTTCGGCTGCTGCCGCCTCCTCCTCTCCGTCGCCGAGCGTGCTCGCCAAACTCCTCCTCACGGACCCGGTCGCCAACGCCAACCTCCTCCCGAAGCTGCTGGCGCTCGAGGCCGTCCCGAGCGACGACGTGAGGAGTTTCTTGAAATTGAAAAATGTTGGCCGACGACGGCAGATGTTTCCCACTGCCATTTGCTGCTTCCGCCGCCGTCCTCCCCTGGCCAGCCTTTGAGATCGACGCTCGTTCTCTGCGCGTAGGAGATGACGTTTCCTTTCTCCGTGGGCACGCAGAATCGCCAGAGACGTTTCGCCGAAAGCTCAAAAGAGCGCCCGCGATGCAATGTCTTTTTACTAGCCGCCGCCGACGGCAACGCCCTCCCCCATCTCACCGCCTCTCTCGCCTTCCCCCCCTCTGAAAAAAAAAAACCACCACCAAACGACAATCAAACAGGCCTCCGCCGCGACCACCGCGGCCGCCTGTCGCGCCCTCGCCCTCGTCTTCCAGGCCGCGGGCTCCCGCGGCGAGCTCGAGGAGGAAGCGGCTGAAGAAGAAGACGAGGCGGAGCTCGACGAAGCAACGGCGGCCGAGCGGCGCTACCGCGGCTGGCTTCGCTGCCGCTTCGCGGACCACGCCCGCAGGCTCCGCTCTCTCCTCGCGCTCTCGGGGAACTTCCCGGCAGCCCAGGCCTCTGCGGCGACGGCGGCGCTCGAGGCGAGCAGGTCTGCGGTGACGGGGAGGTTCGACGCGGGGCTGTTTGGCTCCTGCCTCGACGCGCTGCTTCTGGCCGACGCGGCAGCGGCCCTCCCGCAGCGCCCCTCCGGCGGCGGCGGCGGCGGCAGCAGCGGCGGCGGCGGCGGCGGCGGCGGCTCTCCCGCCGGCGGGGGAGGGGGCGGAGCTTCGGCAGAGGCCGTCTCGGTGATTCTGTCCAGGGCGGGCTTCGCGGACGTGAGGCACTCCCTCCTCAAGGCCCTTGCTCGCTGCGCCGCCGCGCTCGCCGCCTCCTCGGCCTCCGCTCCCGCCCCCGCCCCCTCGGCCTCTCCGGCCTCCTCTGCTGCCGCCTCCCCCGTTTCGGCCCCTCCGGAGGCCCTCAGCGACGCCGCCAGCACGCTCGTCGACGTCCTCATCCGCGTCCCGGCGCTGCCCGAGCGGCGGCGGCGGCAGGAGCGAGGGGGCGGCGGCGGGAGCGACGGCGCCGGGGCCCCCCCTCCCGGCCTGGAGCCGCTCCTGCCACTCGGCGGCTCGTGGTGCGGGGGGGAGGACGTCGGGAGGGCCTGCGCCGCCTCGGGGGCCTCGGGCTCCCGCGAGCGGCGAAAGCGGAAGCAGCAGCAGCAGCAGCAGCAGCAGCAGCCATCGCAGCCGTCGCAGCCATCGCAGCCGTCGCAGCAGCAGGAGGGAGGAGGAGGGAGGGCAGCGGGCGTCGCCTGGGCGCTGCCGAGGGAGCACCGCAGGGCGGCGCGGCTCGCCTGGCAGGCGGCGCTGCTGCTGCCCTCGCCCTCGCTCCTGCCCCCCGAGGCGCTCTCGGCTGCGCTCAGGGCTCTCCCCGGGGCTTTGCCGGGCATGGATAGGCCGGCGCTGCTGTGCGACGCGCTCACGGACGCCGTCTCTGGAGGGAGGGGGCGACGGCAACGCGAGGCGGGAGCGGGAGGAGGGAACGAAGGAGAAACCTCGCCACCGTCGCCGCCGTCGCTCTCATCAGAGGCTGCGGCACACGCCACGGCCGTCGCGGCGCTCTCGGCCCTCTTTGAGCTCATCGTCAGGCACGGGCTCGAGTACCCGGTACGTTGATTTCTGTCGATTGTTTCGGGGGCGAAAAAGAAAGGGAGATGGAACGGGGGAGAAAGGAACAAAAAAAGAAAAAACTCACTCTTCTTACGGGAAAAAAAAACTCCCCCCCCCCCTCCCCCTTTCCTCAAAATCAAAATAGGACCTCTACCCGCGCCTCTACTCCCTGCTCACGCCGCAGTCCGTGGGATCCAGGGACCGCGCGCAGTTCTTCTCGCTGCTGGACGCGGCGCTGGCGTCGAGGATGGTGCGTTTTTGTTTTCTGGGGTTCCTTTCTCTCGAGTTTGTTTTAGAGAGAGAGAGAGAGAGAGAGAGAGAGAGCGAAGAAAGGGAAAAAAAAGAGAGAACGGGAACTTAAAAAAACTCAAAAAACCACAAAATAAAAAATTTCAGGTCCCGGCCTACAGCGCCGCCTCCTTCGCCAAAAAGTTCGCCCGCCTCGCCCTCAGCGCCCCTCCCGCGGGCGCCCTGCTCTGTCTGACCTTCGTGAACAACGTGGTGAGGAGGCACCCGGCGACGAGCGTGCTCCTTCACAGGAGGACGAAAGCGGAAAAAGAGGTCGAGGACGACGACACAGGGGCCGACGGCGACGAGGGAGCAGAGGAAGCCGCCGCCGCCGCTGCTCCTCCATCCTCTTCGCCTTCGATCGACCCCTTCGACCCGGCCGAGCCCGACCCGGCCCTGACGCGCGCGGTGGAGTCGTCGCTCTGGGAGGTGGCGCACCTCGCGGGCCGCCACTCGGCCCCCGCCGTCGCCGCCGCCGCCCGCTCCGTTCTCGGCGACCCGGGGCTCGTCCCCGTCCTGGCCGCCAGCGCCAAGGCGGCGGCGAGGCTCTCGGCGGCGGAGGCGGACCCACGGCCCGCGGCGGCTGCCACGTACGGGAGCATGGCGGCGGACGCTCTGGCCAAGAGGGTGAAGCGGGCCCCGCTGGTCGCGAGCGGGAGCGGAAGCGGGGGAGGGAGGGGCGGCAGCGGCGGCGGCGGCGCCGGCGACGAGAGCGGGGAGGGGATGATGCTCTTTGGCGGAGGGGCCTGGCAGAAGGGGTGGAAGCAGCAGCAGCAGCAAAGCAGCGATGCCGCCGCCGCTGCTGCTGCTGCTGCTGCTCTCGCTGAAGAGGTCTGAGGGACCAAGGGGACGAGAGAGGAAAGAAGGAGCAGAGAAAGAGCCCGAGAGAAAAAATGAACATGAAATTGAAAAAAAATGAACATGAAATTGAAAAAAAATGAAACTCGACAGAAACTCTCTCTGTTTTTTTCCCCTCTCTTTCTCCCATGCTGAAAGCATCATTGTTGGTTGGTTTTATTTGGTATTTTGACAGGGGGGGGGTACTAGTGTATACAGATTTGCCTTTTCATGTTTTCGCTTTTCCGGCATCTTTTTTTCTTCTTCTCTTTGCTTCTTCTCCCTCTACAGCGGGTGCGGGTGCAGCGTCGGCATCGTCGCCGGGGGCAGGTTGAGGGGAGGGGTCGTCGGGGTCCTCTGCTGAGCTCGAGCTGCGGAAGCGGAAGCGGAAGAAGAGGCAAACTCCGCCGGCAGTGCCGCCAGCTGAGAGCCCGGCGGCAGCGAGGCCGCCGCCGCGGCCGCCGCCACGGCCGCTGCGGCCGCCCCCTCCGCGGTGGTCGGGAGCGTCGCCGGAGGCAGCGCCGAGCCACTCGCGGTCGCCCTCGGGGAGACGACAGGGGGCGGCAGCTGCTGCAGCAGCTGCTGCTGCTCCTTCTGCTGAACTTGCTGCCGCAACTGCTGCGGCTCCCACGGCGGCGGAGGCGGCATTTCTCCCTGTGCCGCCGCCTCCTTCCCCTTCCCCTCCTTCTCCTTCTCCCTCTCCCTCTCCCCCCCTCCCTCCCTCGCGCTCGCTCTCTCCCCGGGCTGCACCGCCGCCGCGTCGTCGTTCCTCGCGAACCTCCCGCGCACCCTCGGGCGCGCGTCGGCCAGCGTCTTGCGGCAGACGTACTTGACCCTCTTGGTGAAGTTACGCTCGTGGCGCTTCTGGCGGTAGCGCAGGATCTTGCCGACGCGCTCGGCCGCGGGCAGCCTCGCGGCGCGGTAGGTGCGCCCCTCCGGGGTCACCAGCTCGAAGACGCGCGCCCCGGGGGCTGTGGACCCGGTCGCGGTGAAGGCGCTGGCCTGCAGGGCCGCAAGCGCGGCGAGGTCGACGGCCGAGGAGCTCCGGCCGCGGCCGCCGCGGAGCTCGACGGCCGAGCGTGACCTCCTGAGGCCCGCCGCCGCTCCGGCCGCCGCCGCCGCCCCGAGCCCGGCGCTCCCGGTCCCCGAGGAGCGAGCCGGGGGAGGAGCGCGAGAGGAGGGGGCGGCAGCAGCAGCAGCAGCATTAGCCGCTGCGACTGCCGCTGCCGCGTTGGCTGCGGCGATCGAAGTGGCCGCGGCATGCTGCTGCTGGTAGTGCACCGCCGCCTCATAATGCTGCTGCCACATAACTGCCTCCTGCTGCTGCTGCTGCTGCTGCATTGTCTGCTGCTGCTGCTGCTGCTGCTGCGCAAAGGCGGCAGCAGCGGCCGCTTGCGCGTGCGCGTGGGCCGCAGCTGCGACACTGGAGGGGGAGTCGAAGCCCCCGGAAGCGGCAGCGGCGAGGGAGCCGCTGCTTGGGTGACGGGGAGGCCTGCCCGAGGAGGACGCGCCGCCGCCGGCGACGGCTCCGGTGCCGCCCGAGGAGGACGACGACGCCCCGCCTCCGTTTTCCGCCGCTGCTGCTGCCGCTGCTGCCCCTTTGCCCGCGGATGCCATCATCATAGGGTGCATCGCGAGCCCGCTGACGTGCGCCAGGGAGGCCTGGTGGTGGAGGTGGGGGTGGGAGAGCGGCGGCGCCTCGAGGACCGTGGAGAGCGTCGGGGGGCTGAACGCCACCGCCGCCGCCGCCGCTGCCGCCCCTCCGTCCCCGGACCCTTCCGGGCTCATGCCCCTATCGCCCCCGCCTCTCATGGAAAGGGGGACCAGTGCCTGCAGGTCCCCGAGAGAGAACGCGGCTCTGCGCACCCCACCGCGGAGGAGACCTGCCGCGTGCGCCGCGGCGAGCGCCACGGCCCTGTCGTCGTCGCCGAGGGCGGCGTCGAGGGCGCTGTCGTTTCCGCCTCTGCCTCCGCCGATTCCGCCGCCGCTTCCACCGGAGATGCTGGGGCCGCCGTCGAGGGAGGCGAGGGAGCTGAAGAGGCGCTCCTCCTCGGCTGTTTAAAGAGGGGGGATTCGGTTGGTTGGGAGAGAGAGAGAGAGAGAGAGAGAGAGGGAGGGCGGGGTGAGAGAAACGGCGGCGACTGCGAGAGAAAGACGACTGCGATCAATCGTCGTTGAGCCTCTCGTTCGCCTTCGGAAGACCATTATTTCGTGCGTGTGACCGCCCCCCCAGGGAAAAAAGTTTCGAGGAAGTCTCCAGAGAGGCCACAGCCGAGGGACAAAGAGGAAAGAGAAGCAGAGAGAGAAAGAGGCGCCTTTCTTTTTTCCCCTTCGATTCTCGTCATCAAAGCGGCTAGCAAAAACCGAGAGAACAAGGCAGCGCCCGGCTTGCGCCGAGAAGAAGACGAAGAGGAAAAAGAAAGGAGGCCCCCTTTCCCGCTCGGCTTCTTCCTGGGCGACGACTAGAGAGCCTCCACGCCTCGGCGAGGCTCTTTTTCAGAGAGAGCTCTCTCTCTTGAGCACAAGAGAGCAGGCTCTGGGTGCTGCGAAAAAGGCTGAGAGCGTCGCCGTCCAAGGGATGCTCTGCACCAAAGATATCCGAGTCTCTCTCTCTCTCTCGGCTCCCTCTATCCCATTGCAGGCGAGAAAGAGAGAGAGCAAGAGAGCGTTTCCCTTTCTTCCGAGCCGGGTTTTGTGTCTCATCTCGTAGCCAATGCGAGATCTTTGACGGTTCTCTCCATCCATGGGAGCAAACCTGGAAGAGAAGGCCCGACAGCACCCGGGCGCAGAAGAAGGAAAAGACAGCGAGAGACCTTTCGATCATCGCCACTTCGTCTTCATTCTTCATTTCGTTCAATCCTTACCCGTCAAATGGTGCAGCGGCGCCGGCTCCGACGCCAGCGCCGCGAGCAGCGCGTCGTCCGAGAGCCAGTCTGCCATCTCGGGCGGTGCGTGTGTGTGTGTGTGTGGAGGTAAGAATCTCCTTGTTCTTTTTTTTGGAAGCAACGGAGAATGAGAGCAACGAATTGCTCTCTCTCGCTGGACCAAGAGAAAAGAAAAAGAAAACGAGGAAAAATGATTTTTGTTTTCTCTCTCTCTCTCTCTCTCTCTCTCTC
>Ga0315289_10016189_pt1 | contig 10306 bp, 7 predicted proteins | sample YL17G11_40_MG_FD_203452 | JGI IMG/M metagenome (GOLD analysis project Ga0315289, IMG submission 203452) | Sediment microbial communities from Yellowstone Lake, YNP, Wyoming, USA - YL17G11_40 | ecosystem: Environmental > Aquatic > Freshwater > Lake > Sediment | place: USA: Wyoming | collected...
GGCGATCCCGCAGCAGATGTCGCTGTGCCCGCCGAGGTACTTCGTGCCGCTGTGCACGACCACGTCGACCCCGAGGCCGATGGGATTCTGGTTCACCGGTGTGGCGAACGTGTTGTCGATGACGATGGTCGCGCCCCGCGCCTTCGCGTACGAGGCGGCCTTCCGGATGTCCACGACGCCGAGGAGCGGATTGGTGGGGGATTCGATGACGACGACCTTCGTCCTGTCCGTGATCGCCTTGCGGACCGCCTCCGCATCCGTGGCGACGAACGAATACGTGATCCCGATTCTTTCGAACTCGTCCGTCGCGAAGGCGTGGGTGCCGCCGTAGAGCTCATCCTGCATCACGACGTGATCGCCGGATCCCGCGAACGCGAGTATCGTCGTCGACATGGCCGCCATGCCGGAGCTGAAGAGGACGCCGTCCTCCGCGCCCTCGAGAGCGCACACCTTTTCCACGACCGCCTTCTGGTTCGGGGTGTTGAAGTACCGCGGGTAGGGGAGGCCCTCCCGATCGAGATACTCGAACGCCGACGATGTGATAACGGGCGTGTTGATGCCGCCCGAGGCGGCGTCCCGGCGGGTTCCGCTGTGAACGCACCTGGTCTCGCGTTTCATCCGGATCCTCCTTTGATGAGCGAAGAGCGGCGGGGCTATTTGAGCCACCCGCCGTAGAGCTCGGGCCGGCGGTCGTGAAGGAAGAGCTTCCGCGCGTGCGAGCGACGGGCCTCGTCGAGATCGATGTCGCAGAGAAGGATCTCCTCGGCGCTCTTCCCGGCCCGGGCGATCACCTTCCCCGCGGGGTCGCACACGAATGACTCTCCCGCGAACTCGAGCCGCGGCTCCGCACCGACCCGGTTGCAGAGCGCGGTGTAGTAGCCGTTCTGGAACGCTGCGGCACGCATCTCGGCTTCGTAGAGCCCCTCCGGCCACTCGTCGACCGCGCCCGCCTGCGGGACGACGACGACCTCGGCCCCGGCCAGCGCGAGCGCGCGCATGTATTCGGGAAAGTGCCTGTCGTAGCATATCGCGACGCCGACCTTCCCGAACGCCGTGTCGAACACGGGGGCGCCGAGATCCCCCGGCGTGTAGTAGCCCCGCTCATGGAAGCAGGCGTAATCGGGAACGTGTACCATTCGCGTCTTGCCGAGGAGCTTTCCGTCGGGGCCGATCACGGGAGAGGCGTTGTACGTGCGGCCGCCGTCGCGTTCAAAAAGATTCAAAACGACCGCGACGCCGAGCCGGGCCGCGTGCTCCGCGAAGACCTCCGTCGTCGGACCCGGAACGGTTTCGGCGAGCGTCGCGACGTCGGCGGGCGCGCGCTCCTGCGGATAGAACGGCTCGAATGCGAGCTCGGCGAAGCAGACGAGCCCGGCGCCGTCGCGCGCGGCCCGCTCGAGGGCCTCGAGCCCCCGTGCGCGGTTTGCCGCCCTGTCGTTCGTCGCGCGCTGCTGGACGAGTGCGATTCTCATGATCTCACCTGAAGATGATCTTGATGAGAATCGCGATCGGGACGATGACGATGAGGAGCGGCGCGAGAACCGGGAGCACTATCGCCAGCAGGATAACGCCGACGAGCCCGAGAATCCCGGCCACGAGAAGTCCCGCGCTGGAGGCAACGAGCACGATGATGAACGCGACAAGGAGCAGCGCCCCGAGCGCGATGAGGAGTCCCAGCACGACCCCGCCGAGGGCGCCGAAGAGCCCGAGAATATGAGGCAGGAAGATCGCGGCCAGGATTATGAACAGACACAGGATCAGGATTGAGCTTTTCATCGATTACCCTCCGAGGTTCTCCGCCGCAAAACGCCAGTTGATGAGCTTCTCGATAACGCCGTTGACGTGGTCGGCGCGGCGGTCAAGGCCTCGCCGCCCGCCGATACCGTATCACAATCGCGGGGAGTTTTGAATCTTCTTGTCGAGCTCCCGGGTCTTTGTGCCCGAGGCGGAGGTTTTTCCATTGTCATGCGGCCCGCCGGGCGTTATCCTGTGCAAGAGGTTTTTCGCAATGAAGTTACATCGGCTCCGCGCGCTTAAGCGACCAGCGCAACGTCATCATTCTCACGACGGCAGGGGATGCGAACTGGAAGCCGGACAAGAAGGGCAGAAACTGCGACGCGATCGCGACCGCCTCGGTCACGACGGACGTCGATACGATCGCCGCTGAGATAATGTCCAAGGCGAATGCGCTTCTCGCCGCGGACTGACGGGGAAAGAGTCGAGCGCGAACCGCTCACGACCTCCGCACTGAATCCCGCCCGGGCCGGGGGGACGGCCCTGACGAACATGGGTAAAGAGAAACGGATCCACCTCGAGCTCGAAGACGGAACCGTCGTCCAGGGAGCTTCCTTCGGCGCCCCGCGATCCGTTGCGGGCGAAGTCGTCTTCAACACGGGGATGGTCGGCTATCCCGAAGCCCTCACCGATCCCTCGTACCGCGGACAGATCCTCGTTCTCACCTATCCTCTCGTCGGAAACTACGGCGTACCGCCGGCGGAGCGGGATCGGGGCATCCTGAAGCACTTCGAATCGGATCGGATTCAGATCGCGGGCCTCGTCGTCTCCGAATACTGCGAGCGCTACAGCCACTGGAACGCCGCGAAGAGTCTTGGGCGTTGGCTCATCGAGAACGGCATTCCCGCGATCCAGGGAATCGATACGAGGGCGCTCACGAAGAAGATCCGCGAGGTGGGAACGATGCTCGCTCGGATCGTCCGCGACGAAGAGCTTCCCTTCGAGGACCCGAACCTGCGGAATCTCGTCGCCGAGGTGAGCGCGAAGGAGCCCGTCGTCTATGGCGACGGGCGCGTTAAGGTGCTCGCGGTCGACTGCGGGATGAAGAACAACATCATCAGATGCTTCCTCGAGCGCGGCGTCTCGGTCATCCGGGTGCCCTGGGATTACGATTTCAATGGCGGAGAATATGAGTACGACGCTCTTTTCGTTTCGAATGGCCCGGGCGATCCGAAGATGTGCGCGGCGGCGATCGCGCACCTGAGAGAGGCGCTCGCGCGGCGGAAAAGGATCTTCGGCATCTGCCTCGGGAACCAGCTCCTCGCCCTCGCAGCCGGCGCCGACACGTACAAGCTCAAGTTCGGCCATCGCTCGCAGAACCAGCCGTGCGTCGAGGCCGGGACGAGGCGCTGTCATATCACGTCGCAGAATCACGGCTACGCCGTCGATACGAAAACCCTGCCCGACGGGTGGGAGCCCTGGTTTGAGAACGCGAACGACGGTACGAATGAGGGAATCAGACACGCGCGGCTCCCGTTCATGTCCGTACAGTTTCATCCCGAGGCGAGCGGCGGCCCGACCGATACGGAATACCTGTTCGACGTCTTCATCGAGGGCCTGAAGAATGGGCGGTAAGACGAAAAAGGTGCTTCTTCTCGGAAGCGGCGGTCTCAAGATCGGCCAGGCGGGGGAGTTCGACTACTCGGGGAGCCAGGCCATCAAGGCCGCGAAGGGAGAAGGCGTCGAGGTCATTCTCATCAATCCCAATATCGCCACGATCCAGACGAGCGAGGGGATGGCGGACAAGGTCTACTTCCTCCCCGTGGAGCCGTACTTCGTCGAGCAGGTGATCAGGAAGGAGAGGCCCGACGGGATCCTCCTCGCCTTCGGCGGGCAGACGGCGCTCAACTGCGGCGTCGCGCTCGCGGAGAGCGGGGTGCTCGAAAGGCACGGGGTGCGCGTCCTCGGCACGCCGGTCGAGGCGATCGTCGCGACGGAGGACCGCAGGCTCTTCGTCGAGAGGCTCGCGGAGATAGGGATTCTCACGCCCCGGAGCAGGGCCGTTTCGTCCGTTCAAGCCGGTCTCGGCGCCGCGAAGAGCGTCGGCTACCCCGTCATGATCCGCTCGGCGTACGCGCTTGGGGGGAAGGGGAGCGGGGTGGCGGCGGACGAAACGGCTCTGCGATCCATGCTCGAGAAGGCGCTCTCCTCCACGAGCCAGGTGCTCGTCGAGGAGTGTCTCAGGGGATGGAAAGAGATCGAGTACGAGGTCATGCGGGACTCCTTCGACAACTGCATCACGATCTGCAACATGGAGAATCTCGATCCGATGGGGATCCACACGGGGGAGAGCATCGTCGTCGCCCCGTCGCAAACGCTCACGAACGCCGAGTACCACAAGCTCCGCGAGATCGCGATCAGGGTCATCAGGCACCTCGGCATCGTAGGGGAGTGCAACATCCAGTACGCCTTCGACCCGCGGAGCGAGGACTACCGCGTGATCGAGGTCAACGCGCGCCTCTCGCGCTCCTCGGCGCTCGCCTCGAAGGCGACGGGATATCCGATCGCATTCATCGCGGCGAAACTCGCGTTCGGGGCGGCGCTCCCGGAGCTCAGGAATTCGATCACCCGGTCGACGACCGCGTGTTTCGAGCCGGCGCTCGATTACATCGTCTTGAAATTCCCCCGGTGGGACCTCAACAAGTTCAAAGTCGTCTCGCGCGTCATCGGCTCCGAGATGAAGTCTGTCGGCGAGGTCATGGCGATCGGGCGGACCTTCGAAGAGGCGCTCCAGAAGGCGATCCGGATGCTCCACGTCGGGATGTACGGCCTCGTTGGAAACGGGCTGCGCTTCGAGAACGTCGAGGATGCGATCGCGAACCCCACCGACATGCGGATATTCGCCGTCGCCGAGGCGATCCGCGCGGGCGTGTCGCTCGAGCGCATCAACGAGCTTTCAGACATCGACACATGGTTTCTCCACAAGATCAGGAATATCGTCGAGCTCGAGGAGGCTCTGAAGACGGAGCCCTTCACGGAGGAGCTTCTCGCCGCGGCCAAGAGAATGGGATTCTCCGACTACCAGGTCGGAAAAATCATCGGGCGCGGCGAGCTCGACGTGCGAAAGCTTCGCAAACGCTGGGGCATCAGGCCGTACGTGAAGCAGATCGATACGCTCGCGGCGGAATATCCGGCCAAGACGAATTATCTCTATCTCACGTACAGCGCCTCCGAGCACGACGTCGATTACGGAAGAATGCCGGGCGGCGGAGCCGTGATCGTGCTCGGCAGCGGCGCCTACCGCATCGGCTCCTCGGTCGAGTTCGACTGGTGCTGCGTGAACGCCGCGAAGACGGCGAAGGCGCTCGGGTACGCGACGGTCATGATCAACTTCAATCCCGAGACCGTCTCGACCGACTATGACGAGTGCGACCGGCTCTACTTCGACGAGCTGAGCTTCGAGCGTGTGCTCGACATCTACGAGCTCGAGGAGCCGCTCGGGCTCATTCTCTCGATGGGGGGGCAGATCCCGAACAACCTCGCGATGAAATGCCACGCGGCGGGGCTGCGGGTGCTCGGCACGAGCCCGCAGGACATCGACCGAGCCGAGGACCGGCACAAGTTCTCGAGGCTCCTCGACGACATCGGGATCGACCAGCCCCCGTGGAGGGAGCTCACGACGCTCGAGGAGGCGAAGAGCTTCGCCGCTCGCGTGGGCTACCCGGTGCTCGTTCGGCCCTCGTACGTACTGAGCGGCGCCGCGATGAACGTTATATTCAACGAGGAGAACATGGAGAAGTTCATCACGATAGCCTCGAACGTGAGCCCCGAGTATCCCGTCGTGATATCGAAGTTCATCGAGGGGGCGAAGGAGATCGAGATCGACGCCGTCGCGAACAAGGGCGCCATCGTGATCTACGCGATGAGCGAGCATATCGAGCTCGCAGGCGTGCATTCGGGAGACGCGACAATGGTGCTTCCTCCGCAGCGGATCTACCTCGAAACGGTGAAACGCGTGAAGCGCGTCGCGAGGGAGCTCGCGAAGTCGCTCGACATCACGGGCCCCTTCAACGTTCAGTTCATCGCGAAGGACAACGACGTCAAGGTCATCGAGTGCAATCTCCGCGCGAGCCGGAGCTTCCCCTTCGTCTCGAAAGTGTTCAAGCACAACTTCATCGACGTCGCCACGCGCGCCATCCTCGGCGGCGCGATTCCCCCGATCGACAAGTCGAGCCTCGAGCTCGATTACGTCGGCGTGAAATCGGCCCAGTTCTCGTTCTCGAGGCTCAAGGAGGCGGACCCCGTCTGCCACGTCGAGATGGCCTCGACGGGGGAGGTCGGATGCCTCGGAGTGGACGTCTACGACGCCTTCCTCAAGTCGTTCCTCTCGACGGGGATGAGGTTCCCGCGGGCGAACGTGCTCCTCAGCGTGAGCGGGGAGGAGAACCGCTTCGAGCTCCTCGACACGGTGAAGATGCTCGAGGAGATGAATTTCACCCTCTACGCGACCGAGCACACTGCGGAGTATTACCGGAAGCACGGCGTCGAGACAAGAGTGGTGCACAAGATCCACGAGGAAAAGAAGCCGAACGTCTCGGACCTTCTCGGCTCGAAGAAGCTCGATCTCATTATCAGCATGCCGAGGAACTATGGGGATATCGGCACCGGGGACAGCTACATCATCAGGCGCTCGGCCGTCGACTACTCGATACCGCTCATCAATAACGTCCAGATCGCGAAGCTCTTCGTGAGCGCCATCGCGAACAGGAGCATCGAGGACCTCGAGATCAAGTCGTGGGATGAGTACGCTTGATCCCGCCGCCGCGGCGCGTGCATCCCTATCTCAACGTCTGAGTTGCTCTACCCACGCCGCGAGCGCCTCGAGCAGACCCCGGATAGCCTCGCGCGTTTTCTCGTCGGTCAGCCGTCCGGCCGCGTCGATCTTGTTCTGGGCGAGCGACACCATCACCTCGGGCTTCTGAACCGGCCGCATGTTCGTGCCGACGAACACCTGCCGCAGATGGTGCTGGCTCCGGACGGTGCCGAAGCCGCCGTCCGAGGCGCCCATGATCGCCACTGGTTTCTTCGTGAGCGGCGGATCGGGCGGGCGCGAGGCCCAGTCGATGGCGTTTTTCAGCACACCGGGGATCGAGTAATTGTACTCGGGCGTGGCGATGAGCAGCGCATCCGCCTCGGCGATGCGTTCCCGGAAGGCACGCACGCTCGCAGGGAATCCCGCGCGCTCCACGTCATTATTGTAGAGCGGGATCGACGAGATATCGAAGACCTCGAGCGTCATGCCGTCCGGCAGGAGCTCGGCCGCCGCGCGCAGAAGCGCCTTGTTGTAGGAGCCCGTGCGCAGGCTGCCGGCAAAGCCGAGGACATGAACACGATCAGCCATCGGTTCTCCCCCCGTGTATGATTTTGTGCGCCCTTCGATGGCGCTGCAACACGCCCGCCCGCGCCGCCTCAGCGCCTTCTGACTGCTTTCTTTTGCGGTTCCTCTTTCTGCCGCTCTTCACGCTGTTTCTCGGGCGTCCGCTGCTGCGGCTGCTCCTGTTTCGGCGCCTTATCCTTCGGCACGAGCACCTCGCGCTCCACCCGCGGCGCGTACTGCTTCACGCGGTCCGCTTCCCGCTCGGGGAGGACCATTCTCTTGCGTTCGATCTCCCGGGGGCGAGAGTACTTCGCCGGCGGTCTCACTGCTTCCTCCCGGTGCTCGACCCGTTCCCGCGTGATTCTGACGGGGGTGATCGCTCTCTTCGTGAACCTCTCCACGTCGCGGACGCCGGGGGCGCGTCTCACGAGAACGCTGCGCTTGTATACCTCCCGGCTCGGCGGCTCGGCGACCCTGTGACGCCAGATCTCTTCGTCCGTGAAGTGATTGATGTTCACGACGAACCAGATGTTGAATCCATAGTGGCGGTCCCAGGGATCGCGCCAGTAGTAGTTCGGCGGGGGCAGCGGCGCCCATGCGCAGTAGTCCCCGAACGTGTACCACTCGACTTGCGCGGGGGACCAGATCCGGCCGGGCACCCAGAACCAGCCGACGCGCCAGTCATGGTACCAGTAGCCGTAATGATAGACGAGCCACCCGAACGGCTCGTAGGAGACCCAGGCCCAGCCGTCATCCGTATAGATCCAGTGGCCGTGATGAAACGGCGCCCAGTCCGAGACGGCGTAGGGGTGCCACACCGTGCCGAAGCCCGGGAGCCGCACCCACTCTCCGTAGTCGGAGAGGTAGTCGTAGTCGCCGACCTCGATCTCGAGACCGGCCGACCAGCGGTGGTGGCGCACGGCGGAGGCGGATTGAGGCCAGCCGACGGCGGCCACGACGAGAAACCCGAAGAGCATGATAATAATGCCCTTCGGCAGCCGATTCGCTCGTTGTTGGAACATACGTTCCCTCCTTTTTCAGGGGATGTTACTTCTTCTTCACCCGCGAAGCCGCCGCGAGGGCTTGCCGGGCCCAATCGCAGAAGGCGGCGGCATCCTTCAGTATATCACCCGGCATCTTATAATACGACATTTCTGTCTTTTTGTTCCCGGGCCCGGCCGGCGAGCTGGCCGCACACGAAGCTCGTGAATTCGTCGCCTGCGGCCATGCCCGTCTCCCCGGGGCGTGCTGTCCGTCAGCTCTTCGTCGCCCGCTCGAGCCGCTTCATGACGCTGAACATAAACGTCGCCGAGAGCAGGCAGCAGGTTACAAGAACCATCCACGTTCCCCACACGGGGAGCTTGGTCCAGAGATATCCGATGATCGCAAGCAGGTAGTTGCCGATAGCGGTCGCGGCGAACCAGCCTCCCTGCATGAGCCCCTTGTACTGGGGCGGGGCGACCTTCGAGACGAACGAGATCCCCATCGGGCTCAGGAAGAGCTCCGCGATGGTCAAGATGAAATACGTCGAGATCAGCCAGTAGGGGGAGACGAGCTGATCCGTTGGCGCCACCGTGCCGCCCAGGACTTTCGGGCTCGAGAGCCCGATCGATCCCACGACGAGGACGAGGAAGCCGACGGCCGTGATCAGCATGCCGAAGCCGATCTTGCGCGGGGCCGAGGGCTCCGTGCCTCTTTTGTTGAGGACGCTGAAGATCGTCACGACGAGGGGCGTGAGCGCCACGATGAAGAACGGGTTGAAGTGCTGGAACTTTTGCGGCGTAAAGGGATTCACGGCACCGTAGCCCCGGAACCGGTAGTACGCGAGCACGGCGAATAGCACGAAGCCCGCGGCCCCGAGCCCCCGCACGAGCCCCGAGCTCCCTTTCCTATACACAAAATACGCCCCCACGACCGCGAGGAACAGCGGCAGGAGCCCGAAGAGGTCGAACCAGAGGTTCGTTATTTTTCCGACGCTCGGCTGCGTGTAGTCTCTCGCGAAGTAGGTCATCGTGACGCCGTTCTGATGGAACGACATCCAGAAAAAGACGACGACGAAATAGACGAGGGCGAGCGCGATGAGCCGCTCCTTGGTCTGCTCCGCCGTCAATGTCTCGACGTGCGACGGGGCGGCCGTGCCCTTCGCGGGTGCGCCTTGCGCCGCGCCGCCCGCGGCCTTGTGGCTCACCATGTAGTCGGCATGCCCGTAGTACTTCTTGAAGCCCCAGAAGATGATCATCGAGGCGATTAGGCTCACGCACGCCACGCCGAACCCGTAGTGGTACGATTTGCTGAGGACGTTGATGTAGTTCGTGGAGAATGCTCCGAGCGTGTCCATCGTGATGCCCGGGTCCTGCGCCTGGGCGATCCCGAGGTACTGGCTCGCATCGGCCAACGTGCCCTTGAGGAACTGGTTCGCGAGCGCCGGGATCCGATTGTCGTAGAAGTAGTGCGCTTTCGAGAGAATCCAGTTGTTGATCGTCTCGGCGGCGGTCGGGGCGAACATCGCGCCGATATTGATCCCCATGTAGAAAATGCTGAATGCGCGGTCGCGGCTCGCGCTGAACTGCGGCTCGTCGTAGAGCTTTCCGACGAGGGCCTGGAGGTTCCCCTTGAAGAACCCCGTGCCGAGGGCGATCGTCGCGAGCGCCACGACGATGAGGGGAAATCCCGTGTTCATCGTGGTCGGAATCGCGAGGAGCATGTAGCCGATGAACATGACCACGAGCCCGAGGCTGATGGTCTTCCCGTAGCCGAGGACCCGGTCGGCCAGGAGCCCCCCGAGGAGCGGGAAGAAATAGACGCAGAACATGAAGATGCCGTACACCTGGCTCGCCCGCGCGGCGCTCAGGCCGTATTTCGCCTGGAGGAAAAGCATGAAGATGGCGAGCATCGTGTAGAAGCCGAACCGCTCCCCCATGTTGGCGAAGAAGGCGACGAAGAGCCCTTTCGGATGATCCTTGAACATACCCAGTCCTTTCTCCAATGAATTCCGGATATCACCGGAGGGAATAGTAGAGAAGCCGATTGGCCGGAGCAAGACGAATTTCGTGGACACTTATCGATAGGATGCTCCGGCACATCGGATTCAAGCACGCCGACACGCCGCCTCCGCGCTATCATCCCTCACCCCAGCTCTGCCGGTCGCCTCTCGGGTGAGCCGGGAACTCCGCGCACATGGCCTCATTTTCCTGC
>Ga0315289_10016191_pt1 | contig 10305 bp, 8 predicted proteins | sample YL17G11_40_MG_FD_203452 | JGI IMG/M metagenome (GOLD analysis project Ga0315289, IMG submission 203452) | Sediment microbial communities from Yellowstone Lake, YNP, Wyoming, USA - YL17G11_40 | ecosystem: Environmental > Aquatic > Freshwater > Lake > Sediment | place: USA: Wyoming | collected...
TGAGAGGTAGCTGCCCGTCAGCGACCTCGAGTCGGCCATGATCTGCTCGGGAGTGCCCGTGGCCATCACCCGACCGCCATGCTCGCCCGCACCAGGGCCCAAGTCCACTATGTAGTCGGCAGACCGGATGATGCCCTGATCGTGCTCGACGACGATCACGCTGTTGCCGAGGTCGCGCAGGGACTTGAGCGTCTGGATGAGCCGGTCGTTGTCGCGATGGTGCAGGCCGACCGAGGGCTCGTCCAGGATGTAGAGAACACCCATCAGCCGCGAGCCGAGCTGGGTTGCGAGCCGGACGCGCTGCGCCTCGCCGCCGGAGAGCGTCTCGGTGGCGCGATCGAGCGTCAGGTAGTCCAGGCCCACGTCCACCAGGAAGCCGAGCCGAGAGGACATTTCGCGCAGCACCTGCCGGGCCACGGCGGTCTCGCTCCTCCCGAAGAGCTTGGCGCCCTGGGGGCCCTGCAACAGCTTCACCCAATCAAGCAGCAGTTCCACGTTGTCTGACGCCACTTCGGCGATGCCGCGCCCGGCGACCGTGACGGCCAGGCTCTCGGGCCGCAGGCGCTTGCCCTCGCACACGGGGCAGACCACGCTCGACATGTAACGCTCCAAATGGGCGCGCTCCTGCTCCTCCTCGGTCTCCCGGTGGTGGCGGCGGAGGTAGGGCAGGACGCCCTCGTAGGGCATTCGCACGTGGCGCTCCTCGCCGCCTTTGCCGGTATAGACCACCTCGATCAGCTTGCTCCGCGGACCTCCGTAAAGGACCAGATCAAGCTGGGCCGGGGGCAGCTTGTTCACCGGCACGTCGAGGCCAATCACGAACTCCTTGGAGACGCTGGCAAGCAAGGCCTCGAAGTAGGGCAGGTTGCGCTTGCCGCGCGCCCAAGGCCTGACCGCCGCCTGGCGCAGCGTGAGAGTGCGATCCGGGATAGCCAGCGCCGGGTCGAAGTCCATCTGCACGCCCAGTCCGGAGCAGGCCGGGCAGGCGCCCTGCGGGCTATTGAAGCTGAAGCTGCGCGGCTCTATGCTCGGCAAGCTGATGGAACAATGCATGCAGGCGAAGTGCTCGGAGAAGACGAGGTCAAGCTCGCCCCCATTTTCCAGACGCTGGACGACGATGAAGCCACCGCCGAGGCGCAACGCGGTCTCTACCGAGTCGGCCAGGCGCGCCGTGTCCATGTCCTCGGCCTTGGCCACGAGGCGATCGACGACGACCTCGATCGTGTGCGGCTGTTCGGGGTCAAGCCCGATCTCCTCGTCGAGCGGCAGGATGACGCCGTCGACGCGGGCACGGACGAAGCCGCCCTTGCACATCTCAGCGACTACCTGCTGGTGGTCGCCGCGCCGGTCGGTGACCAGTGGCGCCAGGATCGCGATGCGCGCGCCGGGCGGTAGCTCGGTGATCGCGTCCACTACGTCCTGCACGGTTTGCTTCTGGATCTCGCGGCCGCAACGCGGACAGTGCGGGATGCCGACGCGGGCGAACATCAGGCGCAGGTAGTCGTAGACCTCAGTGGTGGTGCCGACGGTGGAGCGGGGGTTGTGGCTGGCGCTGGCCTGATCGATGCTGATTGCCGGCGACATGCCGTCTATGAAGTCAACTTCGGGCCGCTGCATCTGGCCAAGGAACTGGCGGGCGTACGCTGAGAGCGACTCGACGTAGCGCCGCTGTCCTTCCGCGTAGATGGTATCGAAGGCGAGTGTGGATTTCCCGGAGCCGGATGGCCCTGTGATCACGACCAGCTTGTCCCTGGGCAGCACGACGTCTATGTTCTTCAGGTTGTGCTGGCGGGCACCCCGGATGACGATGTTTCTCTCAGTCATTCCCAGTCTCAGGCTGCGCTGATCGGCAATAGCTCGCTCTGATGAGAACGCGACAACAGGAAAGTGTATCATTCCTGGAAAGCAGGGGGCAAAACGGGTTGTCGGATAGGGCTCCGTCTAGAGTTGGCGACTGGCGCAGGGCGCTGTCGTTCCGGGAGGTGGAATCGCGGAACAAGTGTCGGGCTATAGGTGATGCCCCGCGCCCGGCGTTAGCGCCTCCTCTCCGTCCGCCGCGGGAGGGGCCGGAGCGAGCTCGAGAGGCAAAGGGCGGCGATGCCGGCACGAGAAGACCACCGCTCAATGGATGTGTGTGGCGACTCCAGGTGGTCGCCATCGAAGCGACGGCCCGGCCGCGGCGATTCGCCGGCGGCCGGTAGCCGACGGCCGACCGATGCTATATGATCTGTCGCCGCCGCAGATAGCGAAAGGCCAAGAAGTCTGGCCCGATGGGCAACCAGAAGGTCAGTAGGCGGAAGGCTAGAACGCCGGCTCCGGCCGGGCCGCTTGGGATGCCTACGCTGGTTAGGCCGGCCACCAGGGCCGCCTCGATGGCGCCCAGGCCGCCCGGTGTCGGGCTAGCGGAGGCGATGGCTGCGCCTCCCAAGTAGACGGCGACGATCTGCAGAAGCGAGGCACTGGTCCCGAAGGCGTGCAGACTGGCCGCCAGCGTAAGGGCATTGGCGAAGGTGACGCCGGCGGCGCCCAGGAAAAGGGCGAGAGCCCGCTCCGGGTGGGTTAGCACCCGCCCAAGTTGTCGCAGCGCCCGCAGCAGCGGAGCCAGAAGCCGCTGCTGACCCAAAGGCGACCACAGGAGCAGCCCCAGTACCGCCATCGCCACCACGAAACCGACCAGCACCTCCCACCCCTTGGGCGTATGCCCCTTGAGCGGACCTGCGATTCCCAGCAAGGCCAGGGCCAGGATCAGGCTGGGGACGTCGACGAGAACGCCGGCCGTCATGCTGAGGGCGACGGCAACCATGGCCTCGGGCCGTTCCAGGCCGGAGCGCTCGAGGAAGCGCTCGTTCAGACCCATGCCGCCGAGGCCTTTGGGGCTCATACGGTTCAAGAAGGAACCGGCAAGTTCCACTAGCGCTGTCCTTCCCAGGGACAGCGGCCGGTTAGCCGCGCCGAGCATGCCCAGAGCGGCCGCGAAGTACGCCGTGGATGCGGTCGTGGCGCCGACCAGCAGCCACTGCCACCTCACGCTATGCAGAGCGTCCAGCGTCTGTCGGACTTCGCCGACTTGCGGCAGCAGAAGGTGGATGGCGAAGGCGGCGCCCAACAGCCACACCACCGTTTGGAGCCTCACGCGAGCGAGCGGCGCCAGCGCCGGCACGGCGCAGCCGGTTACCTGGCACACCTCTTTGCGCACATCCGTCAGTATCCCAGGGCGGGCGAGCAGGTCGTGGCGGGTGGCAGACGAGAGGGCCATCGGCTGCAGGAGCGGCAGAACTGCCACCACCCCCTCGGGCCCGAGCACATCCACCGCCGTCGCGGCCGCCCGCCCGGCTCCCACCATGATGGCCAGAGAGGCCAGCATCTCGGCCACGTCTTGGGCCAGGCGACGGTCACTGGCGGCGGACTCGGAGAAGCCGAAGTCGATCAGCCAGGGCTGTGCCAGCCCGTCAACCAAGACGTTGGCGCGTCGTAGATCGCGGTGAGCGATGCGCGCCCGGCGCAGCAACTCCACTTGCCGCCATATGTTGCGCAGGAGGTCATCGTCACACCGCTCCGGCGGCAGTAAGTCCAAGCCAGTGGCCGAGATCATTCTCTCGGCCAGAATGGTGGCGCCATCGCCGAGCTGCGTCGATAGGACCACGGACGGCGTGCGCACACCGGCCCTCTCCGCCAGCAGGGACAGGTAGGCCGCGTGCTCGATCTGCTGTTTCGGCGTGACGAAAGGTGTCTCGTCTTCGACTTCGCGATAGATGAGGTAGCGCCAGATCTTGAAGAGCACGTCGGCGTCGCGCTGCTCCCGGCCAACTATCTTCAGGAACAGCTCCTCGCCATTCGTCAGTCTGGCGACGAAGGGAGTAGAGGCCCTGGCGTCGACGCTGGCACTTCTCAACTGCAATACCTCGAGCCCGGCAGCAGCGAGCGCCTGGAGGACGCTCTTCTCCGCTGGCCGACCACCCGGGGCGCCCAGCAGCAGGTGCAGGGCCGAGCCGACCAGCCAGCCGAGAGCCAGACCGCCGATCGCGTCGACCGGCAGGTGGGCGCCCACATAAACGCGGGCCACCATCACCACCCACACCAGGGCCCAGGCCAGGGGCGCCACGAGCGTAGACTCAGGTAGGGCGTGCGGCCGTAGCGAGGGCCGCTGCCACGGCGACATGACCGGACGGGAACCCCAGACCGGTGTCCGGCGCACCGCGGATGATGGTTTGCTCGATGAGTGCCCAGGGGCGTTCGCGCCCGACGACCGACTTGGCCACCAGGGCAAGGAGATAGGTGAGGGCGCCGCCGGCCGCCACGTCCAGCGCCAGGCGGCGACGGCGAAAACAGAGTGCAATGGCGGCCGCCAGGGCGATAGCAGCCGCCGAGCCCAATTGCATGAACACGTACAAGGGAAGAAGCATCGCCCGAGGCAAGTCGTTTACGAGTCGGAAGACGTCTCGCTCGAGGATGCCTACGTCGCCACTCACGGCCAGCAAGGCACTCCCGGCGAACAGGGTGGCGGCGACGACCACCCGCAGCACATCGCCGGGATACCGGCGGAAGTGGCCGGCGCGCTTTTCCTCGGTCATCTCTACCTCGCGGAGACGGCGAGGCCTCGGGGAGAGAAACCCGGCCCGCCATCCCGGAACCCACCCTCGTGAGGCCCGTACATACCACTCCGCCATGCATGGGCGGGTCTCGTTTGGGCCGGCTGATGGCAAGATCGTGACGCCTGTTGGTGGCAGGAATTGCGCCGGTCTGGGCCATGTCATTCCCATGGGTCGTTGGCGGGCAGCCGACGTGCTCCGGCCGTACGCGGCCACCGGGGATGACCACCGCCCGTGGGCGGAGTCACCATCCGCTGATAGATGCGGTCGCGCTTGGCACGGAAGGTGCTGCCGCCGTGGTAGGGCCGTTTGGGGAGAACGCTGGCCCGCGCCTGTCCCCACGCCTATAATGGTCGTGGGGCTGGCCAGTCCCTACCTGGGAGGCAACTCGTGACCAGGCAGCAAGTCGCGGCGATGGTCGTTATCAATGCCGTCGTCTCGCTCATCATCAGCCTCACGGTCGTCCTTACTTTCGACCGCTATCGTGCGGCCGCGCCGGCCCCAGTCGAGGGCCTTCCGCAGCCGACAGTCCAGACGCGGGACGATATCGGGCCTACCGCGACCGAGACTCCCGTGGCGGTCGCGGCGCAGCCGGTGGCGACATACGTTGTAAAGTCCGGGGACAGCCTCTCGAGCGTTGCCTACCGCTTCGGCGTCTCTCTCGATGCCCTCATGAGCGCCAATGGCATCGACAACGCTAACTATATCACGGTTGGGCAGTCACTCCTCGTGCCGACCGGCGGCGACCTCCCGCTGCCGACCCCCACGCCGCGCCAGTTGCCGACGCTGGCGCCGCTGCTCACGCCCGAGGCCGGCGAAGCGCCCATTGTCATCGAGACCGTGGTCGTGGCGGAACGGGCCGAGGACGAGCGCGTGACTATTGTCAACCGGGGCGCGAAAGGCATCGCCATGGAGGGGTGGACGCTGGAGGACGAGGACGGGCACAGCTACGCCTTCCCCAGCCTCTTCCTCTGGAGGAACGGCACGGTGCTAGTGCACTCCGGTGCCGGCAGTGACTCGGCCACCGACCTCTATTGGGGGTTGACGGAGACGGTCTGGGACGTAGGCGAGCGGGCGATTCTGCGTGACACGAACGGCGAGGTCGTAAGCGAGCTGGCCGTGAGCGGGGGTAGCGCCGGTGGTGGATGAGCCTGGCCGCAAACGGGAGCAGATGACCGAGTCGGTGCGCCAGATCATCACTACTCGCGAGCGCACACCGCGCGACCCGCGCTGGGCCTCCGCCTGGCGGCGGACGCTGTTTCGCTACCTGGCCGAGTTGCGCCGGGGAGAAGGCCGCTGCCAGGCGCCCCCGGAGAGGCAGGAGCGCGCTTGAGATGGTCGGTGCTGGCGTGGCCGTGGGACGCGGCGCCCTCAGGCCTTTCAACCCCTTTAGGGACATGCCGGCGGTCACGTCGTTGCTCGTGCGTGTCTTCGGCGCCGAGCTGCAGTCCGATGCCATCGCGGGCTGGCGGTCGCTAAGCTGGATCGCTCGTCACCCGGAGATGAGCTGGCTCTGGCTGGGCTTCGACGCCTGGTTCGATGGCGAGCTGGCCGGCTTCGTCTGGCTGGAGGACGGGCGAGTTGTCGGGAACGCCAACGTTGCGCCAGCGGGCGCGGGCGGGCGTCAGTGGGTCGTGAGCAACGTCGCCGTCGAGCCGGCCTTCCGGGGGCGCGGCATCGCCGGATCTTTGCTGCGGGCGTGTCTCGACCATGCCGGCAGCCATGGCGCGCGCAAGCTCCTGCTGCAGGTTTGGGCGAAAAACGCCGCGGCACGGCACTTGTACGAAAGGCAGGGCTTCCGCATCGTCAGCCACTTCGAGCGCCTGGAGTGCAGCCCGGCGGCGGCCAAGCCTGCCACAGGCGAGACGGTGCCAAGCACATACCACTGGCGTCCGGCGCGGGCCAGGGACTACCATGCCTTGGCCGGCGTATCCGCCTGTCTCATGTCACACGAGGCGCAGGTGTTGCGCCCGTCCATGGCACTTGCCTTCCGCGAGGGCTCATGGGACTGGCTGCGGTCGCTGGCGGCGCGGCTGGGCTTGGCGCAGGCGGTGGGGCGCGAGGTACTCTGCGAGGGCGAGGCGATCAGCGGCGCGCTGGCGATGTGCGCTCCTCAGGAGCGGCGCTCGCGATTGGCGGCCCTGTTACTGCCCTCGGCCGAGGAGCGGCTCGCGGTCTTCGTGGCCGAGCGTGCGGCCGCGCTGGCCGCGCGTGCTCAGGCAGAACGGGTGACCTGCGACCTGCCCGGCTCGTTGCCGCGGCTCGCGGACGAGCTGGCCGGCCGCGGCTTTGCCCGAGTGGACAGCCTGCTGCAGATGGTGCTCGAGCTCGGCTCGTGACACGGCCACGAGGATAGGGCGCGGTGCGCAAGATCGACATCGAACACGCGGCCCAGCGGCTGAGCAAGCCCTTCATGATGGCCGGGCTGGCGATGGTGGACAACTACCTCGTGAGCATCTACTCCTGTCACGGCGCCATGCCCTGGCACCGGCACCTCGACGAGGACGAGTTGTTCATGGGCTACGGCGGCACGGCCAGCATCGAGACGAGCTGGGGCAACGCCCACCTGGGATTCGCCGAGATCGTGTCGGTGCCCAAGGGGCTGCCTCACCGCTCTCTGGCCGCCCTACCGGCGCTAGTGCTGATGGTGCAGACGCGGGGCTTGCCTGAGCGACGCAACGGCCATCAGCCTATCTTCGTCAACCGCGCCGGCAAGGTGGCCAAGGTCTCGGTGGCTCAGGAGACGGCGCAGCTCCAGGACGTCTACCAGCCGCGGCGCCTGGCCATGTGCGATTCGCTGGCGGTAAGCATGCAGATCTGCTTGGGCGCCCAGCAGTGGCACCGCCACGCCGGCGACCAGCTCATCTTCTGCCAGTACGGTGGCTTCGACATCGAGAGCGAGTCAGGCGGCGAACGCGCGGAGCGCGGCGAGCTGGCCATCGTGCGGAACGGGGAGCGACACAGGGTGGTGGCTCTCGAGCCGGCGACGGCGGTGGTGATGGCCCGCGTGGAGCGCTGATCTTTGCCGCAGCCGAAGCCGGCGGCTATAATGGCGGGTGTGCGGCGGGCACTCCGGTGGCCCAAGCGGCAGCCGAGAGAGCTGGCTGCCTAGCCCTAGCGCTATCGCCACCCTAGCTCAATCGGCAGAGCAGACGCTTCGTAAGCGCCAGGTTATCGGTTCAACTCCGATGGGTGGCTCTCCGGGGCCCATAGCTCAGCGGCAGAGCGGCCGGCTCATAACCGGTTGGTCCTTGGTTCGAATCCAGGTGGGCCCATAGGAAGCGGTCAGCGGTCAGCCATCAGCCGGTGAGACGTGAAGCGTGACGAGTGACGAGTGATGGGACGAGTGATCGCTGATACGTGAACGGTCTACTCGTCACCCATCACGAATCACGTATCACTCCTCACTTGCTCAAGGCCAGCGGTGTCCGAACTCCAGGGCCTCGGCCGCGTTCTCCTCTTCACCGGCCTGGTGATCGTCATCGCCGACGGACTGCTGCTCCTGCTCGGCAAGCTCGCCATCAGCGCCCTGCCAGGAGACATACACCGCTAGCCTCAGGTCGCTGCGGAGCTTGCGGGGCCGCAACTGGTCGTGATGGATCCCCGCTGGGCTCTCCATCCTCCTCAGCATCGTCCTCACGCTCGTCCTGAACCTCGTCGGCTGCCTCCCGCGGCGGTGGAGCGCGACACGCTCGGCGGCTCGCGTCTGGCTTCAGCCCAGTGCGACTCCGTCTCAGGCCGCTCGCGTGACGAGTGGCGCGCAGCCTCGGCACGGGATGTAGTGGCTGTTGATGGCCTCGCGCTGCCGGGACGGACAGGGCTTCGCGGGTGCGTTCTCCGATGTGCCGACGGACATGAGCCCAGGCTGGGGAGCCTCGGGGGGTGTTGCCCGGAGGCACGCATGGCCTCCACCCTAGCCCTCGGGTAGAGCCTTGCGATCCTCCAACTGGGAGTGTCGGTTGTACTTGGCGAGCTCGTCGCGGACCTTTGTCTCCATGTCGGCATGCGAAGCCCTGCCGGCACTGGAGAGGATCTGCTTCTCGTTGAGGACGAGGAAGTCGTCAAGCTTCTTCACCGAGTCGCGCATGTACATGGGATGTCGCTTGGCGCTCCGAAGCTCGGCGAAGGAAAGGGACTGCTCGACGAGCAGCTCGAGGCGTTTGAGTTCGAGGGCGCCGAAGTAGTTCTTGGCGATCTTCGCGTCCTGGGAAGTGATGATCTGGCCGCGCCAGTTGGTCAACCCCATGTTTGGCTTGCTGCTGTCCACGTGGCTGACGATCAGCTCAGCGGCGGTGAAGCCGGTGATGCCGTAGGGGAACTTGTTCTGTACCATCGCGAAGAACGCCTTGGCGTAGTCAGTCCTCGGGTCGTAGTCGAGCCTGGTGGCGAAGATGTCTCTGACCTTCTCGTATAAGTTCCTTTCGGAGGCGCGGATGCGGCGAACCCGCTCGACTAGCTCGTCTAGAGTAGCCGGTCTCGCCTCTCGCTAGGCGCTCATCGTTCATGACGAAGCCCTTGACGAGATACTCCCTGAGCTTCCGCGTGGCCCAGATGCGGAACTGGGTGCCTCTGTGCGAGTTCACGCGATAGCCGACGGCGATGATCGTGTCCAGGTTGTAGTAGGCAGTGTCATAGGCCTTTCCGTCGGCGGCAGTTGTCCGGTATTTCCGGACAACTGAAGGCCCCTCTAGTTCGCCATCGCGTAGTACACGGCTGACGTGTTCGCTTGAGGTCCTCTTGTCCCGCCGCAACATGTCCGCCATCTGAGCCTGGGTCAGCCACACCGTCTCGCCATTAAGCTTCACCTGGATGCGGGTATCGCCTCCAGGTGCTTGGTACAGGATGATCTCGCCACCATTGGGATTAGCCAAGGATTAGCTCCATTCGAATGCGGTTCTCTCCTGCCACGCCGGCGCGGCCACCGATGCGTACGCTCGGCGCCTGCTAGGGCAGGCCGTTCTTGGTAACCTAGAGGCGACCGCGGCAGACCCTCATCGTTGCCCTCTAGCGCGATGCTACCAGGGCGCCGCTGCCATCGTACAGATTGGCCGTGTCGCCATCGTTGTTCCACATGTTCTCGGTGGTCCACAGCAGGCCGTCGGGGGGATCGGCGAGAGCTCCCTTGCCGCTGTAAACCTTGATGGTGGCCCCGGCGGTGAGGATGAAGCCGCTCGGGAAGCGGAAAACCTGATCCTCGTTGCCCTTCACCACGCTCTCAAGCCACCAGCCAGTCATGTCGGCGGGGGCGGAGCCCTGGTTGGTGATGGCGATGAACTCAGGGCTGCCCCTACCACCATACTCGCTGATGACAACTGAAGCCTCAACTACCGAAGCCACAGTGGCTGCAAGCGAGGGTTGGGGTGCCGGGGTGCTGTTGGGCGCGGCAACGCTCAGGACGGATGTGGTGCTGGGTGGCACGTAGCCGGCGGGCGGTACCAGAAGGACCTGGCCGGTCTGGATGGCGCCAGGGTCGACGATCTGGTTGTAGGCAGCCAGAGCAGCCGCGGTAACGCCCAACTCTGCGGCGATGGCACTGAGGCTATCACCGGACTGGACGGTGTATGCCGTCGGTGGCGTGATCGATTCAGGCGTGAGAACGACTGGAGTTGGTGTGCCAGTCGGTGACGGCATGATGGTGGCAGTCGGCGTTGGGGGAGGTGTGTCGGACGGCGCCGGCGTCTCAATATCGGTAGAGGTGGGCGTCGGAGACGGCACG
>Ga0315289_10016192_pt1 | contig 10304 bp, 5 predicted proteins | sample YL17G11_40_MG_FD_203452 | JGI IMG/M metagenome (GOLD analysis project Ga0315289, IMG submission 203452) | Sediment microbial communities from Yellowstone Lake, YNP, Wyoming, USA - YL17G11_40 | ecosystem: Environmental > Aquatic > Freshwater > Lake > Sediment | place: USA: Wyoming | collected...
GAGGAGGTTGCGTGAGTGATGAGCCACATCGGGAGGGAGGGAGGGAGAGCAGAGCGTGGCGAAGAGAGGCGGGGAGAGAGAGCGAGAGAGCGAGGGGTTGAGGTTGAAAAGAAAAAAACGGCATGCGTTGTCGAAAAAAAAAACGAAGCAAAAAAAAACCAACTCCAAACTCACGGCTGCGCCCTCTCCTTGTGCGTCTTGCGCTTGACCGCATTGCGGAGTGAGGCCCCGGGCATCGTTGCGAAGATTGAGCGTGGACCGAAGGGCGGGGTGCTTGGAAACGATCTGTTGGAAGGAGAACGTCGGCGGCTGAAGATTTTGGTTTCAGAGAGCAGTAAAAAAAACAGCGAAACTCTGCGGAAAAATGAAATGCCAGAAGTCTAGCCGTCGCTTTTAATTCACTCTTTGTTTTATCTTTGACGCGGAGTGAGCGCGTGGAGCTGCTCCCGTTACGAATCTCCCACGCTGGCCAGTGAGAGGTCACTTCCTTATTGTAGAGAGGAGAATCAAGAACCATGCAGCGAGCGACGCTGAGTGCTAGGTCTTCGACGACCCTGTCGCCGCCGTCGTCGATGGCGGCGCCGCTGTCTTCACGCCGCGTCGTCTCGGCCCGGCAGCAGCGCTGCCCCGCCGCCGCCCCCCTTTCCGCTTTCACCACGCGCGCTGCTGTCGGCATGCTTGTAGCGAGGCAGCAGCGTGCTCGCCGGGCCGTTGTGAAGGTCTCTGCCTCGGCCAGCAACCGCCATTCGTCAACCCCTGTGTCGTTTTCGTCCTCTTCGACTGCCTCCTCGGCGGCTGTCGCTTCGCTGGCGGCGGCATCGCAGCCTCTGGCCCTGTCCGCAGTGGGCGTCCTCGGGGCCGCCTCCACCGTCCCCTTTGGATCGGCGCTGTTCGCCTCGATCGGTGGCGGAGGAGGCTGGTGGAAGGGCGGCGGAGGCGGAGGCGGCGGAGGCGGCAACGGAGGAGATGGAAACAACAACAACAACGGCGGCGGCGGCGGCAACGTCAACCCCTCCGTCTCCGACCTCGCTGCAGCGGCCAAGGACGACGACGGCGACGAGTCCGGATCCGAGTACGAAGAAGTCGAGGGAGATGAAGAAGAAGGAGCCCCCGCGAACGCCGACGGGGAGGAGGAGGAAGAGGAAGACGAAGACGAAGACGAGCAAAAGGGCCGCCGCCGCCGCCGCCCGCGCCGCGGCGGGGCCCCCGCCTCGTCGTCCTCCTCCTCCGACGCCCCGGACGCCTTCTTCCTCGCCAAGCTCTCCACCTCGGGCCTCCCCCAGGGTCCCGGCGTCCCCTCCGAGGCCGAGATCTTCGGGGAGGGCGACCTGACCCCGGGCTTCTCGTCGAGCAAGTCCGCCGTCGCCACGGAGATCAAGCGGCTGCTCGCGACGGGGATGTTCGCCTCGGTCAACGCCCGCGCGACGCAGGTGCCGGGCCGCCCCAAGGGCGAGTGCGAGCTCGAGTTCCAGTTCAAGGAAAAAGAGTTCCCGCCGCTCAAGTCCTTCAAGGTCGTCAGCCCCAGCGCGAAGAACGGCGCGCCGGCGATCCCGTTTGACGAGGTCCAGAAGGTGATGGCCCGCGTCGGCGGTGAGACGGGCATGCGGAGGCTGGCCGTGATGCGGGAGGTGGTCGACGGGTGGTACGACAGGCACGGGTACGCGCCGCAGTGCCGCGTGGCGAGGTTCGATGGTGAGTTGAAAAGGGAGAGAGAGAGAGGGAGAGAGAGAGAGAGATAGTTTTTTGAGTTTTGAGTTTTCTTCGACTTGTTCCCTTCCCCCGCTCTCTCTGTCTCTCTTTGTCTCTCTCTCTCTCTTTCTCACGCGGGCTTTTCCCTCCCTTTGACCCCACAACCTTCCTCTCTCTCTCTCTCTCTCCCTCCACAGGCCTTGACTCGGGCGAGGTCGTCGCCGTCGTCGAGGAGCCCAGGGTCAACCGCCTCCGCGTCGTCCCCGTCGACGACTACTGGCAGCCGTTCTCGGTGCCGCGCGCCGAGCGCGAGCGCGCGGCCGGCATGCAGGAGTCGGCCAACGACGGCGTGGCCCTGCCGCCCTCGACCGTGGCCCGCGAGCTGCCGTACTTCAAAAGGGGCCAGCCGCTCAACATGGGCGTGGACGGGCGCAAGGCGATGCGCGACGTGATGGCCGTGGGCATCTATGACAACTGCCAGGTGCAGCTCAAGGACGTCGCGCCTCCCGCCGGGTCCTCCTCGGCGGGAGGGGGCGACGGCGGCGACGACGACGACGACGACGGGGCCGGGGAGGGCGGAGGCAGCAGCAGCAGCAGCAGGCGTAAAGCGAAGCAGCAGCAGAACTTGGGCCCGCAGCTCGTCGACGTCGAGATCCTCGTCCACGAAAGGCCGCACAAGACGGCCGAGGCCGAGCTCGAGTGGCAGTTTGCGCCGTCGGGCGAGGGCGGCAAAGGGAGGCCCGCGCTCGTCTCTGCTCTGCCCGGCGGCTCGCTGCTGTTCGAGGACAGAAACGTCATGAAGAGGGGTATCTCCGCCTCGGCCTCGCTGTCGTCCGCCAGCCTGCTCTTCCCTTCCCCCGAGGAGCTGGGGTTCCGGGTCGACGTCAAGGTGCCGCAGGTCTTTGGGGCCGACGACCCCAAGAGGTCCGCGATCACCCTCGCGGCCTTCAACTCGAGGAAGCTGAGCCCGGTCTTCCAGGCCAGCCCCGGGTCCGGGGACGAGGTCCCCCCCGTGATGCTCGACCGCGTCGGGGCGAAGCTGAGCCTCACGGAGACCTACAGCCGCAACTCGCGCGGCAGCCTCGGCGTCGTCGTCGAGCGCGTCGCCGCCGTCGACGAAAACGGCGCGCCGGCGCCGCGCGGCACCAAGCAGCTCTCCACGGGCGCGCTGGCCCCGCACGGACCCCCCACGACGCTCTCCCCGACGGGTACCGACGTCCTCGCCTACCTCCAGGGCTCGCTTGTGCGCGACGCGACCTGGGACTGCGCGGGGCAGACGCTCGGCGCGCGCGACGTCGCGGTCGTCGACCAGGGGGTCGGCGTCGGGTCTGCGAGCCCCGTCTTCAACCGCTCGACGCTCAGCGTGACCAGGCACCTCGCGCTGCCCGCCTCGCTCTTCGGGATCCCGCTGCGGCTCCCCGAGGCCGTGGCCCCGAGGCCGAGCCTGGCGGGGCCGAGGCCGCCGTCGTCGCTCGTGCTGCACGCCCGCGGCGGCGCCGCTGTAGGCGCGCTCCCCTCGTACGAGGCGTTTGCGTTGGGGGGTCCGCACTCTGCGCGGGGGTTCAACGTCGGCGAGCTGGGAACGGCGCGCCGCTTCGCCGAGGCCGCCGTCGAGCTGCGCGTGCCCGTGGCCAGGGCCACGGCCTTTGCCTTCCTGGAGGCCGCGACCGACCTGGGATCTGGCGCGGAGGTCAGCGGCAACCCGACGGCGTTTTACCGGAGGCCCGGCGCCGGCTCGAGCCTGGGGCTGGGGGCCAAGATGGGCGCGGCGAGGCTGGAGTGGGCGACGGACAGCAACGCAGGGAGGGGCACGCTGTTTATGCGGTACGGGGAGAGGTTTTGAGAGAGAGGGAGGGAGCGAGTTTTTGTTTGGGGGGTCGTTTGATTTTTACGAAGAGAAAGAGAGAGAGAGAGAGAGAGAGAGAGAGAGAAAGAGAGAGAGAGAGAGAAGAGGTCGAGAGGGGAGAGAAAGAGTTTTTGCAAAAAAAAAAAGAGGAATGTTTCCCATTTTCTATCTCGCCGTTTTCCCTTCTTCTTCTCTCCCTCTCCTCTCCGCCGTGCCAACGCCCGAGATGCTTCTCCTCCGGGGATTCCTTGCTCCCGGATTGTCGGGTCGAAGTATCGGAGGGCGACGGAGAACGCAAACTCCTCCGGCGGCACGCTGCTCGAAACCGATGCTGCAATCGACGGATGAGCCGCTCCTCGCCGCCGCTCCTCCCGCCACCGCAGCTCCTCTTCCACTTCCTCTGCCGGGCCGTCGCTCCTCGCTCTTTGCCCTCGCGGCAGCCCTCGCCTCGCTCCTCCCCGCCGGGATCGCCTCCTCCTCCGCCGCGGCCGCCGCAGATGCCGCCGCAGTCGCCCCCTCCACCTCCCTCCGCTCCAGGCTCTCCAGCGGCGTCAAGACTTTCCTGCGCGACCGCCAGCGCGCCGACGGCGGCGCGCGCTTGCTCTCTCCCGTTAGAACGGTTCGCCGGCGTCTCAGGGACGCCGCGGGCATGCTGCTGGCGGCGCTGGACGGCGCCGAGCCCGCGGCGGTGGCCGCCGTGCCCGGAAGCAGCGACGTTGACCACGAGGCGGCTCTGAGCGGCAGGCTCTTTGGCGGCGACGGCAGGCGGCAACAAAAGGCGGCGGCGGCCGACGGCGAAGGAAAGCCTCTGAGCCTCTTTGGCAAGATCAACAGGGCGACAAAAAAGTCCTCGTCCTTCGTGGACGACGGTCTCCCTCGCCCCGCGGCGTTCAAACCCATTCTGGAGGCCGTGCGGGCCGGCTCGGGCGAGTGCTACACCTTTGACGCCCTCGACGGTGCGCTACCTCTGCCGCAGAGCCTGGTGGGAGGAGGCGGCGCCGCAAACTGCACGCTGTCGCTCGTGGCCCGCAACGCGGCCTCGGCGGTGCCTAAGGAGGCCGGCGTGCGCGGCGAGGCGCTGCGGGACGCCACGCTCGACGAGGCCGACGCGGCGATCGGCGGCGTGAGGCTCCTTGACGACTTGCTCGAGCGCGCCGCCGAGGGCGACAGGGCGGCGGCGGCCGAGGTCGCGGCGGCGCTCGAGCGGGCGCTGCGGTCGGTCGCGGCTCTGGAGGGGCTCGTGGCCGCGTGCCTCAACTTCGACGGCGAGCAGCCGACGTCTTTCAAAGAGTGAGAAGAAGAACTCTCATAACATTTTTTTTCGTGTAAAACACAGAAAAAGAAGAAGAAGAAGATACAGAAAAAGAGAAAAAAAGTGCGGAAAAAGATCTACGGGATGTGGACGACGCTGGCCGACCCAGGGGCGACGCCGCCACCGCCGCCTCCGCCCGTCGCCCTCCGGAGCTGCGCCGCCCTCTGCGCCCCCTCGAACAGCTCCCGCGTCTCCTTCTTGGTGGCCCGGGCCGCGGCGCGCTCGGCCTTGACCGCCCCCTTGCGGGTGCGCTTCTCGTCGGCCGTCTCTCCCCTCGGGCGGCCGCGCGAAGAGGCCGAGGGGCGGGGCCGAGCGGCGGAACCCTCGGCGTGACCCTCGGCAGCAGCGAAGGCGGCCGCGGGCCCGGGATGCTCCGGCGTCGCCGGCGCGGCAGCGGCAGAGGCCAGGGGGAGCCCCGTCTTGCGGGACAGGCGCACCTGCGGCAGCGGCTGCAGGAGCAGAGAAGGCGCGGAGCCACCGCCGTTCCTGCGGGCCGAAACTCGGCTCTCGTCGTCGCCGCCGCCGCCGCCGTCGTCGTTGTCTTGCTGCTGCCGCCGCCGCCTCCGGCTGCTGCCGTCCCTCGGCTCCTCGAGGAAGGAGGGCCTGTAGCTGGCAGTCGAGACCGAGGTGAGGACGGTCTCACAGTCCCACTGCTGCTGCTGCTGAGGCTCCTCCTCGTCTTCTCCTCCCCTCCCGGAGAGGAGGCTCGTGAACTCGCTCCGCCGCCGCCGCCGCCGCCCGCCCAAGCTCGCGCTCTCGAGCTCCTCGGCGGCCCTCGCGGCCTCCTCCCGGAGCCTCCGGCGCTCCGCTCGGGCCTCGCGCTCTTCCTCTGCGACCGTGGCGCGAGAGAGGGCGTCCTTGGTCGCCCTGAGAGCGAGGGCCGCCGCCTCCGCCTCCTCTCTGTCGCCGCCGTCGTTTCCGTGGCCTCCCTCTTCTCCTCCTCCCTCCCCTCCTCTCGCCGTAGCAGCGATCTCTGCGAGCGTGCGGTACTCCTGACCGCCCTCGTGCGCGTGGTCCCTCGTCGCGTTCGCCTCCAGGAAAGCGTCGAAGACGGGAGCAAACTCCGCCGCGTCCCTCGTCACGCCCCCCCTCTCCCGCCCCTCGCCGCCGCCGATGCCGCGCGTCCCTTCCTCGTCGTCGCCGAGCGACCCGACCTCGTCACTGTCGTACCGGAGGGCCATCGCCTCGAAGGCCTCGTCGACGGTGGCGAGCCCTCGGGGGCGGTCCTGGCGCTCGGGCCTCCAATAGGTGGAGGCGATGGACCCGGCGCGGCGAGAGCGAGGAGGAGGAGCAGGCCGCAGCCTTCCTTGCCCTTCTTCGTCGCCGCCGCCGTCGAGTGCCCGCGTCGCCGCGGCGGCGGCGTTGTCGCCGCTGCCGGAGGCGTCGCTTTCGCTCTCCCAGCTCCCGTCGCTCGAAAAGTCCCCTTCTTCCCCTTCCTCCTCCGAAAAAGAGCCTGCAGAGAAGACGCTCGCGAGCGCGGCCTCCGCCCGGGCGATGTCGTCGGCGCCGGCGGCCACGGCGACGGAGGCGGCCCCGGCGGCGGCGATGACAAAGTCGTCCTCGAGGTCGCCAAAGCCCCCGACCGCCGCCGAGGCCGGAGAGGCGGAGGCGGCCTCCTCCCCCTGCCTCTCCCTCCCGTTCTCGTCGCCGGCCTCGAGCGCGGCCATGGCCTCCGCGACCTCGTCCACCTCGGCGTCGGCGGCGGACTGCCGCCTCCTGGTGCGCCTGCGCTGCTGCTGCTGCCTCCGGGCTCCCTCGGTCTCGTCGTCGCCGTCGAGCCTCCGGGTGAACGCCGTCACGCCGCCGGCGGCCCCGGCCGCGGCCTCCTCGTCGGGCGCGATCGAATGCACGACGAGCCTGGTGGCGTCGAGCGTGGCGCGGTCCTCGACGGGGACGTGGAGCCGCCTGGCGCGGACGAAGACCGAGGGCCCCGAAGGGGCGGGCTGGGGAGCGGCAGCGGCAGGGGCAGCCGCGGGAGCGTCGACGACGGCGGCTGATGCACCCCCTTGTTCCCGCGCTGCCGCTGCCGCTGCTGCGCTGTTGTTCGCGACACCTCCACTGCCACCGCCCTCGAGCGTCGCCTCACCGCTCTTCCCCCCCGGAGCGCGCAGGTGCTTGAGGTAATCGTATCCGTCGTCGGGGAACCCCAATTCGATGAGCTCGCGCCTGCGGGCGTCGCTGATGGCGGCGGTCTCAGGCACTGTCCAGAAATCCATGGGGTGGATTCTTTCCGCCTGGCGCTCGCGCTGGAGCTCCGGATCGGGTCGGCCCAGGCCGACGCCCAGAGATGCGTCCACGAGGAGGCCCTCGCCGTGGGGAGGAGGCGGGGGGGGAGCGGCAGCATCGTTGGAAGCAGCGTCGGCGGCGGCATGCGAAATCGCATCGTCCTCGGCCGAGCGGAAGACGAGGTTGAAGGTCTGCGCCTTCCTCTTGTCGATGAAGGGACGCGTGGTGCGTCCCATGATGTGGATGGGATGGGAGAAGGTATCGACAAGAGCCGAGAGGAGAAGGAAGCTAAGTCGTCGTCGTCTTTTTTTTTTTCACGACGGGAGGGAGCTTGCCTGTTCCGTCGATTTTTGAAGATTTTTTCATTTCCTTCGAGAAGAAGGGAAAAAAAGAAAAAAGAAGAAAAGCGAACACCCCTTCTCGTTTGTCTCCCCTCTTTTCTCCCCGTCTGTTTTTTCTTCGCCACCACTCATGTTGCACCAGCGGGGGCTGGCTGCCGCCGCTATCGCTGCCGCGGGCCAGGTAAGAATAGAAGCAAGGTGGAAAAGCAGGAGCGAGGGAGAGAGAAGAGGAGCATCGACGCCGAAGCGATCCCAAGCGAGACTTTTTCTCACCTTTCCTCTTCCTTTTTCACACCACCCAAACGACCCACAGCTCCGCCCGCTCCTGCAGCAGTCGACACGGAACGCGGCGCTGAACGCACCCGCAGCCACGGCTGATGCATCGCGAGCTTCAGTCGCCTCGGCGATGCGGTCGTTCTTCGCGTCTTCGTCTTCGTCGTCGTCGACGACGACGACAACGATGCTCCTCCGACAGCGCGGCGGCAGGGGCGGCACCGCCAAGGGCACCTGCAAGAACTCTGCTCCTTCTCGCACGATGACAAAGCGCTCGTTCAACACGTACAGCGACGTGCCCTCGGATGCGGCGGGACAGGTGAGAATGACCTGAACGAAGAGAGGCAGACAGAGAGAGAGAATCAAAAGGGAAAGAGAAATGTCGAGGGGGCAAAAAAAAACAATCGGAGGCTAGCTGGCGCGTCGTTTTTCTCATCCAACCCTTCTGCCCGTCCTCCCTCAAAACCAAAACCAGGCCTCCTTCCTGCGCGAGCTCAACCGCCGCGGCGACCCCGAGGCCGTCATCTCGCTCTACGAGCGCGGAGCGGTCTCTGCGACCCCCGAGGCATTGGGGGAATACATGAGGGCGCTCGTGAAAGCAGACAGGCTCGACGCGGCGGCGCTGCTACGGTCGCTCGAGGGGAGGGGCTCCTCCGCCGCCGCCGCTTCTTCCTCTCCGGCGGCGGCGACTTCTGTTGTCCCCTTTGCGGCGCGTTCGTCGTTCTACGGACAGCAGCAACAGGCTGCCTCAGAAGCCTCCACCCCGGGCTTTGGCTTTTTCGGCGGCGGCGGCGGCGGAGGAGGGAGCTCGTTCTCCTCTTCTCCCGCCGCCGCCGCCGCGTTGGCTTCCTCCTCCTTGGCCTCCTCAGCTTCCCCTCTGGGCTCTGCGACCAACCCGCTCGTCACCATGGCCGCGGAGCCCTCGGCCCGAGCCCAGCTTTGGCGGACGCTGCGGACGCTGGGGCTGGCCTTCGTCCTCGTCTCGGGAGTCGGCGCGGCCCTCGACGCCACGGGCGGCCTCGCCGGCGGCGCGGGCGGCCGCGGCGCCGGCGTCCTGCACAACCCGGACCTGAGGCCGCAGGCGGGGAGCCCGACGCGCTTCGAGGACGTCAAGGGCGTCGACGAGGCCAAGCACGAGCTGTCGGAGGTCGTCGAGTTCCTCAAAGACCCCTCCAAGTTCACGGCGCTGGGCGGGAAGCTGCCCAAGGGCGTGCTGCTTGTCGGGTGAGTTTTGGTTTCAGGGAGGGGGGGGGGGGCAGAAGAAAGCGAGCGAGAGAGCGAGAGACCGTGAGCGAGATCCCGAGATGGCCAAAAAACTCTCTTTTCCGCCCCCTCGACCTCAACCTTCCCTCCCCCCCCCACCTCCCCCCAATTAAAAAACAGCCCTCCCGGAACGGGCAAGACGCTGCTGGCCAAGGCCGTGGCGGGCGAGGCGGGGGTCCCCTTTTTCTACGCCTCGGGCTCCGAGTTCGAGGAGATGTTCGTTGGCGTCGGCGCGCGCCGGGTCCGCGACCTGTTTGCCGCTGCCAGGAAGGCCGCTCCCTGCATCGTCTTCATCGACGAGGTCGACGCCATCGGCGGGGCGCGCAACCCCAAGGACCAGCAGTACATGAAGATGACGCTCAACCAGCTGCTGGTGGAGCTCGACGGCTTCAAGCCGGCCGACGGCGTGATTGTGGTCGCCGCCACAAACTTCCCCGAGTCGCTCGACAAGGCCCTGGTGCGGCCCGGGAGGTTTGACCGGCACGTCGCCGTGCCCAACCCGGACGTGAAGGGGCGGGAGGCGATCCTCGAGGCGAAGTTCGTCGGGGGCGGCGTCCCCAGGGCCCCCGACGTCGACCTCCGCGTCGTCGCCAGGGGCACGCCGGGCTTCTCCGGCGCGGACCTGGCAAACCTCGTTAACTTGGCCGCGCTCGACGCGGCGCGCGCCGGGGCCAAGGCCGTCGCGGCGGCGCACCTCGACGCCGCCCGCGACCGCATCATGATGGGCGCCGAGCGCAAGTCCGCGGCCCTCTCGCCGGCCAACCGCAGGCTGACGGCCTACCACGAGGGCGGGCACGCGCTCGTCGCGCTGCGCACCGAGGGCGCGCACCCGCTGCACAAGGCGACGATCGTCCCGCGCGGCCAGGCCCTCGGCATGGTCACGCAGCTGCCGGACGACGGCGACGACGGCACGAGCGTGACCCGGAGGCAGCTGCTCGCGCGGCTCGACGTGTGCATGGGCGGGCGCGTCGCCGAGGAGCTCGTCTTCGGCGCCGGCGCCGTGACGACGGGCGCGAGCTCGGACCTGGAGCAGGCGACGCGGCTCGCGCGCGCGATGGTGACCAAGTTTGGCATGTCGGACAAGCTCGGCGCCGTGTCGATCCCGTCTCTCGGCGGCAGCTCGGAGGCGCTGTCGCCCGAGACGCGCGCGGCCGTCGAGGCGGAGGTGAAGGCGCTGCTCTCGGGGGCCTACGGCCGCGCCTCGAGCGTCCTGAAGAGGCACGAGGCCGACCTGCACGCGCTCGCGGCGGAGCTCCTCGAGAAGGAGACGCTGAGCGGCGGCGAGATCGCGGCGCTGGTCGGTCGCGGGGCGGTCAACTCGGAGGCGTGCTCGAGACTCTCCGGGGGGAGCAGC
>Ga0315289_10016194_pt1 | contig 10304 bp, 12 predicted proteins | sample YL17G11_40_MG_FD_203452 | JGI IMG/M metagenome (GOLD analysis project Ga0315289, IMG submission 203452) | Sediment microbial communities from Yellowstone Lake, YNP, Wyoming, USA - YL17G11_40 | ecosystem: Environmental > Aquatic > Freshwater > Lake > Sediment | place: USA: Wyoming | collected...
ATACCAGCATACAATGACATTGGGCACCTCCTATGTTAGGTTAAGATTGATCTCTTTTCCTAAGCATACCAGAAGGATCCCTTCATTGGTATGCTCAGGAGGTGCCTTTTAGATGGTTATCAGGTCTCAAACCTGCCCTTTTTGTGGGCTCGGCCATTAGATTGCAAAACGAAGTAAATTGTATTAAGTTATTAACAATATGAGTCCCACAATATTCAGAGAGAAAGGATATAGATTTTATTTTCTTTCAAATGAAGAAAAACGAATTCATGTGCATGTGACATGTGAGGATGGAGAAGCAAAACTTTGGTTGGAACCCATAGTGTCGTTAGCTGTATATTATGGTTTGAATCCAAGAAGGTTAAAAGAAGTCCAAAAAATTGTAGAGGAGCACAGAAATGAAATCATCGAAGCATGGCAAAAACATTTCGGTAAGCGTTGAAAATATAACTCCTTTTGGTATATGGCTTTTAGTAAAGGAAAAGGAATACTTTCTGGGCTATAAAGATTTTCCTTACTTCAAAGGTCAGACATTGAATTCCATACAAAATGTTCGATTACTTCATGGCTACCATTTATACTGGCCCGAATTGGATGTTGATTTAGAAATTGACAATCTCGAGAATCCTGAGAAGTACCCCTTAAAAACAAGGAAATATCTAACAACTCAACCCAGCAGACGGGCAGTTGCCCACCGCTAACTTTAGGCGTTATACCGCTACGAATGACACCTTTCCCTGTGTTAAACGTAAAAAAGACTTGACCTGCAAGGAAGATAACGTATATTCTTTCTCTACAACCATCTACAATAATGAAAACTTGAGACCGGACAATTCGCCAGAGCTTTAGTGAAAATAAACTGTCGTTTTGAATGCTGACCGTTATAACGGTGTTGTAAAGTGGTGATAGGAGGTTTTATGCAGGAACCTCATGCTACAGACACCAATTCATCAATGAGGGCGAAACTCCATTTCGCTCAGTCGGGCGCAGGCTTAAAACCAAAGCTGATGGATCAGCTTCGGGAAGCGCTCCGATCCCGTCATTACAGCCGCCGCACTGAACAAACCTATTGTCATTGGGTTAAGCGATTCATATACTTCCATAAAGTGCGTCACCCATCAGAGATGGCCGAACCTGAGATCAACTCCTTTCTTACCTATCTGGCGGTCAAGGAGCACGTCAGTGCCTCCACACAAAACCAGGCCCTCAGTGCACTCCTTTTTCTCTATCGTTATGTATTGAATCGTGAAATCGGAGAACTTGGCGAGGTTATCCGGGCAAGGAAGCCGAAACACTTGCCGCTTGTATTGACCCGTGAAGAGGTCAAGAGTATCATCGGTCAACTCATCGGCGACAAGTGGCTAATGGCTACGCTAATGTATGGCTCCGGACTTCGCTTGATGGAGTGTCTACGGCTGAGGGTGCAGGATATTGACTTTGCCGCCAATCAGATTGTCATTCGGGACGGAAAGGGCGATAAGGACAGGGTGACCATGCTTCCTGAAGTGGTTAAGAAGCCGTTAAAGGAACATCTTGAACAAGTTCGAAGAATTCATGCAGATGACCTGGCTGACGGCTATGGTCGGGTAGTCCTGCCCGATGCACTTGCGCGTAAGTATCCCAATGCACCGGCTGAGTGGAGATGGCAATTCGTTTTTCCTCAGGAAAATAGATGGATTAACGAACAGACCGGGGATCAGGGACGTCATCATGTACACGAGTCAATTCTCCAGCGGGCTATCAAAGACGCGGTACAAAGGGCGGGGATGACTAAGCGAGCGACCTGCCATAGTTTTCGTCATTCATTTGCGACCCATCTTCTTGAAAATGGGTACGATATTCGTACAGTTCAGGAACTTCTTGGACATAAAGATGTCAAGACCACTATGATCTATACTCATGTGCTTAATCGAGGAGGTCAGGGTGTTCGCAGTCCGGTGGATGTCCTGTGAGTTCCTCTTAGGAAGGGTGCTTATATGGATCAGTATAAAACACCCTGCTAAAGGAGTGAGTCAATTGTATTCCATTGGAAATGCGGAGTTTATTGAAGGTAATTTAGAAGATTCAGAGGAATCTTATATTGCAAAATCAGCGTTGTTTGGGTTTTTATAAGGAACTATATAAACAATAGTTGGGCTCGTGAAATAGCAGGCAGCCTATTGCTATGAGGTGGATAATTCGGTGAGAGAAAAGCTGCTTAAGAAGATAGTGAAGTTCTTGAAGCTGAATTGGCATCAGCTTTTCAATATAGGGCTCGCAGCTTTCCTTGCGTTTGTGGCTTTCAAACAGTTGTCTATCAGCCGATATCAGGCAGACATCTCGCAGGGACAATTGGACTTAGCAAAAGAGCAGGGGCTCTTGGCTAGACAACAAGCTGCAATAGCAGAAAAGCAGCTACTGTTGTCGTCCTCACTCGCTCATACTCATGTTGATCCAAATGTTTCCTGTGAAATCTATTTTCCAAAAGATGGCCAGTTTTCCTTAGTGTTATTTAATAACAGTCCGATAAAAGCCGCTGGTTTGATTGTGGAATATCACGATATCGGCATCAACGCTCTTAACAAAATCAAGATCACCACCGGTTTTCCTGCGGGAACAATTGAACCATTCTATTCGGGTGAATTGGCACCGTTGCAAAAGATCAAGATAGGATTAAACCACGATAGACAGCTTTGGGCCTTTAATGCAGATCCGAGTAGACCAGAAGGCAGTAGAATTACGAGATACTTTTATATTGTTCGTATGGAATATTTCCGAGAAACAGATATGAAAAAATACGTCAAGACACAATCGTATGAAGTGACTGATGCTGTCCAAGGTATTGTTCGTGAGGTCAAGGATTTATCGAAACATCCTGACTTCCTATCTATATCTAAGCAGCTTAAGGAAGAAGAGAAATTTAGAGATTTCTACAACAAGATGTTGATGGAACTAATGCCTTTTGACCGTAAATAGCTGGTGGTTGCTTCTACATACAAACATGGCCAGAGGGGATGACTCTATTTTTGCTAGCTTGGAATGGGCAATGGGACGTTCTCGAAATGTTGACATATGACGAAAGAGCGGCCCAACAAGGCAATGCAGCCGACTCCTTACAGTCGCGGCTGATTTTTTGCGTTAAGCCACCTGGACCAGATGAGGAAGGAACGGCCAGAGATCGCCAAGAAGATCGAGCAGCATTGGACAGCAACTGATACTCAGTCTCTGTTGAAGGGGGGGTTGGACAGGGGAAAGGGTAAATAACCTTTTTCTATTTCGCCAATGTGGGGGCAGGTCTTTGACCTGTCCTTTTTTAAGGCATTTGTAGGGGCACCCACAGAGGGGTGCCCTTTTTACTTTTCTGTAAAGGCCTCTATCGCCTTCATCACCTCAATCACATGGGCCATGCCAGGGCCACCAGCCATGAGGATAGCTACTGAAGCGGCTTCGAGAATTTCCTCTTTCGTTGCACCCAGATTGAGTGCGGATTTTGTATGAGCATGGATACAGGGGAGACACCGTAATCCTACTGCAATTCCCAAGGCTATCAGTTCCTTTTCTTTGATTCCCAGTTTCCCATCTTGTATCACACTCCCCATAAGGGAGTTAAAGTTGCTCGCAATCTCCGGGAATTGTTCGCCAAATTTAACTGCGTACTCAAAGAATTCATCAAGTGTTTCCTTTATATCATTTACCATGATCTTACCTCAGGATGAAAAGAGTATGAGGGTCTTAGGTTGTCACGTGATTTGAGAGTTATTTGGTCTGAGAAATGCTAATTTCTTTTTCTTTCTTTCCACTGTAATGTATGTACTGTTCGATCTGAGCTCTGGCCTCTCCATCATCCATCTGCAGAGAGGGATGTTTCATGGTATAGGCAGAAATAGGGATAAGCACCCCTGCCTCTTCCCGGTCTCGAGCTATTCGGCAGTACCTGATTGAATCAATGGTTACGCCGGCACTGTTAGGTGAATCTTCTACTGATAACCTCAACTCTAATTCTAAGGGTATACCGGCAAACCCCTTCCCTTCCATTCGGATGAAACAGATCTTATTATCCTTCTGCCAAGGAACGTAGTCGCTTGGCCCAATGTGGATATTATCTTCTTCCAGCGGAGTATCGAGCTGGGACTGCACTGCTTCTGTCTTGGAAATCTTTTTGGTGAGTAGCCTTTCCCGGTTGAGCATGTTTAAAAAATCAGTATTCCCTCCGATATTAAGCTGATAGGTTCTCTCCAGCTTTATCCCCCGCTCGGTAAAAAGTTTGGCTAAAATCCGGTGAAGAATGGTAGCACCAAACTGGGATTTTACATCGTCACCAATAATTGGGATACCCTTTCTTTCAAATTTCTTAGCCCAGAGAGGGTTGGAGGCAATAAATACCGGCATGCAGTTGATAAGGCTTACCCCTGCCTTCAGGCAACAATTTGCATAAAAGCGGGCTGCCTTTTCTGAACCCACGGGCAGATAGTTAAGGAGGATCTCGGCCCTGCTCTCTTTAAGGACCTCAGCGACATTACAGGGGGTACAATCAGCCACCAAGAAGGTTCTCTCTTTGGGATATTGATTCATATGTTCAGATACCCCATCGAGAACCTCTCCCATCTGGACACTAACGCCGTAGTCAGGCAGATCTCTGAAGAACACTGTGGTACAATTAGGGGGAGCAAATACGGCTTCTTGAAGAGGCTTATTCACCTTTCTACTGTCTATGTCAAATGCAGCTACCACCTCGATATCCCCAGGAAGGTATCCGCCAAAATTGTAATGCATAAGCCCAATGGAATCTTCGTGATTGTGTTTGTAGTATTCTATCCCTTGAAGAAGAGCACTGGCACAATTTCCCACACCAACAATTGCTATCTTTATCTTCCCCATTCTCTTGTCTCCGTTAAAGATGCCCTTTAAGAATTCTTCAGGACTAATCCTTTTTAAATATTAATAAAGCTTAAAAACTTACGATGGTAGAAACAGTTGAAATTGATCTTTAGATCTATTAGTTTTTGTAGTGTGTTCTTTGGATAAAAACTATACAAAAAAGCTCCGATTGTAAAGAGATTTTTTAAGATTATTATGATACAATTTTTGGCACGAATAGTCGAATTTTAATATACCAACTCTGTTCTTATGAGATGAAAGGAATCCATGAAAAAGAAATGGTTATCACTTGCCGGATGCATATTTACCTCCTCTATGGCCTTTTTGGGGTGTGCGGGGAGATATTTCCACGAGGTACCCCTTAACCAGCCGCCTTTAGCGGTGATGGATCTCAGTCAGATTAAGTTTCAAGAGGCATGGTACGGGGTGATTTTCAATGGGCGAAAGATCGGTTTTGCCCACTTTAAGGTTACAAGGTCAGAAAAGGATAATCTTTTTCAACTCGAATCTGAGACCTTAATCCGGTTTAAACTGTTGGGCATAGGAAAAGAGATATCTTCTCGAGAGGTATATTACACAGATACAGACCTCTCGCTTAAAAATTTTACCTGTGATGTGGATTTGGGTGGCAGCAGGAGAACGGTAAAAGGGGAGGTAGAGGGTCAGACCTTAAAGGTATTGATTGAAACTGAAAATTCTCGGGAGACCCAGTCAATTAATCTCACAGAAGCAATCTACCCGGGAGTAGCAATGTATTTTTATCCTGTATTAAGGGGATTGGAAATAGGAAAAGAATTCACGTATTCCACTTACAGCCCTGAGACCCTCGCCCTTGAAAAAGTTTCCCAGAAGGTCGTGGCCTTCGAGAGGAGTGACCTCTTTAAAGGTGCTGCTTTCAAACTTGAGAATTCTTTGGGTGGGATGAGTACGGATTGCTGGATAAGCCCTGATAAAGGGATGCTCCTGGAGATGGGTTTTCACGGGATTATCATTTATGATAAAGAGGATGAGCTTTCAGCCAAGCGGTTCATCTATCAGGAGACCATTGCAAAAAATGATCTCTTCCTTGATTATAGTCTGATTAAAATTGATCAACCCATTCCTCATCCCCGAGAGATACAATACCTGGAGATAATAGTAACCGGGCTGAATGGAGATAACCTCATCATAGAAGATGAGGTGCAAAGCGTCATAAGAGATGGGGAAGAGGTGCGGTACACCATCGTAGCCCCTCACATCAAAGGAGAAAGCCAAGTTAGCTTACCCATCGAGGATGAAAGGTTTAAGCTGTATAGGAAGCCCTCTCTTTTCATTCAATCAGAAAACAGGGAGATCATTGCTCAATCTAAGACTATACTTAAGGGAGAATATTCGGCATTCAAGGCGGTGAAAGACCTCACTCTCTGGGTAGCTCATGAGATAAAGGACAGCATGATAGACTCATTTTCTTCACTGGATGTGCTTCACAAAAGAGAAGGGGAATGCCAGGCTCATACCTATGTCTACACCGCTCTTGCCCGAGCAGCAGGGATTCCCACGAAGGTAGTTTCGGGTTTGATTTACGTGGAAGGGTATGGTTTTCTGTATCATAGCTGGGCAGAGAGTTATATCGGTTCCTGGATTCCTGTTGACCCTACCTTCGGCCAAGTACCCGCAGATGCCACCCACATCAAACTCGTGGAAGGGGAGAAATTTGAAGATTTAAGCAGGTTGGTGAATGTGGTGGGGAGGCTTAAGGCTAAAGTGATAAAGTGGGAATGAGGAGGCCGAAATGATCGAAATAATATTTGACAAACAAATCAATCATGATATTTCTTTTACAAATACAGCTCCAGTTAAAACACCCCCGATGCTTCAATTATAAGCAATGGGTTTCTTCTTAGCTTAATATATATTGTATATTGCAAGATAAATCAGTCCATACAACCATTACCATTAAAACTCCTTTTCCATATTTACTTCTTAGGAGTAAGTGTAGCAAATGAGTAATAAAAAGATTTTTATCCTTACATCTATTTTTTTCGTGATAGTCATTTTTTTCCACTTCTATTCGAAGAAACAACCCTCAGGCGAAGAATCTGGCAATGTGTTTGATTTTTTTAATAGACCATATGAGTGGCAGGGAAGATATGCTCCTGACTTCGAAATAGAACTGATAAATGGTGAAAAGTTCAGGCTTTCTGAAAATATCGGGAAGAAGATAGTTATCCTGAATTTCTTTGCCACCTGGTGCGGACCATGCAAAGAAGAGATGCCTGAGCTAACTGCTTTTTATGAAAAACATAAAGAAGAGCCATTTATCCTTATAGGTATTAATGCAGATGAGAGTCCAGATAAGGTTAAAGAGTTTTTGCAAGGGTTCAGGATAACTTTTCCTTTAGGGATTGATAAGGGTGATAAAATTCAAAGGGCTTATACAGTAAGAAACTTTCCTACGACGGTCTTGGTAGGCGCCGATGGAAGAGTCCACATCTATGAGATCGGTAAGATTATGAATGCAGATATCGCGTTTGACGCTATTTATAAAGTAAACATGGATAGTATAGTGGCAGAGAAAGGGATTGGGAAAGAGGCATATGTCAAAAATCTGGATCAACAGAAAGATTTAAAGCCGGGCAAAGAAGAGGAAGATGATGGGAATAAACTCGAAGGCAGGGCAAGGAGCATTGCTGAAAAAATGAACTGTCCCTGTGGATGTTCAGACTTGGTAATTGATTGCAACTGTAAGACTGCAAAAGATATTAAAAATAAATTGAAGACAAAAAACCTTTTGGGAAGAACGGATGAAGAGATTATCAAGAATTTGAATAATGAGTTTTGTGTGCGGGGTAAAAAGAATAGCCATGATAAAAGCTGAGAATGTCTCCGTATCATTTAAAAGAGGTTTTTTAAAAAAGAGATTAAAAGCCCTCGATGATTTTTCCCTTACTGTTCAGAAAGGAGACGTATTTGGACTCTTAGGGCCAAATGGTGCAGGAAAATCGACTGCTATGTACTGTTTCCTCGGACTGATACAACCTGATTCAGGAAATATATCTGTATTCGATAAAAAACCGCTACCTGGTTCAGAGTTTTTTAAGAATGTTGCCTATCTTCCTGAGGAGCCACATTACCATATGTATCTAACAGTTGAAGAGGCGGTCAATTATTACGCAGCACTTTATGGGAATGGGGTTAGCAGGCAGAAGGTGAGTGAGGCTATCGAGAGGGTTGGACTTTCTGAATTCAGGGATCTAAGGCTGAATAAATGCTCAAAGGGCATGAAGCAGAAGGTTGGTATAGCACAGTGCCTGGTCAATAACCCTAAGATTGTATTCCTCGATGAACCAACCAGGGGTCTTGATCCTATTACCGTGAAAGAATTCAGGGATATTCTTATAGAGATGAATAAAAATGGGGCAACGATATTCTTGAATTCCCATGTCCTTTCAGAGATAGAGATGATTTGTAATCGGGTGGCAATAATGAACAGAGGTAAGGTGATTGCACAAGACGAACTCAACCACCTCCGAAGTTTTGACCTTGAGACATATATCGTTGAATTTGGTGCAGCAGAATCACTGCCTGAATATGTGAATGTAAAAATAAAAACAGCAGATACGATTAAGGCCGAGATACCAACTGAAAAACTTGCAGAATTAATCCGGTTTATAGAAGTATCCGGGCTTAAGATGTATGAATGTTCTTTAAAGAAAGTTACACTCGAGGATGCTTTCTTCAATATCCTTAAAGGAGAGAAGTAGTCTTGTATTCCCAACTCGTAACAAATATAAAGGTCAATCTTAAGTTTTATAAAAGAGATAGGTTACTTTTTATCGCCTCAATATTTATAATTTGCATCTTAGGACTATCTGTCATCCCTGCCCTGTTCTTTTTAACCAAGACAAAACACCTTCAGATTATCACGACGATATTCTCCCAACTCAGCAAATTTATAACCCTTATTACTGCTGCTCTCGGTCTGTTGTTCATCTCTCATCATATAAGAAACCGTATTACAAAAATGGTTTTTACAAAACCATGTTCTCCAGAAACATGGCTTCTTTCGAGCTTCCTATCCGCCTCTCTTGTCTCATTAGCCCTCTATGCAGGAATATTTTCCATATGTTCAATCCTGTTCCTTGTCTGGAAGATACCATTCCAATGGGGGATTCTCTATATCACTGTAAATGATTTTCTCCAGGCACTCATAGCGCTGTCTTACATTACGCTTCTTGCTGTCCTCTTTCACCCTGTTATTGCGGTTTTGTTCATCTTTATTTTTCATGATGGTACTTTTTATTATCTTAAGTTGTTATTGACAGGTGGAATAAAGGTAAGTGGTGAAAGTTCTCTTACCTCAATGTTGAAGTTTGCCAAGTGGATCGTGGATATAATCTATATGCTCATTCCAAATGGTGAGCCCTTTTCTGAAAAAATGTCTGTAGTATATTCGAGTTTGCGCATCTCAACAGAAAGCTTGCAATATCTCTTTTTTGCTTTTGCCTATACACTATTCGTCACGGTCTTTTTTTACCTCCTATCTCTTTATGCTCTCAAAAAGAAGAGGCACATATAGATAGGGTGGAATCTATGAAAGAATTTTGATGTATGTCCTTACAGAGATTTTAAATTTGATGGAAATTTAAGGCATTATTGAAATCTTTCATTTAAGAAAGATAGGTGTCAGTTGCCATCAACCCGACCTTTGGCCAGGTACCCGCAGATACCACCCATATCAAACTCGTGGAAGGGGAAAGATTTGAAGACTTAAGCAGGTTGGTGAATGTGGTGGGGAGGCTTAAGGCCAAAGTCATAAAATGGAAATAACCTATTGACTAACAAGGGTTTTTGATTTACATATTATTTATTATAATAGTCAATAGCCAGTAAAGAGAGTAAAAAACATGAGACGATTGAATTTGAAAGGAACACCTCTCTTCCCTCTTCTTTTTTTAATCACCTCTTTGACCACTCCGCTCTGGGCAGTTGAACATATAGAAGTTGAGGAGGAAGGGCCAAAAGGCGGGTTAGAGGTTAAGTTCCAGAATGGCTTGATCAGTATGAACGTTGTTAATTACCCGCTTCGAAATGTTTTAGATGAGATTATCAAACAAACTGGGTTAAAGATCACGATCTTTGGTCCGCTCGAGGAAAAGATCTCTGCCCGGCTTGACAACCTTTCAGTTGACAAGGCGTTGAGCAAGATCATCGCAAATAAGGCCAATTTTGTCTTTTACTACACTCAGAAAGTAGTGGAGGATAGTTCACCTGTGGTTCAATTGGCTGAAGTTAAGGTGTATCCTCAAAGTAAGGGCGGATACGCAGTGGCAAGTGAGACAACTCCTCAAGCCAAACCGATAAAGTCTATACCGACTAAGAAAGCCGAGATCCCTCAGGTGTCAAAGTATCCTGAAAGAATTGGGGAAGGAATGGATAGAGATAAAATGGGTGAAGAATTGCTTGGG
>Ga0315289_10016195_pt1 | contig 10304 bp, 12 predicted proteins | sample YL17G11_40_MG_FD_203452 | JGI IMG/M metagenome (GOLD analysis project Ga0315289, IMG submission 203452) | Sediment microbial communities from Yellowstone Lake, YNP, Wyoming, USA - YL17G11_40 | ecosystem: Environmental > Aquatic > Freshwater > Lake > Sediment | place: USA: Wyoming | collected...
GTTTATTGAAGGAGGGAGTGTTCCATGGGATGAACTCTCTAAAAAACTTGGCTTGAAGTTCGACGAAAAATACGTCGCTGTTGATAAAAATATGAAGACTTCTGTGAAAGGAATTTTTGCAGCAGGAGACATGACTAACAATCCTTTAAAACAAATTGTAACTGCGTGCGGTGAAGGTGCAATTGCTGCAAAAAGTGCTTATGACAGTTTGGGCGAATAATTAAATAATATAAAAATATTTTTACCAGAACATATTTAAATAAATTTATTTTTTGTTATGCATGTACAAACTTTTTACAGATTTCGGCGATTTTGAAAAAGAAGTTGAAGAACTCGGGTTAAAAGTTGACCTTAAAGAATTGACGTCGTTTGATTATAATTTTATTCAAATCTATGACAAATTTACTTTAATTAATCTCAGAGATTATAGTAAAGAACAGAATAAAATTATCCTCTTATCTCCAAAGGGGGCTTTTATTTACGGTGATATTCCAATCACAGAAAGCCAATTGAAAAATTTTAACAGCACTTTAAAGAAAAAACAAGGAGAGAGCACTGTCGTAACTTTTTTAGTATTAGATTTTATCCTCTTAAATTATAAAGCAGAATTTGAAAATATAAGACGGCGAATTATTCAATTAGAACAAAGTTTAGAAATAAACAAGATAGAAGAAGAAGGAAATATTTTAAGAAAGTTAATTGACAGATTAGAAGATTTTGGAGATATTATTATAAAAATAGAGGAAAGAAAAATAGAAGAATTTAACAGCAACTTGATAAAATATGATTATAGCATACTTACAACAGAATCAAAATACTGGCTCGACAGATGCAGAAGTAACATGTACAGAATAGCAAGTCTGAGGACGAAATGTGATATTAAAAGCAACTCTGAACTCAACTCAAAAATTACAAAACTCACAGTTATAATAACTTTTCTGACGATTGTTACAATAGTTATTTCAATACCTGGAACAATCGGGGCTATCTTTGGTATACCTGCTTTATCAAACGCTTATTTTGAAGGGCACAGCAATTCATTAATCTTTATTTTAATAACCTCTATATTAATCTCGATATTATTAGGCTACATTTACTGGAAAAATTTAAATCTAAAAACTTAATCCAGAAAAATATTTATTAGTAATAGCTCACGAGGAATAACTTCTCTTGAGACTTAATTTTATAAAACCTTTTTTATTTTTAGTTTTATGGAAATAAACAAAGACAATCTTGAAAAAGCACTGAATAGCGACGGAAAAAAACAAAAGATATTTGTTGAAGAAGAAATCGGCTATCGCAAAGTCCTTGAATTTTTGCTTGGACTTTGAGAGACAGAAATTTTGACAATTACCAAAGGTAATTGTTCGCTTCCTAAAGGAAGCGATTTACAAAAATTTCTGTATCATAAAGGAGCCATAAACACTCTAATAAATGAAAGAAACGAATTGATAAATATGGTTCAAATTGTTGAACAGATAATGCAGGCACATATGAAACGCCTTGAAGAACTTGGAGTGAAAATTCATAAGAAAGAATAAATTTTTAAGGAAGTTCTTATTAAGAAAATTGTGCGGGGGTGTCGGAAACTTACGACCCACTCAAAATCAAGGGCGACTTAGAAATTTCGTGAAGTCGCTCGGGTCAAACAAGTTTTCCCACTCCTCAAACGCGGGGGTGTCGGAGTGGTCAAACGAGCAGGACTTAAGTATTTAGAGTAATGAAGAAATCCTGTGGCTTAGTGCCTGCGCAGGTCCGAATCCTGTCCCCCGCATTATGCTATCTAAAAGATAGCATTCTGGAAGAATTTTGCAAAGTCGCTTAAATTAAATTATGTTTTTAGTGCCTACGTGTGGTTCGACGAGCAATGTTCACGATATCACAACATCACCTTTGATTTTGAGTGAGCTTGCGAGCTTTCCTGTCCCTCGCATTTTTATTTTTTTATATCAAAAAATTCTTGCATTTGTTTGGATTTTTGGAGACAGAAATTCTGACAATTGTCAAAAGCAATTGTCCGCTTCCTTTAGGAAGCGGTTTGCAAGAATTTCTGTATTACAAAACCTATCTTTCGACGACAATAATGTTTTTAAATAAAATAAATTACAAAACATTATAATCTTAATTTTATAAAATGGAATTGGAAGAAATAGCAAAGGAAGAAGAAATTGTTTTATTGGATACATCAATTAATCAGTTAGATAACTTTCTTTGGGAAATTTTTCCTACAAAATCATATAATAAAATACTTATTCCCAAAATAGTTGCTACCCAAGAAAAGATAGAAAAAGTAATTAAATTTATTGATGAAAAAAATGTTTTTAGTATTGAAGAAGTTCATAAAGAAATGGGGGTATTACTAGTTAAGTTAAGCGCCAAGGCAAAAGAGTTCAATAAAATAGAAAGGCATTGTAAAAAAACATTTAAACGAAAAGAGATTAAAATAAATCCTGAAAATAGAAAAAGCTATGTATCCTTGCTGGATGTAACTAATCATTTGATTTCAAGATTAAATCATAAATTAATAAAAATAAAAGAACCAAAAGTATACGAAATATTTTATAATCGTATATTGAAATTTAATGAAGAATATAAATTAACAGAAAACAGAAATGAATACCCTGAAAAAGAAAGATTGATATTAAAACTAGATTATTTACCAGAAGATAATGAAGAAAAATTAAGAACAGATGAAAAATTAGCAGCGATGCTTTTTTATTTATCTATAATAGAAAATAAGTCAGGAGTATTAATTTCTGGTGATGCTGGAATTAAAAGATTGGTTGAGGAATATTATAAATCTATATGCAAAAATAATTCAGAAGAGTGCAAATACTTTAAAGAAATGTTAATAAAAAACCCAGCAAAAATTTATCTTCCTTGCCCAATAAAATCCTGTAATTATCAATTAGAATTTTCTTCAAAAATCCCTTATTCTCTTAGTGAGGAAAATAGTCATTAATTTGCAGTAATGAAAAAAACCTATTTGTCGAGGATAACTTAAGAAATTATAATTTACAATCTTCAATAAACTTTTTAGTTATATAAAATGTTAAAGAAGCAACTTTTTTAAGATAATGTGAAATAGATTTCTTATTCCCAATAGCAACATAAATTACCTTTCTTCCAAAATTCTTTGCCGCTTTTACTGCTCCAGAAAAATCTCCATCATTTGAAATAAGATAAGATTCATCATAAATTCCTTTTTCTGCATCTAAGACTAAATCTAAAGCAAGATTAACATCACTTGCCTTTTCAGCATAAAATATTTCTCCGTCTCTTTTTCTTTTTTCCAACCTACCGAAGATTATGTTCAACTTATTTATCCTTTTTAATTCTTCAAAAAATTTTTGTTGGTTTAGATATTGTTCAGGGTGAGTTTTCTTATTTAAAGGGGCAATATAATAATTAATTTTTATTAACTCTTTATTTCCAACAATTTTTTTACAAAATTTGTCTATGTCAATTTTAACATTAAATTTGTTTTTTATAGAAAAATAAAAATTACTTCCATCGATATAAAATACAACTCTTTTCTTTTTAGAGATTTCCATGGTATAGCAGGGGGTTAGTTTCCTATCCCCCTGGACTTAATTAGTATAATCAACCTTATTTACTTTATAAATTTTTGGATTGAATTTTGAATTTAATAGTTTTCATCAATTCAAAGTAATGAAAAAAACCTATTTGTCGAGGATAATAATACATTTAAAGGCATTGACTATAAAAAAGTATGAAAAGAATTTTATTTATAGGATTATTAATTTTTATATCTCTGAGTTTTGTTAGTGCTGATGATTGTTTTGGACTGGCGACAGGGAGCCACACAGAAAATTGCAATGGAAATAATTATTGTGTTAGTGGTTATTGCTGCGGTGATAATTCAAATGAAACTTATGTCTGGCAGAAAATGGGAAATTGCGACATGGCTCAAAATGATACTTCCCGAGGAGTTTGCGTAACTCCAGAAAGCAAAGGTTGTGCGTTTGCAATTCCCGACGGAGCTAAACCTTTTGAGCCAGCAACAGGAAAATCATGTTGGCTATCAAATCAGGCAGCAGGATATAATAACCAAGTTTTTTATTATGACGAGGGAGAAATAATGGGTTCTGATACTCCTTATTTTGATATTTACGACAGAAGATGGACAAATTATCATGCAGATTGGTATAGTTGTGTCTGCGAGAATAATGTTTGGGTAGAAGCAGGAGACAGCCAGCAAGAACTTTGTGAATCTGAAATCGGTGTTGCAAAAACATTAACTTATTTTGAACCTGTTCCAGAAAATGTCTGGATGAATAATTTTTGCTGTGGAGATGATTGCTTTGAATTTTACAGACAAGGGAATGATGGGACATCGGCGTGCTGTAAAGAATTTAACAATATTGTTATTGGAGGAATTTGTTATAATCCCGACGGAGTTTTCCACGATGTTTCTGCAGAAATAACTTCTCCATCAAATGCAAATACAGGTGAATCAATTACAATAAATGCTGATGTGGAAAATCTTGGAACTTATGAAGAAGAAATTGTGGTTAATTTTTATGTTGATAATATTTTGAAAGAAACAAAAACAATAAACCTTTTGAAATCAGGAATTTCAAAAATTAATTTCATCTGGAAAGCAACAGAAGGCATTCATAATTTATTAATTAAAGCCCTTATTGGTTCTGACAAAGATTTAACAAACAACGAGGATGATGCTGTAATAAATGTCACAACACCGCCGGTAGTTTATTTCTGCTCTGACAGCGACGGGGGCTTGAATTATAATGAAGCAGGCAAAGCAAGTTTGCAGGTTAGCGCGACGAGAATTAGAAGTTATAAAGATAGTTGCAAAAACAATCCTACTAATTTTTTCGGGAATTTTGATAATAATATAGGACCTGGTGGAGGACCGGTTGTTAAAGATAAAATTACTCCTTATTTATATGAAGCATTTTGCAAAGACGGAAAACCAGCGATGGTTATTAAAGAATGCAGTTGTTTAAATGGGAAATGTATTTAATTCATCAACTTCAAGTAATGAAAAAATCCTATTTGTCGAGGATAACAATGCTTTTAAACAAACCAAACATAAAAATAAGATGGTGACAAAAAGAGTTGGGTTTTTTCATAATCCTTTAAGGATATTTTATAGAGTTGAGACGAACAAAGTTCTTTGCATCTCTATTTTCAATATAGGTGAAAGGAGGTAAAAAGAAAAAATATGAAAATAAAAAATTTAACATTATGTTTTTTGGTTTTAGGAATAATGTTAATGACGATTGCGAGTGTTAGTGCTGCACATACTTCAAGTGTGGCGATTTCACCGAGTGGTTGGTTGAAACCAAATACAGCGACGACTTTTAGTGTTAGTGTAAGCAATAATGGACCACAATCCATTAAAGAAACAATAATAGATATTCCTCTCGGTTTTTCTAATCTTGCTTGTGGAACTGCTCCTACAGGATGGAACTTAATTTTTAGTGATAGTGACACGTGTCAATATAGAACAACTACTAATTTAATTTCTTCAGGAAATTCAAAACAGTTTACTATTAACGCTAAAACTTCTTCTGTCGGAGAAGAATCTTGGTTTATAGTTACAAGAGATGAATTTAATGAAGGAAGTTCTACTAGTTCTATCTCAACAGTTCAAACAATTCAGAATGCAATTACGACTGCAAGTGTTGGCTCGACGATAACTGTTCCTGCTGGAACTTATACTGAAAATTTAGCAATAAACAAAAAAGTGGTACTGCAAGGAGCAGGTAGAGATGTCGTTACAATTATAGGTACACACACAATAACAGCTAATGATGTAACTGTAGATGGTTTTAAACTACAAGGTGTTGGTTTAACAGTTATTACTATAGATGATACAACTGCTATAACTGGTGGCACAATCTCTAATAATATAATTACTGGTGGTTATGATGGAATCAGAGTTGGAGGTAGTGGTGCTTCTCATGGTGGTGTAAGAAATGTTGAAATTAAAAATAATATAATCACAGGTAATTCCCAAAGAGGAATTCGTTTTTATGATGGCATAGATTATCAGGTACACGGTGTCGGTGATATCATAATTAGCGATAATGAAATAACATCTAATAACAAGGGTGGTATTTCTACTTATGGTCCTGGTCCAAACACTATAACAAATAATATTGTTGAGAATAATAATGGAAATGGAATTAGTATAAAATATGATAATGGTGATGTTATAAGTGGAAACACGGTAACAGGCAACGCTGCTATGGGTATTAATATGCACCAAGTTACTAATACTGTTGTAGAAAATAATATTGTAACAGGTCATGTAAGCGAAGAAGTGGTCACTACATTTTGGGGTGGTTCTATTACTGCTGGTAAAGGTTCAGCTATTTATATTCACGAGGCTAGTCACGATAATATTATACGTTTAAATACCCTTACTGGTAACAAGATTGGTGTTTTAATCAGCAGAGAACCAGCTAGTGATGGTGAACCATCAAGTAACTCTATTAATAAGAATAAGATTACAGACAATACTTACTATGGTATTCAAAATGCTTTAGTTGGTCCATCTTCAGTTAATGCAACATTAAACTGGTGGGGAAATTCAAATCCAAATTTTGTAACAATAATCTCAGGAAGCGTTAACCATGACCCATGGTTATATTGCAATGCATTTACTCAATGTGCTGATACAACTTCACCGACAATAACTTTTGTTGATGCACCTTATTTTACAAATGGAGAAATTACAATAAAAGCAACAATTACTGACGATAGAGGAATTGCTAATTACATAATTGATTTTGGAGATGCTTCTCCTGATGAAACTGTGATTATTTCAACTTCACACAATACTTCAGTAAGTATTTCTAAAGTGCACACTTATGCAGAATCAGGAGATTATACAATTAGTTTAACTGCAACAGATGAATCTGGAAATGTGAAAACAGCGACGACAATTGTTAAAGTAATAACTCCTGACCAATATGATTGGGTAATTCAACTTAAAACAGGATGGAATTTAATTTCAATTCCGTATACTCTTGAAGATTCAAGCATAGGAACTGTTTTTGAGAAAATTAGAACTGATATTGCTTATGAAGGAAGTAGTGTTTACACAATTTTCCAATACGACGCTGTTAGTGGTACTTGGTATAAAACAAGACCATTGGCTGACAAAACTGGATTTTTATCTACTGGAACATTAACGCAGATTAAACCAGGTTATGCATATTGGATAAAGATGTCTAACGACGCTGTTCTTTATGGAAAGAAAAAAGCATCAGTGCCTAATGAAGTGCCATTACCATCTGTAAATTTAGCAACTGGAAAATGGAATTTAGTTGGTAGATATGGTGTTGGCACAGATGATGTTTTAACTCCAACAAATGCATTTGTCTATGATTTGAAAGATAATTTCTACGAACCTGTTCTAAAATACACTGGAAAAACGTGGAGTGCTGCTAGTTTTATTAACACTTACAATGGTTATTGGTTAAGAACAAAATTAGTTTCAGGACAAAGTCAAATTGCGTATGAACCAGGAGCTTATTATTTTTAATTATTTATTTTTCTTTTTCTTTTTTTATTTATTTTTAAACATAGTAATTACAGAAATTATTTAAAATACATTTTCTTGTTTTGATTTATGAGTAAAAATTATTTAGAGGAATTAGAATTATTAATTGAAAAATATAAAGAAAAGGGTTTTGAATGGGGAAAGCCAATTGATTATCTTGAATTTAGAAATGGCTGTTCTAAATAAGAAATGGAAAAAGAGATACTTAATTGTGATAATGCTGAATTCGTTGAAAAACAAAAAGAGCAAGGAGAAACAAGATATAAATTATATTTTGTCTATAGTTCAAAAACTGGTAGAGTTTATGTCTTGAAATTTACTGATAAAATAAGAATAATTACAGTCTATCCAATTGGAAAGCAAACACTAAAAAATTATAAGAGAAAGTTTAAAAAAGTCTAAAGTATTACAATAACTATGGGAATAAAAATATATTATGACAAAGAAGACGATGTATTTACTATTTATGATAATGAACATAAACCTAGTGAAACAATTGAATTTTCTGAATTCTTAAATATAGATATTAATAAAGATAAGGGAATTGTGGGATTAGAAATATTTTATGCAAGTGAATTTTTTTCTGCTTTAAACAAAGTTGTGACAAAATCGCTCTTAGAATCTATTGATAAGGTTTTCATAGAATATAAAAACTACAGGAATAGTTATTGGCTTATTAATATTATATTTGAAAAAGATGGGAGAAAAATTAAAGTTCAATTACCTCCTTTAAGAAAAACCGAATATACAAGCCCTTTAATTGCAAGTTGCCAATCAATCTAAAGAAAGTGCTATTATAAAAAGAAGTCCCAATATGGCGAACCATACGGAACAATTATTAATATTATTAGTTTTGCAATATTTATAAAACTTGCTATGTTTCTTTTTTTATTTATTCTTAGTAATAACATAAAGGTATTCTTCGACGATAATAATGTTTTTAAATAGATTATTTCTTAAGAGGTTATGAAAAAAATTGCTCTCTTAATGTTTTTATTGATTATAACCTTTAGTTTTATTTCTGCATCAAATTGCCCTCCGAGTATTCCTAAAACTTATATTGGAAGTGTTTCTAATAATGGAGCAATCTTAACTGGCAATTATGAAATCAGGGCAAAGATTGGAATTGATGTAGTCGGAATTGGAGATTTATCCAATGGACAATATGAAATTGATGTCTCACCTTGCTCTGGAATAACAGGACAAATAATTTTTTCTATTAACGGCGTTCAAGCAAGTCCGACAGGAAGTTATAATGGAATGAGTGATTGGGGAACACAAGTGAATTTAAATTTAAGCGTTAACACAATTCCGTCGACAAGTGAAACATGCGGAGACGGAAATATACAACTGGGCGAAGAATGTGACAAAACAAATCTTGCAGGAAGAAATATAAATGATTGCGGAGCAGGATGGACAGGAACAATTTCTTGTAACACCAATTGTTTAATTGATTATTCTAATTGTATAATAGGAGCATTTTGCGGCGACGGTGTTTGCAATAATGGAGAAACATGCTCTTCATGCTCACAAGATTGCGGAGCATGCTCAACTGGTGGCGGAGGGGGAGGTGGTTCTGGCGGAGGTGGAGGTGGAAGTTCATCAGGCACGACGACAAGTAATCCTCCTGCTCAAGAAGGAACTATTCATGCTGTCTCATCATCTCAAATCAGCGACGGAATTACACAAGAATTAATGAATAATGACATTGTGCAGTTCAGCATAGCAAACACTGAAGGAAATTCAGAACAACACACTTTAACTATAAACAGCGTCGGAACAAATTCTGCAACAATCACAATCGCAAGCACCCCTGTAACAATTACATTAAACACAGGAGAGAGTAAAAAATTAGATTTAACTAACGATGACTTTTATGATTTATCTGTTAAATTAGAAGAAATCTACGACGGAAAAGCAAAAATCACAATTAAGTCAATTCACGAGGAAATTCCTGAAGAACCAGAAGGAGGACAAACTCCAATCACAGGAGGAGTTATTGGTTTTGCTAAATCTGGAAAAGGAATTGCATTAATATTTGTCGTTTTGATTATAATTGTCGGCTCTTTCATTATTTTTAGGAAGAAGAAATAAATTTTGCTTAAAAGATTTCAAACACTTTTTTATTTATCTTCTCAACATTTTAAATCAATTTTACTTTTCTTAAAAGCAGGTTTATATATTTTAGTTAAATCTTCTGAAGTAGGTTTTAATTTAGTCATATTATAATTTATTCTAGCTCTATAAATAGGATCTATCTTTTGAACCATTTCTAAAAATTTTATATATTCTATAGTGGACATATTAACTGCAAATAATTCATTAGGAAACCATCCATACCAGCCTTGGGGCCATTGTCCTTTTTCAAGTTTTATTTCAACACCACTTGGCGTAATACCTGTAACTTTTTCTTTTTCCTGAACCTTATCTAGTTCTTCTGAATATTTAACATTTTGTAAATATTTTATAAAAAAATCTTTATCTACCACAGGTGAATTCATTACCCTCCTAGGTTCATACACAAAATGTACAGAATTTATTTTCATTTTTCCACTATGTTCCGAAAAAATTCAGTTATCCCAAGGTCATCTCATGTAATGTGCTAATTAGTAGATATTTATAAATTTAGTGTAGTTCTTTTGTTTTTTCTCTAAACTTTTTTTCAATATTATAATAAGCTTCATCAGATAAAAATAAACGTACATTTTTTATAACATTATAAGCTACAGCTAAGTACCTCTTATTT
>Ga0315289_10016196_pt1 | contig 10303 bp, 13 predicted proteins | sample YL17G11_40_MG_FD_203452 | JGI IMG/M metagenome (GOLD analysis project Ga0315289, IMG submission 203452) | Sediment microbial communities from Yellowstone Lake, YNP, Wyoming, USA - YL17G11_40 | ecosystem: Environmental > Aquatic > Freshwater > Lake > Sediment | place: USA: Wyoming | collected...
TCTGTCGTCTTTTTCGTGTCGAAGCCTAGATCTTATCTCTTTTGGCTTCGCCAGTTCGATCCTCTCCCCCTTCATAGTAGGATAATAAATGACCCATTATATTAAGTTTTGCAAAAGACTATAATTTCTCCTTTTCTTAAATAGAGTCTAATCTTCAATAATTTGTTCAATTCCACTTCTGGAGGGATAATCGCAGCAATTCTCAATAAACGTATGATGGGCATTGCATTGAGAATCTCTTCTTTATAAAAGAAGACCTTTTTATATCGATCTCCATAGAACATTTTATATTCTAATCTATCCGCGTCGACCAGAATTCCATGGGGGTCCAATATATCGCGAATAGTATTCTCTTCGAAAGGACCTTTAATACCGATTGATGAAATAGGATGGTCATGCTGCAAGGGCAAACATGTACATGCGAGATATGGATGTATCAGTTTATGATAAATATCCTCAAATTTATCTTTTGGTGTTTCTAAAGCGCATTCAAATTTAACTTGCGGATAATCTGATTTCAACGATATTATGGTGCCTTCTCTTGAAATTAGAGTGGCTACGGTTAAATCCGATGCTAATTGTTTGACGAATCCCAATATATCGCGAATTTCATTTCCTTTATTGATGCCTTCGTTGAATATCACAACGGATTTCCCTTCAAGCGAGCTGGAATATCCGTCTAAGTCGTCTTCATTGGGATCTATGCAGATTAGATTTAGCGACTGAAGACTTGTATTCGATAATTGTTGGTCCTTAAAGATTTGCGCCCCCCTATCGGCTACAATAATACATAAATTCCATTTACGGGCCAGCATATTTGGTATGATAAACTCGTTAAAAAAGTTATTAATAAATTTTATTGATTCGGTATAATCTGCTAAGGTCGAAGGAGTTGGAACTTGCAAGGCAGGGCATTCTTTTAAAGCTCGATTTAATGGCTCACTATCATCTTTTGAGATCATTTGTATCCAAGTCCTCTATTGATGAGCTGATCAACTCTCATTAAATTTCTTCGAGAAACCCTTCAGTTGTTCTTGAAGCTTGCTTACCTGGGAAAAATCACACCAGTACGCATTATCATATGCTGGGTCGTCCTTATTCTTTACTCGATGAGCCGCCAATGCAATTTCTAAGGCCTCCTGTTTGTTATTCGCCTGCTGTCGTGCGACGCTGTAAAATTCTCGGAACATATTTTGCGCGCTTCCAGGTTCACCTTTAGGAATATGCTTCAGTTCTTCTTTCACTATGCCCTGAATTGTCTTGGGTTTATCCCAGTACGGGCTACTACATTTTGGGCAAACAGTGGGCTTCTGATCGGATCGCGGTATCCATTTATGACCACATCGAAGGCATTCGAATTTAGGGATTATCGGCATATTTTATCTCTTATAGAAGACCATGACTATATATATCTATCGTATCATACTAACTAATCCCCGGGCAGCCTTTTATCATGTGCTAGAATCTCATCCCCAGCACGTAGCCAATGGTGGCCTAGATCAGCTTTGTCCTACTGCGGCCGCAGCGTTGATCTCGTCCATGGCTAACTGCCGCTTGTTCTTTGCACCGACCGCTATACATAACTCCCGCAACGAGGGGGCCGTCTCCCGTCCCACCATCCCTCCCGGCGTCGGGAGATGGGTGCGGCGCGCAATCAGGGGGCGGGAGTGGAGTGAAGAGCGCTCCCTAACCGCAGGGTGTTTTCGGGGGAATAGTGCCGGCTCCGACCCCAGGCCCTGTAATCTCCACCACAAAGTCGCTTGCTCGTTTAACCCGTGGGATGGCGAAGGGCGGAGCAGTGGGCTTGCCGTTGAGGATTTGGCCCGCATTCGGAATAATCGCTTCTGAGTAGTCACGCGTAGTCAACTACCCCACCCTAAAGGACGGGGCTTGTAGCTGCGCAAAAAGTCGCGCTACGATGGGCAGGTTGGCTTCTACCCTCGCTCTGATGTTCAGAGCTGCATTGTAGTCTGCTGGTGCGGCGAGACTACGTATGAGCTCGACGATAGGGGATTAGAGGCATGCCAGACGATCAGAGAGCAGAGATGGGCTCGATCAGAGTCCTGAAGGCCCCCAACTTCAATGGCGCACCGCTGTGGGATGCTGCCAGATGAAGCGCATAGCCTTGGCAGAGAGAGTCCTATAGCCGCATAGGCTTGAAGGGAACGATTTCTTTAAAAAATATTATATTTTTAAGCCCATATTGCCAGGTGGAAGATTCAAAAGGAAATTTTCAATGTTAATTTTTGGCCAGGAAACATATCAAAGTTGTGGATTTTTTAAGACATATATTTCAAGCCCTTCTCTCCAACCAGTTACAACTTACAAAACATTTAAATATGGTAGACATATTTAAATATTACAAAGGGTGATTAACAATGAAGGATTCAGGCCTCAAGAAAGGGGCTTTGCTAGCCATCGCTCTGATGGCTGTCATGGCCCTCGGTTTCAATGTGAGTGCCGTCAGGTACGAATCCGTGGAGAGCTATGAAACTCTCCTGGTGGGCCAGGCGGACCTCATACAGGGTTTTGAAAAGTTGCTGAAAGGAATACCAGCTGACCAGGAACTGACTGACCAAGAATATTTAGGTTTCCTGAACAGCTTCAAGGATCTCAAGGACAGGCAGCTCGACCAGATAGAGAGATTTGTAACCCTCGTGGAGCAATCCTACGAGACAATCGATGATGTCCAAAGAGCTGAGCTGGCACAGAGCGAGAAGAACCTGTTAACTCTGCAGGAGATGATCCAGGGCAGCTATGAAGACCTGCTCAAGTACGGATTCCGCTATATCGAGAACATCGAAGACAAAGGAACATATGTGGATGATTTCGAACTTGAGCTTCATCGGGAGCAGGCTCTGCTCGGCCGGTTTGAGAACTTGCTGAATAAAGCGGAGTTCCAGGAGCCCGGAACTGCAGGGGCGGAGCTTCCAGAGCGCATCATCTTTGGGGAGCTTCTGGGGCTTTTAGAGGATGACATTCGGTCGATGGATGAACTCATCCAGAGCTTCGGCATGCTTCAGGACATGGAGAACGGTGAAGTCTTCCCATATTTGACGATCGAAAAGGAACTTGTGGAGGACACCGAGGGCTATCGTTACAAGTACACAGTGACAAACGCTGCTGAGGGAGTCGACCTCCGAGATGTAAAAGTAATCGATTCGAGCCTGGGATTGATCAAGACCCAAACCGGAGAGGAGAAGCTCAGCTTGAACGTCGGAGCGACTGAGGAGTTCTTTAGTGACTATCAGCCTTTCGACTGCAATACTTGCCCGGGCTGCGTATGCAGATGGTGCAACTTCGCCATCGCCATGGGCTACCAGGTGACGGATGACAAAATCGTCTACAACTTAAGCAACTACGTTTGTCACTCTAGCGCTGGAGCGCCCCCTGAGCCCAAGACTTTGCATGGCGAGCTTAAGCAAAATTCACCTTGCTGTGAATACCTCCTGTTGACGGATACCGGCGAAAACTGCTGGCTGATTGTAGAAGATCCGGAGAGCGACGTTGCGACCAAGCTGGACCAAATCTGGGACTATTGCTCGCAGGCTGGGACTGTCCCCTTGATCGAGGTAACGGGCACCTATTACCCGACCTATGAAAACGAATGTGGTTGGACGGGTCCCGTTCTGATCGTAGAAGACGTTCACTATGCGGTGGAGATTGTTAAGTCTGCGCAACTGACGGAAAATTGCGAATATGATGAGAACGGGAGGTGGACTTGCGACGTAGCTTACTCGGCCATAGTACACAATTACTGGAACAGGAGGTTCACGGGCGGAGTAGTTGATGATTTCAATTGTGGCGAAACCGACGCCCGTCAGACCTTCCAAGTTGGAGAAATAGCGCCAGAATCAGAGTTGTCGTTACCTGCAACGGAAGACTGGGTGGGGACCTGTTCTGCAGGGCTTGATTGCTGTGATTTTGCCAATGTTGCAGGAAATGTTGAAATTTCGGATGTACCGGACACGACGCCGATACTCTGGACTAGCAATGAGGTTACTGTAACGGTCGTGGCTCCCGCGCCAACAACAGCTGCTAAGGCGTCTACTACCGACACCAAGAATAGCCTTAAAGTGAAGTCCAGCTGTAAATCTTGTAGAGGTGAGCAAAAATAGAGATTAAAATTTATTTTTTTAACTTGTGGGATTGCGAAGGGCGGAGCGGGAAGTCCCCACCGTTCACGGTGGGGATGAACGCGGAGCCCTTTGCCCATTATTCAATCCATAGATAACTATTTACGCAATAATGACTTACAAGATTTCGTTGCTTAAAGCGTACAAGTTCAGGCTTCTACCAACTAAATCTCAAAGAAGGGCCGATCCTGCTAACACTAGAACCCCAAGTGCTTTGGCTCTGGAGGATCTCAGCCAGGATACACGCGCGGCGCTTGTGATTGGATTTCAAGATTGGCAATCAACTCGTCTATCATGCCACATACCTTTATCTGGGCATTCTGATCTGTTATCCAATCATCCCCCGGATTACCCCCGAGATAGCCGTCTGTCCTGATGCGAACGTCATTCTGTAGCTGATTTGTTGCACCCCGATAATTTTTGTCTACAATCTGCCCACCTACTGCATTTAGCTTCTTAGTAAAGGCGTCCTTTTGCTCAGAAGCAGGTGGTAAAAACGCCTCATCAGCTAATCCCCGGATACAGTCGTCAATCTCTTTAACAGACACAGTCCAGCAGTTGATTGATACGATCGTGCAGTTAATTGATAGGAGCACCGTGGCCGTTGCGGTTGCTTGGCCATCCGATATAGTGCACGTGAAGGAATCCGGCCCACAATAGTTCTGGGCAGGAGTGTAGGTGACGGTCCCGTCAGAGTTTACTGCAGCAGTACCATGTGATGGTGTTGATGCAGAGATAACGGCAAGCGTATCATTATCCAGGTCTAAACATTGAGCCAGAACCTCAATGTTCGTCGGCACATTCTCATCTGTGACAGCACTGACCGCACCTGCAATGGGCAGATGATTGACCGGCGGCGTCTCCTTCAGAGCAAAGACAAAATAGTGCCCTTTAAGGCCAGCGCATCCACCAGGGGCAAACGACCAAGTCGATTGGCCCCAGTCCATGATAGAATAAGTACCTGGAGGCAGTTGCACGTTGGGGTACGCTATCCAGTATGCATTCGCTTCTCCATTCATACCCGGAGATCCAGAAACCGGCCAGGGTCCATAGACGATGCCGCTGTCCGATAGTAGGCCAATCGTGCTAGGCGCATTGCTGGGCCCGTGGAAGGTGCTGATGATGGCCGTTATGATGCGCTCAACATCGAGCTTGAATGAGAATGAGCCCGGAGGACACCCCCTTACAGGAGCCGGGCAATATTGTTCATAGATTAATTCATTTATATTTGGGTCGACAATACATCCCCAATGGGCAGGACAATATTCACAGTGATCAGTATTGAGATAAAACCTGCACGCTTGTTCACATGTGCCGCTTGCGACAGATGTTATGAGAAGAATAGCGACCACTGAGACTAGTATCTCTCCATTCATTTCGTCGATCCCCCTTCTTGTTATGAAACTTCGTGCTCTATGACAGATAATACTATCGCTATATAAATATCTTTTAGATTGTTGAATATGGGTGAACGTATTTTGATGCCAATAGACTAGGAAATATTTTATCACAGGATCATCTTTAGGGAGATATATTTTGTAATGTATTCAACCCGTAACTGAAAAGAATATTATCACCTTAACTCCGCAGATCAGGGAATAGGCTTCTTGGTATCAAGCCGTACGCTATCGAAAGCTTATTCGTCTATATTCGTTACACTGGGGGATAGGTATTATCAGAAATCAATAGCTGTCGACTACGTCCCAGACTATATATTCCCCCATTCAGCGGAGTTAAGGTTATCAATATCATTATAAATTTCAAGCCGCTTACCCCAAGCCAAGCTCTGGGATCTCACGGCGGGGTGGAATAGCCAAGATCGTGAAGGGTGGCAAGGCCGGTATATTGTAATCCAACCGAGCCTTGAAGAGTCATGGCTTGCCGACCGCGAATACTGTGCTTCTTGGCACACAATATATGTATAACACGTGGATTTTAGAGACCTATACAAACCTTTGTAGTAATGCTCACTAGCATAAATCTTAAATATATCAAGTGCATACAACATGGTATGTACTGTCGCGATCTGAAGCGGGAGCTGGGGGAGATCCTCTGTCAAGATCACCTCTGCAGCCACAGACAGACATGTGCGGCCTGGAAACCGGCAGCGTACCGGTGCGTACCAGTGTCGGCTGTCCACCTCCAACTATTAGCATGAGATGTCAACTACCCGCCAATAAATTGGCGGGTATGTAGACCGCCGTCAATGGGGGTTTGTACCTGAGCAAAAAGTCTCGATACAATAGGCTGGTTGACAGCAGCCCTAGATTCGATTCTCTTGTGGGCTCCCAGACAGCGGCCGGAAAACCAGGGTGCTCTGCGGTTTTACCCCCCAAGTCGCAACTTTCACCTTAATTGCAGGCAGTTTTTAATAAACTATTTATATTAAGCCGTCCATGAATCCTAAGGTTGGAGGAGTCGTTATAAAAGAAGTCGCAATCAAAGTGCTGGACGAAAAGGGACTTGAACTGATTGAAGCTCTGGAAGCCGTAGGAGTGAAACGTAACGTGGCCACCATCATCGTCCATCTCACATACCTGGGCGAGACAAGATCCAAAGATATTGAAACAATGAGCGGCTTGAGGCAGCCAGAAGTTAGCATCGCCATGAGCACGCTGCGGAAGCACGGCTGGATAGCGGAACGCGATATAAAGAAGGAGGGGAAGGGCAGGCCTATGACGCTCTACAAGCTCACTGTGTCCATAGATGATATCATAGAATACTACGAGAAGGAGAAACGCAACGAGATATCCCAGGTCATGCAGTCTATCCAGAGGCTGAAAGAGATATCTGCCACCTGATCAGACGGCAACTTCACCTTCCATCTTTTCTGCTCTTCAAAAGCTCAATCTGGCGCATTGAGATCCTGGGCTAGAGGGGGGAGTGGGAAGAAGGGGTGAGGCCCGGGGAGGGGGGAGAGGAGAAGCTCAAGGATCTCAGGGCAAGGCTGGAAAGCTTAGAGGAAGCTCCCGCCAGGGAGAGGGCCTATGATCGCCAAAGGCTGGCAAGGCTGGAGCACAAGGAGCCACAGCCTCTCCAGAAGGACAGCGGGGAGATTCTTAGAGCTCTGATCGCGGTCCATGGCGGCAAGATGCTGGCAAAAGATGTCAGGAAAAAGATGCACCGCTCCAAGTCTAGGTTCTCCGAACTCCTGGCCACAATGGAAGACTCCATCGAGACTAAATCGTTTCATATAGACAAGAGATCAAAGGTGTTATTATTAAAATAGCTGAATTAATCCCGCGGAACTAGGAACTAATTTGAGTTGATCTCTATCTGCCTTTGAAATTCGTGCAAATCTGGTATGACTTTACCAGATCGATAGATATTGGGTCGTGTACGTCCATCATTGAATCGGCACCCTGAATGTCATTAGCTCTTTGATAGTCCAGACATGATCGGTCAGGCATTCCGCCATCGCAGGTGTCCTTTTCATCCATTTTTTCTTGCCCTGATCTACTCTTAGCCGAAGTGACTTGTGAGGCTTAACGAAGTTGTACCAAGCTTGGAAAAAGTCCAGGGCATGAGTATGTCTTCCCAAGACTTTACTGCAATTCATGCTCTTGCGCACAAATCGTGCCAATGAATTTCGAATTGTGAGATTTAGCCGCTCAATATATGCAGTGTTGATCTTTCCCCCAGAATCGACACCTAGCAATCGCATTATCTCATCGGGATCACCATAAACAATACGCTGTATTACCTCGACGAGTCGTCCGTTCTTTCTTTTCTTGCAGACCTTTGCATACTTTAGATTTGGGTAAGGAACGAGCACAGGATCTGGCTTTCGTCCGATTCCGCAATAGGGTGGTGTCTCAAGAAAACCATAGACATTTAGAAGCCCTTCCTCGAAAGGATACCAGTTATCGGAAGTGAATACAGGAATGGGCGAATTGATTGCGCGACGCCTTTCAACATCGCAAAATAGTTCGACACAATCTTCTGCAGTTCTTTTTCCTTCATGATGGCTCAAGAAAAGTCGAGTATCCGGTTTAATTGCAGTTAGGCTATAGATATCACCGTATTCTTTCAAATCGTTGATAGCGACGTTTTTCTCCTTTTTTTATATATGACCATATCTCATCAACCTGCACGCGATCAAGGCGAAGTTCCATCAAAAAATAGTCCGTCACTTCTTTGCAATGCTTGCCCGCGAGATCTATCCATCTGCATATCGTACTTTTATCATGGCCAGATGACCGAGCAACACCCCGAATGCTTCCTTTTTCTGGAATCTGTGCCAGTGTTCGACAGACTTCATCCATTGATGTGTTAAGACAGAAGAAGGGCGTCCATGAGTTTCGCTGAAACAATGGCTACAGGTTTTGCATTTAAGAAGTGCTCTGTTCTCCTTCCCGTATCGCTCTTTCAAAACTATGTTTCCTGCACCCATTTTCCCGTAGTCGGGACAGTCTTTCTGCCAGCACCAAAATTTTGATAAATCAAGATCTGACTCCATCGCTACCCCGACTAAATGATTGGAGGAGGTAGTATAAAAAACTATTCAGTTAAATAAGTACACGACCGATATTGGTTACTTTGAGGAAGAGGAATATTTAGAACAATTAATAAAAAACTGTTGCTTTGAGGAGATCATAGAAAATGGTTCCAGGTTCCGCGGAACTATCCCAGGATGGCTAAATTTCTTCTTTGCGGCAAAATTCATCAAAGTCTACGTACTTGTCCTTTTCCTTGAGGAAACGCCTATATTCAGCATCGGCGTATTCTTCGTCGGTAAGGGTCTCTCGGGAAACTTCGGTAGCCATTATACGCTAAATAGCCCCCTTTCCTTATAACTTTACCTATAATCTGAGTCGCCAGATCTTTGAAACATTTTAGAAATGAATATTGTGTCTCCCTCGATAAAATACTCTATACGGTGACTCCCGACCCTTAGACGATAAAGCGGTGGCCTCTTCCCCTTCTCCATCAGGATATCACACTGTGACCGGGTAATCCCCCTCGCCTTGGCCCGGTCGTCTATCAGGTGAACTATCTCCTCCTTTACCACCGCATAGACGCGCTGCATACGTCACCTTGCAGGTGATCTTGTCAGGTGACGATATCACCGTTGCGGTGACGCTCAGATCCGGCCTTAAACGAATTTTTTTAAAGGCCAGCGAATAAAAATAGAAAGGCTTAGTTGTCCAGGTTCTTGATTTCTTCCAGCTCTTCGGGCGTGAAGAATTCTTGCCATTCAAGCGGCCTAACTAAGAGCACGCTCCGGCCATCTCTCACGGACTTCTCAATTCGCACCAACCCGTCCTCAGTCAATCGCTTGACTGATGCGTATACCTTGCCTGTTGACCAGCCGATGGCTTTGGAGAGGGCATATATGCTCTCGCCCGGGTTTTTGTCGATCAATTGATAAAGTGTCCAGTCGGTATCCTCGCCCTTCCTCTTAACCGCCTCCACCGCAGGAAGAGGAGTTGATACCTTCGGGGATGTTTCCAATACTATGGGGGGCATGAGACTTCTACTCTTTTTTTGTTGTTTGGTTTTACCGGGTTCCCTGGGTATACCGTGTTGTTATTGCTATATAATTGTTTCGAAGTTCTGCTTTCCGCGTCGGAATATCTTAATGCAAGCAAAATCTATAAATACCTTATATAATATATTCCTAAGTGATGTTATCTCGATTCGAACAGGCTGTTCTTTTGAGTATATGCCTAGCAAATAAAGGAAGCCTATCGTCTCATGTACCAAAGCCCTATTTTATGAAAAAATTCCCAGGCAAAACGCAAAAACACGCGGAGAGAGCGTTACATTCACTTATTTCTTTGAATTACGTCTATGTCCATCCCACAAGAGACGAAACGACATATGCGCTGACCCAATTAGGGTTAGATACATGTCGGGATCTAAAAGAGAAAGGACTTACCGTCTCAAGCCTCCTCACTCCTGAATAGACAGCATAGATCCTTTTGCAGGCCTGTGGCCCCCCCTCCTGCTTGAGATATTCTCCTCAAGGCCTGGCTTTTAGTGACAGACGGCTCTGTTATAATTAACTTTATATGATCCATTGAATGATCTGTCTTATCTTGACATTGTCACACAAATCTTTCCGAATCACCTAAGATAGACTGATATAAATACTTCTATTAATATCTCCTCGTCCAATCATAGGGAGGAGAGGAGATGAATTTCAATTTGCAGAAGAAGGACCT
>Ga0315289_10016197_pt1 | contig 10303 bp, 6 predicted proteins | sample YL17G11_40_MG_FD_203452 | JGI IMG/M metagenome (GOLD analysis project Ga0315289, IMG submission 203452) | Sediment microbial communities from Yellowstone Lake, YNP, Wyoming, USA - YL17G11_40 | ecosystem: Environmental > Aquatic > Freshwater > Lake > Sediment | place: USA: Wyoming | collected...
GTTCAAAAATGGGGGGCCAAGGGAGGGATGGCGATTGCCATGGAACCCTCCACCGGCAAGATTCTGGCCATCGCCACCTACCCCTTCTTCAACCCCAACCAGTTTCTCCAATATGGCTCAGGGATCTGGCGGAACCGAGCCATTTCCGATCCTTTTGAACCGGGTTCTCTGTTCAAGGTTTTTTTGGCGGCGGCAGCGATCGACGGACACATGGTGAAGCCCTCAGACGCCTTTTATTGCGAAAACGGTTCTTATAAGATCTACGATCGAACGGTCCACGATGTCCACAAACATGGATGGCTCACTTTTCGCCAGATCATCAAGGTTTCGAGCAATATCGGAGCTTCCAAGGTGGGAGAGAAGCTGGGGAAAGACCGCCTATTCAAGTATGTCACCGCTTTCGGATTTGGAGAAAAAACGAAGATCAGTCTCCCCGGGGAGAGCCGAGGCATCGTGCACCATCCGAGATACTGGGCCCCTGTGGCTCTGGACACCGTCTCCTTTGGCCAAGGGATTTCCGTCACGGGAATTCAGCTCGTGACGGCCCTCTCAGCGATTGCCAATGGAGGATCTCTGATGAAGCCTCTTATCGTCGAACGAGTGACGAACGAAAAAGGGGAAACCCTTCAAGTCTCCCAACCTGAGATGGTAAGAAAAGTGGTTTCCGAAGAGGTCGCAAGACAAGTGGCCGCTTTGCTCAAAGGGACCACAGAGAAGGGAGGCACGGGAGAGGGAGCCATTCCTGCCGGATATGAGGTGGCGGGAAAGACAGGAACCGCTCAAAAGGTGGATGGTCAATTGGGAGGCTATGCAGAGGATCGGTACGTCAGTGGCTTCATGGGATTTGCGCCTGTCCAGGATCCGAGGATGGTCCTCTTGGTGATCATCGATGAGCCCCAGGGAACGAACTACGGGGGAGTGGTTGCTGCACCGGTATTTAAGGCCATCATGGAAAATGTGCTGCCCTATCTTCATACTCATCCGAAGGGGACCGTCATCGTGAAGAACGAGACCGACCTTTCAATGGATCTCGAGCCGGTAGGAACCCGCTCATTCGTGGAAGATCTCCAAGTGAGGAAAGGGACCGGGAGAGAAGTCATGCCGGATCTCGCCGGAATGCCCATGCGTGTGGCCCTCAGTCGGATTGAAGGGAAAGGTCTCATCATTAAGGTTTCAGGGACAGGGCGATTAGTCGAACAGGCTCCGAGGGCAGGAGTTATTATCGAGAAAGGGGACCTGTGTTATCTCAAGTTCCAGTTCCCGTCCTGATGAAGCTCTCCGCCCCTGTCTGCCGACAGGCAGGCACAGGGCGGGGCTTCCGGGAAATGTAGATATGATTACAGGGTCGGCTTTCCTGCCCGCCCCTGCCCACCGGCAGGAAGGCGGGGCATCCGACCGACTTGCCCGTGATCGATGCATGAAACTGAACACGGTGTTGGAAGGGGTTGAGATCAGAGAAGTGATCGGGGAGACGCAAAGAGAGATCGAAGGCATTGCGTATCACTCGGGCCATGTCAAACCCGGATTTCTTTTCGTTGCTCTTCGCGGACAAGAGGTGGATGGTCACCGATTCATCCCCGATGCCCTCGAGCGCGGCGCAGAGACCGTGGTTGTGGAGAGGATGGAAGGGCTTTCAGGGTCTCGCCGAGCGACGGTCGTCCGGGTCACCAATAGCCGTCAAGCGCTGGCACACATAGCGACAAACTTCTATGGCCACCCTTCGTCGAAGATGACACTGATCGGTGTGACCGGAACGAATGGAAAGACAACGACCACGTTTCTCCTAGAGTCGATGTTGAAAAAAGCCGGATTCCGAGTCGGGGTCGTCGGAACCATCAACACCCGTTATGGAGAGACAATGATTCAAGCCGTGAACACCACTCCCGAGTCCCTGGATCTTCAGAGGGTGCTCTCCGAGATGGCAAAGAGCGGTGTCTCACACGTGATCATGGAAGTCTCCTCCCATGGCCTCGATTTGGATCGAGTGCTCGGGTGTCAATTTGATCTCGCCGTGTTCACGAATTTTACTTCTGATCATCTCGACTACCATCAGACCCTTGAACATTACTTTCAGAGCAAGAGAAAACTCTTTGCCCATTATCTGGCGACGAGTCCGAAGCCTAAGCGGTTTGCCATAACGAATGGTGACGATCCTAAGGGAGAAGCCATCGTGAGAGGATGTAACGTTCCTGTCGTCCGCTACGGTTTGAAATCCCTCGGTGAGGTGAGTGCGGATCCGATAACATCGACCTTCGAGGGTCTCACATGCCGCATTCGGACGCCTCAGGGCGAATTCGATGTCCACTCCAAGCTGATTGGCGGATACAATCTCTACAATATCCTGGCTGCAGTTTCCGCGGGGATCGCCATGGACCTTCCCAACCCGGTGCTGAAGGAAGGGATCGAAGCCGTAGAGCGGGTTGCGGGAAGGTTCGAGAAGGTCGAAAATCAAAAAGGGATCAACGTCATTGTGGATTATGCCCACTCGCAGGATGCCCTCGAGCGGGTTCTTTCGGGGTTACGAAGTGTGCTTTCTGATGCCTTCCGAGGTTCTTCCGCGATCGGCAAGGTCATCACCGTCTTCGGATGTGGCGGCGATCGCGATCGAACGAAAAGACCGTTGATGGGCGAGGTGGCCGGCAAGTACAGTGACCTCTGCATTCTGACGTCGGACAATCCGCGAACAGAGGATCCCGTGGCCATCATGGAAGAGGCTGAAAAAGGCCTTCGCACACTGAATCTGAAAAAATGGCGACCTGACGAGATCAGCCTCTGGCGGTCAGCCAAGGGATATCTCTCCATCGCCGATCGGAGAGAGGCTATTCGGACGGCGATACGATTGGCTCAGCCCTCGGATACGGTTCTGATCGCAGGGAAAGGCCATGAGGATTACCAGATCCTCGGTAAAAAGAAGTTTCCTTTCGATGACCGGGTCGAAGCGAGAAAGGCGCTGGAGGAAGCGTGAGTCTTTCTGTTGAGGAGATTTTGAAAGCAACCGAAGGCAGGCTCGTTCAAGGAAAGAGAGGAGTCTTCTTTGAGGGAGTCTCGACGGATTCGAGGACGATCAGGGAGAAAGAACTTTTCATTGCCCTGAGAGGCATCCGCTTCGATGGCCATGCCTATGCCTTGGAGGCTCTCGACAAAAGGGCCGCGGGTGTTCTGATCGAGGAAACCAGGGTTGGCGATTTTCGTTGGAACGGTTATCGCAGCCAAACGGTCATTGCCGTGAAGGATAGCCTTCAGGCTCTAGGCGATCTGGCTCGCGCGAGGAGACGGAGATATGGGACACCTCTCGTGGCCATCACTGGAAGCAATGGGAAAACAACCACCAAGGAAATGATTGCCGGGTGTCTCGGGACTCGCTTGCCCATTCTCAAGACGAAAGGAAACTTCAACAACCTGATCGGTCTCCCGCTGACCCTATTGGCTCTGACTGAAAGAGAAAAGGTCGTCGTCCTTGAGTTGGGAATGAATGTGGTGGGTGAGATTCGACGGCTCACGGAGATCGCCGAACCTGACATCGGGCTGATCACCAACATTCAGAGGGTTCATCTGGAGGGGATGGGAAGCCTGGAGAGATTGACGGAAGAGAAGGGAGAGCTCTTCAGGGGGGTGAAGAGAGAGGGGACGATCGTCGTGAATCGAGATGATCCGAGGGTCGTGGAACTGGCGAAGGAATTTCCTGGACGACAGATCACCTTTGGGGTGGAAGGTCGAGCCGATGTGGGGGCCAAGAAGATAGAACTCACACGGATGGGAACCTCTTTCAGATTGGTCGCAGGCGATGAAGAAACCGAGGTCGTCCTTCCAGCCTTTGGCAGACATTTCGTCATGAATGCCTTGTCGGCAGTGGCCGTGGCCTCCCTTTTCGAAATCGATTTGAAAGACGTAAAAGCGGCCCTGGAGCAGTTTCGGCCTTATGCGATGAGAATGGAGATCATCCCTCTGCCTGGAGGGAAAACACTGATTAACGACACTTACAATGCCAATCCCGTTTCGATGGGCCTGGCCTTAGAGGTGCTGGTGGGGATGAAAGGGAAGGGCAGAGCCATTGCGCTGCTGGGAGATATGCTTGAACTTGGGTGTTTTTCGGAAGAGGCCCATCGACAACTTGGGAAAAAGATCAGTGAACTGCCGATCGATTTTCTCATGATGTTGGGAGAAAGAGGGGCGCTCGTCGTTGAGTCGGCAGTTCATCACGGATTTCCTGCCGGTAGAGTGAGACGTGTGAAAGATCACTCAGAGGCCCTTCTTGCATTGAGCGAGGTAGCCCAGGAAGGGGATTGGATTCTGATCAAAGGGTCAAGAGGCATGGCCATGGAAAAGATCGCAGAGCGGTTGCAAGAGGGGAGGGCCTAACGCTTGTTTTACCATCTTCTTTATCCTCTCCACACCCTCTATTCCGTCTTTAACGTCTTTCGATACATCACGTTCAGGACCATCTACGCGATTCTGACCGCACTGTTGATCAGTTTTGTCATTGGGCCATGGCTGATTGAGAAATTGAGGACCTTTCAGATCCAGCAGGTCATTCGAAAGGACGTTCCGGCGAGACATCTGGTGAAAAACGGAACCCCCACCATGGGGGGAAGTCTCATCCTGATGGCCGTTCTCATTCCGACTCTCTTCTGGTCCGACTTAACGAGCGGGTACATCTGGATCGTTTTGCTGACCACCTTAGGGTTTGGGGTCTTGGGTTTTCTGGACGACTGCAAGAAGATCAGAGACAAGAACGGTATCGGCATCAGGGCCCGATACAAGTTTCCTATTCAGATGGCCATGGGCTTGGTGGCCAGCCTGATTCTGTTCAGCACCATTGACCATGACTCGCGGTTGATCTTTCCCTTCTTCAAGAAGATTACGCCGGATCTGGGAAACTGGTACATTCTTTTCTCTGCCCTGGTCATCGTGGGGTCGGCAAACGCAGTCAATCTCACGGACGGACTGGATGGATTGGCCATTGGACCCTATCTGATTGCCAGCGCCACGTTCATGCTCTTCTGTTATCTTGCTGGAAATTTCCGTTTTGCCGCCTACCTGCAGATTCCCTTTGTGAGAGGGAGTGCGGAGCTCACCATCCTGTGTGGAGCGTTGGTCGGTTCGAGCCTCGGGTTTCTCTGGTATAACACCTATCCGGCTCAGGTCTTTATGGGGGATATGGGTTCCTTGTCGCTCGGTGCTGCGCTCGGGACCATTGCCGTGGTGACGAAGCAGGAATTTCTCCTCGTCATCGTGGGCGGCATCTTTGTCATGGAGGTTCTCTCGGTCATGATCCAGGTGATTTCTTACCGGTTGAGAGGGAAGAGGGTGTTTCGGATGGCACCCATCCATCACCATTTTGAATTGAAGGGGTGGGCCGAGCCGAAGATCATCGTCCGATTCTGGATCATCGGCATTATCTTGGGGCTCGTGGCGATCAGCACACTGAAGTTGAGATGAAACGCCAAGCGCTTAGCGCTTTGCGCATAGCGAAAAAGCATGGCGCACATGGATTTGAACGGAAGAAGGGTTTTGGTGGTCGGCTTGGCTCAGACCGGATTGGCGACGGCGAGGTTCTTAAAGCAAAAGGGCTCCATCGTGAGTGCTACAGAGATCAGGCCAAAAAGTGAGATGACGGAAGCGGGTCGGGCCATGCAGGAACTCGCGATTCCAGTGGAATGGGGCGGCCACCGAGAAGAGACCTTTCTCAGGCAAGATCTGATCGTGATGAGTCCAGGAGTGGATTTGGCCACCGAACCGATTCAAAGGGCGCTGAAGAAGGGTGCTCGAATCATCAGCGAGATTGAACTGGCTTCCCATTTCATTCACGCTCCGATGATTGCGGTGACAGGGACCAATGGCAAGACCACCACGACGCTCCTGATCGGCGAGATGTTAAGAGAAGACGGGAAGAGAGCAGGTGTGGGGGGAAACGTGGGAGAACCTCTCATCCTTTTTGCCGAAGAGGAGACGACCTGGGACGTACTCGTGGTTGAAATCTCAAGCTTTCAACTCGAGGCGATCGAAGAGTTTCGACCCAGGATATCCGTGCTCCTGAACGTGACAGAGGATCATCTGGACCGTTACGCGAAGGTCCAAGACTACGTGGACGCAAAGAGGAGAATCTTTGCCAATCAAATCAGCGAAGACACCGCTGTTCTTAACCGAGACGATCCGACGGTGATGATGTTGTCAAAACAGATTTTGCCGAAAAAGATCTTTTTCAGTCTGAACGAAAGGCTGGCCGAGGGGGCCTTCTCAGACGGGAAGCAGATGACACTCCGGCTCCACGGGGCGGAGGAGGACTACCCTCTGGCCCAGGCGCGTCTTAAGGGAATGCACAACGTAGAAAATATGATGGCCGCCATTACGGCTGCGCGAGTTTTCGGTTGTTCCCGGAGTGCGGTTGAAGCGGTGCTCGGTCGGTTTGAAGGTTTGGAGCATCGTCTCGAGTTCGTACAGGAGATCGAGGGGGTTCGCTACTACAACGACTCGAAAGGGACGAACGTTGGGTCCGTAGTGAAATCACTCCAGAGTTTCTCCGAGCCTGTGGTGTTGATTGCGGGAGGAAAGGACAAACAGGGAGACCTCAGCCCTCTGAAAGATCTGGTTCGAAACCATGTCAAACAATTGATCCTGATCGGTGAGGCCAAGGAGCGAATGGCGCGAGAACTTGGGACGTTGACGGATACGGTCATGGCGCCGACCCTCGAGGAAGCCGTCCTCATGGCCCATCAAACAGCTAAGAAGGGGGACGTAGTTCTTCTGTCCCCCGCCTGTTCCAGTTATGACATGTTCAGGGACTACAAAGAGAGGGGCAAGATCTTCAAGGAAACGGTCAGACGGATCGGAGACTCTTCATGAGAAGGAAAGGGAAATACGACTACATTCTATTGACCCTGGTCCTTGCCCTGGTGGGTTTTGGGATTGTCATGGTTTACAGCACGACAGCGATTATCGCAGGTGACCGTTTCCAGGATCCGTACTACTTCTTGATCAGACAGGCCGTTTATGCGGGCGTCGGATTTCTTCTGATGGTTTTCATGATGTTTTTCCCTTATGGGAGATTGAAACGGTGGGCCTATCCCATTTTCGGAGTCTGTATCCTGCTGCTGATCGCCGTCCTCATCCCCGGTATTGGCCATCGCGCAGGAGGATCGATGCGATGGCTCAAGATCCAAGCGTTCTCGTTTCAGCCGTCGGAGTTCGCCAAGCTGGGCCTCGTCATCTTCTTGGCCTATTTTCTGACCAAGAAGGAGGAAAAGATTCGGAGCTTCTCGTTCGGATTTCTTCCGACGATCGTACTTTCCGGTGGGGTCATTGCTCTGGTACTGAAAGAACCCGATTTTGGAGCAGCGACGTTCTTGACGGCCATGGTATTTCTCCTCCTCTTTGTCGGCGGAGCCAGGGTCATCTATCTGGCGGGCTCGTGTCTGCTCGCCGTTCCGATCGTCTACTATTTTCTGACCAGTGCCGCCTATCGTTATCGGAGACTGCTCAGTTTCATTCGACCCTGGGAGGACCCCAGCGGAAGCAGTTTTCAGATTGTTCAGTCTTTCCTCTCCTTTGGTTCCGGCGGCCTTTTTGGAGTGGGATTAGGCGAAGGAAAACAGAAGCTCTTCTTCCTTCCTGCGCCCCATACGGACTTTATTTTTTCTCTGGTTGGGGAGGAACTCGGGCTCGTGGGTGCGATGGTGGTCCTTCTGCTCTTCTTCATTATCATGATGAGAGGAATTCATATCGCTTACTCCCTGGAAGACCGCTTCGGAGCTTATTTGGCCATGGGGATTACCCTCATGATCTCCCTTCAGGTCGTGATCAACATGGGAGTGGTTTTAGGGCTGCTCCCCACGAAGGGGCTCACCCTTCCCTTCATCAGCTATGGAGGAACATCGCTGGTGACGAACCTCGTCGCGGTTGGAATCCTTCTTCAGCTTTCCTCCCATGTGGAGCGGAGGTAAACAAGGATTCATGCAAATAGAAAAATGTAAAATGAGAGGTTTTGGAAATAAAGCAGAAACGGAGCTGTTAGGAATTTTGAGGCTTCACTTTTGGATTTTGGATTGGGTCATTCCATGCGGTGTGTGATCGCTGGGGGCGGGACAGGAGGGCACCTTTTCCCTGGCATCGCCATAGCGGAAGCGTTCATGGATAAGGAGCAAGGGAACGAAGTCCTGTTCATTGGTACAGAGAGAGGGATCGAGGCCAGGGTGTTACCCGAAGGAAGATTCCCGTTGAAGACCATAGAGGCTAAGCCACTGAAAGGGATGTCTCCCATAGAGACGCTGCGGGCGGTGTGGGCGATTCCCAAAGCCATAAGGCAAGCCCTTCGGATTTTGAAAGAATTCAACCCTCAGATGGTCGTCGGTGTCGGAGGATACGCCTCGGGCCCCACGGTGGTGGCTGCGTTCCTGCTCAGAATCAAGAGGGCGATCCATGAGCAGAATATGGTGCCTGGCATGACCAACCGATGGTTAAAGTGGATCAGTCAACGGATCTTTGTCTCTTTCGAAGAGACCCGGCGTTTCTTTCCAAAGAGAAAGACGTTTGTGACAGGAATGCCCATTCGAAGAAATCTACTGTCCTGTGTGTCTGAGCAGAAGACAGACAGGGCGGCTGGCACAGAGGGAGAACGATTCACGGTTCTCATCTTTGGAGGAAGTGCAGGAGCACACCGGATCAACCGGGCCATGAGTGAGGCCCTGGATGCTCTCGCAGGGATAAAGTCTTCCCTCAGGGTGATTCACCAGACCGGAAAGATCGATCTCGATTTCGTCTCTCGAGGGTATCAGGAAAAGGGGTTCGATGCCTTGGTAAGACCTTTCTTTGAGAATATGGGTTCTTGTTATGCAACCTCGGATGTGGTGATCTGCCGGGCCGGGGCAAGCACGATCGCAGAATTGGCTGTCTGTGGCAAAGCAGCGATTCTTGTCCCCTATCCCCATGCGGCTCATCAGCACCAACTCCTCAACGCTCAGAAGTTGGTTGCCATGGGGGCGGCAAGGATGATCCGGGATGAGGAGTTGGGCGGAGCGTCATTGTCTCACGCGATTCTCCAGATGGTCAACCATCCAGAGGAACGCAGGACGATGGAGGGCGCGATCCAGAAGATGGCCCGGCCGAGAGCGGCCCAGGAGATCGTGGACCATTGCTATGCATTAGCGTGTGGATGAAATCGTGGCCACGATTTATCTCTCACAGAGTTCACAGAGACAACAGAGCACAGACATTCTCACGGACCTCTGTGGACTCTGCGAGAGATGAGACTTGATAGGTTGAGGTATGTATCGTCGGGGGAGAATTCAACATATCCATTTTGTGGGTATCGGCGGGATTGGCATGAGCGGAATCGCTGAAGTCCTGCTCAATCTCGGGTATCACATCAGTGGCTCTGACGTCAAGGAGACGGAGGTGACCCGACGACTGGCTTCTCTCGGGTGCGACATCTCTTATGGCCACCGCAAGGAAAATGTGAAGGAAACCGATGTCGTGGTCGTGTCCTCCGCCATTCGCAAGGGGAACCCGGAAGTGGAGGCCGCTGAGCAAAGACTCATCCCGGTGATCCCACGAGCTGAAATGCTGGCCGAGTTGATGCGGATGAAGGTGGGAATTGCCATTGCCGGAACTCATGGAAAGACGACAACGACCTCCCTGATTGCAACAGTCCTTGCCGCCGGAGGACTCGATCCGACGGTCGTGATCGGTGGAAGGCTGAACAGCCTTGGAAGCAACGCCAGGCTGGGGCAGGGTGAGTTTCTGGTGGCCGAGGCGGATGAGAGTGATGGCTCTTTTCTCAAGCTCATGCCCACCATTGCCGTCGTTACGAATATTGATGAAGATCATCTCGATTACTACTCCGGGATCGAAGAGATCAAGGAGGCCTTTCTCAATTTCCTGAACAAGATTCCCTTTTTCGGCCTGGCCGTGCTCTGCCTGGATCATGCCCAGATACAGAGCTTGATCCCAAAATTGAAGAAGCGATTTGCCACCTACGGGCTTACGACCCAAGCTGATTTTCAGGCCAAAGAAATTGTCTTTGAAGGGCTGACGACCACGTTTGATATTCTCCACCATCGGCAGGAGATCGGCCGGCTGTCCATTCGTATGCCAGGTCTCCATAATGTGTATAACGCTCTGGCTACGGTGGCTACGGCCTTTGAGCTCGACATTCCCTTCCAGGTGGTACAGGAGGCACTGCGGGACTTCGGCGGCATCCAGAGGCGGTTTCAGATCAAAAGCGAGAAAAGAGGGATTGCCGTGGTCGATGATTACGGCCACCATCCTGCAGAGATCATGGCGACGCTCAGTGCTGCAAGGACAGGTT
>Ga0315289_10016198_pt1 | contig 10303 bp, 9 predicted proteins | sample YL17G11_40_MG_FD_203452 | JGI IMG/M metagenome (GOLD analysis project Ga0315289, IMG submission 203452) | Sediment microbial communities from Yellowstone Lake, YNP, Wyoming, USA - YL17G11_40 | ecosystem: Environmental > Aquatic > Freshwater > Lake > Sediment | place: USA: Wyoming | collected...
GAGAGGCCGGGTTTCTGTCTGGGAGATAGCCCGGGACCTGATCCGCAGGCCGCGGCCGGAGATGTCTCAGCCTGGACTTGGAAGTTCCAGGCTGAGAGCTCAGACCCTCGGGAGGTGGACTGACGGGGGGAAGGGCAAGGCGGAGGATCGCTGGTCAGATTCCAGCCGGCCTTGGCTCTCAGCCGGTGAATTGTATTCGCTGGCGGGCAACGGGGTAGCGGCGGGGCGTCGGGGCGGCGAAGATGGTGTTCGCGGTGGCAGGGCCATTGTCCCTACTCGATGAGTGTGCCAAACTAAGTGCTGAGGACTGCGGTATACGGGGGCGAGGCGACGGGAGATGTTTTCACCACCGGCCAGAGGGAGTGCATGATGGAAAACCAGTAACCCAGCAGGGAGTTCTCGATCCGGCAAGCCTGCTTCCGTCGAGAGACAAGTTGCGGCTGATCGAGCGGATTGCCTCGCAAATCGAGCACGAGCTGGAGGCCGCCCAGTCCAGGCAACGCAAGGCTCTGCGCGGGCTCTGGAAGGGCCTGGATATCAGCGAAGAAGGCATCGCTCGGGCACGGCGAGAGCTGTGGGCTAGCGTCCCCAGGGAAGATATCTGATGACCGATGTTGTGACGGACACACATGGTCTGATCTGGTATTTGGAGGACAGCCCTCGCTTGAGTGCGGCTGCCAGGGACGCGTTCGATCGGTGTGATCGAGGGGAAAAGCTCGTCTACGTCCCGACCATTTGCCTTGGTCTGCCCCTCATCAGCCGGGATCAAAGGATCCGGCTCTCTGAAGTCAACACCATCTGGTGACGACGAACGGAGATGGGGAATTCCGGATTCTGCGCGATCAACTCGTCCGCAGCTTCGTCTTCTTCAGTGACTTCGATCTCGAATTCCATCACGGAGGATTCTACATCACTTCAGACAGGGCTACAGGCGGATCACCGCCATTCCTCGATCTTGAAATCCGCGCTGAACGGGTTGACCAAGCGCACCCCTTCCAGGACGCCGTGGTGAAAATCCTCGCTGAAGACGATGGGGATTTGGTTCAGACGTGCAGCGGCCCAGATCTGCGCATCATAGTACGACAGCTTGTGGTCTCGCACGCCGCGTATTGCTTCGAGCACGATCATGGAGGTGAGAGGGTACACGGGGAAGACGCGCATGAAGCGCTCGACCTGTGCCAGTGCCTGATCGGGTGTCAAGACCGGGCGCAACTGGCGGGTAGCCACGGCGCAGAATTCGGCCAGGCACTGCACACTCAGGCGCCCGCTGGCTGATTGCTCCAGTTCACGTACCACCCTGATCGCACGATCCTGCCTGGCGGGGTCGTTCTGGTCGAACATGTACACCAGGATGTTGGTGTCAACAAGAACGGGCGGCATTGCGACCTCTCAGTCGGGCGAGCCAGTGATCCGGCTCGCGTAGCGGTCGAGGCGCTCGGAATAGGCGTCCTCGCGGCTCCATTTGTACGCCGCGCCCGCAATATCCTGCTGCCGGCGGCTCAAAGCGAACTGGATGATCTCGTCCAGCGCCGCTGCATCAGACGCCATGGATTGGGTTGCGTCACCCATCGCTTCGCGATCAATAGCTCGTCGAATGATCTCCGCCTCGCTGACGCCGCGTGCCTTCGCCATCCGTATGAGCAGCATCTGATGGTGCTTGGCGAGGTAAATCTGTTTGCGAACCATTTGTACCATGCTCGGCCTCCTCGGTTGCGGTGTGCATGTCTCCACGTGTCATATACATCGCATTGTACACCACGCTGCCGCAGAGTCCAATCCCGACGATGTGCGAACCCAGGTCTGTCGCCAGGGCCGGGTTTCAGTTTGGAGTAGCGAAACGCCTACCCAACCCGCGTTGCCGCGAATGGATGCTTCGGCCACAGGCGGGTCAGTAGCTGGGATAGAGGAACCCCGTCACCTTCGGGAACAGCGTCTCCACCAGCAGTCTCCAGGCGCGGTCCACAGACACGTCCGGGTAGGCGGCGCGCAGCTCGTCCAGTGAGTGGTGGCCGAAGAGCAGCGGCGTGAACGCGTGGGGCGGCAGGTTGATCTCACCCTCCGCCGGCCCGCCGCGAACGACCTCGGCCAACCGGCCGCCGGCGAAGCGGAGGACGACCGATTCCCGGTAGAAACAAAGGGGTAGGCCCTTCGTCAACCCCGCAAACGGTGATGCGGCAATCCGCTGTTCCAGGGCGGGGCCGATGGCCCGCAGAAAGGCCGCCGGGTCGGGAATCTGGATCTGCCAGGCGTAGGCGCCCATGTCGCGCGCTCCAAAGGCGCGTGCCGCCCGCGAGAGGGTGGAATCGGGTGGCAGGTTGAGGCGAACGCCGGGAGCCCGGCGCTCGGCCGCCAGCGCCACTGTGTGGTGCAGCGCCGCGAGGGCGGCGTCGTAACCCAGGCGCGAGGTTTCGTTCACGGTCAGCTCGTCGAAGAAGTGGTGGGCAGGCAGCCGCAGGTAGCCGGCAACCCGGCTCCCCTCATCCTCTATCAGCAGGGTCTCCGTCTCAGTCTCCGTCGCCGCCGTATGCTGGAACAGGTAACGCCACACGGCTTCGTCGCGGGCCGTGCGGATGGGCAGGTCACAGGCCGCCTCGTCGTAGAGCCGCGTGAGCAGCGGCACGTCCTCGAGGGCGGCCGGGCGGAAGCTGAAGTGCGCCTGGGGCGCGGGGGGCAGGTCACGGCCGGTGAAGCGCACGCACCCCTCCAACGGGATGGCGTACTCATACCCATACTGCCGGTAGAAGTAGGGGATCCCCTGGATGAGAGACAGCAGGCAGCCGCGCTCCGCCAGGCGCCGCTTGAAACAGGCCACCTGGGCCCGCACCAGGCCGCGCCGCCGGTGCGATTCGAGCGTGCCGACGATCCCCATTTCGCCTACGGGCAGCCGAACCCGTTCATAGACCAGGGTCCAAGGGATCAAGCACAGGGAGGAGATCACCTCGCCGCTGGCCTCGTCCTCGACGAAGATCAGGTCGCGGCCGCGCATTCCGGGGTAGTGAGTGGCGAGGTTGCGCGTCATGCCGGCGACGCCCTCGCCATGGATGGCGCCGTTCAACTGGGCCACGCGCTCGACATCACTCTCGTCCTGCGCAATGCGAATCCAGAGGCCGCCCCCCAACGTTTCGCAATACGGGGTTTCGTTCGGGTCGAGCAAGGGTCCTCCTGGCCTGTCGGCCTTGGCCGCCTTCCCCGCGTTCGCCGCGGCTATCGGGCTCTTTCATGGGCGCGTCCTGGTTTCGGGGCATCAAGGTCTCAGTGTCGGATTCGAGGCTTCAGCCGGTTCTTCGCGCCCACACCCAGACCGCCTGAAGGCTCTAGTCCGTGACTGCACTCCCCACTCAAGACGTACCCCTCTCTCATGTCGCACTTGCCGCGCGAGGCGCGTTAGCCGCCCTGGCCGAACGCCGCCTCTGCCACGCGGAGGAGGTCGTCCTCTTCCGCCGGGATACGCTCGGCCAGCCTGGCGGCAGCCAGCACCGGCAACCAGGCCTCGAGCTCGGGCCGGGGTAGAGGCCGGAGCTGCGCGTATCGGCGCAGATACGCGCCATGGTACAGCCTCCGCGATGTGCTCACCAGGGCCTTCTTGGGCACGCTGCTGCCCGGCGGGAGCCTGCCCATCCTGAAGAGGAGGGACGTGCGCGCCACGTCGGCGACCGGGTTGCCGCAGGTCGCCGTCATCCAGTCGATGACCACAGGCCCGCCTGCGGACATCAGGATGTTCTCGGGGTGGTAGTCGCCGTGGCACAGCTGGTCGCCGTCGGGCAGTGCCTCGAGCGCCTGCAGTGCCTGCGCCCGCGCTGTCTCGGCCAGGCGCGGCGCCCGCGCGATGGCCCGCCTGAGTGACTCGCGCTGCCGGGGAAGGCCCTCGGCGGGGCAGGCATGCATGGCGGCGTGCAGCTCGGCAAGCTGAGCTGCCGAGCGGAAGAGGGTCCACGGCCTGCGGGCCGCCATCTCCAGCATGGTAGGCCCGTCGATACGCTCGTAGAGGATGCCGGCCCGGCCGTCCACCTCCACCACGCCGGCGATGGCGGGCGCGGCCAACCCGGCGTCGGTCACCAGGCGCCCGGCCCGGGCCTCGTAGTCGACCCATTCCCTGGGCATCTCGGGGCGATACAGCTTCAGGATCCGCCCGTCGCCCCAGGCGTACACTTCGGCGGTTCGCCCTTGCCCGATCAGCGCGCCTTTGATCACGATATCGCCGTAACGTGCGCCACGTAGAGGTAGCGGGCGTGCGCGCCGGCCTCGATCGCGGCCATCACCCCTTGCGCCTCTCCCAGACGGCTCTCGTACAGGAAGAGGTTACCCTCGGCCTCGAACGCTGGCTTGAGTTCCTCCATCACCCTTTTCGTCAACTGGGCGTGCCGGTAGTCCGCCTGGGTGAAATCCCAGACCCGGTAGGGCAGGCCGTGATGCATTAGGGCCTGCGCAAGGGGGGTCTTGTCTGGGGGCAACGTCTCGCGCGGGAAGACCTCGAGCGGGATCTCCGGGTTAGCGCCGTGGGAGTAGAAGGCGGCCAACCGGGGGCCGGTCACGTCCCTCTCGGGGACGGTTTCGCCTGCCGCCTCCGCGTGCGGCTGGCTTTCACCTGGCTCCAGGCCGCGCCTGCGGTGCGGGCGCGCGGGCGAGAGGAGCGCCTTCAAGGCAGCGAGCGTGGGATCCGTCTCGGTGAAGTAGAGGGTGTCGATGGAGCTGATCGTATCGAAGCTGCCAGGCGGAAAGGGCAGGGCGGCGATATCGGCCACCCGGTAGGCCAGGCGCGCCTCCTTGCCGCGCGTCCTCTCCTCGGCCTGACGGATGGCTTCAGGGATGAAATCGATCCCGGTGACGTGCGCCCTTGTGCGGTCCGAGATGTACTCGGCAATGCCGCCGTTGCCGCAGCCGATATCCAGGACGCGGTCGCCTGGGCTCAGGCCTACCGCTTCGATGAGGAAGTCGACCTGGGCCATGTCGGAGAAGCCATGCTGGGCGTAGTTACGGCCGAAGGCCCGCTCGCAAAACCTGGCATAGGCACGGCTGTCGCGCGTGGTCCGGTAGTACCGGTCGTAGAACTGCCGTGCGTCGAAGGGTTCGCGTTCTTCAGGCTTGGGCATGGGAGAGGGTATATCATGGCGCGACGCGGCTGTCAAACCCATGCGCTGACGTCGACATCGGGCGAGTGTTGACAGGGCCCGCGCTCTGTGATATACCGCACCAGGTGACGCTCGCGGCGGCGAGCACTCCCTGGCCCGTTGGCGCGCCTGCCTCATCACTTCGGCCATCGATCAACCTCGTCTAGCAGCAGATAGGAGCCCTCACATGGAATGGAAAGTGCCGTACAGCGGCATCTCAAACCGGCTCGGCCTCGAAGAAGCAGAGGCCCTGGTACGGGTACTGGAGCAGGACGGCCTCAGTAAGGGGCCAACGGCGGCCCGATTCGAAGCGGAGTTTGCGGCGCGCATCGGCGCGAAACATGCCCTGGCCATGAACTCGTGTTCCACCGCGCTGTTCCTCTCAGCGCAGATTCTTGGGCTGCGGGAAGACGATGAGGTGATCACGACGCCTCAGACCTTCTGGGTGACCACGTGGCCCATGCTCAAGCACAAGTGCACGATCCGTTTCGCCGATATCGACGCAAACAGCCTCAACATCGACCCCGCCACCATCGAGCCCCTCATTACGGAGAAGACGAAAGCCATCTATGTGGTGCATCACGGCGGGCAGGCGGTGGATATGGACCCGGTGATGGTGATCGCGCGCAAGCACAACCTGCGCGTGGTCGAGGACTGCGCGCACGCGCCGGGCGCCACCTATCGGGGGCAATGCGTGGGCACGATCGGAGACGTGGGCTGTTTCAGCTTCCACTCGCTGAAGAACATGACGACCGGCGAAGGCGGCATGCTGGTGACGGGCGACGAGAAGCTCTGGGAATACGCTGTCCCGCTGGGCACGATCCACATGTACGGCGAGATGCGAGAGCGGACCGATAAGCGCATTGGACCCTACCGTGAGCCCGCCTACTACCGCGACTGGCATGCCAAACAGTCGTTCAACATGGACTACGTCAACAACCAGTTTGAGGTTGGCAACAACTTCCGCATGAGTGAGTTGCAGGCAGCCGTCGGCCGTGTACAGCTCACCAAGCTGGATCGGCTCAACGAGGGCCGGCGAGAGATCGCCCGGCGACTCGACGAGGGCCTACGCAATATCCCTGGGATCAGCCTCCAGGTGGAGCAGCCATACGCCTACCATATCTATCACCTCTACACCTTCTTCTATCATCCGGAGGTTGTGGGCGCGAGCAAGGACGATTTCATCCGCTACATGGAGCAGGAAGAGGGGGTCCAGATCGCCATCCGTTACTTCCCGGTGCACCTGCTGGCCGAGTTTCGCGCCCTGGGGTTCAAATACGGCGACTGCCCTGTGGCGGAGAAGCAGTATTTCGAGCATCAGATCCAGCTACCCATCTACAATCAGCTCACCGATGAACAGGTGGACCACATGATCGGGGCGGTTCGTCGCGCCGTGGCCCGCCTGAGCAAGGGTTAGCGACGCGGCTCGGGTCGCGTAACCGGTTGCCGGCTCTGCGCCGGATGCAGCATTGTAAGGAGGGATCAACGTGGAGTGGACCTTCAATGGTCTTGGGATGTCACTGGGAAACCTATCGCGGCTCTCCGATGCCGTGACGCGTTCCATCAGCGCGGAGAACTTCACGGGAGCCAAGGGCGCAGGTGGCATGGCTACCGAGGGAAGAGGGGCCTCGGCTGCCCGTGAGCTGGGCCAGGGGTGGAAGGTCTCGCCCTGCATCGCGCTCGAAGGAAACAGCCTCACCACGCTGGCCGAAATTGCAGGACCGGGCGCGATTCAGCACATCTGGATCACAGTTGACCCGACGACATGGCGGCGGCTCGTGTTGCGGATCTATTGGGATGGGGAGGAGACGCCATCGGTGGAGGTGCCCCTTGGCGACTTCTTTGCCAGCGGGTGGGGCGAGCGCTGCAATATCACTTCGCTGCCGGTGGCCGTGAACCCGGCTGGGGGCTTCAACTGCTACTGGGAGATGCCTTTCCGGCATGACGCGCGCATCACCATTCAAAACCTCGCAGACGACCCCGTTTCCGGCTTCTTCTACCAGATTGACTACACGCTGACCGAAGTGCCTGCCGATCGGGGCACCTTCCACGCCCAATGGCGGCGCAACAACCCACTGCCGTATGAACAGGTCCATACGCTTCTGGACGGCGTGCAGGGTCAGGGGCAGTATATCGGCACCTACATCGCCTGGGGCATCAACAACAACGGGTGGTGGGGCGAGGGAGAGATCAAGTTTTACATGGATGGCGACACCGATTGGCCCACAATCTGCGGCACGGGCACGGAAGACTACTTCGGCGGCGCCTGGGATTTCGAGCACCCGATCGGCCAATACGGTGTGTTCTGCTCGCCATTCTCTGGCCTCCCGCAGGTGATCAAGCCGGACGGGCTCTATCGCAGCCAGCAGCGGTTTGGCATGTACCGCTGGCACGTGATGGACCCGGTGCGCTTCCAGCGCGATCTCCGGGTCACGATCCAGGCGCTGGGCTGGCGCTCCCGGCTCGGAGGGAAGTCGAGATACTTGCCACTGCAAGATGATATCGCCTCGACCGCTTTCTGGTATCAGGCGGAGCCTCATGCCCCGTTCCCCCTGCTGCCCGATCTCAACGGGCTTGAGGTGATCTGAGCGCAAGCGACGGCGAGATGGGCCGCCGCAGGAAAGTACACTGTGTATAATGGCAGCGCCCCGTACCCCGGGGCGCTTTGCCATCCCTGCCGCCCCTGCACGGCAGGCCTTTCGGGTGTGGCCTGGTGCAACACGTGTCACAAGCAAGAAAGCACACTGTGTGTACAGGAAAGTACACTGTGTATACAGGAAAGTACACTGGGTATAATCGCATCGCCTTGATCGCTCCCTTCGGCTTGCGAGTCCGGGGCACAACCCGCGCCCGCGTGCTGCCACTGGCTCGCGCACTGGCTGCGCGGGGTCGGACCGTTGCAGTCTTTATCCCACCCTATGATAGCCCCGAGGACTCGGGCCGGCATTGGCTGGAAGACGGGGTGGAGGTCGCAAACCTGAGGTTGCCGGGTGCCGGACAAACGGCCGGACCTGCTAGACACCTGCAACTGGCCTGGCGCCTCTTTCGAGCCGCCCGTGCATGGCGGCCGGATGTGGTGCACGTCTTCAAGCCGAAGGGGCCATCGGGGTTGGCCGGCACGGCGTTCTGGACAGCGCGTGCTCTGGCCCGAGGCGGGAACTACGCGATGCGACGAAAGCGTGGCCTGGCGCCTGCGGTCATCGTTGACGCAGATGACTGGGAAGGCCCGGGAGGCTGGAATGACGACCCCCGGGCCGGATATCCATCCGCCATGCGAGCCTTCTTCGCGTGGCAGGAGCGATTCGGTCTGGCCCATGCCGATGCCTGGACGGTCACCAGCGCCTGCCTTCGCGAGCGTGCTGTCGGGCTCGGCGCTGCTGCCGAGAGGGTGTTTATCCTGCCCAACGGCCTGCAGGATGAAACGTCACGCCCTGCCGCGGCCTCGGTGCCGGTCGCGCCGGCGCGCGGCACCCGTGGCGTGCTCCTCTACACCCGCTTTGCGGGCGTGCGCGCCTGCCACGTTACCGCCATCTGGCAGGAAGTGAGGGCGCTCGTGCCCGAGGCAGAGCTGACCGTGGTGGGCCGCGGCCTTGCGGGCGAGGAGCGCGAGCTTGCGGGGCTTCCCGGCATTGTGGTCGTGGGCTGGGCCGAGCCGTGCGAGCTGCCGGGGATTGTTAGGCGGGCCGCACTGGCCATCGTACCCTGGGATGACACGCCCGCCAACCGGGCGCGTCACAGCGTCAAGGTGCTGGAGATGATGGCGGCGGGGCTGCCGGTTGTGGCCTATGCGGTCGGGGAGTTGCCGTCCACGCTGGATGGGGCCGGGCTGCTCGTCCCGCCGGGCGATGCGCCGGGTTTCGCCCGCGCCGTGGGTTCATTGCTCGCCGACCCGGCGTGTGCCGCCAGGCTGGGGGCCATGGCGCGCGAACGCGTCGCCTCGCGATACTCGTGGGACCGGCTGAGCGCTATCGCCTTGCAGGCCTATGCCGCCGCGGCCCGGCGAGGCCAGGCCGCTCAGACGATGTAGCCGGCCGGCCTTTCTTGGCAGGAAAGTACACTGTGTATAAGAGACCCAGTTGAAGCTGTTACGGAGTAGTTCATTCCGGCGCTGGATAGGGCCCGTTGCCTGGATGGTGGTGATCTTTGTGCTCTCGGCGCAGTCCACGCTCCCGGACCTCTCGGGTGGGCATGGGGATCTGCAATCCATCGCCGGTCACGTCATCGCCTACGCGGTGCTTGGGGTGCTATGGGAGCGGGCCCTGAGCGACGCCGGGCGGACACGCAGGTCCGCCCCAACCAGGTCCGGCCCAACGAGGGCGGCCGGGTGGGCGTTCCTCATTGCCGCCATCTACGGGCTGACTGACGAATACCATCAGTCCTTTGTGCCCGGACGCAACGCTGACGTTTTTGACCTGGCCACGGATGCCGTTGCCGCCGGGCTCGCCATCCTGATCGTTCTCTGGCTTCGCTCCCGCCGGCTATCCTCGCGCCCCTCCGAACACACCTATTGAAGCGCGCCGATCAGCATCGGTTCCGCCCATGCAGCCCATGCCCACTGATGGTCGCCTAAGCCGTCCGTGGCAAACACCACGCGCGCGACATCGCCAGCGCGATAAGGCAGGGCAAACTCGACGGTTTCCCAGTTCACAGGCCAGGCGGCACGGCTCCAGATCTGCCATCCGTCGAGGCGCACGCGGAAAGCGACCAGCCGCTCCGTGGCCTTGGCGCCGTCTCGAATGCCGATGGCGAACCGCAGGCGCGGAGGCGATCAGGCTGAGCGTACGTTCCACAGCCGTTGACGCAGTACCTCCTCCAACGTCGGCTGGCCGATCACTTGAAGCTCATACCGCACGCGCTGCAGCGGATGGTGGATGGTGGCCACGCGGCCCAGGTCGATGGGTGTGGCCGCGAGGACCAGATCACAGGGCACACGCCGGATGGTCTCCTCGAGATCTCGAATCTGCTGCGCGCCGTAACCCATAGCAGGCAGCAATGGGCCGATATCCGGGTAGGTCTTGAAGACCTCGGAAATGGTACCGACGGTATAGGGCCGGGGATCGATGATCTCCGCTGCGCCGAACCTGCGGGCCGCCACGACCCCTGCGCCGTATCGCATCCCGCCATGGGTCACGGTAGGGCCATCCTCGATCACCAGGACCCGCTTGCCTCGGATGGCCAATTGATCCGACACGAAG
>Ga0315289_10016199_pt1 | contig 10303 bp, 7 predicted proteins | sample YL17G11_40_MG_FD_203452 | JGI IMG/M metagenome (GOLD analysis project Ga0315289, IMG submission 203452) | Sediment microbial communities from Yellowstone Lake, YNP, Wyoming, USA - YL17G11_40 | ecosystem: Environmental > Aquatic > Freshwater > Lake > Sediment | place: USA: Wyoming | collected...
AAGGCCGCTGGGGGATCGTAGTAGGCGACGTGTGCGACAAGGGGGTGCCAGCCGCCCTCTTCATGATGCTCACCTACAGCCTGATGCGCGCCGAAGCCCCGCGCGCCGGCTCACCCGGGGAGGCGCTGCGCGAGGTCAACCGGCAACTGGTGGATCTGAACCCCTCTGGCATGTTCGTCACGCTGCTCTACGGCGTGCTGGAGGCTGTCACCGGCCGGATCACCTATGCCCGTGCCGGCCATCCGCCGCCGTTGCTCTTGGATGGCGCCGGCCTGCCGGTGAGCACGCCAACGGGAACTGGCCACCCCCTGGGCCTATTCGACGCCCCGCAGCTTGATGAGCAGACACTCGTGATTCCGGCGGGGGGCACGGTCTTGCTCTTCAGTGATGGTCTCAGCGAGGTCCTGGAAGACGCCGCCGGGGAGCGCGGCTGGGAACACCTGCGTAACGCCGTGGCAACCATGCCCAGCGCTACCGCCCAGGGAGTCTGTGACCGGCTGTGGGAAGAGGTGCAGGCCAGGGTAGACGCGCAGGCGCAATTGGACGATTTCGTCCTCGTGGTCATAAAGAGGAGGGGGTAATCGGGATGGCGGACGGCCCGCGGGATGAGAAGCAGGAAAGCACACTGTCTGTGAGCGAGTTCCTGGGCAGCCTGCCTCTTTTCGCGGGACTGAGTAAGACGCGCCTGGCGGCCCTGGCCCTCGAGTGCCACATCAAGCGGGCGTCTCGAGGTTCCTATCTCTTCTTCCAGGGGGACCCGGCTGATGCACTTTATGTGGTGCGCTCGGGATCGGTCGCCATCCTGCTGTCCAGCCCGGATGGGCGGGAACTGGTCATCAACGAAATGCGCCCTGGTGATTGCTTCGGCGAGTTGGGGCTGCTGACGGGCCAATCCCGATCGACCCACGCGTTGGCCCAGGCGCCGAAGGGCAGTGAGGTGCTGGTGATCCCGCGCGGGACTTTCCTGGCTGTCCTCGAGGCTGAGCCTTCGCTGGCGCGCCGTTTGCTCGAGACCACTGCCCAGCGGCTACGCAACAGCAGCGAACGCGAAGGCGCGCTAGCGTTCCTGGACGCGCAGGCCCGGCTGGCTCGGGTCTTGCTTTGGCTCGACGATCAGGCGAGCGAGCGAGGCTATATCACCATATCGCAAGACGAGCTGGGTCAGCACGCGTGCCTGACCCGACAGACAGTGGCCAAGGCCCTGGGGCGCTGGCGGCGCAGGGGCTGGCTCATTACCGGGCGCGGTCACCTCATGCTGCTACACCGCACACAACTAGAGCAATTGGAGCAACACCTGAACGGATGCTGGAACTGATCGCGCCTGTGTCACTCAGGCGACAGACAGAAGGGCCGCTTTCGGTTATACTATGAGCGAATTGACCGGGCAGCAAAGTACACCCTGGACTGCCGAGAGCAGGCTGAATGTAAAGGAGATGGCAAAGATGGAAGCTAAAGAGATGCAAGCGACGAAACGGCTACTCAAGAAGTTATCCGCGCTGCGCGCCACGCTGAGTGACGACGAGAGGGCGTTGCTGGATGGGTTCATCGTGACACCCAGGGCCGACGATGTGGCAGCCCACATCCTCAAAGACGCCATCAGCCCGGCCGTGACGCCCAGGGCGGACGATGTGGCGGCTCACGTCCTGAAGGACGCCATCAGCCCGGCCGTAACGCCCAGGGCGGACGATGTGGCGGCCCACGTCCTGAAGGGGGGCATCACCCCAGCTGTGACGCCAGCCACGCAGCCAGGACCGCACCCGCGGTTCGACGTCGTCTATGATCCTGAGAAACAGATCTACAAGATAGCGTAGCGTTCCAGGTTCCGAACGAGACAGCAGACAACGCTGTACATAGCGATCATGGCGAAGGGGATCCGGCAGCCCAGGAAGGCGCCGGATCGCCTTGCCGCGTCTGAACCTGCTCGCGGTTGAGGTTTGGAGAGGAGTTGTTGCCCAGATGTCGTCAGAGGATCCATCGCAAGGTGACGGGCTGGCCCGGGAGCTGCAGCGCCTGATGCGGGCGATCGACGCCGGCGGCCGGGCCGTGTTGCCGCGCTCGAATGATGCCCTGCTGCAATCCATCGTGGAAGCCGCGGCGCGTATCTTCGGCGGAGCAGCGGCTTCGATCCTGTTCGTCAACGAGGAAAAGCGAACACTGGAGTTTCGAGTCGCCTACGGCGCGGCCAATCGACACCTGGTGGGGATGAGCTTCCCGCTGGATCACGGCATCGCCGGCTATGTGGCCATGACTGGCCAGCCGATCGCCATTTCGGACGTCCAGCGTGATGCTCGCTTCAACCGGGATTTCGCCGAGGCCACGGGTTACGTGCCCCGCTCGATCCTCGCCACGCCCTTGCTTTCCGGCGAGCACGTGATCGGCGTCATGGAGGTGCTGGACAAGATCGACGGCGCGTCCTTCGGCATGCGGGATATGGAGCTGCTGGGCATCTTCGCCGGACAGGCCGCCCTGGCCATCGAACAGTCGCAACAGATGGACGGGATCGGCGAAGCGCTGGTGATAGGTCTGAGGCGGCTGGCGGCGTCTGACCCCGCCGCCGGTACACCGGAACTCCTGGCGGCACTCGAACAGGAAAGTACATCGGATGCAGCGGAGGCTGGCTCGTCGCAAGCCCGGGACATCCTGGCCCTGGCAGACCTGTTCAACGACATCGGCGCACTGGGCGAAGCTGAACGCCAGGCCTGTCTGCAAATCCTGGCAGCGTTCGCAACGTACGCGCGGTCCAGGAAGAGATCATGGTAGATGGTCCTGCGCGCCCGGCCTGGTCCCAGCAGTTCGCGCCGGCCGCGATCCGCGATCTGACAGCCAGCGGTCCGATCGCCGGCCTGACGCCGGAGTGGGCGTGGGGCGGCAGCACGGGCCAGGGCGTGCGAGTGGCCGTAGTGGACAGCGGGATAGAGCACGACCATCCTGCCCTGGGGAACAGCGTGCGGGGCGGCGTGGCCGTCGAGTATGACGAGCATGCCGAGAACGACGTGCGGATCGATCCCGACGATCCCCCAAGCGACGTATCTGGCCATGGAACGGCATGCGCCGGCATAATCCACGCCATCGCGCCCGATGCAGAGCTCTACAGCGTGCGCGTGCTGGGGACGGACATGCGAGGTCGTGCGATCCAGTTCGCCGCTGGCCTGGACTGGGCGGTGGACAACGAGATGCACGTCGCCAATCTCAGCCTGAGCACCTCGCGCCAGGAATACTATGGCCTGTTCCACCAACTGGCCGACAACGCCTACTTCAAGAACGTGGTGCTGATCTCGGCGGTGAACAATCTCCCTGCGCCTAGCTACCCCTCATTGTACTCCAGCGTCATCTCGGTGGCGGCTCATGAAGGTCGCGATCCGCTCCTCTACTACTACAACCCGGCGCCCCCCGTGGAATTCGGCGCGCCCGGTATTGACATCCAGGTAGCCTGGAAGGACAAGCAGTACCTGGTCTGTACCGGCAACAGCTTCGCCGCGCCCCACATCGCCGGCATCGTGGCCCTGATTCGCGCCAAGCACCCCGATCTGACCCCGTTCCAGATCAAGACGGTTCTGTGGGCCTGCGCAGCCAACACGCGCCGGGTCTAGAGCTCTCTCCCGCAAGCCACGCCGCAAACAGCCGGCTCCGGGCGCCGGCATCAATGCCGGGCCGACAAGCGCTGCCCAAAGCCGGCACTGGCGTGAGGTCGAGTCATTCCGATCTGAGCGTGCTTACCGGGTCCCCACCGCGGCGCGCGAGCTCTCCTGTCGCTCCGGCGACCAACCACTGCCCAACAGGAAGCGGTAGGCACCGGCCGGCTGGTCGAACTCACACCGGAAGCTGCGAACGACGGTAGCTCACGGTGGGCCGTTCCAGATTCTGCCCTTCTTTGCTCCATCCTGATAGTACGACGTCATCACGGACGTCAAGGGATTGGCGACACCTGGGATCAATCCAACCTGGGTCACGACCTCCTCCAGGGCATCATTGTCAGGGACACGTACCCCCGCCAACACGTCGTATGGACCGGTGATCACGACGGCCCACCGGATCCCTTGGACCTTCGAGACCGCTGCTGCCACCTCCGCCACCCGACCGAGCTGCACCTTGATCAGCAGGTACGCGACGGTGACATCCTTCAAGTCAATCTCGGGAACATCGGCCGCCACCCCGGGGTTGGCAGGGCCTGGCCCTGCCACAGATGCCTTACTCTTCCGCTTTGCCTCTTTCATCAGACCCTCCAATTGTGATCGCGTTCAAACCTCGGCCGTCATCAGGACGGCCCTACGGCAAACCCGGCTCCAGCTTCAACTGCGCCAGGTAACCGACTGCTCCGATACGCGCGAAGGCGTCGCCCGCAGCCACGAAATGCGTCGCGGCCGCTGACACATCACCCGGCGCGCCGCGGCCGCGATACGCCCTGGCCAACTCCAGGTGAGCGCGCCCTAGCTCCACGATGCGGCTAGCGCGCGCCAATACCTCAAGGCTGCTCTCCAGGAGCCGCACGGCTTCATCCCATCGACCCTGGCGCATGGCAAGGGATGCTCGTCCACGACGAAGGAGCGCCACGAACGCCTCGGATGGAGACGGGCCCGCAGCTTCCGCCGCCCGGTCGATCCTGCGCTGGCTCTCTTCCAGATGCCCTTCGGCCGCCTCCAGGAATGCGAGCTCCAGTTGGATGTCAGGTGTGAAGCGCCGGTGATCCGTTTCGAGGCTGAGTTGCTCAGCCTCGAGCAAGTGCTTCCTCGCCTCCTCGAGCCGCCCGACCTGCACGTAGGCTGCACCGAGAACCTGGTGCATCGGGATCACGCGCGCGGCCACGCCGGATGCTTCCGCCAGAGGCAACGCTTGCTCCAGGCTGGGAACTGATTGCTCCCACAGCCCCTGATCACCGTAGACCTCTGCCATGGTGATCAGTAGCAGCGCCTCATCGCGGGTGTCGCCCACCCGGCGCGCTAGCTCAAGTCCCTGCTGCAGACACGAAAGCGCGCACGCCATCTGTCCCTGCAGCCGCAAAACGTTGCCCAGGTTGTTACACGCCTGCGCGGTGCGCGGCAGATCGCACAACTCGCGGTAGAGCCCCAAACTATGCTCCAGATGCTCACAGCAGTCGGAAAGCTCGTCTCGCTGACCCGCGACGATGCCGAGCAGTTTATGACCGTCGGCCTGACCGCGCGTATCACCTGCCTCTTGCGCTATTTGCAGCGTCGCACGGGCATGATGCAGGGCCTCGTCCCACAGATTCCGGGACATGGCGAGGTAAGAGAGCCCGAAGTGCACGCGCGCCCCCTCGGCACAAGCCGGATGGCCTGCCAACTGAGTGAGGGCAGCCTCGTAGTAGCCCTGGGCCTCAGCCAGTTCGCCTCTGAGCAGCCGGACATCAGCCACCTTGCGCGCCCCACGTGTCGCATCCCCCACGGACGCAGGACGAGCCTGAAATGCACTGTAGTGCTCAAGGGCCCGGTCGTGCTGGGCGAGATTCTCCAGGTACACATCTCCGAGCACCTCATGTAGACGGCTCGATTCTGGAGAACCCTGAGCGACCGTGTCCAGTGCGTTACTGTAGAATCCCACTGCCTCCAGGCTGGCACCCAACCGGCGCGCGCGGTCTCCAGCTCGAAGCAGGTACACGCCAGCATTGGCGGCGTCGCCGCCATGCATCCAATGATACGCAATCACTGCAGCCTGCTCATCCAGACGATCCGCGAAGCGACGCTCCAACGCTTCCGCAGTGCGCCGGTGCAAAGCGATCCGTTCCCGCTTGAGCAGGCCGTCGTACACGGCTTCCTGAGTCAAAGCGTGCTTGAAGATGAACTCACGCTCGGGCAACCGTGTCCGCTCGCGAAGCATTCCCTCCCGCTGCAACAATAGCAGATGGCCGTCGAGATCGGCGGTTTTCGGCATGATGGCCGCCAGTATTTCGTGAGAGAAGACCCGTCCAATGACCGCTGCTACCTGCAAAACGCGCCGCGTACCTGCCGGCAGCCGATCAATGCGCGCAGTGAGCACCCCGCCAAGGGTATCGGGAATGGCGATCTCACCTACATCGCGCACCACAGCCCAGCGCCCACTATCGGGCTCCCGGACCAGAACGCCACTGTCGATGAGGGAGCGGATCATTTCCTCCACATAGAAGGGGTTGCCTTCCGATCGGCCGAGGATGCGCCAGACGAGCTTTTGCTGAGCGCCTTCCAGCAGCCCGGTCGTGCCGCTGCCATCAGCGAGCGGGCCGAGGAGATGGCGCACTAAGGCCTCACTCTCGGACGCGGTAAGAGGCTGAAGCGCGAGATCGGTGTGATGATGCCCATGAAGCCGGGCAGCGATCTCACGGATCCGCCAGCTCCCGTGCTCCGGTTCCGGACGACTGACGCAGACAAACAGGATCGGGGCCCGGTCGGTCAGAGACAGGCATCGTTCCAGGAGGTCGAGCGACGTGGCGTCCGCCCATTGCAGGTCCTCGCAGACTGCAACAAGGGGACGACGCCTGGACGCGAGCTCAAGCAAACCCGATACGGCGCGAAACATCACCTGTCGTTTCACCTCCCCTGCGGATTCTGCCTCCCCGATGCCCGCTCCAGCGGGTTCACTGGTTCCGGCAAGCAACTGTGCCAGTGCAGGATAGATCTCTGCCGCGCCGTCCAAACCCGTCCCGAGGGCCTTCCGGATGATCCGCTCGGGGGCCTCGCCGGCCGTTGCTCCTGCTGAGAGGCCTAGCAGGTTACGACAGAGGTCGAGCCAAAGGTGATAGACCAGCGACTTTCCATGGGACAAGCAGCGGCCCTCGAGCCAACGCACACCTTGGGCGCGGGACCGCGCCTCCGCCACAAGACGCGATTTGCCGATACCAGCGTCGCCGGTGACCGTCACTATTCCGCCGATGCCCAGCTTGAGTTGTTGAACAGCATCGGTGAGCGCGGCGAGCTCCGTCTCGCGGCCCACGAGAGGCGACCCCAGGCCGGCGATTCCTCGAGGCTTGCCAGTAAGGGCAAGAGGAGCCACGACGCGAAAAGTGGGTATCGCATCGAGTCGTCCTGGCACGCGGATAGGCCCGAGTGGCTCCACCTCGAAGGCATGCGCTACCAGCTTGTACGTGCTCTCACTCACCAGCACACTGCCAGGCTCGGCAGCAGACTCCAGCCGAGAGGCGACGTTGGCCGCGTCGCCCATCACCGTGTATTCGCTACGCAAGTCGGAACCTATCTCCCCCGCAACTACCAAACCCGTGTTAATGCCCACACGCACATTGAAACCCGTGATACCCCGCTCCCGTTCCAGGCGCTGCGCGTACTTGCGCGTTTCTTCGATCATCTCCAAGGACGCACGGACCGCCCGTTCGGGGTCATCGTCATGTGCAGCCGGCGCACCGAAGAAGGCCAGGACGGCATCGCCCATCAAGCGCGCCAACGTGCCCTCATAGCGGCCAATCGGCGCACTGAGGACCTGAAATGCCCCTGCCATGATCTCGGCGACCTCTTCGGGATCGAGATGTTCGGCCAGTGCCGTTGAGCCTTTGACGTCGCAAAACAGGATCGTGACGGTGCGTCGCTCGCCAGCCAGGTCCGCCGGCTTCACGCGCGTTGGATCCCGAGACTCGGGGAGCGACTGAGGAGACGGTGACAATGGCGCGAGAACACCGACGGCGTCAGATAGCTGCACCGGGCCGCCAGATACCAAACTCCCACAGGCCATGCAGAAGCGCGTGTTGGGCTCATCGGGCAGGAGGGCCCCGCAAGTCGGGCAGGCGAGTGCCAGCCGGCTCCCACATTGGAGGCAGAACCGGGCCCCTGCCGGATTGAGCTGGTCACACCTCGGGCAGATCATGTACTTCTCCGATGAAGTCGCGTTGAGACCGGCTAACGGAGAATGATTGGGACGAAAGCGACCCTGCACGGAACGGCCGAGCTGTAGCGGATCGCAAATGGCGAGTGCGCGATGATGGGCTGTTTGTACGAAAACTGAATCCCTACGGTGCCGCTGGCATCCTCGATGCCCAGCGTGGCCGAGCTGCCCCTTTGCAGCGCTCCGCTCCCGATGTTGCGGTACTGTGTCAAGATGATCCCGCTCTCGTCGAGCACAAGCTCGAAGTCAAACAGAACCGATGGCTCACTGCGCTGATACACGTTGTGCCACTCAATTACAAACTGACGTGATGTAGTAGTGTGCAGGAGGGCGGTGCGCAGGCTGGCGTTTGCCGCCGGATCAACCACCAGATCGTCCCAGAAGGCGTAGACAGCCAAGTTCGGCTGAGGCGGATTCGGCAGCCCGGTGTTGGCATAGGGGCAGCTTTGGCCAGTGGGAGGCAAGAAACTCACATAGCCGTTCTCACAAATGTATGCTATCTTCTGCCTTTGGCCGTAGAAACAAAACGGGAAGGGCAGGTCTAAGGGGGCCACGCGATCATCACCGACGCCAGGCAGAGGGAGCACGTCGACGGCATCCAAGTAGCTGGGCGCGACTTCCTCGCAAGTGTAGCCGAAAGAATCCGCGCACTGTTTTTGGCGAGCCAGGCGGACCGCAGCCAGCGCGTCCAGCCGGCCCTGCCCCCACAGGTTGTTGTTGCCGGGCGTGCCCGAACAGCTAAGATCCTCCACGTCAACGGCCGACTGATCGAGCAGCGCTCGGGTCGTGGCGATATCCCCGATCAACACCGACGCCGCCGACCACATCAGCGCGACCGTACCGGCCACATGGGGCGACGCCATGGAAGTGCCGGTGTCGGTCGCGTAGGTGCTCGGGGGCCAACTGCTGCGGACGTTCACCCCTGGGGCCGCGATGTTGGGCTTGACGACAGCAGAGTTGGGCGACCCGCGCGCCGAGTTGATCCAAATGCCATTGCTGCTGTCGAACGCGCCTGTAGCGTAGGCCTCAGGGTAGTCTCCTGGTGGCGTGGACGTGCTGCACGCAGGACCGCCATTACCGGCAGAGAAAGCAGGGAAGATGCCGGAAGCCAGCCAGGCCTGCACCGTGCCGCGAAAGAAGGTGTCGCCCGGAGCGGCATTCCATGAGCCGTTGACAATGTGCGGGCGCAGGGCGGAGCTCGGGTTGGCTCCGTTCAGGTCCGTCGGAGCGAGTACCCATTGCCCCGCAGCAAGCAGCGATGCGAGACTGCATCCGGCCGTCGTGCTTTCGCAGCCCTTTGCCGAGATCCAGCGAGCGGCAGGCGCCACGCCGATCTGGTTGGTGCCTCCGTCGCTGCCCACGAGCGTGCCGGTCACGTGCGTGCCGTGCCCACTGTTGTCACATGGCGCCAGTGAGGGATTGCCGCAAATGCGGGCCGGATCATACCAACTGTAGTTGTGGTCGAAAGAGCCCCCACCCAGATTGCCACGGTACTGGGCGACAAGCGCAGGATGGTCGAACTGGACCCCGGTATCTATGGTGGCTACCACAATCCCTTCGCCGCGAACCCCATAATTCGACCATACCTGATCAGCCTGGATGCGGCTGATGTTCCATTCGATCCCAGCGACTGCCGCTTCCTCGGCGCCGGGACCGAAGTCTGGAATAGGGTAAGTGCGATCCGCCACGATCTCTCGGACCCCAGGCTGCATGGCTGCCGCGTTCAGGGCCTGGGCCCCACCCCTCACGCGGACGGCGTTCCCAATCCAGAACGGCTCAAAGGGCGCGCCCTGTGCTTTGAGTGAGTTTACGAGTCCGGCCTGCGATTTCCGGGCGACGTCGAGCAACGCCTCATAGACGAAGCGTCCTCGCGCATTCCAGTCTCTCATCGCGGACGCCGGAGCGAGATCGGCTTGCTCGTCGATGACTACCCAGAAGGTGGCCTGGCCGGCGGAAGCGATCTCATCGCGCACGGCGGGCTCCACCGGCGCACCGAGGTCGCCTGGCGGGCTGGCCAACGCTGCTGCACTGCCAAAAGGCAGGCAGGCCAGCAGAATCATCAACCGGAGCAGGCGTATCCAGTGCAAAGAGAACCTGGCGCGCATACGTGCCCTCCTATCTCATTGTAGCAGAGGGGCTAGAGAGGGTCAATGCCGAGAATGGCGGGGCACGGTGCTGTTCATGCCTTCGCACTCGCTGAGGTATAATGACCCTGCCGCCACAGCACAGGCGATCGGCTGGGGCGCGTAGTCCTCTTCTGGAGAGACAGGATGCGACCCGTGCTCTTGCTTGCACAGCTCAACGAGATCGAGTTGGCCCTGGATGCCACGCGGGCCAGGCTCAGGGAGGTTGCCGATGCCCTCAACGAGCCCGACGAGCTCCAGACGGAGCGCCGTGCACTGGTGGAGGTGGAGGCCGAGTTGGGGAAAGTCCATGCGCGGCAGGCAGAACAGGAGCAGACGCAGAAACGATGCGCTGACAG
>Ga0315289_10016201_pt1 | contig 10302 bp, 10 predicted proteins | sample YL17G11_40_MG_FD_203452 | JGI IMG/M metagenome (GOLD analysis project Ga0315289, IMG submission 203452) | Sediment microbial communities from Yellowstone Lake, YNP, Wyoming, USA - YL17G11_40 | ecosystem: Environmental > Aquatic > Freshwater > Lake > Sediment | place: USA: Wyoming | collected...
AGGTAGATGCACCGGCAGCAACGTCGTCTCCCCTATCTTTTTGGGCTCGTTCCTGCGCCCGCGCGGTCGTCTTCCGACAACCATGTCAAGAGCGCTGCTCGCATCGCTCATCGCTGCCAGCCGCTTGTAGCCCCCGTACTCGTCCTTCGGTGCTGGTAACCCTTGGTCCAGTCCCATTGGACCCACGAGTCCAGTCATATGCTCTGGCAAATTGGGTTAGAATCCCCTCCGGCACCATGCATAGTTCTCGTGATCACAACGTTCACACCGTATGATCCTTGGACAACGCACAATTATGCCCTAGATAACAAAGAGCTTGTCTGAAGAAGCCAGAGCGTAGTTGCCGGCGATTTAGTCATTGCATCGAATGACTAGGTCTCGGCGGCCGCACCATCTAGACATTAATGTGTAGACATTGAGCTAGAATTACTGGTTCAAATTTGGCTGCCTGCACCAAGAGACTCTCACACACACACTTTTCTAACGAACGACGGACGAGAGTTCAAATTCTGATGCTCGCAGCAACAGACCTACCACTCCCGGCGAGAATCTACGTCTGCGGGCAGCAATATGGACCCGAGGAGTATTCGTGTTTGTGCGGTGGATTTGCTGACAAGCCTGAAATAGGTTCAGGATGGTTCAATGAAGATCGTTTCAGGATGGTTCAATGAAGATCGTAGTAGAATGGGGGTCGTATGGGAGTGAGTTCTTCCGTCAGAAAGCCTGTTTTCACTATCGTGCCTTGTTTGCTTGCAATTCTGCTATTCTCCCTTTCAATCTCGACTATTCATGCATTCACATCTGTAGTTTTGAAGAATGATGATGGCTCTCGAGACGCGTGGTCTAGCACTACGAAAGGCAACCATCTATTTGTTCGATTCGACGACCTTCCCTATTCTATCCGTTTGGTCATGGTTGAGTTCTTTGTGAATGAGCCTGGAGTATCCTTCATGTTTCACGTATATAGTGGCGAAAGGACCCACCTTACGCATCTATACGAGGATGAGGCGATGCTCCAACCTGAACTTGATCCTAGACAATGGGTACAAGTTCACGTGATGAAAGAGATCATTGTAGGGCCAGGCATATTATGGGTAAGCGTGGAATACGCGACGGATAATAAACCGGGGATCGGACTTGACACAACTACTTTCAACGACTACCTGTATGGGGGGGAGGAGCAGTGGGATCTATGGGAAACAACTCGCTCGCGCTCATTTCAAGGAACACTCGCAACCCTTGCTGAGCCATTCTACTCCCCGCTTCTTAGCGAAGCCCGACTGGGTGGTGACCTGATGATTAGAGTCCAAGCAGAAAGGCTGGACATCTCGCCAAGGGAGAGAGTTGTTGAAGCCTCGGGCACGGGGCTCGGGTTTGCGGTCATCGCTGTTGGAGCGGGGGTGGCTGCTGCTGCAGGAGGACTAGCCGTTGCCATTAGTCAGCCCCGGTCCGAAGTATACGCATTTGCGGGCTACTACTATTGTAGAAAGCATCGAACTCCTGTATGGTCTGTCGAGGGCCGGTTGTGGTGTCCGGTCGAACGCAGATTTCTCAAGCCGTGAAGGATCAATTCTATTCACCACAGTCCAACTAGATCATATTGCCTGAGGATCTGGACATACTTCTCATCGTCGATGTAGTCAACTAGGAAGCCATCGCTGAAATTTGTTCTTGTTCTGACGATGCTGAATAGAAGCGGTAAGATTGATCGGTCTACGCGTCGGGGTTGTGTTTATGGTTTCCAGATCTTGTACAGTGCAAAGATGATTACTAGATATCCGACCGTCCTGACGACTAAGAGCACGTCCGCCAATGATGTCGCAAGGCCGCTGAGGGTCATGATGTGGGAGACTCCATACAGCGCAAATGTAATACCGACGTACATGGCAGTTTTACTCTTCTTGCTCGTGTAGGCTACGATCGCTAGAGCGACTACTACAACACATAAGAAGAGATTCACTATCGATGTTGTATCCAAGACGAAACCTCTCTGGTACTCATCTCGTCGGTTTACATATGGCGCATTCGGTAGAATTCACTTGTCCCTATCCAGCTACGTGTTCAAGCGCCAATGGGCTCTGTCAATTTCTTCGACAGCGATGATGACCTCAATCCAAGTGGCAACGTCATCAGGTCTGATCTAGGGCTTCGAGGCGAATTTGATTACGCGGTCATAAAGGATCTCTGACCAGAATGGCCCGATCTTCGTGTACTTCTCGACGTACGCTCGGAATGCCACAAGACATTCCTTGTTCAGATCGATGCCCGCGGCCCCAACGCACCATGGAACCTCAAGGCAAGAAATACTATGCCTACACGTGTCTTGGCTTCGCCGGTGGAATGGACTCTGATAGAAATTGTGGCGGAGCAGGGATTTGAACCTAGGAAAAGGTTGGGACGGAAAGAGGAAGCGGCTCAAAGTTTGTGGTGGACCGGGTGGGATCTGAACCCGTGAGCTTCCATGTACCTGTCTGACGCAAAGAGGCTAGGTATCTAGCCCCTAGTTAGGGGCAAGTACCACCGGGCCCGCCAAGAACTTCATCCGGCTTCCTTCAATCAGAACCAAGCGGCTCGTGCGAATAGGGTTTCTTCGAACTCAGTCCAGTCAGTATTGGTGCGCGGGCATATCCCGAACCCTGTTCGACCTCCCGTCCACTACATTCTATTTCCGTGGGCTGAACTTGATCGTGGCGCACACGTCACAATGCCGGAGCAATAACTCATGACCGAGCGAGAAGGCGAACTTGCGAAAGCCGAGCCTAGCCGCGCAAATAGCGTGAACAGAATAGTCACTATGTAATCTTCATGCCTTGGTCAAACCCCGCAATCTTGAAGACCTTTTTCACCAAAGGGCTCACCTTTACGATTGAGAATTTGTCGGCTCCGAATCTCTTGAAGACTCTCAAGCAAATTCGCAGAAAAGCCGATGAGACATATTCGACCTGACTGAGGTCAAATACAACGCTGTTGTTGAAATTTTCCAATTCTCCGAAGATCTCCGGCTCGAGTCTCGTGCAGGCCTCCGTGTCCAGCCGATGCGGAAATATGCACACTAAGTTTCCGTTTTCGTTATCGAAACTCATGCTCATATTCACATCCCCTTGCTTAGTAGTTCCGGTTGAACTCGCTCTCGATGGTTTTGGCGTCCTGTGACTCGTCTAGATATTTCGACATATCAAACTGAGCGAGTCGAAGATTCGGCCTTCGCCACAAGATCCGCTGGATGTTCAGCAGGTTTCGAGCCGTGATATTTTCGGTGGTGATGTTCTTTCCGCTGGTTCCGCAGCCCAGCGTAAGGGAGGGGCTGAGGGTGTTGTAGATGCCTCCAACAGCTCCCTGGGAAGAAGGGGTATTGACGACAATTCGTCCAGCGTTCATCAACAGAGCGAATCGCTTGATCTTTTCATCGTCATTGGAGAATATACTGACAGTGTGCCCGATACCGCCATGGTAGTTCAGGTCGATGCAGATTTTCACCGCTTCTTGGAAGTCGTTCGCAACATAGAAGGCTAGAATGGGTGCAAGGATTTCCGAGGAGAGCGGATACTCGGGTCCTACACCCTTCAAAGTCGCCATCAGCAAGCGCACGTTTGCGGGTATTGGAAAACCTGCCTTCCGGGCAATGACATCCACAGGGCGTCCGACAATGTCCGGGTTCATGACTTTTTTCTCCCTGTCGTAAGCAACCTCTTCTAAGAGGGCAATTTCTTCCTTAGACAAGAAGTAGGCTCCGCGCCTTCTGAACTCACCTTCGACACCTTCTGCGATTGTCTTTTCCACGACGACGGCCTGTTCGCTGGCGCAGATAGTACCATTGTCAAATGTCTTGGACACGAAAATCTGATTCACAGCAAAGGGAATGTCCCCGCTTTTCTCGATGAACACCGGGACATTGCCTGCCCCCACTCCCATGGCGGGTGTTCCGGAACTGTAGGCAGCACGGACAAGTCCACCGCCGCCTGTGGCCAGAATCAGGGCGAGTTTCCTATGTCCCATGAGCGCTTGGGTCTCTTCGCGGCTGACTTGGGTCAACCATTGGACACAATCCTCCGGCGCGTCTTCATTCAGAGCGGCTTCGTAGCAGATGCGTGCCGTTTCTGCGCAACATCGGACAGCCTTTCTTGACGGACAAATGATTATGGGATTCCGCGTTTTCAGAGCACTCAAAACCTTGAACATGATTGTGGACGTTGGATTGGTCACGGGAATGACCGCGAGAATCGGACCCATTGGCTGGGCGATTTCAGCAATGCCTCTCTCTCTGTCTTCAGAAATGACGCCCACAGTTCTTAGAGCCTTGATGTCTTCATAGACCAATTGGGTGGCCACGACATTCTTGATGACTTTGTCTTCCCACCGTCCTATGCTCGTCTCCTCATGGGCCATCTTGGCAAGCTTCACCCGTGCGTTGAAACCGGCCTCGTACACGGCCCGGACGATTCGATCGGTGTGGGCTTGATCCAGCGTACTGAAAACGGCCGCTGCCAGCGTCGCCTTTTCCATGATTTGATCGACTATGGTTTCTGGTGTCTTGTCCATTTCGCATTCCCCAGTTGTATCTCAATGGCAATCTAGTAACTTCGCAAGTCTTGAAGGTTTAGGAGCGCGCTTGTAGATTGGTGGAGGGCATCGAAGGCTGCTATTTCACGGTACCAGCGGGAGTTCATCAAATCACGATTACGATAAGTCAAGAAGACGCGCCGTGGTGGGTAGTTACCTTCTGTCCTGCTGCAGTCGGCGGGTTCTTGGAACGTGTCAGCATGCTCGCCATCCTCACGCCCTACTTGGCGTTCTCAGGAATCGTTACGACTGTTGCAGTCGCTCTCCTTGTTCTGGCGCCGAGGAAGAAAGGCCAGAACTGAGTCTCTACCCATATCACTTCGTATCTACGGAGCGTTTGCCTTGAGAGATGCCTCCAGGATTTATCCTCTAGTCTGTTGTGCGTGCGCACCAAGGGACCACACACAAAATACTTACGACGTGCGAAAGACGCCCTACTTCCTGACCGGCTAGGGGAGGAACTCCCGTGAGCACCCAAAATCTCAAATCCTGAACGACCTCCCATAATCCAGTGGCTCTCCGAGATTCACGACCCGCCTGTTTGGATCTCGCTACTTCCTCTTGCTCCGCGGGAGCGTCGAGGGAAGGGCGCTATGACAGGAAATTCCCAACCTGGAGAGGAGATGCAGAATTGCCGGTGTGTCTGTCCTTCCCACGCGTCAAAGTAGCTGTTACACTGATTCTGCTCTCAGCTGTCGCGTTCATAGCTCCTCTTGAAGGAGAGCGGTGTCCAATAGGGACTGAATGGATGACTTCGGACGATCAAGTGGCAAGTAACCAGCAGGAGCGCTACTGATGTGTAGAGTGAACCGGCTTTACTCAAGCACGGACTCTGCAGGTCTCAACGCGCAGGGACAGCTCTCTTCCTCAGCGTGAGAACGTTCTTTCCATTCTTGAATTCGTAGGTAACTTGGTCCATCTTCTTCCGCATCAAGAAAATTCCGAGACCGCCTATTTGTCGGCTCTCTACGTCGTCGCCAAATTCGGGCTCTTTCACCGACAGTGGATCAAAGGGTTCTGCCGAGTCCTCGATTGTGAGCACAACATCCTTCGCAGAAACCCTGCAGCGCACTTCTATGACACCATCTCTTCCGCGATAACCATGACTAATGATGTTGGTGACAGCTTCGTCTACCGCAAGTTGAACGTCTAATACCGTTTCGTCTGTGAATCCCTTATCTCTCATGAAGTTCTGAATGTTGTCCATAAGGCGGGGAAGATTTTCTATCACTGCTTTCACATTCAATTCTAGGACTTCAGGGTCGGCATTGCACACCTTAATCACCATCAATGTGATATCGTCTGACTGCGGCCAGTCTCCGCAAAACGACTTAACTTCTTCAAGGATCTTCTCCATAAGATCTTGTGCAGAAGAACCTGCGTCTGCCCTCACTGTGTTGCGCAACCGTTCCTCACCAAACATCTCATCATGTTGGTTTGCTGCCTCTGTCACACCGTCAGTGTAGAGGACGACTACATCGTCTGGTTCCAGCGGAAGTTCTGGAGCAGCGTATTCCGCATTCTCCATCGCGCCGATCGCGATTCCTGTAGGAGATAGTTCACTAAACTCACGATTCCGGGCTCTGAGTAGCAATGGAGGGTTGTGACCCGCGTTGACGTAGGTGAGCGTTCGAGTTTGCCAGTCGATTTTTCCGTAGAAGGCTGTGACGAACATACCTGACTGCGAATCATGCGTGATCGTATTGTTCGCATCTCTAATTGCGTCAGCTGGCTTTTCGTGCCACAAGGCGTTTACTCGAATTACGATCCGGGACAGCGCCATGAAGAGGGCGGCAGGGACACCTTTGCCGGAAACATCCGCGATTACAACTCCGGTCGATCTTTTGTTCAGGGGAATGACTTCGAACGGCACCACATCGAAGAAATCACCGCCAACCTCCTTTGCCATGATGCTCCTGGCGGCTATGTCAAAACCCGGCACCTGCTCAATCGTTTCAGGTAGGAAACTCCTCTGGATCTCCGCGGCTATCTTAAGCTCCGTGTCCTTCCGTTCCATTTCCCTTAAGAGACCGTCGCGTTCCTGTTGGGTTCTCCGTTCTGTCTCGAGGTTTGTGATAACGAAAGCAAAGATGAACATCCCCGCAGAGTTGGCAAGAACCATCGGAACCACGGCGCTCGACACGACCTCAAGGGCAGCTGAGAATGGACGGTCGATCAAGAGTGCGAGCAGCATGTGGAGAACCTCCATAGAGGCCGCGAAGAGCACAGCCATCTTGATCCCGACAAATCGCCGCTTGCCTCCGAGATATATCAGTCCACCGAGGAGACCGGCAAGCACGGTTGCGAGTGAACAGGAAGGTGCGGTAAATCCACCCAGGCTCATACGGTGGACGGCGCCAATCAATCCGGCAATCAGTCCAACAACTGGGCCGCAGGTCAGTCCTGCTACCATGGGGCCGAGATCGCGCACGTTGACGATTGCACCTAGCACTTCAACTCCGCTGATTGTCCCGTAAATGGAAACGCCTCCAAAGATCACTGCAAAGATAGCCTGCGTCTTCGCCCTTGGGTGACCACCTAGTACCTCGCTGAAGAATCTACTTCTTGTGACAAGGTACGCGATCACGATGATGACGCATACCATCTGGAGGAGAACAAGTGAGGTTTCCAAAATCGTTGTAGTCATACTGCAGTTAACCCGTGTTACCTACTTCTTCTGCAGACTCTCGATAGCCTCCTCGGTCGAAGCGTAGATCTTGAAAATCTGCGTAAATCCAGCCGTGTCGAAGACTTCCTTTACGTAAGATCTAAGTGAACAAAGAACAAGGAGACCTTCCTGTTTCTGTAGATTCTTCGCTGTCCCGAGGAGTACTCTCAACCCGGCACTGGCAACATATTCTGTTTGGGAGAAGTCGCAGATGACTCTTTTAGCGCCCTTTGCAACAAGGTCCTTGAAGGTCGCTTCCACATCCTGTGCACCGTAGGCATCAAATCGCTTGGGAATTACCGCAATTTCGAGATCGCCGACGGATTTGATTTCCATATGTTCATCACCGACGAGGTTTGTCCCACAAACAGGTATGTTGGGGGCTTGTGATAGTCGACAAGTGGGGCTCATGACGGGACGGGTATTTAATGCCAGTCACTGGTGGCGAATGGTAGGGCCACGATCCACCGTTCATGAACCCAACTGATATCAGCCAACTCCCCACTCGCTACTCCACAGTCCCCGGCAGGAAAGGCGCAGCGCTTCGTCCACTACGCTCTAGCTGCCAAGGATCTACCTGGCGGAGATCTGCAGTAGGCGAGAAGCGTTCTTCGATGTCCTCAAGGAATTCTGCCAGAGCGGAGAGAGAATCAGGAGGTAGGTCCCACCCCGCCTCACTTAGAAGCGCCCGGTACAGGGCCGCATGTCTTTCCTGCGAGCATAACGTTCCCGAAGAAGGATGTAGAGATCCACGTTTGCCATTGGGGATGAAGGAAAAGAGTCGCCGGCCAGTCCTTGGGCCTCAATCCGTTGCTCCAGCGCCTCGTAAACCGACACTAGGGGACGGAGACCGCCCCGCCGGATGCCTACACTCTTCGCAGCGACTTGCAGTGCGGGAAACTCGAAGCAAAGGCTGATGAAAGCGGATAGCCGAACTGCTCGCTCAAGCTCGTGACGTGGGAAGGTGGATGTGGCAAGCAGACGGAAGGTGGGCGGGCCGCCATGCTCGATGCCGTAGCGCTTGGCTTCCCGCAGAAAGGGTGTGCCGGGAAGCGGAATCAGAAGGCTCGACCACAGGTAGGTTGGGTTGAGGCCAAGCGCAAACTCCAGTGTCCCGGAACGTTTCCGGCGTATCCCCGGGCAATCCGCAAATGATCCCGACACGCACATCCAAGGCGGGCGCTCGCTGTATCACCCGACGCACACACTGAGCAAACTCGTTCAGATCCGTGAATGGCCGCCGCCCGTGGCGTACGGAACAGACAACACATTTGAATTCATGAATGATAACCCGAGTCTTGAGAGTTATCCGTCATCGTACGTCATGAATCCCCGAATAATCGCTCAGAACGACAATATGGTTGCAGTAAACTCAATCCTGGAAGTGGATGTTACAGGCCAATGCAATGCAGAGCACATGGCCGGTTTTCAATTCAGCGGTACAGGTGGGCAGCTTGATTTTGTGCGAGGAGCCTACGCTGCACGTGGCGGTATGTCGATCATGACCTTCTACTCTACCGCAAAGAACGGAGAGATCTCCAGAGTTGTGCCGCGTCTTCGCGCAGGAGCAACGGTCACGACCCCAAGAATGGACACTCACTATCTGGCAACCGAGTATGGCGTCGTGAATCTGAAGCAGAAATCTGTGCGAGAGAGAGCAGAAGCAATCATCAGCATAGCCCATCCCAAGTTCAGAGACGATCTATTGAAAGAAGCCCTCCGAATGGGCCTAATGTAAAGGACATACCACTCGTATCTCCTATTGCCCTGACCCCGTGAGTCTATACTGGGCCACAATGTGCGACCTCGAAGTTTACGAAACCGTTACTTTCCTCCAGCGAACGAAGCGGGATGTCAGAGGTCCTTTCCTGATAGCAACAGACGAGACTAGCTTTGTGTGCACCAAGTGTGGCAGAAGAGGAACTAGAAGAGGTTTGACTACCCTCAGAACTGCTATGGAAATCGCAGAATCAATCAGATGATGTATCAACGTTCCTGCAAAAACGAGGAGACCCGCGGTCTCAGCCGCTACCTGGATTGCGCCAAATAGTGGGCCAAGCGCGAAAATGGCTATTCCCTCCCCAGCCGCGTGGATGGGAAGAGCCACCAGCAAGAGACCCTTGACATAGGAGCCTCCTCGACTGACATATATTGCGGCCGCGAGACCCCAGATCACATGCGTGAAAGCTCTAGCAGCTACTATAGGGCCTAATGTTGCCGCGAAACCTATTGTTGACGCAAGCCCAACCACGACGGCTGCGACGGGACCGACAGCTATCGCAAGCATAGAAGGGACGTGTGATGCCACTGTTCCCGAGTACTGGAGGGCAGGAATGTAGATCTGAAGCAGAGTTCCCCTAAACACTAGTGGAATCGCAATCGAAAGCGCGGAAAGCATGCCGGCGAGAGCCAGCTCTTCGGTTCGCATGACATATCGCGCTGGATTTTGCAGCCATGTCATTCTTAGCGTTTGGCGTCAAATGGCGCCATATTCTATACACACATGAAGAAAGAGAAGGTCGTAAAGATGGAGCGTTAGGGATTCTGCCCTAACCCGCTGGAAGCAGGAGTTGGAGGAGCAACCGTTTTGTGTGTGTCTCTTGGTACGCGACGACGACGAAAAACGCCTCCAATTCGGACGGTCGCACCACGGGACCGTGGTGTGTGTGGGTCAGCTGGTGCGGGCATCGTGATTTGGACCGTGGTTCGTCGTCAGGTAGGCTGGTGCGGACACCCGAATTTGAACCTGATAGTCGGGCCCAAGAGCAACAACATCAGAATCCTACGGCTCGTGGGTTCGAACCCTCAGTGATTCGAACCCTTCCGAATTTTGAATCCATTTTGCGCAACAAAATCATCGCGGGTCCCACCGAGCCTGCCATTGAACCGACGTCGCTGTCTAGGGGTAGCCTTCCGGGTGAGGACGCGCACTCAATTGAGTGCGAATACCGGCGGCCGCACCATCTCCAATCAAGAGCAAACGATAGTCCGTTCCTCGTGCCATCATACCCGCTGCTTCGTGGGGGAAAACTGGAATCTCGTTTCAAGTATTCCTGTGTTTTCGGGCTCTCTTG
>Ga0315289_10016203_pt1 | contig 10302 bp, 15 predicted proteins | sample YL17G11_40_MG_FD_203452 | JGI IMG/M metagenome (GOLD analysis project Ga0315289, IMG submission 203452) | Sediment microbial communities from Yellowstone Lake, YNP, Wyoming, USA - YL17G11_40 | ecosystem: Environmental > Aquatic > Freshwater > Lake > Sediment | place: USA: Wyoming | collected...
TCATCACGGGGATGCCCGTTTCCAGACTCACCCGCGCGATTCCTTTGGACACCTCGGCGGCGATATAGTCGAAGTGGGGCGTGGCGCCGCGGATGACCGCCCCCAGGCAGACAATGGCATCATACTTTTTGGCCCCGGCCATCTTCTGGGCAATCAAGGGAATTTCAAAAGAGCCGGGCACCCAGGCCACGTCGATATCAGCTTCATTCACCCCGTGTCGGATGAGGGCGTCTTTCGCTCCTTCGAGGAGCTTTTGGCTGAAGAAATCGTTAAAACGTGAGACGACCAGTCCGAACTTAAGTCCCTTGCCGAGCAGTTTGCCTTCAAATAGTCCGCCCATCTTTTTCTCCTTTTCAGTTATCGGAAGCGGTCTCCGGAATATTCAGCAGATGCCCCAGTTTTTTCTGCTTGGTCTCCAGGTAGCGGTGGTTGTGGGGATTAGGGGTGGCGATGATAGGCACCGTCTCCACGACTTTTAGCCCGTAACTTTCCAGGCCGATGACCTTCTTCGGGTTATTGGTCAGCAGGCGGATGTTGTGCAGGCCAAGCTCCGCCAGAATCTGGGCGCCGATGCCGTAGTCGCGCAGGTCGGCGGGGAAGCCCAGTGAGAGATTGGCTTCCACGGTGTCCAGCCCTTTATCCTGCAGGGCGTAAGCCCGGATTTTGTTGTGCATACCGATGCCCCGCCCCTCCTGTCGCATATAGAGCAAGACGCCACGACCCTCTTTGGCGATGGCTTTCATTGCCATCGTCAATTGCTCGCCGCAGTCGCAGCGCATACTGCCGAAGACTTCACCGGTGAGGCACTGGCTGTGGACGCGCACCAGGACCGGCTCGTCCGTGGCGGCGTTGCCCATCACCAGGGCAATGTGCTCCGCCGGCTCGGTATCGCTCTTATAGGCGATGGTCTTGAAGTTACCGTAGATGGTGGGCAGTCTGGCTTCCGCGACGCGGTGCACCAGGCGTTCGTGGCGGAAACGGTGGGCAATCAGGTCGGTGACGGTAACAAGCTTGATGCCGAACCGTCTGGACAACGCCTTGAGCTGGGGCATTCGTGCCATCGCCCCGTCATCGCTCATAATCTCGCAGATGACGCCGGCCGGGTAAAGTCCCGCCAGCCGAGCGAGGTCGACAATTGCCTCGGTATGGCCCGCCCGCGCCAGCACCCCGCCTTCCCGCGCCCGCAGGGGGAAGGTGTGCCCCGGCTGGGCAATGTCATCGGGCCGGGTCTTGGGGTCGAGCACGGTCTTGATGGTCTCGGCGCGGTCGGCGGCGGAAATACCGGTGCTTATTTTGTGCTTGGCTTCAATCGAGACGGTGAAAGCGGTGGTGAACTTGGAGGTGTTCTTCTCCACCATCAGCGGGATTTTGAGCTCATCGAGCCGTTTGCCGGTGACCGGCAGGCAGATGAGTCCGCGGGCGTGCTTGGCCATAAAGTTGATGGCTTCCGGCGTCACTTTGTCCGCAGCGATGGCTAAATCGCCTTCATTCTCACGGTCTTTGTCGTCAACGATGATGACGAATTTTCCCGCTTTGATGTCTTCAATTGCTTCCGGAATAGTGGCTATCCCCATTGCCTCACCTCAACAGGTTGGACTATTTTACCATAAAGCCGTGTTCCCGCAAAAAGTCGGGGGTGATGCCGGTGGTGCGAGCGTGCAGGAACTGCTCCACGTATTTGGCAATAATATCGACTTCCAGGTTGACCTGGTCGCCGACTTTGCGACTGCCCAGGTTGGTGTGCTTGAGCGTGAAATCGACGAGCGAGACCCGGAAGGAGTTGTTGTCTATTCCTGTAACCGTCAGGCTGATGCCGTCCACGGCGATGAATCCCTTGGGCACGACGTAGCGCATCACCCCGGGCGGCGCCTCAAACCGCGCGATGGACTCACCTTCCGGAGCAATCGCAACGACTTTTCCCGTGTCATCGATATGCCCCTGGACGAGGTGGCCCCCCACCTCCCCGCCCAGCCCCAGAGGCCGCTCCAGGTTGACTTTATCACCGGACTTGAGCCGGCCGAGGTTGGTGCGCTTGAGCGTCTCGGGCATAACATCAAAGGCAAACGAGGTGGCAGTGAAATCGGTCACGGTCAGGCAGACGCCGTTGATGGCGACGCTGCCGCCGGGTTTAACGTTCTTCAGAGTCTCCCTGGCGGCGATGACCAGTCGTTCCGCCTTCAGGCTGAACCTTCTGGCTGAAGCCTGCGCGGAGATTACCTTGCCAACTTCCTCAACAATACCGGTGAACATAGCGTTTACCTAAAGTGAAGTGTTGCTATTCTATCACTAGGTAGCTTGGAGAGCAACACCTGCACTTCAATCATAGCATTTTAGTGGGATTAGTAGAAATTTGCTCGTGACTCTAGATTGTCATTTCGATTTACCGCTGGATACCCCACCCTTCAGTTGAAGGGCTGTGGGGAGGAAAGCGGATTTGCCGAGAGGCAAAGCCAAACCGGTCTTACTACTAATTCCTCTCCCCCGCGCGGGAGAGGTTAGGTGAGGGGGAATTGAAGGCGGTCGTGCTATTGCATATTAGTAATCTCACCTGAACCCATACGGTACCAGATGCCCCGCAGCTTGCTGCGGGGAGGTTCATTGTGAGCCGAAGGCGAATCAACCCGCCTGAGGCGGATTGCCACGTCCCGATTCCATCGGGACTCGCAATGACACGCGCGCGGCAGCCCAAACCAAACCCGCCTCAGAACGGGTTAGTCTATTTCGTAGACGATCTGGACGTTCAGCCTGATTTCCTGTTCGCCGGGCAGGATGGGCGTCGGCGCGGCGGCGAAGGCCGGTGCCGGTGCCGGCACAGCGAAGAACTCCTGCCGGAGGGGGATGAAGCCACCACTCTCGTTGATATAGATGGGCTTGCCCAGCTTGACGCCGCTCAGGTTGGCTAGCTGCTTGGCCTTGCTCTCGGCGTCAGCCATCGCTTTCTGGCGGACCTCGTTCTCAAAGGCGGTGGGGTCGTCCACCGTGAAGCTGATGTTGTTGATGCGGGTCAGGTCGCCGCCCGCCTGCGCCACGGCATCGATAACCGAGCCGGTATCGGCAGTCTTTCTGATTTTCGCCGAGACGGTGTTGGTCACCCGGTAGCCGATGGTCACCTCCTGCTGTTTAGGTTCGTCCCAGCGGGTTACGCGGATAATGGAGAACGAGGTGGTGCGGATATCCTTCTCGGCGATGCTGCTCTGTTTAAGCTGGCTGATGACGGCGTTCATTGCCGTGGCGGCCATTTCCTGGGCTCTGGCCACGCTGGTTTCCTGCGACTCAATCCCGACGCTCAGAATCGCCACGTCGGGCGTCGCCGTTACTTTACCTTCGCCGTTGACCCAGATGCCGGTGTTCTGCTGGCCGAAGACAATGGAGCCGCTCAGCGAGGGAAGCCGGGAGGGTGGTGACACGCCGACATTGCAGGCCGTCGTGCCGATGGTAATGACCGCAACCAGCAGAGCAATCGCGGCCAGCGTCAGCGCTCGCTTGCTGACGCGCAAATTTATGGGACTCATTTCTGGTACCTCCTTTGGAAGCGCTCTCCGTACTAATTATAGTTTTGTCCCGCCCGGTAAGCCAATAAGTATGACTACTTAATTTGGGGGCTGCTGGCACTCGCAGCGATTGGCGCTCCTTTGCCGGCGAAATACTTGCGCTGGAAGAAGAGGGCGACGTTGACCAGGCTGATGAGTGCCGGCACCTCGACGAGAGGTCCGATAACGGCGGCGAAGGCCTGCCCCGACCCGATGCCGAAGACGGCCACGGCCACGGCAATCGCCAGCTCGAAGTTGTTGCTGGCGGCGGTGAAGGCGATGGTGGTGGTCCTGGAATAATCGGCGCCGATCTTCTTGCCCATGTAGAAAGACACCAGGAACATCACGATGAAGTAGATAAGGAGCGGTACGGCGATGCGCACCACGTCAAGCGGCAGTTGCACGATAATCTCGCCCTTGAGCGAGAACATCACGACTATGGTGAACAGGAGCGCCGCCAGGGTGATGGGGCTGATTCGGGGGATGAACTTCATCTCGTACCAGTCGCGGTCCTTTGCCCTAATCAGGACGAAGCGGGTAATCATGCCGCCGAAGAAGGGGATACCCAGGTAGATGAGCACGCTCTGAGCAATCTGCCCGATGGTCACCTGAACCACCGAGCCTTTCAGCCCGAACCACGTCGGCACAATGGTGATGAAGATGTAGGCATAGACCGAGTAGAAAAGAATCTGAAAGATGGAGTTGAAAGCCACCAGGCCCGCGGCGTACTCGTTGTCGCCTTTGGCCAGCTCGTTCCAGACAATCACCATCGCAATGCAGCGCGCCAGCCCAATCATAATCAGCCCGACCATATAGTCGGGATAGTCGCGCAGGAAGAGAATGGCGAGGAAGAACATCAGGATAGGCCCGATGACCCAGTTCTGGACGAGGGACAGCCCGAGCACCCGCCAGTTGCGGAAGACGCGGCCCAGCTCCTCGTAGCGCACCTTGGCCAGGGGTGGGTACATCATCAGAATTAAGCCGATGGCGATGGGAATGGACGTGGTGTCAATGGAGAAATAGGTGATGACTTTTGCCACTCCCGGAACAAAATAACCCATCCCCACCCCGAACCCCATCGCTAGGAAAATCCAGAGGGTGAGGAAGCGGTCCAGAAAGGAAAGCCGGCGGACGACTGACTTGGGTTCTTGACTGCTCACGATGTCCTCCTCTTATCTGTTTGTTGCTCCGTGAGGTCTCTAATAGTGAAGTTCTTGTCTTTCAGGTACCACTCCATGAAGTACCCGATGCCGATGAAGAGCGGCAAGGCGACTACTGTTTTCGCGATGCTGAATTGGATGCCGAGATACGCAATTTCTATGCCTAATAGCGGGATTTTCATGAATGAGAAGGCTCCCAGGAAGATAAAAGTGTTTCTTATGCCGGCGCCTTTTTTATACAGGATGTAAGCGACCGGGAATGCGCCATACAATGGGCCCGCCTGGAGCATTGCCAGCAGGGTGATGAGAAGGATGCCTTTTGCTCCCGATTTTGGCCCGATGTGCTTCTCAATTTGCTTCTTGGGCACCCACACATCAAAAAGTCCGACAATGATGAAAAGGAAGGGGATAAACGTAATCATCTCGACAAAGGATTGGGCAAAATGTCCGGCGATTACTTCCCCCGGCTCAAAACCGAGAATATATGATACCAGTACGGATACGGCAAAGGCGGTAATCAAGAGATACGGCTTCATTTTCTGGAAATAGGCGCTCATAGTATCATACCCACTGCCAGACCAATCAGGATTGCGGCGACGAAGTTCAAGAAGTTTCTCAATATTGCCACCCGCTTGCCGAAGTACTGTGATTCAAGAGGCAAGGTGACCACGCCGACCATCATCAGAGTGGTCATAAAGGTTGCCACTACTGTGTAAGAGGCACCTTGTTGGAGTAAACTGGCGGCAATGGGATAAGAAATGAATCCGGGTATGAGGGTAATGGAACCCACCAGGGCTGCGGTAATGAACCCCAGGACACCGGAGCCAGCCCCCAGGTACTTGCTGATGAAGCCCGGCGGTATCAGGTAGAGAGCGATGCTAACCAGGATGAGAACGTTCAGGAACGGGACAGCAATATTCCGGAACATCCGCCAGCCCTTTCGGAGTCCTGCTACTGTCTTCGCCCGGTCAAAGCGGAGAGAGACCAGGCAGAGCACCACACACAAAGTAATGTAGATTAAGGCGTTTGTTGTCATTCGTTCACCTCTCGACCAAGCAGCCCGCCTGTTGATTTGCCCATATTTATGACTCCTTACCCTGATGCTGATTAGTGAACTGCTCTACCGGATTGGCGCTGTCAAGGTGTGATTTCAACCTGCCTTGCTGGCTGTGAAGAATTTTATTATAAATGGCTTGCTTCAGGAACTTAATGGCTTCCTTTTCATCAGCATCGGTTATTATGCGTTCCAAAGCTAGCAACTCCTGTTCATCGAGAGAAACCGCCGCCTTCCTTATTTCAAGCATCTTGCCTCCTTATTACCCGCAGGTGGCTTAGCCTCCGGTAATTTTCACCGATGCAGCCTGCATCTAGAAATGCTTTCAGTGGCCTTGTTGTGCACGGAGAACCCTGTCATAAATAGATTTCTTCAGAAACTGAAAAGCTTTTTTCTCATCGCTCTCCGTGATTATTCTCTCCAGCTCAAATATGTCACTCTCATCAAAGGTAATGGCTGTCTTTTTGAGTTCAAGCATAATGCCTCTATAAGCCACCCTATCTTCGATTCAGCGGTGTCAGAAGACAAGGGTGAACAAGTATATCCCCACCCCAATCAATATCAATCCTCCCGCTTTTTTGGAGTACGATGAGAAGTTGCTGATTCCTTTGGATTCGAGAACTCTTTGCGCAAATGCTGCGGATATGCCCGCCCCCAGAACCAGTACCCAGTGTCCCAGGGCGTACGCCAGAAGCAGCCCGCCACTATAAGCAATCTGTTTTTGAGTAGCGGCAAAAGTCAATATTACTGCCAGTACCGGCGTGGCGCAAGGGGAAGCCACTATACCAAAAAGAAGTCCCATTAACAGAGCACCGAATAATGCCTTCCTCTTCGGCAAGAATCGAGACGAGAGGCCGATGTTGATATTAAACACGCCCAACAGCTGTAAACCAAGTAATATTGCCACCGGAGGTAAGACGTAGTTCCAGAAGCTGCCGATATCGCCAAACAGCCGTCCTAGAACCCCAGCCACGATTCCTAGAGCGGTGAAGGTTACAGTCAGCCCGAGAGTGAACACTGCCGAGTATTGAATCGCCTTTTTCTGCGACCCTTCCGCATATCCTCCCACATACCCGATGACCAGCGGTATCATCGCCAGTACGCAGGGGCTCGCGCTGGAGATAACGCCACCCAGAAAACAGGCGGGAAAAGCCAGCCATGCCTGGTTTTCGATGATAATGCCGATGTTTTCCAGCAGGCTTTCCACTACTTTATTCCCAGTTTATCCAATTGAGCAATGATTTGGTCCTTTGGCCACAAACCAACGTGTCTAAATATCTCCTTACCTTTACTATCGAAAACTATCTGCGTTGGTATTGCCATTATCCGGTAGTAGTTCGTAAGGTCGCGATACACATCTACGCTGACAATGGATACATTTAACCTATCCTGAAACTCTACTGCAAAGTTCTCCAGTATAGGCTTCATCTCTTTGCAGGGGATACAGGTCCCTCGCCCAAACTCGGCCAACGTTGGCTTACCGTTGGTGAGGGCTTGTGGCAAAGTAATTGAAGTGAGGTTTGCCTCCGATTGACCTGTCTGTGCGATTGAATCAGAGGTCTTCGCGCAGCCAACGGGAACGAGGATTAATAAGAGAAGCAGTACCAGAAACAATTGAATTTTGACTGATTTCAAATAGTCCTCCTATTCTGCTTCGCCTTGTCTCCTCTAACAACACCCTGAAATGAAAGACAGAATCAGTTCCTCTCCATCTTGTACCGGCCTTTCTGAGTCCCACGAGAAAATCGGTTCGTCAGCTGCGTTAGCTTTGTAGATTTGAAAACCGGTGGGGGGCACTGTCTGTTGCAGGTCAGCATACTGCCGGAACAATTCTCTCAGGCATTCCCCAATCGTGCTCCCGTTTACCTCAACTATAGCCATATTCTTAGTGTAACTTCGGAGTTCCGGAGGAATACAAATTTTCACAGCCATTTCATAGTCCTTGTCTGTCAGCTGGTCGTTGCTTTAAGCCCTGGAGAGGCCTTGTTAATCACTTGCCTTGCCCAGTCCACAAGCGCCTGTCCTTCTTCCAGCTTACTGACGTATGGGATGTAAATCCTGTCGGCAAAAATGAAAATTTCCCTTCCGTCATGCTTCAATCTAAGCGCACTTTGCCACGCCTGCCAGGTAGATTCTTTTACCTTTGCTCCCAGCTTAGGCAGAATCGTGCTGTTGATGTCTTTGGGAAACATAGCCACCACGCTTTCCCACATCGTGCAGCACCCGCCTTCCTGCACAATTTTGGCCTTACAATCAGGTATCAACATTGATGCTACCTCCGTTCCTTTAATTCTCAGGCAACCTGCATCCCTTGACAACATCAACGTCAAGGGACGGAAACTTCACCGATATCGTATTAGACTGCCTTGTTGGTTAGTATAGTCTTTACGATAAGCTCTTTGGCCTTCTTTACCTCATCGTTAGAGATATACTCCATCACACCCTTGGTTTCCTTGCCGATGTCCTCACTGAGACCCTTCTTTTTCATGCCTATGTCCCTGGTTAGCACAATGCTAACTGGCTTGAATCCGGCCTGCTCTACAATCTTTCGGCTGCATTCGAAAGGACAGCCATCCACCGTGATGATTTTTTTCGCCGCTCTGGTCTTCCCAAAAACCGGCTTGACATCAGTCGGCAGTCCCCCCAGGCACATAATGGCCGCCTTTTTCAGTCCCAGTTCTTTAACTGCTTCCAGACAGGCTAATCCGCTGGTAATGCCGGTATTGGACGCGCCACCGAAGCAAGAGAAAATTACGTTCTCGTGAGTGTTTATTCCTGCCTGAAATTGCTGCTCTTCCGCCATGTTAGCGCCTCCCCTTTAATGCTATTTCTTCTCTTCAAGCCACTTCTTTATCTCTTTGACTTCCGGAATCCTGCCTTCGGACATCTTGACACCATCGATGACCACGGCAGGTGTCATGATGACGCCGCGGGCGCTAATCATCTTGATGTCCTTGATTTTGGTGACCAGGGCATCAATGCCGGGGTTCATGCCCAGTTCTTTCATCGCCTGCAGGACATTTTTCTCGGTCATTTCACATTTGGCGCAACCTTTGCCACAGACTTCAATAATCATTTTAGCCTCCTTTTTAACTCAATATGAAACCGGCTATCCAGCCAGCCAGTGTTCCCAGAACAATGATAGTGGGTATGTAAACGAGCGCTTTCTTCGTGCCGAAGACTTTGGCGATTGCCAGCCAGCTCGGCAGGCTCAACCCGGGACCGGTGAGAAGAAGTGCCAGCGCCGGGCCCTTGCCCATCCCTAGTCCCATAAGCGTATGGACGAAGGGGGCTTCGGTCAGGGTGGCTAGGTAGATGATGGAGCCGCTCAGTGAGGCGAGGAACGATTGCCTCAGCCCCTCCCCACCCACCCAGGTCTGAATCCATTCCTGGGGTAGAATCGACCCGATGACGCCGACCAAAAACACTCCGACGAGGAGGATGGGGAAGATGGTGCGGACAAACCACCAGGACTCCTTCAGCCAGCGCTTGATTTCCTGCTGACTCTTGGCTTTCCAGGCGTACAGGGCAACCACCGCCGTCGCCCCGACCCAGACCAGTACTTTGTAGAGGTAGGGCCCTTTCTGGACGGCGTAGTTGGGCGCCAGCAGGCTGACGACAAGGAGCAGAAGGAGGATGAGGTCTTTCTTCGCCATCACGGCGCCTTTTTTGTACTCGGCGGCCAGCGAGCGCTTCTGCTCTTCCTTGCGGAAGAAGAGCAGCATCACGGCGCCGACGGCAAAGGAGACGGACAAGGCGGCAATCAGTCGGGTGATTGCCATCTCGGCGCCGAGGATTGAGCCGGTGTAAACGAGCGCCAGGATGTTGGCGGCGGGAGCGACCCAGAGCAAAATGAAGGCGGCGCCGATGCCCGCTCCACCGTAATAAATACCGCTCGCCACCGGGATGACGGTGCAGGAGCAGACCGATACCAGGAAACTGCCGGCGGCGGCGATGCCGAACGATGAGACTTTGTTGCTTGCCGAACCGAGGTAGCCGATAATTGACTCCTTCGACACGAAAGCCACAATAGCTCCGGCGAGCAGGAAGGCAGGGATGAGGCAGGTGATTACATGCAGGGCGATGTAGTCCTTCAGGGCGATGAGGCCTGCCATCAGGGGGGTGGCTATGGTATCAATACTCACAGCGTTGTTCCTCTCTTAGTCGCATTTCAGCCCGACGCGCCGCGCTTTCTTGAGTCGCCTCTTATCTTCGGTCAGGACATCGTGGCGGACGGGCAACTCCTTGATAAGCCGGGACAGGGAACTGGCGTAGCGGTTCGCTCCCGACCAGTCGATGGAATAGAGCATCCAGAGGCCTTCCCGGCGCGACTTGAGGAAGCCGGCCTCCTCCAGAATGCCGAGGTTACGCGAAGCGCGGGTCTGGGAGACATTGAGTGCCTGCATAACCTCGCAGACGCAGCACTCCCGCGCCATCAGCACGTTGAGCATGCGGAGTCGCGTCTCGTCGGAGAGGGCTTTCATGGCTTTGATGAGCTCTTGCATTTCCCGCCAGTCCTGGATGGGGCTATATGCGCACATCCGCATATACTTTACAA
>Ga0315289_10016204_pt1 | contig 10302 bp, 7 predicted proteins | sample YL17G11_40_MG_FD_203452 | JGI IMG/M metagenome (GOLD analysis project Ga0315289, IMG submission 203452) | Sediment microbial communities from Yellowstone Lake, YNP, Wyoming, USA - YL17G11_40 | ecosystem: Environmental > Aquatic > Freshwater > Lake > Sediment | place: USA: Wyoming | collected...
CGTTTGAAATGGAGCGGACGCGCAAGATGACCGAGGTAATCCGCAAGGCCAGCCCGCAGTCAGTCATTGCGCTGGGCGGACCGCATCCGTCAATGGATCCCATCGGCACTCTCCAGACCGTGCCCCAGGCGGACTACGCTTTCCTGGCCGAAGCCGAGCAAAGCTTCCGCGATTTCGCGCTCTGGGTGAAACAGGGCGGCTCCGGGGTTCCACCCGAGCACATCCGGGGCATTGCTTTCCGCGATTCTTCCGGCATTGTCGTCCGGGAGCCGGTCTTTGAGAACAACCTTGACCGGCTGCCCATGCCGGCCTGGGACTTATTGCCTCCGGACGAGTATCCGGACGAGGCCACGGGTATTTTCGTGCCCGGTTTTCCCGCGCCTCCCATGATGCTGAGCCGGGGCTGCCCGTTCAACTGCGCCTATTGCGGGGCCAAGTACGTCATGGGCGAGCGCATACGGTACCGCTCGCCGGAGAACATTCTCTTTGAGATCGCCTGGCTGGAGAAAAATTACGGGGTCCGCAACTTCACCTTTATTGACGACAATTTCACCGGCAACAAGAAGCAGGCCCTGGCGCTGTTCCGGGCCTTGGCTCAAAGGCCCAAGCGCATCGCTTTCACTTTTCCCAACGGGCTCCGGCCCGCAACCCTGGACCGGGAATTGCTCAAGATGATGGAGGCCGCGGGCTGCTATTCCCTGGCGCTGGGGATCGAGTCGGGGTGCAACCGCACGCTTGAGCGCGACCTCAATCAAGATCACCGGCTTCTTCATCCTGGGTTATGCCGGCGAGACCCTTGACGAGGTGCGCGAGACCATCCGGTTCGCAAACCGGCTGCCCCTGCACCACCCGCATTTCTGCATCTTCACTCCGCTGCCGGGGAGCAAGGTTTACAATGAACTGCGCGAGCAGGGGCTGATTCCTGCTTCCGGGCTTAAGCCCGAAGAGCTCACCTTTGACCACCCGGCGCCGCTCCCCGGACTGCCGCCAAAAAAGCTGATCCGGCTGCACTTCTACGCTTATCTCCGGTTTTATCTGAAGCCGTGGCGGATATGGAACCTGTTGAAAGAAATCCGGAGCGCGGGCAACCTCTGGGTGATTTTGCGGCGGGTGATCAAGCTGCGAGGGTAAGGAGAGCTATTGTAGGGCCGGGGCTTGCCCCGCCCTCCCAATTGGGCAAGGCAAGCCTTGCCCCTACAGCAGTTCCAGCGCCAGGCTGACGATTTTGAGAATTCCCTGCCTGGCCGCGGACCTGTGGTGCGAACCCGCGCCGGCTTTCAGCACCTGGTCGCGGTTGGCAAGGTACCAGTCATAGGCCTGGCAGAACATTTCCACGTTGCTGAATTGAGCGCTCCATCCCAGTTCTTTTTCCGGGCGCGCAAGGTCAAAATACATGGACCTCCCGTACATCAGCGAGTGGTATGGCCCCAGGGGGGAGAGCCCGAGCGTGCTGGTCAGTTTCATGAACTGCACCGCGATTCCCATCGGCAGGGACACCACCTTGCTTTGAGTTTGGGCGTGGCTGATCAATCCCTCCAGGGTTTCCCTCATGGAGCAGAATTTTTTGGCGCCGATGTTATAGAGCGCGGGGCCTTTCCGGGCCGCGGCCTTGAGGCAAGCCTCGGCCAGGTCGTCCGCGTGCACGAACTGATAGAGGTTGTCGCCCTTGCCCAGGACCGGGAGGTTGCGCCCCTGCATCACCCACTCGAAGAGAATTTGCATGATTCCGAGCCTGCCCGGGCCCATGATGGTGCGCGGCCTGATGGTGGTCACGTCCAGGCCCTGGCCGGCATATTCCGCGCAGAACTCTTCCGCGGCCAGCTTGGCCCGGCCGTAGTCTTCAAGAGGATGGGGCTTGACCGAGTCGTCCACCGGGTTTTTGGCCGGAATCCCGAACACCGCGCTCGAGGAAATGTTGATCACCTTGGCCACACCCGCTTTCCGGCACGCCTGAAGCAGGTTTTTGGTCCCGTCCCGGTTGACGCTCCAGAATTGGCCCGCGTCCTTGGCCAGCGGAACCATGGCCACGCAATGATAAACCACTTCCATTCCCGCGCAGGCGGAATCAATGGAAGAGGCGTCCCGGATGTCCCCGGCCATGAAAGCAACGTCTTTGAGCCGGTCCGGCGCGTCTTCCAGGTCAAAGACCGCGACCGCGTGTCCCTGTCCTTTCAGCCTTTGCGCCAGGATGTTCCCGAAGTATCCCGAGCCGCCGGTGACCAGGACCTTGCTCATAATTCAATCCCTTTTTCGACCAGCCATTGGATGCTGCGTTTGACCCCCTCTTCGATTTCAATTTTGGGGTCGTAGCCGAGTTCCTTTTTCGCCTTGGCTATGGAGCAGGCGATGTTCTTGTTCAGTTCGGACAGCACGTGGATTTCCTGCTGGTAGAACCCCAGGGCCTGGATCAACTTGTCTAAGGCGAGCGCGAGTTCGCTCGCAAGTCCCGGCAGTTTTCTGACGCCCGGGGCCACTTTCCAGCCAAAGTCTCTCGCCATGACCTGCTTAATGGCATCCACGATCCGGTTCATGGAGTAGGGGTTCCGGTCCGCGAACCAGTAAGTCTGCCCCCTGGCCGCAAGCCTGGTCTCGCAAAGAATCAGCCCCTGGCAGAGGTTGTCAACGTAGGTCATGGAACGCAGGTTCTCGCCGCTGCCCGTGATCGGGGCCTTGCCCGATTTAATCATCCGGTAGAACCGCGTCTGCCGCTCCGGCTGGCCCGGACCGTAAAACCACGGCGCCCGCGCAATTACAACCTCCAATTGGCCTTTCCTGCCCGCGGCCTTGACCAGGTCTTCAGCCAGTTTTTTGCTCCGGCCGTAATGCATGTAAGGTCTGGACGGAGAAGTCTCATCGAAAATTTTTTCCGGCGACCGTGTGAACCCGGCCGGGGAGCTGGAGGATAGATATATGAACCGCGAGGCTCTTCCGCTCACGGCTGCCTCCAGCAGATTGCGTGTGCCTTCGGTGTTCACCGCGTAGAATACCCTGACCCCGCCTGCCGGGTGCACCACCCCCGCGCAATGATAGACCACGCAGCCGGGGACCGCGTCGAATAATTTCGCGAGCGAGTCCGGGTTGGCGAGTTCGCCTTCGGCGAGTTCGATTGCGGGCTTCAGACTTTTCAAAAATGAGGTTTCGGAATCGCGTTTGACCAGGCAGCGGATGACCCGGCCCGGGCTTTTCATTTCCGGCAGGTCCGGCAATCCTTGGGTGAGGGCGAGCGCGAGCCTGGACCCGAGCCATCCCGTGGCGCCGGTGATCACCGTCGGAGCCGTGCTCATTTCCCGGTTTCCTTGAAATGCAGGGCGTTGCGCCGCGCCAGGGCGATGATGCTTGCCTGGGGAGGCGTCCCCGGGGAGCCCGGCATCATGCTGGCGTCATTGATGTAGAGGTTGTCCAGGCCATGCACTTTGCCGAACGAGTCCGCGGCGCACAGGTCTCGGTGCTCCCCGATCGGACAGGTGCCGAAGGCGTGCACCGTGGTCAGGCTCAAGGCCCTTGCGGAAATGTGTCCGTCGAGAAGCCGCATGGCCTCGGATTCGCTTTTGACTGACGCCAGGCCATGGACCGCGGGATATACCTCGACCGCGCCCCCGGCCAGAAGCACGGCGCAAAGCCGGGCCAGGCCCTTGCGGAGGTTCAACAGGTCGTCCCTGGAAAAGACATATTCGATGAAGGTGGTCCTGCTTTCCAGCAGCGAGGGCCTTACCCAACCCCTGCCCGTGCTCTTGACCATGACGAAATACGCGGCCATGTGGCGGTGCCTTTTCATGTTTGTTCCGGTCTGGGGCCAGTTCTCGCTCAGGAGCAGCGCCAGATGCCCGAGCGAGAAAAAAGCCCCGCCCAGCGCAATCTCCGGCTGGAATTCCTTCACCTGCAGCAGCGGGATAACGCTCTCCCCGGCGTTGATCTGCTCCTTGAACCGCGCAGCCACCTTGAGCATCGGGTGGATCAAGAGCGTGTCGCCGATGTTGCGTTTGATCCCGCTGCGGCGGAGGATGGACGGCGTCTGGATCGCGCCCGCGCAGACAAAGACATAATCCGCGTCGATTTTTGCGGTTTCCCAGGACCCGTCGGCGCTTTTCCTTTCAACCACCGCGCCGGTGACCAGGCTGCCATTTTTAAGCAGGCGTTTGACCCTGCAATCCGGCCAGACCCGGGCGCCATGCGCCTCGGCCATGGGGATGAAGGTATTGCTCATGCCCTGCTTGGCGCCGCGTCTGCAGCCGTTGGCGCAGGTGTTGCTGTTGACGCAATCATGGGCCGCCCTGGGGATTTCTTTGGCCGACCACTTCATGGCCTCGATGCCCCGGGCGAACACTTGCGTGCTTTTCGGCCATTCGCCTTGAACACGGTTCACCTTGAGAATTTTTTCCGCGAAATCGAAATGCGGCTCGAGTTGCTCGGACCCGGCATCGAGTAGTCCAAACCTTGATTTCCATTCGAGCAGGATTTCCGGGATGGGCCGGGCCCAGAAGCCGCTGTTGATTTCCGTGCTCCCGCCCACGCAGCAGCCTTCCACAAAACCGATTGACACCGGCCCTAAAATCGGGGTCATGCCTCCGCGGCGGTAGAGTTTGCGCATGGCCTCCGGGCAATTATGGCCGTAATCATCCAGCCCGAACCTTGCGCCTTCTTCAACCACCAGCACGTCCATGCCGGCATTGGCGAGCTCATATGCGGTGACCGCGCCTCCGGCCCCGGAGCCGATCACCAGCGCTTGCGCCCGGCCCGCGGTTTTCATTTCGCCGCCTGCGGGCTTTCGGGCCGCGCGGCCGGGTATCCCATGCCGGCTTTCACCGCGGGAATTTCGTAAAAGGCCAGCAGCGCGAGACTGCGCACCACCCGGAACAATTGGCGCGCGATATAAAACCTTCCCCAGGCCCAGGCCTCCACCGTCGTCCTCCGTTTCTCCGCGCTCAAACGGGAAAAGCCGGAAAAGCGGGTGATGATCACAAAGAACCGGAAAAAGAGCATCCCGGCCATAAACAACGCGCGCATGGACCAAGGCAGGTCGGCAAGTTCGCTCCGGACGAAATCGCGCACATAGTCCAGGCATTGCGCGCGCTGCTCTTCGCTCAGGCCGGCGGTTTCGGCCGGAAGGATGGTTTCAATGAGCGCGGCAAGAAAATCTTTGCCGGGTTTCATTGGAGACTGAGGATTTTTCAGGCCGGACATTCTCCGTACCATCGGGTCAATTCAATAGAGCAGGCCGCGGTTTTTGGCGGCGGAACAAGTATTGCAGCGCAGGTCATGAGATATATATTACTTTAGGCGCGGCTGTCGGTCAATTTTACGCGGCCCGACGTCAGAGTTGTGGTCCAAGGCCAAATTTGACCGCCTTCGCCGCTCCTGCTATCATTATTGACAGTCCGAATTGAAGCGGTTGCCCACAAGTCAGATGATCAATCCCGAGATCATCCCGGCTCCAGCGAGCGGGAAGGACCGACCGAATTGTGGCGGGACAAACCCCCGTTCCAGCTCTCGAGCCATGATCGCCGTTTTTTTAGCCGTGCTGTTCACCCACATGGTTTTGCTGCTGATTTTTTTCGGCGGGCCAAAGGCGCTGGTATCGAAAGAGCCGCTCATCCGGGTCGATCACGGTTTTCATTTCTATTATTGCGTGATCGGCGGCAAGTTCATGCTCGAGCACGGCACCACCTGGGGCTACGATCCTTTTCTGATGGCCGGCTACCCCACCGACATGGTGGACAGCAGCGATCGGCCGATCAAAGTATTGATGAGCGTCATGGCGGGGATCTCGCCCGAGTCTGCGTATAAATTGACCGTGTTTGCGATCGCCGCGCCGGTGCCTTTGTTGTTTTTCCTGGCCGCGCTCTGGTTCCGGATGAACCGACATGCGGTCATGACCGCCACCCTGCTCGGAACCGCCATGTGGTGGCTGTTGGGCGGGCGGTCCACATATGAGATGGGCATGTTCGGCTTCGAACTCGCAAGCACGTACTCCTTTGCCCTGGCCGGGCTTTTTTATCGATATTTGCGAAAGCCTTCCATACCGGCATATGCTGCGCTCACTTTCGGCGCGGCGCTCGGCCTGTTGATCCATGCCGGCATTGTGCCTTTGATCGGACCGCCCTGTGCGGTCCTATATCTGGCCTATTTTCGCCGGCTTCGTGCCCGCACGCATCTTTTCATTTTCTTGGCGTGCATTCTAGCGGTCGTCGCCAACTTTTTCTGGCTCGTCCCTTTTGCATCCAACTTCCGTCATTTCTTCGCCACGGCCGAATTGCCCAATCCGTTCCTCAACAACCCCTTCCAGGTTATAAAATTTCTGAAGCACGGCATGAAATTCGTTTACGTTATGATCCTGCTCCTGCCGCTGTTGGGCGTGTTGGCCGGGGCTGTGGTCGCGGGTCTGCTCTCGCTCAGACGCAAGGGAAGGGCTGACCTGGCGCTCAGCATCGGCATTACTTCGCTCTTGTTCCTGGGTGTTTTTCTTCTCGGCGGATCGATTCCCTTCGTGCATAAAATCGAGCCTGTCCGTTTTGGGTTGCCGTTTGTTTTCGCAATTGTATTTCCGGCTTCAGAAGGGCTGGTCAGCTGGGCGAGCTCAATCAAAGATGTTTCGACAAGAAAATTCACCAGGATCATTTACCGGCTTTTTCTTGCGGTCGTTGTCATTTCGCTGCTCATTCGCTTTATTGACGTTTTTACGAGGATAACCAAGAAGCCATTCGTTGGCATGGACCCCAAGTTGTCGCGTGTTTGCGAATGGATCAAGGCCAACACCGACCGCAGCGCCCGGGTCATGTTTGAAGACCGGAGCGAGTTCCTCAGCTATTTCGGCGACACCTATCCCGCCGCCACATTGGCCTACTATACGGGACGCGAGTTGATCGGAGGTCCTCATTGGGTGATTTGGCTCAACACCCATTTTGTCGACATCCAAGGCTTCATGCTCTTGGGACGGCCGCTTTCCAAGTGGGATGACAAATCTCTGGCCGAGTATATGGACCTCTACAATGTCGGCTGGGTGGGCGCTTTTTCCCCGTTCATGAGGGGATTCTTCGACCAGCGGTCCGCCCTTTTCACGCCCGTCGCTTCGTTCGACGGCGTGAAGTTCTACCGGGTCAACCGGCAAAGGACCTTCTTTGTCGAGGGCAGCGGGACCGTGCATGCATATTACAACCGCCTGGTCCTGAAGAACGTGGACGCTCCCTCAGGCAGGGCGGTTATTGGTTATCATTGGCATCCCAGGCTGTGGGTCGCGCCCCCCGCCAAAATAGTGCCGGTGACGCTAAAAGATGATCCGGCGCCCTTTGTGGGCATAGTGAATCCAGCGCGGGAGATGACGGTTGAGATCAACTACTGGGGACGCCAATAAACGTTGATTGGAGCAGGCTAGCAAACCGGGTTTTTCAATTTGGAAGGCCTGGAGGACGCAAGGATCCGGCATCCAATTATCAGGGCGGCTTTGCACTTGATCTTGAGGTCTTCGAAGGAAGCCAGCTTGAGGATCGATTTAAAGAGGTGGCGTGGCCGGAGATAGAATTTCAAAAATGCGCGGTTCATCAGATGATGCAGTTGTTTTTCGGGGATTGCGGTTTCCCGGATTTTGATCTTGAAGTCCCTGGTCGGGTTCCGGGAGAATTCCCGGAGATAATCTCCGCCGAACTTCGGGTCGAGAACAGCCTGTTGGTATATTTCAGAACCGGGACTGGGCATCAAAATACTCAGGAGAAAGAAATCCAGGTCGAGGTCGAGGGCGAATTTTACGGTGTTTTCGGCCTGGGTGAGGGTTTCTCCGGGAAAACCGATCATAAACAGTCCGAGCGTGTCGATCCGGTATTTTCTGCAGAGCTTGACTGCCTTGACCGTCTGTTCGGGGGTGATGTTTTTTTTGACTTGGGCCAGGATTTGGGGGTCTGAAGATTCGATGCCGTAGGAAATGCGCTTGCATCCGGACTCAGCCATTGCCGCGACCATTTCTTCATCAACCGGGTCGACCCGGCACCTGCAGGACCAGGGCATACTGACGTTGCTCTTGAGCAGGGCCTTGCTGATCGCCATCGCCCGGCTTTTTGTGACGTTGAAAACGTCATCATAGAAATCGATTGAGCGATAACCCAGGCCCTTGAAAGTCAAGATTTCCTCAATGACATTCTCCGGGGAACGCGCCCGGTAATGTTTGTTGAGTTCATAGCAAAAGGTGCATTGGAACGGGCAACTCCTGCTGCTCAGGATCACCACCGCGGGCGCCAGCCGGTCCACGAGCAGGACGTATTGGCTCGGGTCAAAATCGGAGTGGTCCGGGAAGGGAAGCAGGTCCAGGTTTCGCTCGATTTCCCCGGGAGAATTGCGGACGACAGTTCCCTTTTGCTTATACCAGACCCCGTTTACTCCTTCCAGGCTTTCTTTTTTGGAAAGGCGGCGGGCAAGCTCAAACAGCGTCTGTTCGCCCTCCCCGATCACCACGGAGTCTATTTCGGGCTGGGTAAGCGATTCCTCGGGATACAGCGAGACATGGGGTCCGCCCAGGACAATATGCGCGGAGGGCAGATTTTTTCTCACCAGCCTCGCAGCCTCCAGGGCGTCGTACCAATAGAGGCTCATGACCGTTATCCCCACCAGGCCAGGTTGGTACTGGCCGCAGAGCAGTGCGAGTTCGTCCCAACCCGGGGGGTACGGCACCTGGGCGTTCCACATCCGGACTTCGAAATCTGAATCCCGCTTGAGATAACTTTTCAGGTACATCAACCCCATTGGAGGGGCGTAGATATGGGGCAGGGTTGTCAACGCATGAAAACCCGGGGCTTTTGCAGCGCCGAAAGAAGGGGGATTAATGAGAAGTATTTTCATTGCCCAAGGCCTATGATATAAAGCCGCACCTTTGAAGTCAAGGAATGCCGGGTGTTTGCCCACCCCCACTTTTTCAAAATGCCATTAGATCAGGACGAAATCGCGGGGGGGAACCTGCGCCGTTTCCCCGTAGGGGCGCAGCGCTGCGCCCCTACAAGGTTGGGCCTGTAAAAAGTGGGGGTGGGCAAGGTGGCGGGTGCCCCAAATTCGCCAGTTGGGCAGCGACCGCCGCTGTTAAACATGAGGACCGGCGACATCATCAATCAGCGGGCTTGGCTTACTTATGACGAGGAGGCCGGGTCATTTGACGGCTGATTCCTCCCCAAGCTTCACCCAGCTCGCGGGCTTGAAGTGCTTGCTGTATCTTTCCACCAGAATGTTCCGGTAGACCGGCAGCATCTTGACTATTTTCAGACATGAGCCCCCCTGGGACCTCCTGAAAACCCTGAAGAAAGCCACCGGCTCGAAGACCAGCATGCTGGCCGCGGCTGCCGCGGCCAGGCAGACTTTGAAAAAAACATTCTCCGGGTTTTGCGCATACAGGCCGAGCAGCTTGCGCGTGATTTTCCTCGGCAGGTAAGGCGCGATCCGTATGAACCGGTTCTGCGCCGTTTTGGCATACTCGTAGTAATCTTTTTGTTTGGGGTCTTGGAACCTGTCCGGGTATTCCCTGAGCATGCGGTCATGGAGTTCGGTCCCGTGGTAGGTGGTCAGCGAATACAGTTGCAGATAATAAGGCCGGGCCGCTTCAATGAAGGCGTTGATGGTCTCCAGATTGTCCTCCATGGTCTCAAACGGGTTGTCAACGATGACGTCGGAATAGACCGCGGTCGGGTATTCCTGGAAAATCTCCAGGGCATTGAGGAAATGCTTGCGCAGGGATTTGCGTTTGAAGACCTCCTTCAAAGTGCGGTCGCTGCCGCTCTGCAGTCCCATCCGGACCCAGACCAGACCGGCGTCCTTGAGCAGAGCTATCTTCTCGCGGGTGACGAACATGGGGGTGCCGGAGAACATGAAAGGCCGGTTGACTCTTCGGCGGTATTCGTCCTTGAAGGCCTTGAAGAATTCCAGGTTGTGGGTCAGGAAATTTTCGTCCTGGAAGTTGATCAACTCAAGGTACGGATAATCCCTTGCCGCATTTTCAAGCTCAAGCATGATGTTTTCGAGGCTGCGCTTCCTGACCCTGCCGGTGCCGTAGAGCCGGGAGATCAGCGGGCTGCAACAATAGGTGCAGTTGAGCTGGCAGCCCAGGGTGCTGGTGATGTCATAAAATTTGCCCAGGTATCTTCCGTGTTTTTTCAAGACCCTGCGGTCGATGGGGCTGACAACGCCGTCCTTCTTCAGGGCAAAGCCATTTTTCGGTATATGCTCGACCAGGGGCAGCGAGTCCAGATTTTCCACCAAAGGGTGCAGAGGGTTTCGAATGGTCCGGCCGTTTTCCCGATAGCAAAGGTTGGGAACAGCCCGCGCGTCCCGGCC
>Ga0315289_10016205_pt1 | contig 10301 bp, 6 predicted proteins | sample YL17G11_40_MG_FD_203452 | JGI IMG/M metagenome (GOLD analysis project Ga0315289, IMG submission 203452) | Sediment microbial communities from Yellowstone Lake, YNP, Wyoming, USA - YL17G11_40 | ecosystem: Environmental > Aquatic > Freshwater > Lake > Sediment | place: USA: Wyoming | collected...
GGAAGGGTTCAGAAGAGAACCTACGGCGTGAATTCCGATCTCCCCCTTCCTCTTTATGCCGAGGTTCCTGCGGCCAACGATACCTGGACTTACACATTGGTGGAAAGAAAATAGATTTAAGAAACCGGCAAAACCGCTATTTCCGTTTCTGACGTCAACAGGTAATCTCAGCCCCCCCACCGTTAGGGGCCCTGCATGGTGACGCCCATTTCGTCGATGATATCCTGGGTACTGTCCCTTTCTCTTGCTCAAAATGATGGGCGACTTTCGGCCGCTTGCCCCCATTTATCTCCCTTCCTTGCCCGGTATGTTCTTAAAGAACATTGAAAATCTATATTCACCCGCCAGCGCCACCCCCTCTCTTTCCCTCGACGACTTGCCCGGGATGTTCTGAATCCAAGGCGAAAAATTCTAAATCAGCCGCCCGGCGCCGTTTCTTACCCCTCGACGACTTGGCCGGGATGTTCTGAAACTACGCTTAGAAATCTATAATCAGCCGCCGGCGCCGTTTTTCCCCTCAACGACTTGCCACGGATGGTGATCGTTGTCCGGAACTATAATTCAGCCTGACGGCCTCCTTCGCGGCCATCTTCGTAATGTTGACATCGATTCACGGCCGGGATTATCCTTTTCACATGAAGGACGGTCTCGATTCCTCGCTTCGAACAGAGAGACCATTCGCCTATCGCGATCTTGATATCTGCCTTGCCCTTCTGGAGGGATATGTGGAAGAAATTGAGAGATTTTCGGTTGTGGGGTATATGGGCCACCTTTGAACCATCAGGATAAAGAGCCGTTTCCTTAAATCTCAATACGGAGCTATTTAGAGTTTCGTAAGGCCTGACAAAGCGGATGTGGCATGGACTGCATCATCGTTGATCTCGAAGCGACTTGTTGGGAACATGGCTCTGATATTTCCGAGATGGAAATCATCGAAATCGGCGCAGTTCGCTTATCTGGGCGGGAACTCTTCGTGAGCGCGGAGTTCAGCCGCTTCGTTCGGCCCACGCAACATCCAATATTGAGCGAGTTCTGCAAGCAACTGACAACAATTCCCCAATGGCGCATAGATCAGGCTGACCCATTCCCTTTTGTCTTTTCTGAATTTCTTGATTGGATCGGCGACGGGGAATATACCCTTTGCTCCTGGGGGAATTATGATCTCCGCCAGTTTAGAGCTGAATGCGACCGGTATGGAATCCAATTTCCAACGAATTTCACCAATCATATCAACATTAAACGCGAATTCTCACGTTTGCATAAAACTAAAGAGTGCGGGATGAAAAGCGCGCTCCAGCTCGCTGGCTTGCCGTTACATGGAGTCCATCATCGAGGCATTGACGATGCCCGCAATATTGCAATTTTAGCTCGTTTGGTTTTGCCCTTTATGAAATAGCTCTTCTCCATCAGCACCAAGTCTCATTCCGCGTTGGCATCCACCTCAATAAATGGGCACCCTGGAAATCGGCCGATCTCGGAGCCGATTCCATCTCTCTGAGCCAGTCCACAAGAAATTTCTGGATATCCTGTGATGAACGTCAAGCATTATTCCCGTCCAACGACAATTATTTTTCCCGATTCCGGGAGCGAACCTTTTTATAGGTCTCAAAGCCTTTTTATGAATCCCCGGCAAAAAAATATCTTCACCATTTGACTTAGGAACGACGATCTCAGATCGATCCATGTTCAGGCCACGGCCTCCGCGACCTTCTTCTTGGCTGCCGACATCCGGTAGCTTCCGATGTTAAGTTCCAGGATGACGCTGTGATGGACCAGCCGGTCCAGGATCGCCGTGGCAATCACGGTGTCGCCATAAATCTCGTTCCACTGGCTGAAGCTGAGATTCGAAGTTAGGATTTATATCAAATAAATGCGTCACGACGTTCGCTCTTTGTGATAAAATAATTCTATCTCTCTTTAGCCGGCTGGGGAGAGTCCTATCATCAACTCCCCTTTTGCTAACAGCCGGCATTGCCTTATCAACGAATGTTTGTCGTCAGGCGGTTTCGGACTCGCGAGCTGAATTCTTAAGCTATAGGTTCCTGGTCTCAAATAATTTTATCTGACGCTTAACAACTGGAAAATATGCCTCCCGCCATTGGAATACTGATGATCATGTTAATTTGTCTTCCAACTTGCTTATTCGAATTTTTGATCTTTCCGCAGGTGAATTACCGGGCCAATCTTGACCCCTGTAATCAGGTGTGGTTCAAGAGTATCAAAGAACCGGGGACGCGTCAATTCGCACGCCCCCTGCTCACCTTCCCCAAGAAGGGGGGAATCGTCAGCGCTTCATTGCCCAAAACTCCTCCGGATCTTTTTATTGGTTTCTATCCCCCTGCCCCCTTGCGCCAAACAATGGAGGTTTGAAAGCGTTGAAGATTTTGCCCGAAACGCTCCCAACTTCTTTTATTGGTTTTATCCCCCCTGCCCCCCTTCCCCAAGAAGGAGGGAATCGTCAGCGTTTCGGGTAAGGAGTGGCGGGCCTGCGTAAACAACTTTATAAATCTAGTTAAAAAAGCAGACCAATCGAATAAATTGGCGTTTCTGAAGGCATTTTTAAATTTCGACCTCGCAGAAATGCGTTGATATAAAATCTTATGAGCTTGACCGGCTATTCCCATCCCCCCCGCCCTCGTCCCCTCTCCTCATTGCCCTGGACGTTCTGAATCCGCGTTTAGAAATCAATTATCAGTCGCCGGCGCCGCTCTCTTACCCCGAGACGAGTTGCCCAGGGATGTTCTGAAACCACGCCCAGAAATCAATATTCAGTCGCCCGACGCCTTTAGTTTTCTCCGAGACGACTTGCCCTCGAGATTCTGAAACTACGTCTTGAAATCTATAATCATCCGATGGCGTCGTTCGCCCTCGATGACTTGTCCGGGTTGGTGATCGTCTCCAAAAAGCGTGAGAGAGTCGCCGTGGCGATTATTGGCTGAAGCTGTTAGCCTCGCTTGACGAAAAAGCAAATTCCATTTACAGCGAAGCGGCAAATAGTTTATTATGAATTCGAATCGCCTGATTGCGTCCGGGTTGATCGTGTCCTTTCGACTCTCGGCTCGACGTCAAAAATGAGAAAAGAGGTTGATTATCCATGAGAAAAATCATCCTCGTTCTATTGGCGGCGGAATTGTCCGCGGTCGCTTTGTTCCCGCAAGAAAAAATCGATCTCGGCGTTATCGGGAGGATCAAGAACGAAGCCTTCCAGAACTCGAAAGCCATGGATCATGCTTTTTGGCTGACCGATGTCTTTGGCCCGCGTATGACGGGTTCCTCGGGTTTCCGGGCGGCCTGTGAATGGGCCATTCAGCGCTTTAAGGAATACGGCCTGGAAGACGCCAGAAAGGAAAAATTGCTGTGGGGACGCGACTGGACCTGTACACGGTTTGCGGCCCACTTCTTAGAGCCTCAGTATGCTCCACTGATCGCCGTCCCTATGCCTTGGTCACCCGGCACAAACGGACCCGCCGTTGGAGAGGCTATCCTTGCTCCAATCCGCAATTTTTATGATCGCGCCCGTCTTTCTGAATCGGATTTTGATAAGTTCTTTGAAGACAACAGGGGAAAGGTCAAGGGTAAAATGGTGTTGATCCAACAGCCGAGGGAGATCAGCCCCCAGACGACCCCACCGATAAAAAGATTTTCTGCCGAGGAGTTGGCCAAGCTTGCGGCGCCGCCTGTAGCGTCGGGGCAGAATCCCACGGTAAAAACTTTTAACCCCTACACGTCGATTTTAAAAGTGATTCAATTCCTTCGTAAGGAAGGCGCCCTGGCCTTGATTTGGCGAGGCGGCGGCAGTTACGGGACGGCCGTCCTCTTCACCCCTCCCGCCTATCGGGAATCGAACGTCCCCTTGCCGCTTCCCGTGATCTGCCTCGCCTGGGAACATTACAATCGCCTCGCGCGGCTTTTAGAGAAAAAAATCCCAGTCCGGCTCGAAGTCGAACTTCAGGCGAGAATCCGGGAAGACACCCCGGATGCTTTCAACGTCATCGCCGAAATACCGGGCGGCAGAAAAAAAGATGAAGTCGTCATGCTCGGCGCTCATCTGGATTCGTGGACGGCCGGAACGGGCGCCGCGGACAACGCCGCGGGATGCGCGGTCGTGATGGAAGCGATGCGAATCTTGAAAGCCCTGGATCTGAAGATGGACCGCACCGTCCGGGTCGCTCTGTGGGGAGGGGAAGAAGGCGCAGGCCTGGGCTCTAAGACTTATATTCGGGACCATTTCGCAGACATCGAAACGATGACGCTGAAACCTGAACATGCCAAGCTCTCCTGTTACTTCAACTTGGATAATGGAGCGGGAAAGATCCGGGGAATCTACCTTGAGAACAACGACAAGGTCAAACCCATCTTTGAAGCTTGGCTAGCGCCGTTTAAGGATCTCGGAGCCACGACGGTCGCCATAGTCGGAGAGCCGTATGGAACGGATAATAGGAGTTTCGACCAAGCGGGCCTTCCTGGATTCCAGTTCATTCAGGATCCCCTGGATTACGACACCGTGTATCACTCCAATATGGACGTCTATGACCGTCTTCAGGCCGAGGACTTGAAACAGGCTGCCCTGATCATGGCCTCGTTCGTTTATCACGCGGCGATGCGGGAGGAGGTGCTGCCGCGCAAACCATTGCCTAAGCGATAGGCGAGAAGAAAGGGCGACAGGATCCCTGCCCCGGCCTTTCCCTCCTCCTTGCCCTTTGTGTCCCGAAATAATATCGAGAAATCAATATTCAACCACCGGCTTAATCCCTCTTTTCCCCCCGGATCTCGCCCAGGATGTTCCGTAGCCACGTCCTAAAATCGCTATTCATCCCCCGGCGCCGCTCTCGTTTTTCCCCTCTCCTCCTCGCCCTAGGTGTCCTGAAACTATTTCTAGAAATCAATAATCAGCCGCACGGCGCCGCTCTTACGCGAGACGACTTGCCCAGGAGGAATTTAAATCTATAAACCGATAATCACCCGTCCGGCGCCGCTCTCATTAATCCTCGACGACTTGCCCGGGATGATCTGAACCCACGTTTAGAAATCAATATCCAGCCGCCAGCGCCGCTCTCTAACTTCCCCGAGACGACTTGCCTAGGATGTTCTAAACTCTCATATAGAAATCAATATTCAGCCACCGGTGCCGCTCTACCTCGACGACATGCCGAAAATGTTCTGAATCTACGTCCAGATATCAATATTTATCCGCCGGCGCTCTTTTCTATCCCTCTCTCCTCCGTTCTCTTAATTCGTTCAGCTCCCGGCGGCAAAAAGGGGTTTAATCCTAACCGACGGAGACGTTTAAAGATTCGAACGGAAGGACCCCGGGAAAACTCGGAAACCTCCTCGGCTATTTTCCAGTCTGGGACTAAGTGTTGAGATACAGCCTGCAGATGCGTTATCTTTTCTTGCTTGCCAGGTGGACGTAAAGAAAAAGAAAGCCGAGAACTGCCGGGATACTGAGGAAGTGCAGCCCCCTAAACGCGCTGGGAGCTAGCAGCGAGATTGCACCAAGGAGCACGGTTCCCCCAAGGATTAAAAGGGAGGCTAGGAACTCCTTGAACCAACCGACTGCGCAACCCGCGAAGACCAGGACGAATCCACCCCAGACCAGAGAGCCGGGTAACGTAACCTGCGATAGGTGTCCGAGGTTGAACTGGATCGCTTCTAAGACCCCCCAGAGCCCTACAAATCCGATAAGAACGCTAAGAATCCGCGCGACCCAGCGAACCACCGAAACTGACGGCCTGTCCGAGACGTCACTCATGTCGCCCTCCTCTCAAAGGAAAATAACCTGCCCCGAATCATTGTACCGCCTCTAGGGTGAGTTTTTCAAAGCCTCTAGAGTTGGCGTCCAAAATAATCAAGCAAAAGTCCAGCCCGCCCTGGTCAAGACGGTCATAAAACACGCTGCCAAAGCCCGGGCGGCTCATCCCCGCCCAGGACCACAATATCCATCGGCGCCAGGTCTTCCCTCGCCGCCGTTCGCTTGCCCCGAGACGACTTGCCCCGGGATGTTCTGAAAACACCCCTAGGAATCAACTATCAGACGCCCGTTTCGCATGTCCTTATGTTAAAATAAAGCCCTGCCAAAGAAACCCTACATCATAAAAATCGAGACCGTTTCACGGCGTCGGTGATCGGATCTTCCGCCGTGCTCAGACGGGAAAACTCCAATAAAGGAGGAAACATGGAATCCGTCAAGGAGATGATCGAGAAGCGTGCTTACCAGCTGTTTCTCGAACGGGGGGGCGTACACGGCTACCATATCGAGGATTGGCTTCAGGCCGAGAAAGAAATCATGGCCCAACTCGAAAAGGATCCGGCGTTCCAGGCCACCACGGCGCCGGTGAAGCCCAAGGCCGCTCGCAGGAAACGCGGCGCGTAAGTCAAGAACTCGCCGGCAAGAAAGAAGCTTTAAGTTAGCCAACGGGAAGGTCGACCTTCGGGGCTAGAGACCGCCTGCTGATCTGGGGCCCCTCCTCTAAGCTCCTGGCCGCCGATCGATGTCAAGAAAATTGCCCGGAACCAGAGCATCCGACTGAATGACCGTCCCTGAAGCCGTTTCTCCCCCCTCCTCCTCGCCCTGCGTATCCTGAAATTATATCCAGAAAGCAAGAATCAACCGCCCGGCGCCGCTCTCTTGCCCCGAGACGACTTGGCCGCGGTGTCCTGAAACCATCTCCAGAAATCGATATTCAGCCGCTGGCGCCGCTCTCACCTCGACGACTTGCCCTTGCTTTTAGTTGCTAAAACGGACGCCCTTACGATTGCTGGCTATAGAAAGGCTTGGCTTGTCCTTATGGGCTGCGGTGTGGGAAGAACCGCGTGGCACGGCTGATGCGAGAGGCGGGGATTCGGTCTCAGACGAAAAAAGCGTTCAAGGTGACGACGAAATCCGGAGGACTGACGGAAGCCGCCGATCTGGTCCAGCGACGCTTCCAGGCGGATACATACAAGAAATATTCTGGGAAATCCGCCAAATGCGCACTCCAATCGAGAATTGAGAGATCGGAGTTTCGTTTTCTTCGGCGCACCACCTTCCCTCCCGCTGAGCTCGGAATCGAAATCGGGCATCGCGTAAAAAAAGGATATTCATGCCCGTGGGCGGGCCGGGTCAAGATAAAAAGGTGAAATAAATGCGGCTTATGTATTAAAATGAAGCGCGGGGGTGAACATGAATCCCATGAGCCAGGACCGTAAGAACCGCGTCGCCCAATGGGCCTTCGACACGAAAGCCATCCTGGGACGGTTCCATATCTGGCTGGACGACGTAGAGGTCGCCTTCGTCCGGGGCCAGTCCCAGCGGGAATTCACATCGCATCTTTCCTTCTTGAGCGGGGCCATCGAACGGCAATTCGCAATGACCGGCGCTCTGACCGCGCTGGGCACGCGGCTTTTCGGCCGCTTCGGCGAAGGCGCCTCACTGGACAAGGCCGGGATCAACCAGGTCAAGAAGGACGCCGACGCCATCTCCGCCTATGTCATGAGCGAATGCCTCTGGTACCTGACCCGCCAGCTGCCGGAAAACCATGCCGTGATGGTCTCCCTGGGCGAGGGCCTGATGCCTAAGGCCGGCGAGACGCCCGAGATGGGCTCCAACCCGCAGTTGGGCTTCGGCCGCGTCTACGCCCGTCCCGAGGTGGCCAAATGGCTGGACCAACGGGTTGTCCGGTTGTTGAACGATCCGTCCTTTCGCTGGGCCGAATTCTACAAAGAAATCAGGACAGCCGGCATCACCATCTGGGGCGCGGCCATCGACACCCTGGAGAACACCTCCCGTTTCGCCAAGGGCGACCCCACCGGTCCGATGACCGTTCTGCATGTCTTCGATCAGCCGCTGCGCATCAGCAAGCCATACGAAGGCTATATGGGGAGCCTTCTTTTGCCCAAGGACGTCGTGGCCCGGGCCGAAGAGGATTCCATCCTTATCGACTACCGCACCCCGCGCGCCCTGGTCTGGGAGACCATCCGGAAGACTTACGCCGGAATCGAGCCGCGGAACGTCCACGTCTGGACCCTTCGCGGCAAGAGCCGCACGGAGCGGATCGGCGGCTTGTGGATGGAATGGGAAGCGCTGGGCGCCCATATCATCGATGACGGTTGGATCCTGCCCAAAGGAATGGCCGCGTTTACCGAGTCGGGGACCTACGCGCCGACCTACGGCGTCGGAACTTGGAAGGACGAGGCCGGAGAAACGCATCTCTTCCTCTGCGACGGCTACGCGGCCTCGGCCGAGGCCATGCAGGCGGCCAGCTTGGCCCCGCTTCTCGGCCTGCGCGCCTTTCTGTCCGTCTTCACCTCCAGCTTCAAGCTCCCCTACGACAGAGAACACTCCCTCATGAGGCTGGACCCGGAAGCGCCTGATTTCGCGGCCCGGCTCGCCGACGTGTTGGACCGGCCAGCGGACGAGAAGACCGTCGACAAGCATCGGGCCATGATCCGCGAAGCCGTCGAGGCGGGGATCCCGCTGCAGAAGACCTCCATCGAAGCCGACGACTTCTTCCCGGAAAAGGACTGGGACGTCCTGGCCGTCACGGGCTACATGAACCCCGACCCCTATACGGGGGCCCCCGGCGTGGAAAAACTGGCCCAGGACTGCTACCGCGTGCGGGTACGGTTGTCGTCGAGGCGCGGGGAAAAGCTCATCACCATGACCCTGAAGCTCAAGGAGCCGCTGGACCTGAGCCGGTTCATCTTCAACCCGCTCCTGACGCGCTTCATGTCGGGCGAGGATTATGAAACCCGCCCGGTCCGCATCTCGGACTCGGGGCGCATCCGCAACGAGCTCCAAACGCTGTGCTCGGAGGCCCTGGAATTCCGTAAGAACGGCGCCATCCGCGTCTATTTCGCCCGCATCCCGACGGACGTCATTTCGCGCCAAAACCAGTTCAAGCTACTGGATATCCTGAGTTGGTACAAGAAAAACCACCCCATCTGGTTTTCCTGGCTGGAGATCGTCCCGCCGGAGTCCTAGACGCCGCTCTCGATCCGCTCTTATCGTCCCCCGCCCTTGATCTTCATCTTGAAGGCATGAACCGACATGTTCAAGTCGTGGAGGAACTCCAGCAGGGCGGTGATGAGCGCGGCTTGCCTTCCAAAGTAGGAAAACGATGGTGGCACCGCCAATGAATGGCAACGCGTAGATGCCGCCCATTTCTCGTTTATTCTGTCAGCAACTTTTTGAATATGCGGAGCCTCACCTAAAAACTGGTCCGGCTACAAGTAAAGTTTTGTTGCCCGCCACCCGGATCCTGGTTCATTCCGGATTCAACTTTTTTGATAAAATCGGGCATTCGGAAAGAAGTTTGGGATGAAGAAGACGTTCACGGAGGCCTAGATCGTTTTTGCTCTGCGACAGGCGGAAATCGAAATTCATACGCCGACGCCTCAACCTTTATTCCTCTCCCCCTTCTCCTCCTTGCCCTGAGTGTCCTGAAATTATATCCAGAAATCGATAATCAACCGCCGACGCCGCCTCCCCTCTCCGACTTGCCCGGGATGTTCTGAAACCACTTACAGAAATCTATAGTCAGCCGCCCGGCGCCGCTCTTTTACTCCTCGCCGATGACTTGCACGGGATTTTCTGAAACTATGTCTACAAATTTATGATCAGCCCCCGCCGCCGTTCGCTTGCCCTGAGACGACTTGCCAAAGATGCTCTTAAACCACGCCCATATATCTATAATCACACGCCGACACCGCCCTCTATCTTCCCCGAGACGAGTTGCCAAAGACGTTCTGAAACTATGTCTATGAATCGATTATCAGCAAACCGACGCCGTTCGTTTGCCTCTCTCCGATTTACCTGGGATGATTTGAACTCAATTTTGGAAATCGATAATCAGCTTGCCCGGCCGCCGGACGGGTCAACGAAGGCGTGATATTCAACGCCCTCAATTCGCGGCAATTCAAACCGGCCGGGCACAATGGCGCCCTCAAGGATCTCCGTTGTCAAAAACGTCTCGAGGTCTTCCCTGAATTCCGCCAGCCATTCCGCCTTCCCCGCGGCGGCTAAATTTGACCGGCCTAAAGACTAATCAATACTGACCTGATTAGTCCTTAGCCTACTACTTGAGTAAGGTCCCAGACTGCAAGAGTGTCGTCCTGCAGCGAGGCAATCATTGACGCATCTGGGGAGACCGCCAGCACCTTGCCGAAATCGTGTTCTACACGCTTAGCTAGAGAACCTTCCGACCACAACCATACTATATGAAATACTGGCGCACGGGGTTTTTCTTGGCAACTCGATAATACCAGAAGTTTTGAATCATCCCGATTAAAAGCAAGATAGTCAACTATGCCCTGCTGCGCCT
>Ga0315289_10016207_pt1 | contig 10300 bp, 10 predicted proteins | sample YL17G11_40_MG_FD_203452 | JGI IMG/M metagenome (GOLD analysis project Ga0315289, IMG submission 203452) | Sediment microbial communities from Yellowstone Lake, YNP, Wyoming, USA - YL17G11_40 | ecosystem: Environmental > Aquatic > Freshwater > Lake > Sediment | place: USA: Wyoming | collected...
ATGGACAAGATGGACGGTATGGACGGCTCAGTCCTCAGCACTCTCTTCTCAGTCCTCAGTCCTCAGCACTCAGCACTCAGTCCTATCCTCTAATGCGGCCTGTCGTCTCTGGGATAGGACCCCATCACCTTCAGGAACTCGCAGTGGTTCTCGACTTCCTTGAGGACTTTGGCGATGGGGCGGTCGCTGACGTGTCCCAGGAGATCCACGAAGAAGACGTATTCCCAGGGGCGGCGCTTGGTTGGGCGCGACTCGATCTTGGAGAGGTTGATCTTCTCGCGATGGAAAGGCTTGAGGAGGTCGTAAAGAGCGCCGGGGCGGTCCTTGACGGAGAACATGATGCTTGTCTTGTCGTCGCCGGTGGGCGCGGCGGGTGTGCGGCCGATGGTCCAGAAGCGGGTGATGTTGTCCTTGACGTCCTCGATGCCTCGCACGAGGACCTTGAGGTCGAAGAGCTTGGCGGCGAACTCGTTGGCGATGGCGGCGGAGTGCTTGTAGCGCCCCGCCATCCTGGCGCCTTCGCTGGTCGAGTCGGTCTCGCGGAGGTCCACGCCGGGCAGGTTTTCCTTGAGCCAGGCGCGGCACTGCAGGAAAGCCTGGGCGTGCGAGTAGACGCGCTTGATCTGTTCGAGGGGGCAGTTGGCCATCAAGGCGTGGTGGATCGAGAGCGTGATCTCCGAACAGAGAATCAGGTTGGTGTCCACGAACCGGTCGAGCGTGCTGTGGACCACGCCGCCCGCGGAGTTTTCGATGGGGACCACGCCGTAATCGGTCCAGCCTTTCTCGCATGCCATGAAAACGTCGTCCACGACCTTGTAGGGCACGCATTCGACGGAGCTGCCGAAGATTTGCTTGGCGGCCATGTGAGTGAAGGTGCCTTCGGGCCCCAGGAAGCCGACGGTCTGGCGGTCCTCGAGGTTGAGGCAGGCGGACATGATCTCGGCAAAGACGTGGCGCAGGCCGGGGTTCGGAAACGCGCCCTTGTTGGACTTGCAGAGATGGTCCAGGATCATCTTCTGGCGGCCCGCGTCATAAAAGGCCACGCCCTGTTTCTTCTTTTCCCTGCCGATCGCCGCGGCCGCTTCGGCCCGCTCCCCCAGCAGTTCGATGATCTGCTTGTCGCAGGTGTCTATTCTCTTGCGCCATTCTTCGATGCTCATGGTCCTTCCCCACTTTCCCAAGCCTATATCCGGCCAAGATCTCCGTTCACAAGATGCGGGCAAGCGAAGCCCGCGGAATCCCATCCTACAGACAAGGCCAAGGAGATTATAGCCTTGCGTTGTCTGGAGGGGAAGAGGAAATCCACCCTCTGTTTGTAGTGCGCGGGGTCTTGCGATATGGGTTCCTTGGCCGGTTCTATCAGAGCGTGGGATGGACGGACACGGACAAGCACGGACGGACACGGACAAGCACGGACGAACACGGACGGAATGGTGAGGGAGTATGCTATTTCGCAAGGCCCTCTGTAGTGCGGGCTTCAGCCCGTTTCGCCGGGATCCATTTCGTCGGAATCCAGTTGCAAAACGCCGGCCCCGATTCTACAGTGAATCGAAGGAAGGGGGGTTGGGCTTTGCATCTCCTGGCACAAGCAGTCAAAGGAGTTTACAGGCTGAAGCCTGCACTACGAACGTTCAACAGGCTAAAGCCTGCACTACGAACGTTCAACAGGTTGAAGCCTGCACTACAAAGGTTCAACAGGCTGAGGCCTGCACTACAAAGGTTCAACAGGCTGAAGCCTGCACTACGAACGTTCGACGGGGTAAAGCCTGCACTACAAACGTTGAACGGGCTGAAGCCCGCACTACGAACGTTCGACGGGGTAAAGCCTGCACTACAAACGTTGAACGGGCTGAAGCCCGCACTACGAACGGCGGCGGTGGTGCTGCTGATTATCTTGCCCGTTGGCTGCAACTTGCTGCCTCCCATCGAAGAACCTCTACCCGAAGGCCAGATCGTATCGGTGACCGGCGTGGGCCAGGCTTCCCCGGAACAGCGGCCCGTTGGCCCGCGGGTGGTCGAGGGTCCCGCCGGCCCCGCTCTGCCCAAGGAGACTCTTCCACCCCTGCCCGCCGGCGTTGTCCGCCGACCCGGCCGGGATTTTCCCTTGTGGGCTTCCGAGAAGATCAGGGTGGACGTGTCAGCGCCCTTTCCCCCGGGCGCCAACAGCCATGTGCAGGCTTTGATGCTTGGGCGGCGGGCGGCGGGCGATCAGGCATTGCGCGAGCTGGCGGCGCGTGTCTCGGCCCTTTCGTCACCCAGGGGAGGGACCGTGGGGGATATCCTCGAACAGCGCGACGATCTGCGGCAGGAAGTTGAGGGGACCTTGCGGAGCCAAGCCGAGATCGCGCCCGGCGAGGAATGGGGTTCGTCTTACCGGGCCTCAGCCGCCTTGGCTCTCGAGGGGATTGCCCTGATAGTTTTCGGCGAAGTGCGTGAAGGCGGAGCGGCGGGTCCGGAGAAAGGCGAAGAGGCCTCCGGCAAATCCCCGGCTCCAAACGGCCGGCGCAAGCCGGCAGCTTCCGCGGCGGAGTCGCGGCGGGCCGCGCGGGAGAAAGCGCTGGAGCAGGCGCGGGCCCGTTTGTTCGAGAAGGTCAAGGAAACCCCGCTCAGTGCGAATTCCACGATCGGGACTCGCATCCGACAAGACCCGTTCCTGGCCGCCTACGTCCGCGGCGCCGTGGAAAACGCCCGCGTCGAAAAAGTCACCTATCGCGACGACAGGACCTGCGAGGCGACGCTGTCTCTGGACGTGCAGCCCCTCGTGAGAAGACTCACCGAGACTGCCCGTTAGAAGCACAGTACGGCGTGAATCCCAAAGACCAGAACTCAAACTCCCCAATGCCTCCTCTGATACTGGCATCCCTGTCTCCCCGGCGGCACGAATTGCTTGCCCTGCTGGGGATCCCTTTCCGGGTCGTTGCGAGCGCTGGCGACGAATCCCGCATCCGGGCCCGGACTCCTCGGGAGTTCGCCGTGCGGGCCGCCTGCGAGAAGTGTCTCGAAGTGGTGGAAAGGACTGGGCGCAGCTGCGTTGTGATCGGCGCGGACACCGTGGTGTGTTTCGGCGCGGACGAGCCGCTGGAACCCCCGATTCCCCAAGCGCGGGCGGGTATGCCCAACGGTGTCTGGCGGGGAGAGGGCGGCGAGGTATCAGGCATGCTGGGAAAGCCCTCCGGGGCGGAAGAAGCGGCAGGGATGTTGTCTCTGCTGAGCGGCAGAGCCCATACAGTGATCACGGCGGTGGCGGTCTGGAAGCCCGGAGAGGACACCCCGCTCGCCGAATCAGAAACGAGCCGGGTCACGTTTCGGAGCTTGGACAAAAAGCGGATAGATGACTACGTGGCGACGGGGGAGCCGCTCGACAAGGCGGGGGCCTACGGTGCTCAAGGCCATGGCGCCAAGCTGATCGAGTCCGTGGAGGGCGATCCGCGGAACGTGATAGGTTTTCCGCTCAGCCTCGTGGCGCGGATGCTTCAGGGAGCGTACCCGGGTATCGCCGTGCCGGAACCGGTCCTTTGGAATGCAGAATGATGAATGACGAATGACGAATGAGATGAAAGAGGAACGGCCGATCAGGAGTGATAAACATGGATTTCCTGATAAGAACCTCTATCCAGAAACACCGGCGCGCGTCACGGGCGTCCTGCGTTTCCCGTTCATCATTCATCATTCATCATTCATCCGAGGGAATGCCGGAGGGCTTTTTCGATCTCGATCTGCTCGTTTTCGCTGAGCATGCTCAGGAGCACGATCGAGTCCTTGAAACGTTTGAGATCCAGGTGCATGAGTGACCAGACACCCTGGGTCTTGTGGGCTACCACGGGGCCTTGCTCGTCTTCGCACCAGAAGATGGCCTCCCATTCCTTGCCCTTGGAGAAGGCGATCCGGAAGTGCTGGCCGCGCTGCAGTTTACCGCGGGGGGGGTCTTGCCGGGGCGGGTCTTCCTGTTTGAGGGGAGTGCGCGGCTCAACGGGGGCTTCCTGGGAGGGAGCCGGCCACTCGGCGGGCCGCGTGCCGGGCTGGGGAGGGGGGGCGGGCCGGTCGGTCTTGACCATCGGATGGATGATCAAGTGGGCGTAGTTGATGCTGTCGAGGTGAAAGACGATGTCGTCCCGGTTCCACGTCAGGGTCTTGAGCAGGCGGTCCAGATGGTCGGCGGGCATCAGGCCGATTCTCTCATAGTCGTATGCCTCAGACAGGCACACTCCTTCGGGGCTGAGGGTCCCGTCGGGGTTCAGAACCAGCACCACTTGGTAGTTCCTGCTCGCCACATCCCGGTGAAAGATAGCGATCTCGCCGGTGCCTAGCCGCAGGATGGCGCCCGCCTGGGGCAAACCGTTCCGGGATGGAGTGGATTGGGTCGGGGGGTTGGCTGGAATGGCCGTTGCGGCCGGGGTGGGCCGCGGGGCTTGGAAATCCAGGTCACCGTTGCCGTTGGGCTTCTGGTTGGGAAGGCCGTTCGGGCCCGCGGTATTGCCGCCGCCATTCGTCGTGTTCCGCCGTTGGAGTTGTTCTTTGTAGCGGCTGAGAAGTTCTTCGTCCTTGCTGTTGGATACGACGTTGGGTTGTTCGCGCTTGCCGTTTTTGTCCGGCGAAGGGGACGGGCTCTCCGACGGAGCACTGCGCCGAGCGTTTCTTAGAGCATTGATACGGTTTTGGATAGAGACACCCGGGAGTACCGGGCGGGGAACGCTGTTGGTTTCTGATTCGTTTCTTGGGGGCATGTCTGTGTTCTGTCCATCTCCTCCGGAGGAAATACGCACAAGGCGATTCTACCAAAACAGGCGCTGTTTCCGCAAGAGTCCTTTTTGAAAAGTCAGTGAAACATGACGGACAGGTATCCCACCACGTAATCACCGGGGTGGTAGGCTACAGCCTCGGCGGAAGTGGCGTGGTGCAGGATAGTGGCACAGCGAGCGCCCAGGTGCTTGGAAATCTCCATGACGGCCGCAATCGGTCCGTAGCCGCACGCCATGGCATGGCCGGTCTGGATGTCCCTATACAGGCGCGACACGTCCATCGAAGCGAGAGTTTGGGTCAAGTGGCCGTCGCTTGCCTTGCATGCGTCCAGTGAGTGGCCGTGGTAGGCGTCGGAGCTTGCCACAAAGGCGAGGCGCTCGCCGGCGTCTCCGGTCTCGTCCAGTAGTCGGAGGATTCCGGAGGTGAGTTTGTGAACGTTCTGCCAGTCCTGCTCTCCGATGAGGAGAGGGACCAGTCGCGCGCGGGGACAAGTCACTTGGAGAAAGGGGATCTGAACCTCGAGCGAGTGCTCCTGGCGTTCCGCGAGGTTCTCGGACCGAAGGCCGGGCAGCGCTCTGCGAAGGCGTGCGACCATTTCCGTGTCGATGGGGTATTGGCCAAGGGGGGTCAGGTAGGCCGGTCCATCCCACGTGGAGGCGAGCGGGAAACTCGCATAGTGGCTGGGAGCGAACACAAAGACGGTTTGTGGCTTTCTCTCCCGGACCTGGCTGTAGACGTGGGCGGCGGTCTGGCCGGAAAAGCTGTATCCGGCGTGCGGAGCCACGAAACCCCAGGGAGCGGGGATCACCGGGCGCACGGGGGCCGCTCCGACGTATGTGGCGACCTCGGTGCGGAGATTCTCGGCGTGGGCGGAGTAGAACTTGCCCGCCTGGGTGGCAGGGCGTGGGGTAGACATGGGGCTAACTCCTTTCCGCACCCCAACAGAACGGCCCTCCTTCCCCCTTAAGGCAGAAAGGGTTTGGAAGAAGGGCCGTCCTATGTTCTCAGAGTCCCGCCTGGTTCTCAACCTACATTGAACTCGCGAACCAGACGCAACGCTTCGCGGAAGGAAGACTTCGACCCGTCGCCCAGCTGGCCGAACACCGTCGCCAGGATGGAGATTTCGTGGGGCTGGGGTTTGTAGAGCGCCCACAGGTCAGTGTCTTTCAGAAGCCGCTTGAGTCCCTTGGGGGCGGTGCGGTCATTCAGAACCATGTCCCTCGCCTCCTCGGGATTCGTCATCTTGTCCATCTTCGACTTGGCCTTTCCGTAGTTCTTGACCGGTTCCTTGACGATGGGGGCGTCCAAGGAAATGAAGCCCTGAAACTTCCGGGGGAGCTTCGCCCGTACCCACATCAACACAGCGGTCTGCTCGGGCACCTCGCTGTCCTTTGCCATCAGAAGCCAGAGGTCGAGAGAGGGCTTGACGTAGCCTTTCTCGAACTTGAAGATGGCGGGGCCGCTTACGTTGTACTTGCGTCCGAACTGATCCTGCGTCAGACCGCACTCAGTACGGGCCTTCGCGATCACTGCACCGATTTCGTTCTTGCTCATCATAAGTCTCCTCCTTGTGTGACTCCGCAGTGGATTTGTATATTGAGTATAACAGAAGCCGCGAAGGATCATGGGCGAGCATTCCTTGGGCGGACCTCCCAGACCGCCGTGAATACTCCAGAAGGACCGGGTCACTTGTGGCGCGGACCGGCACTTCCCCCCGGCATTCCCCCAAACGCCGTGTGGAAGTCCGTCCTCTCCGCTTGTGCGGATCCTTTGTGTCTTGCCCCGCTCATGCAAAGACGCGCGTTGGCGGGGGCGCCCTGTTCTTCGGGGTTTCTGGTCTCCTCCCGTATTTGCCCGGCGCTGTCGCGCTTTCACGGGCTGGTATGCGGTTTCCGGGGAGTGGTTTGCATTCTTCCTCGACGGTGTGAAAAAGGCCGCGCAGGCTTTGCCACTTCCTCCATCCTTGACCTTACGAAGTTTTAACATGGATGGAAGGATTTTTTCAAGCTTTTTTTTCACTTTTTTTCGTGGCACGTCGAGGGGCCTGACCGGGCTGCTTATCCCGTTCGTTTTGGAACCCCGCCCTTCCTGGCTGATTTCCCCAAGATAATCTCCCCAATGTGCTTGTTTCCTCAATGTGTGGCCCGGCCGCCGCCGGCGGGGCCGTTCTTCGGCGACTTTGAGACAGTCCCGGCATTTTACCCCGTTTCTGTTATTGCTGGGACTCGATGAGGCCGGGCGGCAATTCCACGAGAATCCGTCCCGCGGTTACGTCCACCGTTTTTACGAAAGCGGCGACCATGGGAATGCGGAATGGCTTCGCCCCTTTTTCCGTGGGCTGGACCACCAACTGGTGGTGCGCGGGACCCTGTTCCACTCGTTCCACCCGCCCGGCCATCTCCCCGTTGGGCAGAAGAACAACGAGGCCCTCCAACTGGAAGTAGTAGTAGGTGTCCTCGCCCGGAGGGGGCAGACGGTTGGATGGAAGGCCGATGTGGCAGCCGCGCAGGAGTTCGGCCGAGGCGATGTCTTCAACGCCTTGGAACTGGACCAGCGCGAATCCCTCATGAAAACGGATCGAGCGCACCCGGATGATGCGGGCGGCCTGCGCCGGACAGCGGGATGAAGGGCCGCCCGGGCAGGGCGTTTTCCAGAGATACGTCTCTCCGCCCGCAAGGCATTGGGAGAAGTGTTCGGGTCCGTCGCAGGCAATGCGAACCTTCAGTTCTCCCGAAAGCCCCCTCGGTTTCAGGACCTCACCAATCGTCACCAGGTTGTCCGAAGAGACACCAGGCGGCAAGTTGGACAGCGGGGTTGGTTCCATCGGGTCTACTCAACAATCTGGAGCAGGGATTTTTTCTTCAGCTTGGTGGCGGCGGCGCTGAGGACTTTCCGCATGGCCTTTGCCGTCTGTCCCCCCTTTCCGATGACCTTTCCGATGTCATCCGGCGCCACCTTGAGTTCGATGATGATGCTGTTTTCGCCCTCGATACAGGTGACTTCCACTTGCTCAGGATGGTCAACGAGCGCTTGTGCGATGTGGCGGATCAGATCTTCCATTTTGCGTTCCTCCTTCTGGTATGTCTCGCCGAGATCGGGTTTGGGAATCAGGCCGCGGGAATTCCCTCTTGTTCCCGACGACCATGTCTTGCGTTACCGTGCGAACAGGACGGATGCTTCAAGGGCGCCGTGACGGAACTGCCGGACGAGCGAAGGCCGGCAATCAGGGCCCCACGTTTACATCCCCGCGTTTTCCTCCTTGGTCTCCGGAGCTTCCGGAGCGGCCTTGGCGGCCTTGTGTGCCTTCTTCTGGGAGGCGCGGGCTTGGTGCCACTTCTGCATGATGCCCAGCTTGCGAAGCAGAGACCGGGCCGTGTCGCTGGGCTGCGCCCCCACTCCGAGCCAGTGGAGCGCGCGTTCCTCGTTGACCTTGAGCTGCGAATCGCCGTGCAGGGGCTGATAATGCCCGAGGATCTCGATGAAACGGCCGTCGCGCGGGAAGCGCGAGTCCGCCACCACCAGGCGATAGTAGGGTGCTTTGGAGCGGCCCACTCGAGTCAGACGGATTGCTACTGCCATTGTTGTGTTCTCCTCTTTCCTTGCTCTTTTCGTTCGGTTGGTTTGTTGGCGCTTCTTTCCGGGACTGCGCCGCTGCCAAAGGTTGCCGGCGCGCGCCCGGGTTAACGGCTTTTCTTCTTTTTCTTCTTCTTCAACTCCTTTCTGCTCTTGCCCTTGCCAGTCCCATGGCCCGCGACCGGAGTCCGGCCACCTCCTCCGCCGCCCATCATCGCCCCGATCATTCCGGCCTTGCCGGCGCCCATCATCTCCTTCATCATCTTGCGCGCCATCTCGAAGTCTTTGATGAGCTTGTTGACGGTGGCCGCGTCCTGGCCGCAGCCCTTGGCGATTCGGAGTTTCCGGGTTCCGTTCAGAAGGCTTGGATTCTCCCGTTCTTCATGTGTCATGGAATGGATGATCGCTTCGGTGTGCGCGATCTCTTTCTCCATTTCGTCCTCGTCAATCTGCCCCATGACCTGGCTCATGCCGGGGATGTACTTCATGATCTTCGAGATGGACCCCATTTTCTTCATCTGTTTCATCTGCTTCAGGAAGTCCTCGAAGGTGAAGGACTCCTTGCGAATCTTCCGGCGCATGATCTCGGTCTGCTCGAGATCAAAGGCCTCCTGCGCCTTCTCCACCAGGGTCAGCACGTCCCCCATCCCGAGGATGCGCTGCGCCATCCGGTCGGGGTGGAAGGTCTCGAGTTCGTCGAGCCGCTCTCCCATGCCGGCGAAGTAGATGGGCCGGCCGGTGACGGACTGGATGCTCAGGGCCGCGCCGCCGCGCGCGTCTCCGTCGAGCTTGGTCAAGCAGACTCCGTCAATGCCTACCTGCTCATGGAACCGGCCGGCCGAGTTCACCGCGTCCTGGCCGGTCATGGCGTCGGCCACGAGGAAGGTGAAGCGGGGCTTCATGGCGTCGCGGAGCTCGACGAGCTCGTCCATCTTCATCTCATCTATGTGCAGGCGCCCCGCCGTGTCCAGGATCATCACGGTTCGGCTCTGGGCCTGCGCTTCGCGAAGGGCTTCCTCCGCGATCTGCACCACCGGCGTCTGTGTTCCTCTGTCGAAGACGGGCACACCCACCTGAGCTCCGACCGCCTTGAGCTGCTTGACTGCGGCGGGACGGTAGATGTCGCACGCCACGAGCATGGGTTTCCAGGTCCTGGCAGCCAGGTACTTGGCCAGCTTGGCTGCGAAAGTGGTTTTCCCCGAGCCTTGAAGCCCCAGCAGCATCACCACATTCACTTTTCCCTGGTCCAGCTGGAAACTCGCCGCCTTGCCTCCCATCACCTCCACCAGTTCATCATGAACCAGCTTGATGAACTGCTGGCCGGGGTTGACTCCTTGGAGGACCTCCACCCCCAACGCCTTCTCACGGATCCTCGCTATGAAATCCTTGACCACCTTGAAGTGGACGTCGGCTTCCAGCAGCGCCACGCGAACCTCGCGCAGGGCATCCTGGATGTTCTTCTCCGTGATGACGCCCTGTCCGCTGATGCTGCGGACCACCCCTTGCAGTTTTTTGCCTAAAGTCTCGAACATGTCGTCTTCCAGTCAGCCAGTCGGCCAGTCGGCCAGTCGGCCAGTCGGCCAGTCAGCCAGTCGGCCAGTCAGCCAGTCGGCCAGTCGGCCAGTCAGCCAGTCGGCCAGTCGGCCAGTTCGCCGGTTCGCCAGTCGGCCAGTTCGCCGGTTCGCCGGTTCGCCGGTTCGCCGGTTCGCCGGTTCGCCAGTTGGCCAGTTCGCCAGTTGGCCAGTTCGCCGGTTCGCCAGTCGGCCGGTCGGCCAGTCGGCCAGTCGGCCAGTTCGCCGGTTCGCCGGTTCGCCGGTTCGCCAGTTGGCCAGTCGGCCAGTTCGCCGGTTCGCCAGTTGGCCGGTTCGCCGGTTCGCCAGTTGGCCAGTTCGCCAGTTGGCCAGTTCGCCAGTTGGCCAGTCGGCCAGTTGGCCAGTTCGCCAGTTGGCCAGTCGGCCAGTTGGCCTGTCTCCATCCTCCTGTTTCT
>Ga0315289_10016208_pt1 | contig 10299 bp, 8 predicted proteins | sample YL17G11_40_MG_FD_203452 | JGI IMG/M metagenome (GOLD analysis project Ga0315289, IMG submission 203452) | Sediment microbial communities from Yellowstone Lake, YNP, Wyoming, USA - YL17G11_40 | ecosystem: Environmental > Aquatic > Freshwater > Lake > Sediment | place: USA: Wyoming | collected...
CCGACAAATCCTCTCTGGACTCCGTCTGGCTTCACCATCGCAAATGTCTTCTCGATCATGCCTTGCCACCTTCAGCCGCCTTGTCCTTCTGCTCCAGTTTCGGCTTCGGCTTCTCCGTCTTTGCGGCCTCAGGCTTCTTCACGAGGGCTTTCTTAGCAGGCTCTTTCGGAGCCGGCTTCTTCTCCTCGGTCTTCGGCTTCTCCTCTTTCGCGGGGGCCTTGGTCTCTTCCTTCCCCTCCGCCTTCTTGACCTTTCGAGCCTTCGGTGCTTCGGTCACTGCCTCAGGCGCACCCTTCATCCTGATTTGCTTCTCCCGCGCATAGTACTGGGTCCAGGTCGTCCTTCTCGGAAGGCGACGCAGAATAACCATGTTCTTGAAACACTTGGATGTGCAGAAGTTGTAGACGACCCCGTCCTTCTTGATGTACATCTTGCCCGTTCCCGGCTCGATCTCGTCACCGCAGAACGTACACACTCTTCGCTCGACCATTGAATATCACCCCTGATGCAGGACGCTCAGCGAACGCCGAGCTTCCTCGCCTCTCTCGAGGTCTCCTTCAGCATCAACACATCGCCGACCCTTATGGGACCCATAGCGTTCCGGGTGATGATACGACCCTTGTCCCTGCCGTCCATTACCCTGACCTTCACCTGGGTCGCCTCGCCTGTCATGCCCGTCCGGCCGATGACCTCGACGACCGTTGATGGTATGCTATCGTCTTCTGGCATTCTTGGCCACCTACTTCTTCAGCGCCTTCAGTTTCTCAGACAGCTCATCGAGTGCTGGCTTGCCCTTCGCGGCGTCTAGTATAGCGACCGCGGCTGTCGGCTTCTCGAGCCCGCACGCGTTGCCGAGCTCTGCCTTGCTCGGAACAAAAGCGTACGGCACGTTCCGCTCTTCGCAAAGAGCGGGCATGTGCATGAGTATCTCGGGGGGTGAGACGTCCTCGGCCATTATGACCATGAGTGCTTCGCCCCTCTCAACGAGTTTCGTGACTTCATTCGTACCCTTACGTATCTTGCCGCCGTCTCTGGCCAACTCGACCAGTTCGTACGTCTTGTCAGCTAGATCCTTCGGCATCTCGAACTTCACATATACTGGCTTCGCCAAGTTGATACCTCCTTCAGGTGCGTGAGCACCGTCATCATTCATCGGCCCTTTCGTTGAAAAGAGCAGAATGAGTAGATGGTTTTGGTATAAAATGGTTGCTGGAGCTACATTGGTGGGAGCGGGACACCCAGAACGCAGAAATAACCAGGAGAGCGTTCGGCGAGCGATTGCGGTGCCCGAACAAATACATTCCAGGGATCCGACGAAGCTGCCTCGTCCATCTTCTGTGCCAGGGTTGGTCTATCGAAGATACAAAGGCACGAGCGATAACGAAGCAATAGCGGAGGTGATGAACCGCAGCTGGGAGGCGGACCTTGTGGATTCGGTCATCAGCGTGCCCGACATCGCGGCGAAACTCGTCCCGTCGGAGACCTTCGACCCTGCCCATGACATGATGATACTGGAAGCGAAAGGAAGAGCGATCGGGATGTGTGAAGTGTCCTGGGGCCGGAGGCTAAACAACGTCACAGCCTACTCGCAGAGGGCACACCTCCTGCCAGAGTGGCGGCACGGCGGCATCAGAGAGTCGATGCTTGAACTCAACGAGACCAGGATTCGAGAGATCGCGGCCTCCCAGGGCAAGGACCGCACAAAGGTCTTCGAGGTCGACGCCAACAACGAACCCAACGACTGGAAGACACTCCTGGAGAAGAACGGCTACAGGCCCTCGTGGTACTTGTTCGCGATGCTGAGGCCACTAGCGGAAAGCATACCAGACCTCCCACTTCCAAATGGCGTGGATGTGCGTCCTGCCAGGCCGGAGCAGTACAAGGCCGTCTGGGATGCTACGGCGGAAGCGATGCGCGACGAGAGGACTTTCACAGAAGAACGTTGGAACGAAGAGGCCTTCGAGCGGTACCTGAAATCGTCCAATTTCTCCCCCGACCTGTGGCAGATTGCATGGGAGGGAGATCAGGTCGCCGGGGGAGTGCACAACTACATTGACGAAAACGAGAATATTGAATTGAAGCGAAGGTGGGGCTATACCGAAGAGATATTCGTCAGACGGCGATGGAGACTCAAGGGGCTTGCACATGCCCTGATAGCTCGGAGTTGCAGGCTGCTCAAGGAGAAAGGCATGGATTATGCGACGCTTGATATGGAGGCCGAGAATCCCTCGGGCGCTCTAAGGCTCTACGAGAGCCTTGGATACAAGAAAGACAGAGAATTCATCTTCTACAGGAAGCCGCTGTGAGCAGATCTCGATGGGCATCCACAGGGGCGTCCAACTCGATGGAAAAATCAATCGTGCGAGAAGCTATATCGCCATTCACCATCAGGTCACTGGGTGATTGCCATGTCTGGTCCGCTTGTTCACTTCCAACCGATCGGAAGCAAGGTCGAAGCAAGGAAGGACAGCAGTCTTCTGGACCTTGCCAGGGATTCTGGCGCGGGGATCGAATCCATCTGCAGTTCTCTTGGCAAATGCGGTAAGTGCAGGGTCATCGTGAGATCCGGAGGAAAAGCTCTCTCGGACTTGACCCAGAGCGAAAAGCGGATGCTCGACAGGCGTGAATTGAAGGATGGGGTTAGGCTCGCGTGTCAGGCGAGGGTGATCTCCCCCGCCAACATCACCGTCGAGGTGCCCGAGGAGAGCAGGAGAGGGCACTACAGACTACTAGCCTCCGGAGTTGAGAGGAAGATCGAACTCAGACCCGCAGTGCAGAAATACGTATTGAAAATCCCTCCCGCGACGCTACGTGACCTTAGAGCTGATGATGACAGGCTTCTGCAGGTCTTGAAGAACAAGGTGAAGAGACAGTTAGATGTTTCGCCGGGCGTCCACCGGCATCTTCCAGATGCTCTCAGACACAGCTCTTGGACCACTACGGTCACAATCTTCAGGAACGAGGAGGTCATCCGCGCGGAGCCTGGTGATACTTCCGCGCGATTGTTCGGGATAGCGGCGGACATCGGGACTACGAAGGTCGTCGCATATCTTCTCGATCTGCGCACTGGCGAGGCGCTCGGCACTGAGAGCATGCCGAACCCGCAGATACCCTTCGGCGAGGACCTAATGTCTAGGATCGCATACACCAACAAGAATCCCAAGGGGCTGGAGGAACTCCAGCGAGTAGTCGCTCACGGACTCAACACACTGATCTTCAAGCTGTGCGCAGACAGGGGACTCACCCCTGACGAGATCCTTGAGGTAATGGTCGTCGGGAACACAGCCATGCACCACATCTTCTTCGGCATACCAACGACCCATCTGGCAGCAGCTCCGTATGCCCCTGCTGTTAGGACCTCATTATCGGTGAATCCGCCCCACGTTGGACTGAACACTTATCCGTTCGGCAGAGTCACGTCACTTCCCAACATAGCGGGGTTCGTTGGAGCAGACGCGGTCGCGGATCTCCTGTCTAGCGGATTGTACGACGACAAGGAAATCGGCATGATGATCGACATCGGCACAAACACGGAGATAATCGCGGGCAACAAGGACAGGCTGATAAGCTGCTCGTGCGCATCCGGACCCGCCTTCGAAGGCGCACACATCAAGTTCGGCATGAGGGCATCAACTGGCGCAATCGAGCGAATCTGGGTTGATTCAGCCACGTACGAGGTCAGGCTCAGGACCGTGGATGACGCACAGCCTCGAGGCATATGCGGTTCTGGAATCGTGGACGCTGTCTCGGAGCTGTTCAGGGCAGGCATCCTAGAGCCGTCGGGCAAGATCATCGTTTCCGAGTCGAATCCGCGCACGAGGACGACCGTGGACGGACAGGCGGAGTTCATTCTAGCACTGGGCAAGGAGACCATCTCTGGCTACAACATTTCGATCACCCAGCACGATGTTCAGGAGATTCAATTGGCGAAGGCCGCGATATTCACGGGCGTCTCCGTCCTGATGAAGAGGCTCAAGCTCAAGCCTTCCAGCCTCAGGAATGTCTACGCTGCAGGAGCCTTTGGGACCTATGTCGACGCGAGCAGCGCCATCAACATCGGGATGTATCCAGACGTGCCTGTCGACAGGATCAGATTCATCGGCAATGCCGCGGGCTCAGGTGCCAGAATGTCTCTCAAGTCCACCCGGGTGAGGGATTTGGCGGACAAGCTCTCTCGCAAGGTGGAGTACATAGAACTCGCTGCGGAGTCGGAATTCCAGAAGGAGTTCGCACAGGCCATGTTCTTGCCACACAGGGATCTCTCGAGGTTCCCTAGCTCGAAGAAGACTGCCACGAAACGACCTGCGTCAGCGTAACCCCCAGGGGCATCCCCGCGAAGCTTAAATAAGATCTCAGCATTCGCGCAACAAACGGACCCTGGTGTTGACAACCAGCGGCCGAGGTATTTGTGGAAAAATGAAGGCGATGATATTGGGGACGGGGGCTGTCGGCTCCGTCACTGCCGAGGTTCTTGGTCATTCCGAGGAATTCGACAAGGTCGTTCTGGCAGATGTGAACATCGAGAGGGCAAGAAGGGCTGAGAAGAAGATATCGAGCGACAAGGTCGTTGTGCAGAAGGTCGATGCATCCGATATTGACTCTCTGACAAAGGCTTTCAAAGGCATTGACATCGTGCTGAACGCGGTCATACCAAGGTTCAACATGAACATCATGAAGGCGTGTGTCAAGGCGAAAGCCAGTTACAGTGACATGGCATGGGACGTGGCGCTGGACAAAACGAAACCGGGGGGAATAATCGAGAAGACCCCGGCGATGGAATTCATCAAACTGGACGCGGAATTCAAGAAGGCAGGACTTGCTGGAATGATAGGACTCGGCTGCGATCCGGGGCTGTCGAATCTCTTCGCGAGAATGGGCGCAGACAGGATGGACAAAGTGAAGCAGATACTCGTAAGAGATGGTGACAACGGAGCCGTTGCTGGTCACCACTTCGCGCCATTGTGGTCGCCAGAGACGCTAATAGAGGAGGTTCTCATGCCCGCGACCTATTACGCAGACGGGCACTACAGGAAGCTTCCTCCGTTCAGTGGCAAGGAGCTGTTCCAGTTTCCTGATCCAGTAGGCAAGCTCCCGATTTACAATGTGGACCATGAGGAAGCAGAAACGCTCCCGACCTACATAGGCGAGGTGCTGGGGAAAGGCTGCGACTATTGCGACTTCAAGATTGCACTGGGAGATGATTACGTCGAAGTGATCAATGTTCTCGGCAAGCTCGGACTGGACAGCACGAAACTGGTCGATGTCAAGGGAGTCAAGGTGGCTCCGAGAGATGTCGTGTCTGCAGTGCTGCCTGACCCCTCGACTCTCGCGGACAGGGCCAAAGGAGATTGCGCTGTCGGAACAGCCGTCAAGGGAGTCAAGGACGGAAAGGACGTGGGCTACTTCATCTGGACCCAGCTCAACCATGAAGACTGCCACAAAAGGTACGGACATAGTGCGACGGCATACTCTGTCGGCGTCCCGTTTGCGATAGGGGCCATCCTGTTCGCTCAAGGCAAGATCAGGCAGAGGGGCGTGTATCCGCCAGAGATGCTTGATCCGCAACCCTTCGTCAAGATGCTGCCTAAGTACGGTATGAACTGCTTGGAGAAGAAGCTGTGATCAATACCCTCTGATCCATCCATAATCCGAGCAATGAGGACCTTCCATCGGGCATGCGATTCAAGGCACGCTAGTTGACACCAAAACCATGATCGGCGCCCCGTGACCCCAGCCTTCCCTAGCGAAACTTAAATACGGTCTCGGCTATCCGCAAATGAAGGACGCCTGGGGGGTTAGACTTCCAGTGTCCTTCGGTGTATGTGACAAAATGAAGGCTATGGTTCTGGGAGTAGGGGCAATAGGATCGGTAACTGCACAGTGTCTTGCTAGATCCGATGAGTTCGACAAAGTCGTTCTGGGGGCGCGAAACCCTGAGAAAGGCAAGCGTCTGCAGAAGAAGATTGGCTCAGATAAGGTCAGCGTGGTGAAGCTGGATGCTTCCGATGTATCGGCGATGACGAAGGCTTTCAAAGGACTGGACCTCGTCTGCAACCTCGCCATCCCGAGGTTCAATTTCGCAATAATGGATGCTTGCGAGAAGGCCAAGGTCAACTACCTGGACACAGCCTGGGATATCGCGATCGACAAGACCAAGCCAGGCGAGATTGTCAAACCAGCGCCGCCATCATTTCTGTACCTGAAGAAGGACGCGGCATGGAAGAAGATGGGCTTGACTGGAATGCTTGGGATAGGATGCGACCCAGGCCTGACGAATCTCTTCGCGAGGAAGGGTGCAGACAGGCTTGACAAGGTCAAGCAGATACTCGTCAGAGACGGAGACAACGGCTATGTCGAAGGATACGATTTCGCCCCGCTGTGGTCTCCTGAGACGCTCATTGAAGAGGTCTTGATGCCGGCGACCTACTACGCAAACGGGCATTACAGGAAGTACGGCTCATTCGAGAACAAGGAGGTTTTTGACTTCCCAGATGGAGTGGGCAAGATCCCGATATATAACGTGGCGCACGAGGAGTCTGAGACTCTCGCGACCTATATCGGGGAAGTGCTTGGCAAAGGCTGCGACTACTGCGACTTCAAAATCGCCCTTGGCGATGAGTATGTCGATGCGATCAAGATGATCGGGAAGCTCGGCCTTGACAACCCGAACAAGATCGATGTCAAAGGCGTCAAGATTGCCCCCAGGGACGTGGTCAACGCTGCTCTGCCGGACCCCTCACAACTGGGACACCTGGCGAAAGGCCAATGCGCGATCGGAACAATCACGAAGGGAGTCAAGGACGGAAAGGATGCTAGCTGGTACTTGTGGACGTCCCTAGACCACAAGAAGTGCTATGATGAATGGAACAATAGCGCTACTGCTTGGTCTGTGGGAGTGCCCGCGGCCATCGGGGCGATCCTATTCGCCCAGGGCAAGATAGGCATGAAGGGCGTCTTCCCGCCGGAGATGATGGATCCAGATCCATTCATCAAGATGCTTCCGAAGTACGGCATGAACTACAAAGAGAAGAAGCTCTAGAAGAAAACCCGAGGGCTGGGGAGTTCTTGCTCCCCCCAGCTCTATCTCTTTTCACATTGCGGCATCGAAATTGCCTGAACGCCGAGCATCATCAAGAAGTAGAAGATTGGAGATACGATGCGCCATGGCAGCAGGAGACGACCGCATAAGAAGGTATTACCTCTTCAGGGCGGTCACTTCGTTCTCGCTCTGGATACCATTCTGGACGCTCTGGGCAAACGATCATCTTGAGAGCCTCTTCCTCCTGACGGTGGTAGACGCTGCGTTCTGGTCCACGATGATATGTTTCCAGTTGCCAGCAGGCCTTCTCGGCGACAAGTATGGCCGCAAAGCGATGCTGTTCATCGGCGAGGTCTTGGTTGTCGCAGGCGTCATGGCGTTCGGCTTCAGCACTGAATTCTGGGAGTTCCTGATCTCAAACATCGTCTGGGCAACCGGGATATGCTTCATTGTGAGCGGGGACACGCCCTTCCTCTATGACACGCTACTGGAACTGAACCGCGCGGGCGAGTTCATCGGAGTGAGCGCCAAGGCATGGTCCGTGATGTCTGTGATGACCGCGATCGCGTGTGTCGTCGGTGGAGTGACCGTCCAATGGATACTGCCGAACCGCCTTGACCTGACGCTCATATTCAGCGCCTTCGTCGCGTTGCTGGGCTCGTTCACCGTCCTGCTGCTGAAGGAGCCGAAGGTCGATCGCACGAAGTTCGGATCGTTCAAAATTCAGTTGAGCGTTGGGTGGAAGCAGGTCATGTCATCCAGGGCGATACTGGCGGTGATTGGCTTCCAGATCGTGATCGAGATCGCCCTATACGTGATGGCCGTCTTCAGATCCGTCTACATGTACGACGACTTGCACTTGGACTACTTCTACATCGGTCTGTTCATTGGGAGCTTCACGATAGTCGGAGGGGTCGTCGCAACGCAGGCGGGCAGGATAGAGCATAGGCTTGGAGAGAAGAAATCCCTTCTGTTTATCCTGATAGCGATAATCGGATCCTTTGGCATGGTCTTCCTCATGAAGTCGGCATGGGCGATAGTCATACAGTATCTCATCTACGGGATCTCGTTCCTCGTGAGCCCCATCACAAACGGCTACATCAACCAGAGGGTGGATTCGGAGCACAGATCCACCGTGGTCTCGATAGCGACTCTATTGTTCACTGTTGTCCTGGCTCCTATCGAGATTGGATTCGGTTTCGTGGCAACGGAATGGGGCACCAGGGAGAGCCTGCTTATACTAGCCCTGATAGCAGCGCCCGTAGGACTATTCCTCCTCTCGATATGGTTCAAAGAGGTCGATCTTTCCAAACAGAAGACGATGAAGATCAGAACCCTGAAACAGTTCTAGTGATCAGCGATAGCTCCCGCCGAGAGTTAACAGAAAAAAGGGGGGAGAATCACTAGTGACAAGAATGCAGTAAGGACTAATAAATGTTATCAAGAATGATACTGATGCCTCGCAAACCTAGGCCAGTATCAGCGTCCGAGGGCCTTTTCCTTCTCGGCGACCAACAGCCTGGTCTTGATGACGCTGTCTGAGTTCAGGGATATGCTGTCTATCCCGCATTCGACCAGGAATTCCGCGAAATCGGGGAAGTCCGATGGCGCCTGACCGCATATCCCTATCTTCTTGCCCTTCTTCTTCACCCTCTCGATCACCGACGCTATCATGCGCTTGACCGCAGGGCTGCGCTCGTTGTAGAGGTGGGACACAAGCTCCGAGTCTCGGTCGAGGCCAAGCATGAGCTGAGTGAGATCGTTTGAGCCGATTGAGAAACCGTCGAATACTTCCGCGAATTCCTCTGCGAGTACGACGTTGCTCGGTATCTCTGCCATCATGAAGACCTCGAGGCCGTTCTCCCCCTGCTTCAGCCCGAATTCGGCCATCGTGTGGATGACCTTCATCCCCTCTTCGGGCGTCCTGCAGAACGGCACCATGACTTTCACGTTCGTGAGGCCTTTCTTGTCCCTCACACGCCTAAGCGCCACACACTCCAGTTTGAACGCCTCTCTGAAATGACCAGCATAGTACCGCGACGCTCCCCGCCAGCCTATCATTGGATTCTCTTCCGTCGGTTCGTAGAGGGTACCGCCAAGGAGGCTCGCATACTCGTTCGTCTTGAAGTCGGACAATCTGACGATGACGTCTCGAGGATAGAAGGTCGCTGCGATCTTGCCGACGCCCCAAGCGAGCTTCTCGACGAAGAAGTCCTCCTTGTTGTCGTATCCGTGAGTCAATTCCTCGATCTTGTTCACCGTCTTGGCGATATCCGGGTCCGTCTCTGCCTTCTTCTTCAGCTTCTCGAACTCGATGAGCGCTAGCGGATGGATTCCGATGTGAGACATGATGATGAACTCGAGCCTTGCGAGCCCGACGCCATCGCACGGTATCTGCCCCTGAGTGAAGACGTGTTCTGGAACGCCCACGTTCATCATTATCTTGGTCTTGGTCGTGGGCAGAATTGCGAGATTGGTCTTGTCTACCCTGAACTTCAAGAGACCGGCGTACACAAGTCCCTGACCCTCGGACGTATCGATGGTCACTTCCTGGCCGGTCTTGAGGACCTTTGAACCAGTCCCGGTCCCTACTATGCACGGGATCCCGAGTTCCCTGGAAACGATTGCAGCATGGCATGTTCTCCCGCCTCTGTCCGTCACGATAGCCGAGGCTATCCGCATTATCGGTTCCCAGTCGGGGTCGGTCTTGTCGGTCACGAGGACCTCGCCTTTTCTGAACTCTGATATCTCATATGCGCTATCCAGCACCTTCACGAGACCCCTGCCGATCTTGCCGCCGACAGCCTCACCGCGGATAAGCACGTCGCCCTTGTCCTCGAGCACATAGGTCTCCAGGACGTTCTGAACCTTGACCGAATGGATGGTCTCCGGTCTTGCCTGGACGATGTACATCTCACCTGTGACCCCGTCCTTCGCCCACTCGATGTCCATGTGCTTCTTGTAATGATTTTCTATGATACACGCCCACTCTGCAAGCTTGACTATCTCTTCGTCCGACAGCACGAACCTCTGACGGTCTGTCTCAGGAACTTCTAGGTCCATCATGCCTGGACCCTTCTCTGCGTACACGAGCTTCTGCTGCTTGCTCCCGAGCTTCTTCTCGATGATTGGATCCTCGAACTTGCCTATCGACGGTTTGAATACGTAGAACTGGTCGGGGTTCACTGCTCCTTGGACGATCATCTCGCCCAGGCCCCAAGACCCAGTGATGTAGACGACGTTGTCGAAGCCGCTCTCCG
>Ga0315289_10016209_pt1 | contig 10299 bp, 6 predicted proteins | sample YL17G11_40_MG_FD_203452 | JGI IMG/M metagenome (GOLD analysis project Ga0315289, IMG submission 203452) | Sediment microbial communities from Yellowstone Lake, YNP, Wyoming, USA - YL17G11_40 | ecosystem: Environmental > Aquatic > Freshwater > Lake > Sediment | place: USA: Wyoming | collected...
AGAGATAGAGAGAGAGAGAGAGAGAGAGAGAGAGAGAGAGAGAGAGAGAGAAGAGAGAGAGAGAAGGGAGAGGCAGCCCCGACCAGTTCATGCCTCTCTTCAAAGAAACTCTGCTGCCGCGCGCGGTCCCAAGCGATGCCCCTTTTCTTCCGCCCAGCTTCTGCGTTCTGCGTCGTTCGCGTCAAGCTTGGATCTCTCTCGACCAGAGAGCTACAGCAATGCAGCCAGAAGAGGCGCCGAAGGGGTCGCCGAGTCGTTCCCGAGCGCCACGCAAGCGAAATTCTCATCAAAGGCGATCTCTTCCATCGTGCAGTTTGAGAGCTCCGTTTTTCTTCCCCGTTTTCCACCGCGCACCGTTGCACCGGACCGCCGAGGCGCGAGAGTGGGACAGAGTGGAGCGCATCGTGCTAGAATCGATTGATCGAGATGACGGGAGGGATATGAATTGGGCGTTCGAGATGCTCTCTTTTCTTTTTTTGGTTGTGTTTTTCCTCACACTTTTTTTCACTTTTTCCTTTAAAAGGAAAGTTTTCTCTTTTTCGCCTCTCAACCACCCACGCTCGCCTCCGCAGCCATCATGCAGACCAACAGCCGCTTCCTCCCCGCCGCTTCCGAGGAGCAGCACTCCCATAGGCCGAGCGCCCAGCGCCGAGGCGGCGGCGGCGTCGGCGGAACGGAGGGAGGAGAGGAGAGGCCTTTCACCGCCGCAGGAGAGGAGGAGGAAGAAGAAGACGCAGCCTCTCTTCCTCCTCCTGCCTCGCGCAGTCGCTCTCTTCCGCCGCAGCAGCGCGTTCCTTCCAACAACAATCATGACGACTCGGAGTGGATGCTCGACGGAGGCGCCTGCAGCTTTGATGACGGCGGCGACGCCGACGACGAGGCGGGGGGAGCGGAGGAAGGAAAGGCGAGGCGCGACGAGGTAGGAGGAGGCAGCGGCGACGACGGCGAAAAAGGCGGCGGAAACGAGGACAAGCGCGCCGGTGCCGCCGTCGTCGCGGCCGCCGTCGAGTTCGCGCGCGGCCACCTCGGCTTCGCCTGGCTCGACGTCGAGAGGCTCGAGGTGAAAAAGCAGTGGTTTGTCGAGGCGAAGTGGTGGAGAGCGCGCAACTTTTGTCTTTCTTTTTCTTTTTCTCTCTCTCTCTCTCTCTCGACCGACCGAGAGCGGTTGAAGCTCAGCCCTCCCGGCCTCCGTTCTCTTTTCTCCTTCTCTCTCTTTCTCTCCAGCTCCTCGTCGCCCACGCCCCAGACGAAGCCGAGGGGCCGCACGCCTTTTCGACGCTTCAGGCGGCCCTGAGCCTCTCCGGGCCCGCGGTCGTCCACGTCAGCGAGAGGGCCGACTCGAGGCTGCTGGCCTTTTTGGAGAGGAGGGGGGCCGGCAGCGGCGGAGGCGTGGCGGCGGCGGCGGCGGCAGCGGCGGCGGCGAGCGGCGGGCGCTGCTCCCGCGGCGGCGGCGGCTGCTCTCCTGTGCCGTCGTTCTCCCTCGTGCTCGAGAGGTCGGGCCTCTTCGCGCGAGACGCGGCCCTCGCGGCGCTCTCTCGCGTGCGAGTGTCGCGCGACGACGACGACGACGACGACGGCGACGGCGACGGTGACTTCAGCTCTTCCTGTTCTTCCCCTCCGCTCGCCGGCAGGCTCTCCCTCGACGCCCCCGCCCAGGTTTCCGCCGCCGGCGCCCTCGTTTCCCTCGCGCTCTCCTCCGCCGCCTCGATCCCCCCTTCCGGCGGCTCCTCTCCTCCTCCTCCTCCTTTCTCTTCCTCTTCCTGCTCGTCAAACCTCCTCGTCCTCCGCAGCGTCGCCGAGTCGCCGCTCCCAGGGCTGCTCTCCGTCGACGCTTCCGCTCTCAGGGAGCTCCGCGTCTTCGGGGCGGAGCAGCACCCGGGAGCGGGGATGCTTGGATTGAATGGCGACGGAGGAGGAGGAGGAGGAGGCTCTTCTTCCTCTACTTCCAAGGAAGGGCTGAGCGTCTTCGGGCTCGTGGGCGCCAAGTGCGTCTCCGGGGCCGGGCGAAAGGTCCTGAGGCGCTGGCTGTCGTGCCCGCTGTCAGACGTCGGAGAGATCGAGGAGAGGCTCGAGGCTGTGGAGGCGCTGGTGCGCCTCGCCGGGGAAGGGGGAGGAGGAGGAAGGAGGGGGGTTGGGTTCGGAGGAGGCGGAGGCGGAGGTCGAGCTCGAGCTCGAAACGACGGCGGCGGCGGCGGTGGCGGAGACGACAGCGTCGTCGGGAGGATCCAGAGGGCGCTCCGCCACGGCTCAACCTCGACGCCCGCGGCCCTGCGCCGCCTCGCGGCCTCGCACGGCCTACCGGACCCCAAGGACTTTTCCATTATTCTCGATGGGATCGCCGCCGCCGTCGAGGCCGGGGAGGAGGTCGCCGAGGCGTTTGAAGACTACGACGCCGACGACGACGAGAACGAGACCGCAGAGGCGGCCATCCCGCCCCCGCTCGCCCGCCTCTCCGCCGCCGCCGCCGACCCGCTCCTCCACTCCGCCCGCGCCCTCGTCTCCGGGGCCCTCGACGTCCCCTCCGCGCTCGCCGGGGGACGGCTCGCGGCCCCCGGGGTCCTCCCGGCACTCGACCAGCTCTCGGAGGCGTTCGACTCGCTGCCGGAGCGGCTCGACCGCGTCGTCGCGTGCGAGGCCTCGAGGATCGAGGAGGCGCAGAGGCGGCAGCAGCGGCGGCAGCAGCAGCAGCATCGTTTCGGCCCCGATGCGTCCTCCTCTTCCTGGAGCTGTGTGTACATGCCGCAGATCGGCTTCCTGATGGCCTTTGACGGCGAGGCCTCGGCCTCCTCCTCTGCCTCCTCCCCCTCGCCACCGCCGCCGTCGGCGCTGCCCGGGGACTACGAGCTGGCCTTCTCCGCGAGGACGGGCGCGGTGATGTCCCTGCCGCCGCAGAGGCCCGCGGCGACGTCGATGCTGCTCACCGTCGGGGAAGGGGGAAGAAGCGGAGGCGGAGGAGCGGAGGAGCAGAGGCGGAGGCGCAGGAGGAGGCGCCGGAGCGGAGACGAGACCGAGGCGGAAGAAGAAACGCTTCCCTCCTCGGCGGGAGCCTTCTACCGCTGCGCGTCCACGCGCACCCTCGACGCCCGCTTCGGCGACATTCTCAACCGCATCCGCGACGCCGAGGCGGCGCTCGCCGCCGAGGTGGTGAAGAGGCTGGTGTCGAGCGGCGGCGGAGGCAGCTCGAGCCCCTCGGGTCCCTCGGGGCCGGCGGCGGACGACGCCGCCGCGCCGCCGCCCGCGGCGGCGATGGCCCGGGCCGCGGCGGCGGCGGCCGAGGTCGACGCCCTGTGCGCCCTGGCTCTGACCGCGCGCGAGCGCGGGTGGAGCAGGCCGCGCGTGGTCGAGGAGCCGGTGCTGTGGCTCCGCGGGGGTGAGAGGAGTTTTTTCATTTACTTTCCGAGGGAGAATCGGCGAATGAGAGTTGACAAGGGAAAAGAAAGCATTGCTAACCCTCAACGTCGTGCATCGACAAAAGAACCTCTTGAACCCTTATCCTGATATCGATGTCTGGCCTTCCGCCGCCCGCGCTTCCGCTCCGCTTTCGAGGCTCTCCTTGCTCCCGACTCCTCTCTCTAGCTATCCAATCTCTCGAGCTCTAATTTAAAACCACAAAAAAACACAAAGAAACGAAAATCACAGCACGCCACCCGCTGCTCGAGCTGGTCGTCGCCGACTTCATCCCGGTTGACGTCGAGATCGGGAGGCCCTCCCTCCCTCCCTCTTCTTCCTCGCCCTCCGAAAGCCCAGCTCTTCCTCCTCCTCCTCCTTGCGCCCTCGTCATCACGGGCGCCGCGGGCTCCGGGAAGTCTGCCACGGCCCGCGCCGCGGCCCTCGTCGCCCTGCTGGCCCACGCGGGGAGCTTCGTGCCGGCTGCGTCGGCCGTCGTCGGCGTCGCAGACCGCCTCTTCGTGGTTGGCCCGGGCTGCTCTTCCTCGGGCTCTCCTTCGGGCGCTCGCCCTCTCTGCTCTTTGGCTGCCGCCCTAGGACCCGTCGCGGGCGGCTCCCTGGCGCGCTCCCTGGCCTCCGTCGCCTCTGCCCTGCGCCTTTCGACGAAAAAATCCATCGTCGTCCTGGACGAGCTGGGAGCCGGGACGCTCTCGGCCGACGGCGCCGGCCTCGCCGCCGCGGCGGCCGCTTCCCTCGGGGCCAAGGGGGCGCGCGCGCTACTGCCGACGCACCACGGGGAGCTGGCGCAGAGCTCGCTGATGTTGAGGCTGGGCGAGTTTGACCTTGGGTCCGGGCTCGGAGGCAGCGGCGGCTCCTCCTCGCTGGCGGGGGGGGTCGGGGTCGCCTCGATGAAGGTGCTCGTGCGGGAGGTGGAGGAGGAGGAAGGAGAGGAAAACAAAAGCAAAAGCAGGAACAAGACCCTCCTCGTCACCCCGCTGTTCCGCCTGGAGCCCGCCCCTGACGGCCCGGCCCCGGCCTACGGCCTGGCGGCGGCCGCCGCCGCGGGGATGCCCGCGGCCGTGGTGCGGAGGGCGGCGGAGGTGGCGGCGGCGGCGGCGATCGGCGGCGGAAGCGGCGGCGGCGGACGAGGCGCGGGGGCACGGGGCCGCCCCGGCGACTTTTCCTCCTCCTCCGCCTGCGACCCGCGCCTCGCGGCGGCCTCCGCCCGCGCCGCCGGTCGAGCCGCGACCCTGCTCGCCCGCGTCGCGACGCTCCCGGTGGCCAGCGCGCAGGGGGGGAGGCTCTGCGAGGAGGCGAGGGCGCTCCTGGAAGAGGCGCTGCTCGAAGGGGGAGAGGGAGGAGGAGAGGGGTGATTTTTCAACTTCCCCCCCCCCCCCTTGTTTGATTTCGTTTGAAAGCGCGCGTGGCTGCGCACCAGGAACACTCTACAACTGCCGAAAGTACAAAATAAAGAGAGACCGAGGCAAGGGCGCGAGACGGGGGGGGGGGGGGGAGGGGGGAAGGGGAGGGGGAGCAAGTGCAAACAGGAAAGCCGAAACGATCTCTCCTTCCTTTTTTTCCCTTCGCTCTCTGCCTCTCCCTCATGCCGCGCGCCGCCTCGCCGCCGGCCTCTGCGGAGACGACGGCGCCTCCCCCTTCTTCTCCTCCGGAGCGGGAGCGGGCCCGCCCGTGCCCGGGTACAGGAAAAACCGCCACACGCTCGACATGTAGCAGTAGAGGGACGCCACCGCGAGCAGCGCCCCCGCCCACAGCAGCCCCAGGGACAGCCTCGTCGCGGCGTGGATGACAGCGACGGGGACGCCGGACCGCCGCGCCCAGCCCCCGGGCGAGGCCGCGTGCCGCAGCGCGAGCAGCGCGACCATGGCCACCATCTGCAGCGCCGTCTTCCATTTCCCGAGGGAGTTGACCTTGACCGCGGAGCGGGCGCCGCCGCCCTCGCCCCCGCCGGCGTCGGCCGCGGCGGCCCACTCGCGCAGCGCGCTCATCGCGATCTCGCGGCAGACGACGACGACGACGGGCAGGCTCAGCTCCGCGCTGCCCAGGGGCTCCGGCGGGGCCGCGGCCATCAGCACCAGGGCCGTGCAGACCATCACCTTGTCCGCGACGGGGTCCAGGAAGGCGCCGAAGGCGGACGTCAGCGCGAGCCGACGGGCCAGGTAGCCGTCGAGCCAGTCCGTGGCGGCCGCGAGGGCGAAGACGGCCGCGGCGGCGGGGGGCGCCCAGGCGGAGGTGCCGTGCTCGACGAACCAGAGAGCGAAGAAGACGGGGACGAGGGCGAGGCGGAAGAGGGTGAGGACGTTGGGCGCGGTGAGCAGCGTCTCCCGGCGGTGGACGACGGCGCCGCCGGCCCCGTGCCGCGGCGCCGGGCCCCCGTCGCTCCTCCCCCTCGCCGGCGACCGCGGCGGGGAGCTGCTGCTCGCCGGTATGCTGCTGCCGCATTTATCGCAGGCTGCGGCGCGGCGGTAGTAGTCGGAGCGGCGGTCGATGGGCGAGGCGAGGGACTCGTGCTGCGCCGGGGTTGTTGGTTGGAGACGCGGAAGAAGAAGAAGAAGAGGGAGAGGGAGAGAGTGGGGGAGGGAGAGGGTCGAAGTGAGAGCGAAGAAGCATTCGCGGCGGTCAAAAAAAAAGGAAAAAGCAGCGAGCATTCGCTCCTCGTGCGTCGCAGTTCCGGGGGCTTTCGAGTCTTTTTTTCGGGTGCAGCGATCAGCGATATGCTCTCGAAGATCAATGCAAGACCAAGGGAGCGCACAGCGCGAGGGAAAGCGCCCCTCTCCACGGCATCGATTGTTGATCGGGCGACCAGGCACTCGCGGTCTCTTTTTCACTTTTTCTCTTTCCTCTTCTTTCTCCCTCACCTGCGAGTTCACGTAGAGCAGAGGCACGCGCTCCACAGGATGATGCTCGTGGCACGGCGGCGGAGCCTTGGAGGCCGACCGCGTGGCGATTCCCATTTGCTGTCGGAGGAGGAGAGACGAGAGAGACGAAGGGGAGAGAAAGGAAAGAAGATTCCTTTGGTCGAAATGCTTTGTGTTTTCTTGTCTCCAACCTCAACAAAAACTCTCAACAAAATCAAGCCTCCGTCCCCGCGGTCGGAGGAACAGAAGAAGAAGGCGCCCCCGCCTTCCTCCCTCCTGAGCCGTCTCCTCCTGCTCTGCGGTGCTCCTCCTCCGAGAGAGAGCCGATCCCGCTGCTGCTGCTCGAGCTGTTGCCGCCGCTCTCGCCGCTCCTCGAAACCCCAGCTCCGACGACCTCCTCCTCCTCTTCCTCCCTCTCCGCCGCCTCCTCCAGGAACGCCTCCGCGGCCCTCTTCCCGGCGGCCTCCCACGCCGCCTGCCCCCCCAGGCAGCGCTTCAGGAGAGGGATCTTTCCTCCTCCTCCTCCTCCTCCCAGGGAAAGGGAGCAGGCGAAGGCCTCGTCCGCGGCGCTGGCGAAGGAGAGCCCCGCCCCCTCGACAAAGCGCAGCGGCGGGCGCACGCCGGGGGGCGGCCTCGCCGCCCCGGGGGGCAGGGCCGAGGGCGGGTCGGAGAGGAGCAGGGCCCGCTGGAGCTCCCTCTTGGGGACGCAGCGGCGCCACAGAGAAGGGGGAAGCGTCGGAGGAGGAGGAGGAGGAGGAGGAGGAGGAGGCGTCGCGGAAGCAGCAGGAGCGCGAGCAGCGGCGGCGGAAGCAGCGGCGGAAGCAGCGTCGAGACCGCTCGTCCCCTCTCCGCTTCCGCTCCGAAGCACGCACAGCGCCCTCACGGCAGCCAGACCCCCGAGCTGCTGCGGCGTGTCGTCCAGGAGCCCCGCAGCGGCGAACCGCCCCTCCGCGGGGCCCGCGACGAGCGCCGCCGCGGCGGCCCGCGCCGCCCCGGCGGCCGCGGCCCCGCGGGCCCGGGCCGCGCGGACGAGGCGGGCCGCCTTCTCCAGCTGGAGCCAGTCGCCGCGGGCCGCCTCGAGGATCGCGTCCTGGGGCGATGAAGCCGGAGGGGGAGGAGCGGCGCTCTCTCCCCCGGCCCCGTCCCCCGGCACCCCCCGCGCCGCCAGAAACCGCCGCGCCTCGGCCTCCGTCGGCCCGGGCGCCTCGATCGGCGGCTCGAGCGCCCTGCTCCCCGCCGCGCTCGCGCGCAGCAGCGCCAGCGCCGCCGGGTCTCCGAGCACCAGAGCGACCACGGGCGTCCTGTTGCCCGCTGAGGAGGCCGCCCACCTGGCCGCCAGCCGCGCGACGTCGAGGAACGCGTCGGGGTCGAGCGCCGCGAGCCTGTCGGCGCCGTCGACGACGACGAGGGGCCGGCCCCTGCCCGCCGCGGCCGCGGCCGCCGCGGCCTCCTCGAGGGCCGCGGCCGCGCGGGCCAGCGACGCCTGGCGCTGCTGCGGGCTCGAGCCCGGGGCGCCGGCGGCGGCGTCGGCGTCCGCCGAGCCCGAAGACAGCAGGGCGCGGGCGCCGCCGCCCGTGAGGGCCTCTGAGAAGCGGTCGGCGGTGCGGATCCCCTCCTCGAAGGTGAAGCCGACGGCGGCGGCGAGGTCGCGGCCAAAGTCCAGCGGGAAGAAGGAGGCGGCGTCGACGTAGGCGGCTCCGCCAAAGGGCAGAGAGGAAGGGGACGAAGACGAAGGAGGGCTTCCTTCGTCCTCTTCTTCGCCTTCCGCTCCCGACGACGACGAGGACGACCCCGGCTCTGCCGCCGCCGCTCCCGCCGCCGAAGCGTTCCCCTTCTTCCCCTTGTCGATGTGCGCTCTCAGCGCCTGCCTCACCAGCGTCGTCTTGCCGCACCCGGGCGGACCAAAGACGACGTAGAAGAAGGGGCCGGCGTCGTCAGGATCGAGGGACCTTGCCAGGGCCGCGGCGGTGCGCGGGCGCGGGATGAGGGTGCGGGGTGCGGCGGCGGCGGCATCATCGCCCTCTTTCTTCTCCTTCTCCTTCTTCTTCTGCTCTTCGTTGCCTTCGTAAACCCCAGCGATCCCCTCCGGTTCCGGCACCGCAGGTTCCAAGAGCGTCTTCTCCACCTGCTTAGACCACGCCCTTTCGACGGGGCGCGAGAAGAACCGGCTCCCCCCTCCTCCTGTCTTCGACGCCGAGAAGCTCACGACGCCGAGCGCGACGGCGGCGCCGGCGAGCAGCGCGGCCGTCCTCGAATTGAGAAGCATAGAGAGGGCCGAGGAGGCAAGCGAGGAGGCCGCGGCCGAGACGGGAGGGGAGGTCGCGGCGGAGGCGAGCTTGCGCGCGCCCCGGCGGCCGCAGGAGGAGAGCTGCGGCGGCGAGAGCGGCGACGGAGAGCTGCGTCGACGGCGACCCGCCGACGTCGGAGCCGCGAAGGAAGAGGAAGGAAACCGCGCGCGGGAGAGGATCATTCTTGTTCTCTCTCTTTCGCAGAAGCAGGAGAGCGAAGTAAGCAGCGCGCGAGAGGGTTTTGCTTTCGGCGGGTCGAGCGAGACAGAAGGGGCGGCGTCGGGGAGATTAAGGCGAGGGGCGAGAGAGAGCGAAAAAGAGAGAAAGAGTGAAACACAAGAGCGCTGACACGTATTTTTTGCTTTTCATTTTTCGTTTCATTTTTTTCTTAGTTCATTCACTTTAGGCTTCATGCAGTCATCTTCGTCGGACCGCAAAACTCCCTCCTCACCCTCTCCAGGGCCCTCTCGATCCTCTCGGCGACCCCTGTGTCCAACTTCGGAACCAATTCTCCACGCTCGTGGGCCTCGGCCTCCTCGAAGGTGAGGAGCACGAGGTTGTCGACGGAAGCAGAGGAACAACAAGAAGAGCCTCCTCCCCGCTGCTGCTGCTGCTGCTGCTGCTTCCACCGGCAGAGAGTCAGCTTCGCCGTCGCCGTCGCCAGCCCGCACTCGCCGCCTGGGACCGAGGGCACGTTAGAAGAAGAGAGAGAAGAAGAAGAAGAGGAGGAGGAGGAGGAGGAGCAGAGCTCCACCGCCGAAACCCCACGCCAGACCTCGCGGACCAGAAAGGCGACGTCGTCGACGTCGACGGCCGGGGTCGAGGCCCGGCCTCTCTCTCCCCCTCCGCTCCTCCCTGCTCCCGCTGCCAAGACCTCCTCCCTCTCGGCCAGCCTGTCCAGCAGGACCTGGTAGTGCGGGGCCGAGCGCGGCTCGGGAGGCGCGGGCACCAGCGGCTGCCCCGCCAGGTGGCAGAGCACGAAGGCCGCCGCCGCGAGCCCCGCCGCGGCGGGCGCGGGCCCGAGCACGGGCAGCGCGCGCACGCGGAACCCGGGCACGGCGCGGAACTCCTCCATCGCCGCGGCGATCAGGGGGTGGCCCTCCCCGACGCGGGACCGCAGGGCGGCGATCGATTCGCCGGCGTTCTCCGTCTCTTCTTCCCCCCCTTCTTCGCCGACGTCGACGAGGCCGCACCGGGGGATCTCGTCGGAGATGACGGCCGGGAGCGCGGCCGCGGCGGCCTCGAGCGCTGCTGCTGCTGCTGCGGCCCCCTCTTTCTTGCCCTCCTCCCGCAGCGCCCTCCCGAGCCGATGCCTCACCGCCTTGGCCAGCTTGTCACCGCGGGAGCTCCCGGACCCTCCCAGCGAGGTGACCCGCAGCCGCGTCGGGTCCGCCTTCGCCCCTGCGCCCGTGACGGTGATCGTCGCGACCCCGCCGAGGACGCATCTTTTCAGCAGCTCCACCTTCGTCGGGACGTTGTCGATCGCGTCTATCACAAAGTCGACCTTTTTGCCGTCCAGGGGGTCAGGGCCGAGGACCGAGTCGGCAGTTTGCGAGTCGAACATGGCGACGCGGGCGTCGACCCGGGCCTCGGGCATGATCCGACGGAAGTGGTTCTGTGAAGTTTTTTTTTTTTGGTTGAGAGTCGAGGAGGTCGAGGTCGAGAGAGAGGTGAGCGTTTTTCTTCTTCTCCCTTGCTCTCTCTCTCTCTCTCTCTCTCTCTCTCTCTCTCTCTATCTCGCTCTCGCA
>Ga0315289_10016213_pt1 | contig 10298 bp, 7 predicted proteins | sample YL17G11_40_MG_FD_203452 | JGI IMG/M metagenome (GOLD analysis project Ga0315289, IMG submission 203452) | Sediment microbial communities from Yellowstone Lake, YNP, Wyoming, USA - YL17G11_40 | ecosystem: Environmental > Aquatic > Freshwater > Lake > Sediment | place: USA: Wyoming | collected...
AGCACGTTCAGGGCGGGATCGCTCCAGCCGGTGATGCCCAGGTTCGCGGACACCCGCGCGCCGTCGGGGTTGGGTTCGAGGTAGGCCGTGAAGGCCGGCACGCGCAGTTCGGCGCTCGGGGCGTCCGCCGCAGGCAGCGCGGGCGCCACCAGCGCGCCGGCCGCGACCAGGCAGGCGACGATCTTCGCGAACGTTCTCATGACGTCGATAGGCGGGCGCCTCACAGCCAGGTTCAACTCCAGTTCAGGATAACCTTGCCCGACCGGCCGGACTTCATGATCTCGAAGCCCTTCTGGAATTCGGTGTAGTGGAAGCGGTGCGTAATGATCGGTGTGATGTCAAGGCCGCTCTGAAGCATGACGGTCATTTTGTACCAGGTCTCGTACATCTCGCGGCCGTAGATGCCCTTGATCGTCAGGCTGTTGAAGACGACGAGGTTCCAGTCGATCTCGGTGTGCGGCTCCGGCACGCCGAGCAGGGCGACCTTGCCGCCGTGGCACAGGTTGGCGAGTATGTCGCGCAGCGCCGCCGCGCTGCCGGACATCTCCATCCCCACGTCAAACCCCTCCTTCATGCCGAGCGTCTTCTGGACCTGCTGAAGGTTGCCGTTCTCGGCCATGTTCACCACGACCGTCGCTCCCATCTTTTTCGCCAGTTCCAGCCGGTAGGGGTTCTTGTCGGTCACGACGACGTACCGGGCGCCCGCGTGCCGCGCGATGGCGGCGGCCATGATGCCGATCGGCCCCGCGCCGGTGATGAGCACGTCTTCTCCCAGCATGTCGAACGAAAGGGCCGTGTGTGTGGCGTTGCCCAGCGGGTCAAAGCAGGCAAGCACGTCCGTGGGGATCGTCGGGTCGCAGTACCAGACGTTGGTGACCGGGATGCAGAGATACTCGGCGAACGCGCCGTTGCGGTTGACGCCGACGCCGCTCGTCTTGGGGCAGAGATGCCTCCGACCGGCGAGGCAGTTGCGGCAGCGGCCGCACACGAGGTGTCCCTCGCCGCTGACGAGGTCGCCGGGCTTGAAGTCGGTGACGTTCTCGCCCACGCGTTCGACCGCGCCGACGAACTCGTGGCCGATGGTCATGGGGACCGGAATCGTCTTGCGGGCCCACTCGTCCCAGTTGTAGATGTGGACGTCGGTCCCGCAGATGGCGGTCTTGTGGATCCGGATGAGCACATCGTTGATACCCACCGCGGGGACCGGTACGTCCGCAAGCCAAAGGCCGGGTTCGGCCTTGCTCTTGACCAGGGCCTTCATCTTTTCCACCGGATGCTCCTTTGAGGGCGGGCCGGCAGAGACCACCCATCTCGTGTTCGAACTGACCCTCCCCCGTTTTATGTACCAGGGCGAGTGAGAGCTTCCGTTGCGTTCCGGGTGTGTGCCGAGGGGCGAGGCGCAGCCGAGCCCCGAGGAACACGCCCGTGCCCATCGGCCGCCGACGGGCACGACGCCGCGAACGCCGCCGGCGTCATCCCGTTCAGTGAGCTGGGCGGTCGGTGATGATTGTAATCCAGTCTCCACCGTTCCGCAACGTACTTCGCCTCCTCCAGACTCAGAAACAGTTTGAGATTCAGCCGTATTGTGTCAAAGCTCATCCGCGTCAAAACACCTGCAAAATGAGGGTTCCCGGGCCCCCGAAGCCCCCATTTCTAGGCGTTTTATAGGTGTTTCTGGCACGGTCGCCGGCTAGAATCTGTGCATGATAACACCTTGGCACTTCTTCCTGGCGATGCTGGCGGGCTGGGTGAACCGGCAGCAGTTGGCGGTGATCGAGTATCTGCAGGAGGAAAATCGGGTTCTCCGGGAGAAGCTGGGCTCCAAGCGCATTCTGCTCAATGACGACCAGCGACGACGGTTGGCGGTCAAGGGTAAGATATTGGGCCGCAAGGCCCTGGCGGAGGTGGGCGCCATCTTCAGTCCGGAGACGATCCTGGCCTGGCATCGGCGACTGGTGGCCAGGAAGTATGACGGTGGTCAGAAGCGTGGCCCCGGGCGTCCGAAGACGAAACGCAGGATCGCCCGTCTGGCGGTTCGGATGGCACGGGAGAACGTCGGGTGGGATTACACGCGAATCGAAGGGGCGTTGCGGAATCTGGGCCACGTGGTCAGCCGGTCGACGGTGCGGCGGATGCTTAAAGACCACGGCATTGAACCGGCCAATCGACGGCGTAAACACATCCCCTGGAAGACCTTCCTGCAGGCACACTGGGGCGCCATGGCCGCGGCGGACTTCCTGACGGTGGAAGTCTGGACGGCACGTGGCCTGACACGATACCTGGTTCTGTTTGTGGTCGACCTGGCCACCCGGCGTGTCGAGGTGGCCGGCATCGCGCCGCAGCCGGACGGCGAGTGGATGACACAGGTGACTCGGAACCTGACCGACTCCTTCGATGGCTTTCTGCAGGGGAAGCGTTTCCTGATTCACGACCGGGATCCCCTGTTTACGGAGGCCTTCGCCAAGACGCTGAAGGCCGCAGGCGTGGAGGTCGTCAAACTGCCGCCGCAGAGTCCGAATCTGAACGCGTATGCGGAACGGTTCGTGCGGTCGATCAAGTCGGAGTGCCTGGAACGGATGATCTTCTTTGGCGAAGACCCTCTGCGTCAGGCCATCGCGGAGTATGTCGAGCACTACCACGTGGAGCGGAATCACCAGGGGCCGGGCAACCGGCTGATCGCGGGTCAGCCAGAAGAGGCCAGACCAGGCAACGGCCGAGTTGTTTGTCGCCAGCGGCTGGGCGGCATGTTACGATACTACCATCGGAAGGCTGCGTAGTTCGCGGGTGAGTTTTGGAACAATACGGCGTGAGTCCTTCTCCGAGAGCCGGATGCGGGAAAACCGCCCGTCCGGTTCGATGAGCGGGGTCTGGAAACGGAGCCACGAGAGGACCTGAGACACCGGCACCTGTGCGAAAGCGGCCGGCCAACGGCATCTTCATCCTCTCTACCGCCACCGCGCCAGACTTCGACTCTACCCCCGGATGACTTGCTCTGTTGAAAAGTTGGATTCTGAGGTGGGGGATAGCCGATGAATCCGAAAGGGATTTCTGGTGGAGGGAGCCCGTATGGCGGAAGCCGCTCCCCGCGCCATGACCCGTTCGGCTCTGGCCGTGGCGAAGACGACCCTGAAGATCGCCCGAGGTTGCCTACCGGCGTATCTCCGCATCTTGGTTCACAACCTGATGATCCTCTTGTGCCCACGCGGGAGCAGACTTCTCAACAGGGCAGGGATGACTCAGGCCCAGGAGGGGCTTGCGTTTAGGCGGTTCTGGAGTATACTGTCCGGCAACCGCACGGCAGAGAATCGAGGAGCCTCGCCTCTTCAGGCGATCGTGGGGGTTCAGTCGCGATGGAAGTCTGCACGATTTATTGCGGGACGCGTGGGTTGGCCGCGGTGTGGAGACCCCGGCCACTGTCTTCGGTCAGCGGCTTTCAGCGGGGGAGGTGTGCAATGAAGACGGTTACCCGTTGCCTGGTCATTCTGGGGGGGCTCCTGTGCATCTCGCTGATCGGCTGTGGCGGGAACACCGAGCGCCTCAAGGCATTTCTCCAGGAACCGCGTTCTCACGTTTCGGCGACGGAATACCGGGTCCTGCCGCCGGACGTCCTCCAGATCAGCTCCATCAAAGTGCCGGACATCAACAACTTCAAGGTGGAAGTGCGTCCGGACGGGAAGATCAACCTGCCCTTGCTCGGGGAGGTCACCGTAGCCGGCAACACGCCGCAGGAAATCGAAGCAGTGCTGAAGGCGAGGTCGCGCGAATTCTACGAGGAGGCGGACGCGACGGTTCAGGTGGCGGAGTTCAGGTCCCAGAGGATCTACGTTTTCGGGCAGGTGACTCACCCGGGCCCCTTGCCCTGGACGGGTACCGATACGGTGATTGACGTCCTGGCCCAGGTCCAGCCGATGCCGACGGCCTGGCCGGAGCGAATCGTCGTGGTTCGCGGTAAGACGCCGATACGGGGAGGGTATCTGCCGCCTCCTAAGAAGAAAGACAAAGATGAGAAGGACGAGAAGGACCTTCACGAGGCGGCGGCAGCGCGGTGCGAGGAGTCTGCAGCCAAGGTTGAGGCCAATGAGGGCAAGGAAAAGCCCTTGACGGCCGAGGAAGCCACGAAGATGGCGGCAGAGGCCGCCAAGGCAGCCGAGGCCGGCGACGGGTCGGACGCCCACGTCATGAGGGTCAACATGATGCACATGGTCGAGAAGGGGGATTTCTCACAGAATGTGCTCCTGAAGGCCGGCGACGTCGTTTATGTCCCACCGAACCCGCTGGCGGCCTTCGGCCTGGCCATGCAGCAGGTGTTGTTGGGGATTCAGCCGGCGGCATCGACGGTTCAAGCGCCGGCCAGCGCGGCATATACCGTGAAGTCGGTTCGGAACTTTGGTGGCTCGAAGCAGATACCTTAGCGGGAGGCGTCTGATAGCCGAAATGACCGTGCAAGCGACTCCGCGAGGCTTCCCGCGGTAGTCCTCCGGCGCCGGAGACCGTCAGCACGCCGGCTGGTGCCGCACACGAAATCCGCGGTGAGCAGCCGCGAGTGAGAAGAACGATGGCCGAAGAGGCTCCGAGGAAGACGCCGCGGGACCTCCTGAGGGCGGTGTTTCGCCGACGCCTGCTCTTTCTGACCAGCGCCGTGCTGGTTGCCTTTGCCGTCTTGGTAGGCGCCTCCTTGTGGCCTCTGAAGTACACGGCAATTGCCAAGTTTGAGTGCCGAGCCGGCCCTGCCTCCGAAGACCTTACTTGCGGCAAGAGCGAGTCCTTCGAGGCCCTTAAGATGACCCTGCAGCACGAACTGGTTGGAACCGACGCACTTGAGGCCGCCGTGGATGAACTGGAGAAGGCAAGGCTCCTTCCGCCTTTGCCGCGCGCCCAGGATGGCACACTTACCCCCGAGGGGAAGAGGCTGCGTCAGGAGTTGGTTCGCCACCTGATGGAGGACCTGAAAGTCACGTTTGACGTGCGTACTGCGGAAGTGGATATTGTCTCCGTGGCTTTCACGGATCCCGATCCGCGACTCGTGCAGCAACTGCCGAACACCCTGATCACAAACTACATCAACCGCGTCAGCGAGCAGATCGTCAGCAGCCTTACCGCTAGCCGTGACCTCCTCAAGACCAAGGTCGACGAGGCCGACACCCGCCTCAAGGAACTGACCGATAAGCGGCTTGAGTTCGAGAACAAGAACCGCGAAATGCAGCTGGACAGTCCCGGAGCGCTCCAGCAAGAGATTCAGCGGGCCACGAGCGACCGTGACGCGGCTCGGCGGCAGCAGGCGTTGGCCAAGCAGAAACTGGACATGATCACGGCCATCTTGGGCGGGTCTGCGGCTCCCGCGGGCGGAGGTTCCTCTGCGGCGCCCAAGGACAAGTCCGAAGCGGCACCCCAAGGCAGGGACTCGCCGACTGCGGGGAGGCCGGAGAAGCCGGCGTCCCCCTCGGCCTTGGCTGCGGAGCAGGAGTACAAGGACGCGTTACAGGATCTTTCACGCCTCCAGGACCAGCACCAACAGTACCAGCGGTCGCTCGATGAGGCGCGAACGCTCCTTCGCATGACCGACAAGCATCCCAAGGTCGTGGCGCTGAAGAAGCAGATCGGGGACCTCGATAAGCGTGTCGCGGAAGCCAAGGGTCGGCTGCCTGATCTTGAGAAGCGCCTCCGCGAATGCCGGGATGCCTTGGCGGGTCCGCCGGCCGGCGACGCCCCCTTGGACCCGGGCAGGCAGTTGCAGCGGGCCACCCTGATGATCCAGGAGGCGACCACCCGGTCTGAGTACCAGATGGCGACCAATGAACTCGAGCGCCTCCAGGGTCGCCTAGCGGCGCTTCAAGGCATGCTGGCGAACTACGGGCCCGTGCGGCAGGAATACCTGGGACTCCTCAAGGAGGTGGCCGATCAGCAGGCCGAAGTGGACCGGGGGCAGAAACGCCAGACCGAAGTCCGGATGGCCCTGGCCGCCGAAGCCGACAAGCACCGGGCCCGGCTGAACCGGGTGGCGTTGGCCGAGGAGCAGCGCCGGCCGTCCTCGCCCAAACTCCTCTACGTGCTGGCCCTGGCCATTGCGGGCGGACTGGTCTTCGCCGGGGGGCTGGTGTTCCTGGCCGCTGCCATGGACCGTTCCATCACGACCCCCGAGGAGGCCGCAAGCCACTTCGGCCTGCCGGTCCTCGGGACCATCCGCGAGATTACGACGCCTCCGCAGCAGACGCGGCGCAAGATGCTCCGATGGGGGGTGGGCCCCGTGGCGGCGCTGGTGGCGGTGCTGGCCATCGGGGCGGCGGCCCTGAACGTCGCGCTCCGCCTGAACTGCCGCGATCAGTACGACCACTGGCGGTCGTCGCCCGTGCAGTTCGTGGTCGCCAGGATCGGGGAATCCCTCGGCAACAGATTGTGAATTGAACTATGTATCTGGACTTCTATAACCTGCGAGAGTTCCCGTTCGCCATCACGTGCGACGACCGCTTCTTCTACGAGAGCGCTGTCCACGCCGAAGCCCTGGCCAATATGATGTACACCGTCCAGCAGCGCAAGGGCATGGTGCTCATTACCGGCGAAGTCGGGGCGGGCAAGACCTTCGTCGGCAACATGCTGGGCTCGCGCCTTGGCGTCGGATGTCAGACCGTCATGATCGGCAATCCGCCGCAGTCGGGCAAGCAACTCGTCGTCGCCCTCTCCAGGCGCATCGGCATGAACGTGCGCGCGAGCGCCGACAAGACGAGCCTCCTGGAGGAACTGGAGCGGCACCTGGTGGGGCTGAACGCCCGCGGCCGACTTGTGGCTCTGATTATCGACGAGGCCCAGGACCTGTCGCCGGCCAGCCTCGAGGAACTGCGCCTCCTCTGGAACTGGGAGCAGGGGGGACGGCGGCTGATCCAGATGGTCCTCATCGGTCAGCCGGAACTCCGGCAACGGCTCCTGGAGCCGAAGTGGGAGGCCCTGCGGCAGCGAGTCGTCCTCAGTTACCACCTCCAACACCTGTCGCCGACCGATGCGTCTGCCTACATCGCCCACCGCCTGCGGGTGGCTGGCGCAGATGAGTGTTCGGCCCAATTTACCCCGTCGGCCATGGCCGACATCTACGCCGCCACGAACGGCATTCCCAGGCTGATCAACATCCTGTGTGACAACGCCCTGCTGGTGGGCTACGCCAAAGGAGTCCGCTGCATCGACAGCCCCATCATCACCGAGGTCGTCCGCGACATGACCTGCTGGGGCCTTCGGACGCCGCAACGGGCGCCGGAGGCTGCGCCGGTCGTCGGACAGGAGTAAACCGTGGCCAATGTGTTGGACGCCATGAGGAAGCACCAGGCCGAACAGGCGGCGGCAAGGCTGTCGGTGCGGCCGGCGTCGCCCAAGCGAGCGCCGGTGGCCGCTGCGGCCGGGCTGCAGACGTCCGCGCCGGTCGGCCGGGCGGCCCTCGATGGCTATGCCTCGGAATTGTGCGCCCACTACGACCGCGGCGGGGCGTTAGCCGAGGACTTCCGCAGCCTCCGCACCAGCCTGCTGGCCCAGTACCTGGACGAACGCTTTTGCGTCCTCGTCACGTCGGCTGAGAAGGGCGAGGGCACGACGGTCGCCTGCCTCAACCTGGCGCTGGTGCTGGCTGAACGCCAAGAACGCCGCACGGTCGTTGTGGATTGCGACCTGCGGGCCCGCCGGCTGGCGAATCTGATGTGCATGGACAACTCCCCCGGGGTCGTCGATCTCCTGTGCGGGTCGGCCCGCCTGCAGGACGTCCTGCGGAAGACCGCCTATCCGAACCTGTTCGTCATCCCCGCGGGCGAAGCCGGCAAGGGTGAGATCGGCGAACTGCTGCATCGGCCGGAACTGGAAGAGACCTTCAATGCCCTTCGGCGGGAGTACGACTACGTGCTCTTCGATACGCCGCCCGTGGCGGTTGCCCGCGACGCCTGCATGCTGGGCCGGGCCGTGAGCGACGCCCTGATCATCGTGCGGATGTACAGGACCCGCCGGGAGACGGTCGATAGCGCCATCCGGCTCCTTCGCGCGGCCAACATCAAGCCGGTGGGCGTGGTGTTGACGCACCACCGGTAATACATCCCACGGGTGTTGTACTACCACATGTAGACGCCTTCCCCTCGATCCCAAGCAGACAGTGCCCAGGTTACGGGTAGGCGCTTCAATGGCCGGGGGCATGCCCACGCGGAGGTCTCTCGTGACCGCCCTGACGGAGGCGGAGGAACGCGATGGTGAGGTGTCCATCGAGATGCTCGATACCGCCTGCGGGGTGCTCGGCCCCTCCATCCTGCGGCGGTCCTCAAGGCCACGCCGCCGACGTTGTGCAACCGGGCACATCCTTATGGTGATTGCCGAGGCAGGGCGTCCTTTGGTCGTTGCGGGGGTCAATGACCGTATTGTTGTCCCAGGGGTCGTCAGGCACGCTGGTCTGTCATAAGGATATGCTCGACAACCTCAAGACGCTTCTGGAACGAGTCCTTCCGGCGCAGACGTCGGGAGAATCATAGCCGCTCGGCGAGGACCGCGGCTATCCGCTCGGCTGCCTTTCCATCCCCATAAAGGCGGGACGCCATATTCTCGCCTCCTGCCGTAAACGGCCTCGCGATACGCGCCGACGATTCGGGCAGGGTCCGTGCCTACAACGCGGTTGGAGCCTACCTGGGCCGTCACGGGCCGCTCTGTATTCTCGCGCAGCGTGAGGCAGGGTACCTTCAAGAGGGTCGTTTCTTCCTGGATTCCGCCGGAATCCGTCAGGACAATCCGGGCGTGCGACAAGAGTTTCAGGAAGTCCAGGTAGCCTGCTGGGTCAATGGGACGCGGGCCGGGCATTGCTTCCATACGCGGCGCCAAGCCGTTCTCCGTGAGACTCTTGCGTGTTCGAGGGTGAATCGGGAAGACGATCGGCAAGTCGCGCTGGATCACCTCCAGCGCGTCCAGCAGTTGCGCCAAGATGCGCGGGTTGTCCACATTCGCCAGCCGGTGCAGGGTCAAGACGGCATACTGGCCGTCGGTCAGGCGCAATTCCTCGAGAATCGACGACTGCTCAGCCTTGGCCTTGTTGTTCAGGAGCGTGTCGATCATGACGTTCCCGACCAGGAAGACCTTCTCGTCGGGGACCCCTTCACGGCGGAGGTTGTCCAGGGCGCTCTGCTCGGTGCAGAAAAGCATGTCGCTGATTGCGTCCGTGAGTATGCGGTTGATCTCTTCGGGCATGGTCCGGTCGAAGCTGCGGAGGCCGGCTTCCACGTGGATGAGTTTGACGCCCATTTTCACGGCGACCAGGCCGCAGGCAATGGTGCTGTTAACGTCGCCGACGACCAGGACGGCGTCGGGAGCGTTCTCGAGCACGACCGGTTCGAACGCCGTCATGATTTCGGCGGTCTGGACCGCGTGCGAGCCCGAGCCGACCCCCAGGTTGATATCCGGTTCGGGGATTCGAAGTTGTCGGAAAAAGAGGTCGCTCATCCGTTCGTCGAAGTGCTGGCCCGTGTGGACCAGCAGGGGCTCCACCTCCGGCCGCGAAGCGAACGCGGCCATAAGGGGGGCGATCTTCATGAGGTTCGGCCTGGCGCCAACGACGTTGATGATTTTCATAGGACTGGAGTCCTCATCAGCCTGGCCCCAAGTCTCCCGTGTGGGCGGTGACATGACCGGTAGTCGTGCGAGGCTTGGCCCCAACCAGGCTCGGCCGCTTGGTCACCATTTGAAGAGATAGCCACCAGGAAAACCCAGCGTTTTTGTATGGTGTTCTGCTTGTGCCATTGCATATCGGCGTTCCAGCGGCCCCAGTCGAACGGCTGGTTGTAAGTGTAAGTGCTTTGCAAACAACCACTTAGCAAATGGACGGCCTGCGAACTGGCATTGTGTGCCAGACTTGACCGTTCCCTCTTGACGAGTGGCAAAACTTGGTTAAACTGGAAATAATGGTGAGGATAGGCGATAGTAGAGTAGTATGCGTGGACCTTGCGCAGACGAGGATGGCTATTGGGATCGCGGTCTTCAGGCGCTGCGTCTCCAGCAGAGACCCGGTGGATATCGGCCAATGTTGCGGATTATGGACATGCGAACGTACCCTACTTAAACGTTGTGGTGTCCTATGAGGCTTTCGGAAATCACGATTCCGGTCTTCGAACGCCTGGAACCTAGGCTGTTGCTCGATGGGGTGGCTTATTACGTCGACCATAGCGCTGCGGGGGCATCGGATTCGAACCCCGGAACGGAGGCACAGCCGTTCCTGACCGTTCAGCGGGGCGTGGACCTGGCCCAGGCGGGCGATACGGTTCTGGTCAAGGGAAGCACCGATCCCAGTTCACCCA
>Ga0315289_10016214_pt1 | contig 10298 bp, 12 predicted proteins | sample YL17G11_40_MG_FD_203452 | JGI IMG/M metagenome (GOLD analysis project Ga0315289, IMG submission 203452) | Sediment microbial communities from Yellowstone Lake, YNP, Wyoming, USA - YL17G11_40 | ecosystem: Environmental > Aquatic > Freshwater > Lake > Sediment | place: USA: Wyoming | collected...
GATACGTCTTCCCTCCAATATTCTTCGACGTCGCCATCGTCCCCTCCTGGGCTCTCACAATTGTCAACGTGTCCGTGGAGCGAGCCGTGCACCTTATTATTTCCCTGTAGGGGTCATCTGATGGATCTGAATAATCCGTGCTGTTCCACCATACCAGGTTGAATGCTCCATCCGTGGCCGGATCCGGCAGTCTCACCCCGTATCCACCGGAAAGAATTATAGTAGTATCACCGGAGCCATATCCCACGCTCACGGCGCATTTTGCAAAGTTCAGGACCGGGTCAAGACTCATCCTATACTCTCCCTGTCAATGACATCCTCCAGAACCATAGCACCCTTTCCCCATCTTCACCGTCCTTATCACTGTGTAAGTTTGAGGTTTAACGGTGCTACTACTGATGCTGGTCGTGTGAACATAAAAGGGGTCGAACTACTGCACCCCCACACAGCATTACAAGCCTTAACCTGAATCGTGTATGTTCCTGTAGGCGTTGTAGCCATATCCAATTTTAGACTACCATCTGCCTGTGCTGGGGTGGTTGCTGGCAATGGTGATGGCTGTCCCGTAAATTGATAGGTTGCCACCCCTGCTTGCGGGTCACAGACGAGATATGGCTGTGCATGGCCATTCACCCAAAACATAATGAAAATTACAAATGCGATAAAAACCACCATACCCCAAAAATCTTTCCTCGACATATTTTCCCATTCCTTCCCTATTTGAGATTCATCTATAATTTTTCCTTGCTGTCGTTGTTTAATCCGATCTTTCTTCTTCATTCATTCCTCCCCAAATAACTGTTCTATAAACATAAAGAAAACAAACGGTAAGGTTACAATCATTCCTATCAAACATACGAGTAGAATAAGGATTCTTTTCATGGCACTCTATAACCCTTAATTTCTTCTCTTTCCCACGCTGGTTCTTTTATCTTTTCTACGATAGGCTTAACGTATAATTGAGTAAGAGTATTAGTTTTAAAATCATATTTGTAAACTTCGGTATCACTTTTCAAGCCTAACTTATTAACTTCTTCCAGCGTTTTACAGACTTTTATTTCTGCATTGCTGGAATATATTGGAGTCATTGGATAAACATAACCTTCAGGAGGAATCCCATTCAATAAAATATTGTTACTCGAACAATGGCACACAAACAGCACGATAAAAATTATGGTATTCATTTACTTTCCCCTTTTCTTTTCATGGCACGAAAACAATCCTTCCGCTTCCAGTATTTGTTATCCCACTAATCCTTCCCGTGCCTGTTCCAATCAATATTAGCCACCATCAGCCCATGTGCCTGACTTGCCCCACGTATAAATCTTGTTTCCTGCTGCGGCCTGTATGCAGATGAAATCTCCGACCGCACCAGAGGTATTCTCTATAGAATGACCGGCGGTATCACAAGCCCCATTCAGGCACATTTGATCAGCACCATCAGGATTAAGATTTAAACCTTTAGCGGTTGTGCAGTAGAAACAGGTTACCGTTCCGTCCTTAATTGTAGTCGTTCCTTGAGTTGCTGACGTCTGAGGTAAAGATAAAACCAATGTATTCGCAGCAGTCGTGCAATAAACTGACCCGCTTACCATTTCAGCAACGGTAAGGGTTGTAGATAAAGCCTTAGTTGTAGTGCTTTGAGGATTTGATGCAATAGCGTAATCTATACTTGAACCTCCTACTGTAAGTTCACTTACCGTTGCCACATTTATGCTTTCGATTGAAACTCCTGAAGCAAATTTTGGTTTGCCCTCGCTAATTACCATTATTTGACCTTCTGTTCCTGTTGCAGTCGCTAAATTAGAAACTGACGTTACTCCCGATATAACAACACCGTTTGCAGGCAATGAGGTTACTCCAGTCCCACCTGTGGGGACGGTTTCAACTGCACCAGTAGCCTTCCAAGCAGTATCGTGATCCCATGAGGATTCATGGGTGCCTACAGCTGTTGCTGCCGAACCTATCGGCTCTGCATCCGTAATACCATACGTAGCCAGAGTAGTTGGCGTGGATGTGATGGTGCTCCATGCCTGAGTATGGCCAGCTGTAGAGAGACTAACCCCTAAAGCAGTATTTAATTCTGACAGGGAATCCCACTCAGAATCCCGGGTAACGCCAGCAGGAATCCTCGCATCATCAAATGTGCCAGAGGTAGTATCAGTGGTGCTGTGGGTATGACTGGTGAATACATCCCTCACAGCTTTCTCACTGGGGACATTGGTATCACTCCCAGGATTAGCGAGAGTAGTTACAATCCCCACTCCGCTATCCTTGATTATCTTTCCTGTAATTCCATCAAAAATAACTATACGGTCGGCAATTGAAAAAGCAGGGCCGGTGACATCACCTGTACCGCTTCCGAGTAGGGCAGTATCCAGATATAAGGTGGTCTTCTCATTCTCCCATCGGAGTTCCCCAACTTTGCCAAGGGAAGCGGTTATAATATTTGTTTTACCAGTCGAGGTATCGTATGCAAGATACCCCCATTCTGTCATCGCCCCGTAGACTGCGCAGGAAAACCCAAATACGATACACAAAATTAAATTCTTGATTCCTTTGATTCTCATCATCATATCTCCTTTAAAATCTCTTTTGCTTTTGGTATAATATCCCCAACAGTTATACTTTTCATACATTCATGATCATTACATCGATAAAACCTTCCACTATCTTGGCAGGGACTACACTCCATGTCAGAGATTACTACTCTTGCCTGTTGGTTTCTGGGGGCATTTTTTGATGGAAGGGTTGATCCAAAAAGGGCAATCACAGGAATCGAAAGCCGGTCTGCTATGTGCATATTCCCCGTGTCAGTTGAGATGAAGAGATCACACTGACTAATTACCTTCGCGGTCTCCAAAATTGAAAGTTCACCAGCATAGTTCCGGGTATGTGGAATATTTTGCATCTCGTTATCTCCGCCTACCGCCACAACTGAAGCATCCAGATATCGCATTAAGACCTCGGATAACCTCACAAAATAAGGCCAGCGTTTCTTCTGCCATTCGGGGGTCCCAAAGGCTCCGTTGCAAATGCCGATAATGGGATGAGGTAGGTCAAGAGTTGGGGATGGAGAGAGGGGGAAATTCACCTCTGGCCTCGGTCCTTCGTAACCCAGGGCATAGACAGTATCCATGTAGTGATCCTCTTCATGGATCATAGATTCTCGCCAGGCTGGACGGGGGATAGCGATGCCTTTCCTACGCTCGGTGAAAAGGATGGATAGGTCGGAACCGGAATTATGGGGAGAATAAAACCAGTAATCATAATCATCAGGATTAAAATTTTGTTCTGGCCACTCAATTATTTTCCCTATCACATCCCACGCTTTCGCTATCTCAATCACTGCTCGTCGGCGGTAGTCCGTCCAAGTATCGGGTAGGCAAAGGTCAACTGGCGATCCCGAGAGATCACGCAATGCCTGAAGAGCGGGCATCATGAGCACAAAATTTCCAATTCCGTTGGCCACATAGGCTATCGCCCTATTCATCCGTGTCTCCATGTGCTTTTTTTCCACTCCGCCCCGTGTTCTATCAATCCAGGAATAACCATAATCTTCTTTCCCTGGTTGCAACTGGAATTAGGAGCTGATACGTTAGGGGTCTGCCTTGATCCGGACATGCACCCCGTGAACCAGAGGTCAATCTGTGATCCTCTATGAGCATTAGGGAATCCTCTCTCAGATCCGTCAGGGTTCAATCTGGGAACATAACCGATTGACCTCCAGAATTTCTTTTCAGCGATAAGATTAGTCATCCGGCTGGATTTCTTAAATAAAATGATTCTATCATTCCATTTAATCATATCCGCCTGCGGATGATCCGGCGCATGGTATCCACAGAAAAAGCCAATGTTGTGTTCATCTCTCAATGCCTCGTATGCCTCGATGAGCAGGTTGAGCCAGCCATCCTCTGTAATCTGAATATCGTCCTGTAAATAACAGAGATAGGGAAATTCCTCGTAAAAAGAGTCATAGAGATCCACAAGATTCCAGAGTTGATTGAATCCATAAGTGATCCCGCTCCGCCTTTTATTGATAAGAATCTGGATAAGATTCTCATTCCTCAATGATTGCAGATATTCAGGCGTTCCGTCCGTACTCGCATCGTCTGAGATAAAGAGGCGATATGGCAGGGAAGTAGTTTTGAAGAGACTGTCCAGCATCTTCTTGAGTAGTTCGAGGCGGTTGTAGGTCGTGACGATAATGTCAACCATTCTCATTTTCCTTCGGATTAAATTCCGCAATCACGAAATACCGCTCTTTATCCCCGTCATGAATAATCTTGAATCTTGGATCTGATTTAATTACCTCATAACTTCTTGCATGTTTGAGATCGTGCGTATCATCAAGAATCAGGACATAATTTCCCTTTACAGTATTAATAACCTGCTGAAATTCCAGCCATCCCAGGTGATTTCCTGAATCTAAAAGTATCAAGTCAGGTCTGAAATCAAATTTTATCAGGCAGTATTCGAGAAGACCGTCCACAACCCCAGGAAAGTCCGTATCGGCAAAGAGTGATTCTGCGGGATGAACATAATTCTCAGGCAATATTTTCTTTAATGTTTTTAACGTAGGCAATTGTTCTCGCCGAAGTGAGAGTCCATGCAGTAAATGAACATAGTCGCGTAGTTCCTTCTTCTCGATATGTTCAACTGCCCGCTTATGGAAGTCAGGATTGACCTCGATGGAGAAAAAGATAGTATCTTCTGCATTCATCTCTTTGAGCGTGTCTGCGATAATGGTTGTACTCCCCATTCCATAATGCGTCCCGGTTTCGATGATTCTTTTAGACTTATATTCTCGGATCACCTGCCGTATGCAATCCGCCATCCGACTGTTGAGTGGAACAGAAGATTCGGGTATTTTCATCTCAGCATCCATCGGGTTTCCATTTCTTAATCTTTTTACAGATATACTTCACATCTCTCCTACTCACCTGATTATTAAGAGGTAGACACAGATAACGGTTCTCAATGGCATTCATATTCGGGAGTTTCCTCCGGTATCCACCAAAAACCTTGAATATGTCATTGCGGATGTGCGCCACATTGGTTTCGATTCCATTTCTCGCCAGATGTTCGGCAAATGAATCACGATTCCCATTGACCAGAACCATGAACAGCCAGTGGGCATTACCTGAATCATCCTTGAGGAATTCCACCTGGGAGGCATTGGCAAGGAGTTTCCGATATAGATCAACGAGTTCATGCCGGTGATTCTGATTACGGTCAAAATCCTTTAATCCTGCCAGTCCGATTGAGGCATCAATGTCAGTTGGTTGATACTTATAGCCGACCTCATCTTGGTCAGATGTGATCCCCCGTCTGTCCCATGCCTGCCAGTTCTTTTGTGCCTTGACTTCACGGTCGATGGCAAACCAGCGAAGTCGCTTCGCCCTTTGGTATAATTCCTCTGTCTGTGTGAATGCCGGATTAATACGAAGTATCCCACCATCTCCCGTTGAAAGAGACTTGATTGCCTGGAAAGAGAAGCAGGTGAAATTTCCTAACCCAACATATTGACTTCCAAGTGCCTGAGCTGCATCTTCGATTATGGGAATGTTTTCATTAAGACAAATCCTACCCAAATCATAATCAACATATCCACCCAGATGAACAATCACTATGGCTTTTGTATTCCTGGTTATCTTTCGCTTTAGACTTTTGGGATCGAGACAGAGAGTGTCTTTGTTAATATCGGCGAACACAATCTTTGCTCCCGTTGCCTTCAGGGGGTGACAGGTGGCCGTGCAGGTAAGCACGGGCACGATAACTTCATCGCCCGGCTTGATCCCTGCGAGGATATAGGCCAAATGAAGGGCTGAAGTTCCCGAATTTGTCATCACACAATACTTAAACCCAAATTTCTCCCCAAATCTCCGTTCAAACTCATCAACTTTCGGTCCTTGACCCCACCACCGGCTTTTCAGGGTTGATCTTATCTCCCGGATCATCCGCCTGATGTTCTGTTTGGGTGGATAGAAAAGGGGGATCATGTGTTATGCTCCTTATAGTATCGCCCCGGAAAGTGAGTATCGAACTCACCGGCTGTCCGAATATAATTCTGGTTTTCTTCTGACAGATTATTACTATCGATATACCAGGGAAGATGACGTGCAATATACGGACTTCCCGTCCTGAAAGACAAATTCGTCCATCCGGGGATCGTGTTTGCCCTTCGCATAGCAAATCCCGTATCAATAGCTGCCGGGTAAAGATCAATCCCTGTTTCATTATCATGTATCTTATCTATCCAGAACTGAGATTCCCACCGTATAAGTCTCTCTTTAGCCTCGAATGAATCAGGAAGATCATCTATCTTCAGGCCGAATCCAACTTTCTTGATGTCGGGATACCTTCTCAAAATGTCAATCCACTTATCCACGAAATCAGGAGGGCACTCTTCACAGGGCACCGTGTCGCAATCAGTGTAAATGAAATTTTCCTGGTCTAATTTGTATCGCGTGAAAAATTGCGGGTCTTTGCAAAGGTTTGTGAATACCTTAAACCCATGATTCTTCCCCATACGAAGGATCTCGAAGGTCCCCTCAATCTCCTTGTAGTATTGAAGTAACGGTTCATAGGTCGATCCATTATCGATAATGATGATTCTCTCCTGCCCCAGTTCGACTAATCTATCAATGAGTTTTTTCAGCATCGTATGGCGGTTGAAAGATATGATGAAGATAGGTGTCATAATCTCCTCATCGCGGTCAATCCCGCACCCCAGGGCTTATGCTTAATAAGCCAGCCCTTTTTAATATCTGTGAACTCGTATGTCTCCTCGAACTTGCATTCAAAATAATCTTCAAGCGCCCGGATCACCCCTCGTTCATTATCCCATCCGAGACAGGGTTCATGCCCGTTCGGATAGTGAAGCCTTTTCTGGAGGTTGGTACAGCGAAACATCACGGTGGCATTTTTGCTCAGGAAAGGGAACCACGCCTCAATTTCCTGTTTCACGTGGTCATATCGTTCATCTGTATCAATAAAAAGCAGATCGATGAAGGAATCGAGGTCGTACTCCAGGCAGAACAGATCGAATCTTCGAGCAAGGTCAATATCGTGGGATTGAACAAATCGCCATTTCGGATAATCGCACATATTTTTGTAATCCTCGATATCACAACTGATGAACTGTGAGTCATACATAGTCGCCACATAGGAGAGTGCCTTGTTCGCCAGGGCATCTTTACTCACTCCTAATTCGACGATAGTCTGTGGTTGGGCTTCCACGCCTGCGAGATAAATATCAGTAAGGCAAATATGGATAGAGTCGTCCTTCCATTCTTCTGCTAACTGCTTAATCTTCTCAAACTGTTCAACAAAAAGATTCGAGTCCATACCGCTCCCTGATCTGATCGTTCATCTCAATTTTCCTACTGTGCTTCTCCTGATCTATCCCCGGCCTGTCTGAGATAGAGTTCCCGGAGTTCGTGATAATACAAAGTGTGAAATCCATTTCAAGTGCTGGTATACCGTCTGACTGAACTGACTTCATGAATGTAGTATGATCGTTGTTATGGTAATACCAGTCTGGAATGAGTTTCTCTCCCACCAGTTCGTAATAGAGGGCATTACAGGTTAAAGAGTAGGGATACTCGTGAACCCCTATTTCGCCATTACGGGGATCGTATATGTGGCACGTCCGGGTATAGACTGCCCGGAAATCCCTGGGGTTGAGACCGTTTAACTTCTCCACCATGTACTTAGCCAAAAGATCATCCGAGTCCATCCTCAACATCCAGAAGGACTTGATCTTCTCTCGATATACCCACCTTCCGGCTTCAATCACGGAATTGAGGGTTTTCCGGCTCATGTCGGTAAGTTTGCAATTATAAGGAGCAACAATATATTCCACTTGTTCGTCAAGGGTTTTGGGTGAGGTTACAGGGATTAAGGTCTGTTCACAATCTTCCTCAACCCTCATGCTGCACCAGACGATACGGGGATCATCAACACCAGCCACATCAGGTTTGTCATGGCAAGAGATAAAAAGCCTCCAATCGGGATCAGTCTGATTAAAGAGTGAGTTCAGAAAAGCGCCGATGGTAAGCCTCATCATGACCTGATCGGGATAATTTTTAGTTGCGCCGAAACTGGAGACGATGATAACCATCAATTCACCCCAAAATCCTTGAGTATGACATTGTCAACCATCTCAGTTCCCTTGAATCCGTCTATACTGAGGTTATCAGTAATATGGTTCATGCCTGAACACGTCCGCATGAGACAATAATCAAGGTCTGTGAATTTGAGATCATAGTCTTTTGCCCGTGTCAGAAATTTCGCATGATCATGGCAGAGTAGATACATCGCTGGGGAAACAATTCCATTCTCATTAAGATGGATCTTGTAACCAAAAAAGGAGACAGGCATCTTGAAATCCAGTTTTGCCACCATCCCGGTCTCATTCTCGAAGAGGTAGCATTTATTTGCGTAGATCGCGTTGAATCCATCAGCCTCAGCCTTCTCGATTAGTTCCACTGTATCTTTTCTGATAAAATCGTCTGCATCTACCCTGACTATCCAGAAATCCCTTATTCCTTCCCTAAACCCCCACTTGATAGCGGCGATAGTGGAATTGACCCACTTGCGATAACAGTCCATTATTCCCTTTTGAAAAAGAAGGGTTTCATAAACAACTTCATCCTTCGCTGAATGAGGTAGTTGGTAAGGAAAGAAAGTAAATTCCTTCTTATTCTCCACCTGGATGGAATCAACCATGACAAAATCATCCCTTGTGAGGGCATCCGGCCTGTCATGGACGGAGATCACAAGCCGGAAATCCTTTGAGGTTTGATTCCTTAATGATTGAAGAAACATCTCAAGGAGTTCCAAGGCAATATCCTTATTGTCATATGCCCATGTTGCGCCGAAGGCGGAGATAAAGACGATCATCGATATTCCCTTTTAAAAATTATACAGAATCCAAATTTTAGCCTTTTCTTCAACGGCATCCTCATAAGCGACTGCACGAATCCCACAAAGGTATGATGAACGTTCAGTTCAGTTACCTTGCGGATCTTCTTTGCAATGATTTCACGCATTACTTGTCAATCCTTGTGTATTTCATGCGATCTTCACCTGATACCCTATCTTTGCAAGACGCTTTTCTGCCATCTCAACATATTTAGGGTTAAGTTCAATGCCGATATATTGTCTACCTAACTTCTTAGCCACTACTCCGGTAGTTCCTGAACCGATAAAGGGGTCAAGGATTATACCGTCTATCGGACACCCCGCTTTTACCATCGGCTCAACTAAATCTTCGGGAAAGGTAGCAAAATGGGCTTCCTTGAAACTTTTAGTGGTGATGGTCCAAACGGAGCGTTTGTTGCGGGTGCCGGTATTTAAGTATTCATTTCCACTTGCAAACTTTGGGTCTTCACTGTCGCCATATTTTGAGCCGCCGAATCTGATACCAGTCGGTTTCCCTTTTGTGCGTTGCAACTCTGACAAGCCGGGACTACGTTTCCCGCTATGTGTTTTCCTCCCAGCGATAATGGCATCACGTGGTCTATCTCCAACTTCGTTGGTTTTTCGTGGCAATACGCACACCGATGATTGTATTTCTTCTTGATTACTTCCCACTCGTCCTTTGTTAGTTGGCAGTCCGTTGTCGCTATCTGATATTTTCGTTTGACTTCTATCTTTCGTTTTGCAAATCTTCCCTTCTCGGTTTTTGCCCATCTCTTGTCCCGCGCCACTTTCGCCATTTTTCCCTTTTTGCTTTGGTCGTAACGCTTCCTCCGTGCTTTGTATTTTTCTTCCTTTTCGTGCTTGCGAGCCGTGAGGCGATACCGCACTTTCTGTTCTTCCGTCAGTATGTATTTCTTCCGATATGCTTTCTTTGTCGCCTGCCCCTTCTTGGAATAGTAATATCTCTTTGCAGTCGCCTGCCCCATCTTCGAGCGATTGTATTTCTGGTCGTACAATTTCCTGTCCATATCTTTTATTATACTCGTGGGATTTTGTATTGTCAACCGTAGGTTCTTTTACGGCTTCCAAGTCAAAGTAGTAACGGGGTGATTTTGAAAGCAAGAATATGTATTCGTGCGATTTACAAAACCTATCTTGCACACTCTCCGGCATGGGATTTGGTTTCGCCCAGATAATATCCTGCCGTAGCCACCAGCCATCCGCTTGCAGGGCAAAGGCCACGCGCCAGGGGATACCAACGAGGTCTTTGGGTTTAAGATTATCGGGGGCTAAATAATTACCGGGTTGGTTGAGATCACCCCAATGAGGAACCCCATTTCTTTTAAAACTATTTGATAGTCCAGGATTTG
>Ga0315289_10016217_pt1 | contig 10297 bp, 10 predicted proteins | sample YL17G11_40_MG_FD_203452 | JGI IMG/M metagenome (GOLD analysis project Ga0315289, IMG submission 203452) | Sediment microbial communities from Yellowstone Lake, YNP, Wyoming, USA - YL17G11_40 | ecosystem: Environmental > Aquatic > Freshwater > Lake > Sediment | place: USA: Wyoming | collected...
AATCTTCAGAACCGGCGTGGCAAGCAGCTAGTGCTCAATCAGGCGGCCTACACCACCCGGCACAACATCATGGAAGAGATCAAAAAGCAGTCCGTGGCTGCCGACACCTCTGTGGTGCAGGAAGCGATCGAGAAGGCAAAAGCGGCGCAGGACAACGCTAAGGACGTCAAAGGGACGGGCACCAAGTAGCAGGCTGTCGGCGCCTGAGCACTGCACCAGGTCGTCGCTGGCGTGAAATAGAATTTCACGTTAGCGGCTAACTATTTGTTAATAATGGATTTTGTCGGTTCCGCTCAAGTCCTGCGGCGGACGGCCGATAGGGCTATTATGAACAAATCAAGCAGCTCTATTTTGTCGTTATGCCTTGCCACTGGACTAACCTCTTTGGCGACGGCTTGCAATATGGGCGCGGGCTTTTTAAAGCAGAGCGGCCCATCAGAGGCCAGTGTTCGGGTCGTGCAGGTCGTGGCTAAGGAACAAAACGGTACAACTTCTGCTGCCATTTCGGGAACGTCAGCGTTAACCCAGGAACTCAGCGCCAGCCCGAACAGCGCGGTCGCTGGATCGCGTATCTTGTTCCCTCCAGGCTCTCTAGCGGTCGACACCGAAGTGACGATTCAGGCGGGGTCTAGCTTGGCGACCTCGGCGGTATTTAACCAGCTGGGCGTGGATAGCCAGGTCGCTAGTAGTGCAAATGCAGTAACCTTCGCCACGAGTGTGCCAACCGATGCAGTGGTGCCTTTCACGGTGGCGATCCCATTGCCGGACTCAAGTAGCCTATATCTAAGCGATCCTTTTGCAAATCTGATCATCGTTTACAGCGTTAGCAAAGCCTCCCTAGGCAACGGTCAATTTACAGGGATTATCGGCCGAACAGCCATCGACTCGTCCTCAGGATTTGCAAGATTTGCGGTCAGTTATTTTGGCACCTACCAAGCCGTCATCACGAAGACGCTGGTCCAGCCGGTGGAAGTCGCCGCGGCTCCTAGTGTCAAAGTAAAAAAAGTGATCAAGCCCGGAGTGATCAGCGATCGCTTTTACTATGGGCGCGGGGCTATGCCGGCCTCTTTTGGCGGCGACGTCCCTCAGAATAAGACGCATTTTAAGGGTTGGGTCCATGCTTTTGCGCCGTCAAAAGTCGGTACGACCTCGACCTTGTCGTCCGGCAAGATTAGCAAGGCTTTGCCTGAAAAGAATTAAACGTTGGTGCCGCTAGAATAGCCAATTAAGGCGCAGGCCAGCATACGTAGTGTTGAGAAGCTCCTTGCTGGCCGCACTGTCCACGCTTACTGAGTAGGTGCGGTATTTGAAGCCGACCGTAGCATCGACCAAGTTGCGGGTCAGAGCGATGGCAGCGCCGAGGTCGAGCTCCATGCGCGGGCCAATCGTCGTGACGCGCTCAGCTGCGGCTAAGGCAGCAGCCGAGCCATTGGCGCCGGCGGCTTTTTGTTGCACTGCACCAATCGTCACATAGGTTAGGTCCGCATATAGCAGATTGCGCTTGCCTACCGGCAATTGCAGTCCGACGTTGCCGCCGTAGCCGCTCGCGGTCAGGTCGATATACTCCTCGGAGGTTAGGGTTTCATCGATTTTGCCAGCGACCCGAGCCGGCGATTTTACGGTCCAGGTGCTGCTCGAAACAACTAGGCCAAAGTAGAGGGGGCCGAGGCGATAGCGCAAGTCAACGTCTTGCCAGCTCAGGGCCACGGAGCTCGCCGTATTCTTGAAGGCGATGGTTGAACTTTCACGAGCAAAGAGCATGCCGACTTGGTGGTCAGCGCCACCATTGACTCCAAATGCATACCGCGCAGTGATCCCAGTATCGTTGCTTTGCACGAGTTCGCTTTTGAAGATGGAGTAGCCGCCGCTTATGTCCAGGAAAAATGTCGGACGACCAGGCTCGCTATCTGTCGCCAAGGCAGGCCTGGCCAGCATGGCGAAGAGCAGCGCTGGGAGCGTGCGTGCGACGGTCTTGCCAAATTTTTTCATGCCCCTCCTTAGCCTGGATCGCTCTGCCGGCTGCCCCTGAGGGGATCGGTTCAGCGGCGGCGGGGGTTGAATCTAGAGCAGGCTCTAAGCTGATAGACAGACGCTTAGTTGCCGCATATCGCAACTGAGTTTCTGGGAAACTTAGTTATTCCCAAAGTTCATGGTGACGCTAGTCTAGAGGCGCCGTCCCGTAGCCCAGTCGACCGGGTAACCGACTTGGGTCTCAACCCAAGTCAAATAAAGGCGCTCGATATGGCGAAAGACGGCGTTTGGCCTGGCGCTATGCATGCGGTGTTTATCGATCGTCGCCACGGGCACCAAGCCACGCACGGTGGAGCAGAGGAAGGCCTCGTCAAACCGTGGCAGCTCCTCAACGAAAATGGTGTGCTCTCGCACCGGGATCTGGGCCGCCTTGAGGCGTTGGATCAAGGTGTCGCGGGTAATGCCTAGCAGTAGGCCGCTATGGGCCGGAGGTGTAAGAAATTCGACAAGGTCGCCACTGCGCGCCAAGAAGAAAATATTCGCCGTCGCCGCCTCGGTGATTTCGCCATCTTGGTTTGACCACAGGACTTCGTCGTAGCCTTCTTTTTGTGCTCTTGCGACTCCTAGCACGCTGCCTAAGTAATTGCTGGTTTTGGCGGCTGCTCCACGGGTATTTTCTGCTTTGATCATGCGCTTCAAGCGCAGTCCTTCGCTATAAATGCGTGCGTTTTCCACCGCCGCTGGTAGGCAGTAGACAAAGCGGTTGGGCTTGGAAGCTGGGTCCAGCCGCATGCCGAGGCCATTGCCGCGGCTGACATATAAGCGGATGTAGGTTTTCGCAGCAGCGACCTGGCTGACCAAGTGGTTGAGCTCAAACTCCAGCTCGGCGTCGGACCAGGGAATGGCAAACTCCAGGGCCTCGGCGGAGACTCTGAGGCGCTCCAAATGGCGCTTAATGTCGAGAATGTGCGGGCCAAATGCCACAAAGACCTCGAATACACCATCGCCAAACAGCAGTCCGCGGTCCAAAGCCGGCACTTTCGCATCTTCAGGAGTAGTCACCAAGCCGTTTATCGCGATTAGCCCAGCCATTGAGGTCCTTTCTATAATTATTAGTTCAATTAATTCATGTGGTTAAAGCTTGAATGTCGGCCTTCTTTTGGCGCTTTAACTGTTTCTATGGTAGAAGCCCCCTTCTAATAGGGCGTCATATAGTTTTAAGGAGCTTGGCCTCGGATGGAAGCACAAATCTCATCGACCCTTCGTAAGGTACACCTAATCTCTCTTGGCTGCGCTCGTAACCGCGTCGACTCTGAAGTCATGTTGGGAACGATGCTCGGTAAGGGGTGGGAGTCCACCGATGAAGCGGCGTCTGCCGATGCCATCATCATCAATACCTGTGGATTTATCGCCGCGGCTAAAGAAGAGAGTATCGATACGATTCTCAAAGCAGCGGCGCTAAAACAAGATCGTCCTGGCCTCAAGGTCGTCGTCACCGGTTGCTTAACCCAGCGCTACAAGACGCAGCTGGCTAAAGGCCTCCCAGAGGTTGATTTGTTTATCGGCACCGATGAGTTCACCCGTATCGGTGCCTTGCTCGATAGTCCCGGAGCGCCTGGCGAAATTCATGCAAAACGCACCCACTACCTCTATAACGAGGATATGCCGCGGGTGAATACCCTGGCGAAACACTCAGCTTACGTTAAGGTCGCCGAGGGCTGTCAGCATAACTGCTCTTGTTGCATTATTCCGGCCATCCGTGGCCGCCTGCGCTCGCGTTCAGTAGCCTCAGTGGTCAAAGAAGTAGAGCAATTGGTGCAAAGCGGTGTCATTGAAGTCAACCTGATCGCCCAGGACCTCGCCGCTTACGGCCGTGACCGCAGTGACGGTGCCGAGCTACTCGGCCTGCTGCGTGCACTCGTCCAAATTGACGGCCTGCAATGGGTGCGCTGCCTTTATGTTTACCCCGAGCACATCAGTGATGAGTTCCTCGAGTTCTTTGCCAGCGAACCCAAGCTCGTCAAGTACCTCGACATTCCGATTCAGCATGCTAGCGACGCCTTGCTCAAACGTATGAACCGCGATGTAAATCGCCAGCAGTTGGTAGATACCTTGGCCCGTGTGCGGGCTAGGGTGCCCGATGTCGCTATCCGCACCTCGGTGATGGTCGGCTTCCCTGGTGAATCAGAGGCTGATTTTGCCGAGCTGCTGGCTTTTGTCAAAGAGCAGCGCTTTCGCCATCTCGGCTGCTTTGCCTACTCCCAGGAGGAGGGTACGGTCGCGGGACGGATGCCGGGACAGATCGATGAAGACGTCAAGGCTGAACGCTTGGCGCAGATCATGGCCGCGCAGAAGACAGTTTCAAAGAACCTACTTAGCGCCTACGCGGGCCAAATCCTGCCGGTCTTGGTTGAAGGCCCTAGCCCCGATCACGAGCTAGTCTGGCAAGGCCGCTTAGCGGTGCAGGCACCGGAAGTCGATGGTGTAGTCTATCTCACCGATGGTCCGGTCAAGGCCGGCCAAATTCAAATGGTGCGTATCCATGAAACCCACGATTATGACATGGTCGGAGCGGTCGTTGGTCCGGCCGAGTTGCATTAGGATGGCGTAGTGAGGCATCGTCGCTTGAGCGCTGCTGCGAAGGCATTCTGGCTGCGGCGCAGCGGTCAGGTGATGCTGATTTTTTCGTTGCTGTCGATGGTCTGGGGCATCATCTCCGGGATCATGCTGACCCGCGATTATGCGCAGTCGACGCGGTTGCTCGGTTATATGGCCTTGTTTCTAGTCCAGTCGGCATTGTTTCGGCTGTGGCTAGAGTACGCCAGTAGGGCGCAGCAGCGCTCTGCGGTAGCGAGCGCAAAAAGCGAAGGTCGGCTGCTAGCATTTATGTTGGAGCGGTCGGCCTTGGTTGAAGGTGCTGCGCTATTCGTCACTCAGGTTGCAGTGCAATACATTGTGATGTTTTGCTTGCCGCTATTGTTTTTTGCCCAAGCTTGGATTTGTTTAGGTTTCGCCGCCGCTCTGGCGGTGATCAGCCTGGTCGATCCTTGGTGGAGCTACGTTGCCAAGCGCCCCTTGTGTATGGCCGCCGCACGTAGTTTCAGTGCGGTGCTTGCCGCTTCCTTTTGCTTCGCCATTTTTTTTCCAACCTATCTGGGCTATTTTTATCCTAGCTTGGCCTTAGTCGCCGGCGTTAGTTCCCTACCCTGGAATCTCCTCCTTGATCGTCGGCGCCGTGTACTCAGCGATTGGCTGCCGTGCCTGGCCATAGGATTTTTGGCGTTAGCTAGCGCCCAGGCCGGTGTCTATCTGCGCATGCCTCTATTATCGGTATGGCTCAAGGACCCGAGTTTTGGCCTCAGTGTCCTGGACCATCAGCTGGTGAGTCCGTGGCGCGAACAGGAGCCGCGCATTAGGCTCCTGTTGGCCCTGGCAAGGGACGAAGAGGTGTGTTGCTTCACGCCGGTGGTTTCACCCAGCGGTGTCAATATTCCAGTGAGCCACGAGTGGGCCATCGATGGCAAGGTCATTGACCGGATCCAGCTGTCGGCCATACGCGGCGTTGGTAAGGCTGAAGGCAAACCCTTTCGCACCTTTTCATGTAAACACCATTTGCCGGGATCTGACACGGCGCATACGTTGAGCTGCCGCGTCTTTCTCGAGGGTGGTATCTATCTCGGTCGCGCGGTGGTGTCGTTTAAGTGAACTCAGAGGTATGAGGTTTAGGCTGCGCAAGCTGTGCATGGAATAGAGCTGCATGGGCAGAATTAGAAGCGTGCTAAGGTCATGCCGCCTTCTACCGAGGTTAGCTTATGCGAGGTGCGGTCAATCGTCGGCCGGAATACTAGGCCCTTGGCTGGCAGCGGGGCTTCCGAGGCCAAGCTGCCCTGGTAGCGGTTAGGCCCCTCGGCACTCATCAGCGGCGAAAAAATAATATAGGAGCCTAGGGCACTGCCGCCAATGAAGCCCAGCGACGCGCCAACTGCGACAAATCTCAGATTTTCCGTGGGATTGCTGGTGAATGCCAGGAAGGCAGTGCCGAGTGCCGCGCCAAATGCTGTGCAATATCCTGATGTTACGAATAAATCTTGGAACCTCTCCTCAGCCGCTACCTGCGGCTGGCCGGCCACTGCAGCGGCTTTAGGCGACCAAGCCCCTAAACATAGGCCGATGACCAACAAATAGGCTTTTAGCTGATGCGCCATGGAGCGGTCCTTTGTGTAAATGGATTGATTCAACTCATTATAGCGGCAGGGTTGCATGGGCGTCCATGAGGTTTTTAGTGGCGGTTGACATCAATCGACAATTGAACTATCAGAACTTGTCATAGCCCACTGAGTTGCGGTCTCGGTGTTTGCGGTGCCTGAAGGTGTCCGTGGACAAATAGCACCCAACCATCTAAATGTTCTAAGTCACCTCGGTCCAATCTGAACGCCCAATGTCTATTTAGGCTCATATCTAGCACTCCCACCCCACCATTTTGCTTAGCGAGAAGATCGATGTCTGATGCAATCGCGACCAAGGCTAAAAAGGCCCCTAAAGCCAGCGCGGCCCTCCCGCTTCCTCCAGAGCTGGCCAACGATTTTGATCAGGCTGAGCCCGAGACTAATTCTGACGTTCCGACGATTAACCTAACGGAACTCAAAGAAAAGCGCATCGCCGACCTCAATAAGATGGCGAAGGACCTCGGTGTCGAGGGTGCGACCAATATGCGTAAGCAGGAACTGATCTTTGCCCTGCTGCAAGGCCAGGCTGAGCGCGGTGGCGTTATTTATGGTGAAGGGGTCCTAGAGACCTTGCCCGACGGCTTCGGTTTCCTGCGTGCTCCCGATTATAACTACCTGCCCGGTCCTGACGATATCTATGTCTCTCCATCACAGATCCGCCGCTTTAATCTGCGTACTGGCGACACCATCTCGGGCCAGATCCGCCCTCCCAAAGATAGCGAGCGTTACTTCGCTCTGCTCAAAGTCGAGAACGTCAATGGTTCCAGTCCTGATCCGGACTTCGAAAAGATCATTTTCGATAACCTGACGCCGCTCTATCCCATGGAAAAATTCAAGATGGAGTGGAACCAAAAGAACCTCTCCACGCGGATCCTCGACCTGCTGTGTCCAATCGGTAAAGGTCAGCGTTCGCTGATCGTGGCGCCACCGCGGACCGGTAAGACCGTGCTGCTCCAAGACATCGCCTCGGCGCTGGCCAAGAATCATCCTGATGTCGTGTTGATTGTCTTGTTGATCGACGAACGCCCGGAGGAAGTCACCGACATGGAGCGCTCCGTGCGGGGTGAGGTGATTAGCTCTACGTTTGATGAGCCAGCCCAACGTCACGTGCAGGTTGCTGAGATGGTCATTGAGAAGGCAAAGCGCCTAGTTGAGCATAAAAAGGACGTGGTCATTCTGCTCGACTCCATCACCCGTTTGGCGCGAGCCTACAACAGTGTGGTGCCGCCGTCGGGCAAGATCCTCTCCGGCGGTGTCGACTCCAATGCCCTGCATAAGCCCAAGCGCTTCTTCGGTGCGGCCCGGAATATCGAAGAAGGCGGCTCCCTGACGATTATCGCAACGGCCCTCATCGACACCGGCTCGCGGATGGACGAGGTGATTTTTGAAGAATTTAAGGGTACCGGCAATATGGAGATCCATCTTGACCGTAAGCTAGCGGAAAAGAGGACCTTTCCGGCGATGGACATCAACAAGTCCGGGACTCGCAAGGAAGATCTTCTCTTGCCAAAAGACGTTCTGAATCGTATGTGGATCCTGCGTAAATTGCTGCAACCGCTCAACTCAGTCGATGCGATGGAATTCCTCACCGATAAGATTGATAAATCGAAGACGAATGCGGATTTTATCGATTCGATGAATGGTTGAACTGTCGAACCGCCCTTACGGATGCACCGTGAGGGCCCCCGCTGAGCTTCGAACCAAGCGGGATAGACTCACTGCTAAGAAAGGTACTCCATGAAAGAAGGCATCCATCCTCAGTACGGCGACTGCCAAGTGTCCTGCGCTTGTGGACACGCGTTTGTCACCAAGTCGACGCGCTCCGAGATCAAACTCGAAATTTGCTCCACCTGTCATCCATTCTTCACTGGTAAAGTGAAACTGATCGACACCGCTGGTCGGATCGAGAAATTCCAAAAGAAATACGGCACCAAGAAATAAGGCGCAGGGCCTGTCCTCTTTGGCTGCTTGAAGGGGATAGGTCCAAGTTCCTATGTTTGAAAATCTCGACGGCGTCGAGCGCCGCTTCAGCTCCCTCGAAGATTCTTTGTCCTCTGGCTCCTTAAAGGGGCCGGAGCTGATTCGTTTGACCAAGGAGCGCGCATCCCTGGAGCCATTGGTTGTGGCTTTTCGCCAGTACAAGGCGTTGCAGCAGGAGCGCGACGAGGCCAAGGCGATGATGGCTGCTGAGTCGGATGCTGACATGGTGGCTATGGCCAAGGAAGAGCTGGGCCGCATCGCAGCAGCAATCGAAGTGACCGAGAAGCACCTGATCGTGCTGTCCCTACCCAAAGACCCCAACGACGAGAAGAACGTGTTGTTGGAAATCCGGGCTGGTACCGGCGGCGACGAAGCGGCCTTGTTTGTAGGCGATCTTTTTCGCATGTACACACGTTACGCTGAGCGGCAGCGCTGGAAGATCGAAGTCCTCAGTTCGACGCCGTCTGGAGCTGGTGGTTTCAAGGAAATCATCTGCATGATCGAAGGCCAAGCAGTATTTAGCCGCTTTAAATTCGAAAGCGGTGTACACCGCGTCCAGCGGGTGCCGGCGACCGAGAACCAAGGTCGTATTCACACCAGTGCTTGCACCGTGGCGATCTTGCCTGAGGCGGAAGACGTCGAGATTAATCTCAACCCCGCCGATATAGAAATGACCGTCTGCCGCTCCTCGGGATCGGGTGGGCAGCACGTCAACACCACCGATTCAGCGGTACGCTTGGTGCATAAACCCTCCGGCCTCGCCGTTGAATGCCAAGACGAGCGCTCGCAGCATAAAAATCGCGAAAAAGCGATGAAGATCATGAAGGCTAAGCTGCTGGAAAAGGCCGAGCAAGAGCAGCACGACGAGATCAGCGCCAACCGTAAGAGCCAAGTTGGCTCAGGGGACCGTAGCGAACGCATCCGCACCTATAATTTCCCGCAGGGGCGCTTGACTGATCACCGGATCAATCTGACGCTCTATCGCCTCGACGCGATCATGGAGGGCGACATCGGCGACGTTCTCGACGCTTTGGGTTCACACCACACGACCGAATTGCTCAAGCAAGAGCTGGCGGTGTAACATGGCAGATGCCGTCGCGCCCCTAGCCTGGACCATCGGCCGCATCCTCACTTGGTCGGTGGATTATCTCCGTGCTAAAGGGCTGACTGAGTCACCGCGGCTCGATGCTGAGCTGCTCCTTGGCCATGCCCTTAAGTTAGCGCGCATTCAACTCTACACCCAATATGACAAGCCGCTGAATGCAGCGGAGCGCGAGCCTTTTAAGGCCTTTTTGCAGCGGCGCAGCCGCGGTGAACCGGTCGCCTATATCACCGGCGAAAAGGAGTTTATGGGCTACCGCTTCGAGGTGTCACCCGCGGTGTTGATCCCGCGCCCGGACACCGAGCTGCTGGTCGAGTTGATCCTCGAATGGAGTAAAGCCAGCAGCCCCGAGCAGCTACGTACTTGGCGAATCCTCGATGTTGGTACTGGCAGCGGCTGCATAGCCACCTCTTTGGCTTTAAAGCTAGCTTCATCTCAAGTCCATGTCAGTGCATGGGACTTCGATATGCCGGCCTTGGCCAATGCCAAAGCTAATGCACAACGGCTTGGTGCAAACGTTGATTTTAGCCAGCGTGATGCCTTGGCAGCCTCGAGTTGGGACAGCGCTGCGGCTGAGCCCTATGATATGATCGTCTCCAATCCGCCTTATATAGCGCCCGCCGAAGGCCCCGACCTGCCAAGCTCAGTCGTTGCCTTTGAGCCGCAGCAGGCTCTTTTTGCTCCACCAGACGGGCTCTGCTTTTACCGGGCGTTGACCGCCTTCGCAGGGCACCTGTTAAAACCTGGCGGGCACCTAGTCGTGGAGATTGGCTCGACTCAGGCAGCCGCGGTGCAGCAATTGTTTGCTGAGGCCGGCTGGCAGCAAATGACTTTGCACAAGGATTGGTCGCGCTTGGACCGAGTCGTTAGCGCCATACGTCCGGGGCACTTTTAAGCCTTTGCTTTGCTTCAGGCGCGTATAAGGTACTATCGAAGCAACTGCGGTTACTGGGGGACTCGCGATGCATGGCGAACGGCTCGATTGGACTACTGTCAGGCGCCTTAGTTGGTTTATCAT
>Ga0315289_10016219_pt1 | contig 10297 bp, 4 predicted proteins | sample YL17G11_40_MG_FD_203452 | JGI IMG/M metagenome (GOLD analysis project Ga0315289, IMG submission 203452) | Sediment microbial communities from Yellowstone Lake, YNP, Wyoming, USA - YL17G11_40 | ecosystem: Environmental > Aquatic > Freshwater > Lake > Sediment | place: USA: Wyoming | collected...
GAGCCCCTCGATGTACATGACGCCGTTCACGTAGAGGCGCCCCGCCGTGACGGCCTGGCTGAGCGTGAAGTCCACGGGCACTCCGGGGAAGCACCCGATCGGCTGCACGAACTGCTCCTGCACCGGGATCGCGGATCCCGTCGAAGGAGCCGGGCCGTAGGCGATGTTGTTCCGAACGTAGTTCTGGGAGTAGAAGCCATGGGCGTACGAGGTGCCGGCGAGATCGGCGAAGCAGCAGTACTTGTAATACGTGAAGGGCGGCACGTTGTACGTCGTGGCGAACACGGTGCCCATGATGCCGTCCAGCTCGGACAGCGTGAAGAAGTCCGGATCTATGCCGGTTCCTACGGGCAGAGGACCGGTGAACGCGATGTAGTTGTCGATGGCGGCCTTGATCAAACCCAGTGCGGTGACCATCGAGGCAGGATAAGAGTTGTATCTGAACACAAGCGTCTGATCGGATGCAAGGCCTGCTCCCTCGTCCGAATAGTACTCCGCTTGTGCTACCGTCCCGCCCACGAGGTCGTACTGACCCGCGGGAACGCTGTAGTACGAGCCGAAGATGAAACCCAGCGTGTTGCTGGCGGCCAGTTGCGTCTCCGTCCAGATCACTCCTCCCGCCACCGAGGGCGAAGGGTAGAAGCTCGGGGGAACGCTCGCCGTGTAGAAAGCCCTAAGGGCGGCGGAGATCTGATAGCAGGCCATGAGGAGATTGGGCGGCACGGTCTCCGAGGTCACTTCGAGGGAGTCGATCCTCACGTCCCACGAGAAGGGCGAGTTGTTGACGATCGCCGCCTCGCTCGTGGCAGGCCTGTACTCGACGTGCAGGTCTTCCGGCTTGAAGACCGGGTCGATGGCGATCAGCGAGTTGTCGGAGAAGTATAGGAACGGATTGACGGCCTCCGGCGCGACATGGAAGACGTTCGTCTGGAACACCCTCTCGCCGATCCACGGATCGAAGCCGGTGCGGATCGAAACAGGACCGTCGATCCAGCCATACTCTCCGGCGAACGTCCATCTCTTGAAGTTGATCCCGTGTTGTCCCTGGTCCGCGTTGATGTACAGGATCTGCGCGTCGATGGAGCCGGCGCCGAAGTTGTGCCACCTCTGGAACACTCCGTTCGGATAATCTCCGCGATACGGAATGGAATATGCGTTCCCGGGCTGGAGGTTCAGGTCGACCGAAGGCGCCACCCCATGCAGTCCCTTCGCGTTGGCTCCCTTCAGGGCGGTGGTAAACGGAGTCCCCTGAGACGTTATGTAGGAGAAAACGGCGGACCTTCTCATGGGCCCGCCGGTCGAGAGATCGAACAGCCCGATACCTCCTTGACGGTAGGCGGAACCGGTGTATGCGGACTCCAAGGTCCAGGCCGTTCCCGCCGAGAAAGGCATGGGGAGCACCACGGCGCCGGGACCTCCGGGGATCGGGCTTGACGGTACGTTCCAGAGGTTGAGGTTGTCCGGGGCCGCAGGGGGTGAATTCACCGCATCCAGCCCGAACGTGACGATACGTGGACCGCCCATGCCCGTGTCGTCGATGACCATGTCGAGGAACGAGCCCGCGCTGACCCCTCCGAACGGCATCGCATAGAAGGTTCCCGTCGGTGCCCAGACAGGTCCGGGAAGGGACGAGAACTCCACGATGATGGCCGTGAAGAAGCCGGCGCCTGCCACATCGGCGAGGCACCCTACGTAAGCATAGGGCGACGTCGGGCCCATGCAGCCCACCAGGCGAGGCCCGTTCTGGCACGCGAGATACGAACAGGCCGGAATCGTCAGCGGAACCGAGGTGATGGGAGAGTAGGGCGCGAGGACGTTGGTATAGTCCGCCGGATCGAGCGCAGCGAACCACAGCATTCCGGCCCCGTCGATGAGCGAAACAATCACCTCGTTGTTCGGCCCCGTCATGACCAATGGGTAGTCGACATTGGACGAGGGCCCGGCGAGAGCCAAGGTCTCGATATGAGCCATCGAGACCTGATCGAACCGGCTGACGTACCAAGGGAAAAGAGGATCGACGAAATCGCACCAGAGGACATGAAGGACGCCCCTCACGCCATCGGATCCCGAAGCCATCGACAACACCCCGTTCGACAGGGCGGCGATGTCGCTGGGACCGAACTTCTTCGCGGCGAAGGAGGGGATGTTACCGATCGAGAGCCACTTGTCCTCCACCGTCTCGTGATACCAGCCCTGCACGAAGTGGGGCACCGACACGAGGGGTAGGACCAGTTCCGACATCGGGTCCACGATGCCGGAGATCGAGTAATGCTTCACCTGCTCCACTGCGCCGGCAGCGACGTCGATGCGGACCCCGTTCGCAATCGGCATGAGCGACAGTCCGGTGCCCGCCTGAAGGGTGAAGTCTCCCACCAGCGTGGGACTGATCGCGTTGATCGTCTTGATCGCCGCGCCGACGAGCGTGCGCACGTCCTCGAGGGCGGTGCGGATGTCGACGTTGTTGCCGGGCGTGACCCAGTCGTTGGAGAGGATGTCCACGTCCATGTGGGCGAACGTGTCGTTGATCGCGCCGAGCAGGCTGCGGAAGAAGTGGCGCTCGACCTTGGAGCGGGTCACGGGATCCGCGGCGACCCTCGAGTACAGGCTGCGGAGCTTGTCGTCGAGGAGGAACTCCTGCACCCTGTTGAAGCCCGAGGGGACGACCTCCATCGTGTAGACGTAGACGTCGTCGAGCGGGGTGGAGTCTCTGTAGCGAAGGCCGAAGGCGTACGTTCCCACCGCATCAGCAGGAATGGCACCTGCGATCGCGGTCAGGAGTCCACTTCCCGATAGAAACATCCCCGGCGGCAACGACCCGGAGACGAGGGTCCACGACACGGGGAGGAGTCCCCCCGTCCCGTTGAACTGCTCGCTGTAGGGCAACCCCACCAGGGCCGGCGGGATCTGCTTGGTGCTGATCGAGGGTGCGGCCATGATATCTCGCCAGATCCGGCATCTGACCGAGCGCCTCGGCGATGCCTGTTCCGATCAACAACACCGGTTTCCCCGAAGCCTTGGGCACGAACAGAGCCGGGTACCCCGGGATCCTCTGGACTTCCTGCCCAGCGGGCTTCCGTATCGTTAAAGGTATACCCGCCTTGGCGAAGAATTCAATGATGGGAACGAGACCGTCTCCGCAGTAGGGACAGGCCTCGGTGTAGAACAGGATCGCCGAGGGTTCCCTCAGATCTTCTCGCATACCCTCACCTTTACGCGAGGTGGTTCTATGGTCTCCTCGGCGGTCTTGATCTTGTGAGAGTGACTGTCGGGGAGGATGAGCACTCGCTCTCCCTCATACAGCGTCGACGACCCTTCTTTTGGGTACTCGGCGATCTTGACCCTGTACTTGGGGGCTCCGATCCCCTCCACGGCCGGCGTGATGAAGGAATCTCCTGAGAGGTCGAAGGCCGAGGGCTGCCTCTCGTTAGCACCCCCGGACGAATGGTCGTGCCTGTTGGCGCCGATGACGACGGACCTCGAGATCAGCGGGTCCGCCAGGTCCCCCCTGATCACGTTGGGATCTCCGATCGTCTGGTAGAGGTACGTGTCATCCTCGATGGCCCTGTAACCCGGAGGGCAGGCTGCGCCCGTGAACAGGATCATCGTGCCGCTGGGAATCGCCCGGTCCCCGAGGTGGTCCGAGTAGGGCAGATCCGAGGAGTACGCGCCCAGGGCCAGCATGGCCCCGGAGAACGACACCACGGTCCCCTTCATGCCCTCGACCGTGAAGTACGCCTCGAACTTGGAGATGGACAGGGGGATCTCGAAGGAGTCGATCATGCGCGTGTAGCGGCCCATGTACCTTGCGTAGAACGCGCGCCCCTGTTGCACCGCTCCCGTGTCGACACACGGAACGATCTTGGCGTCTCCCTCCACCTTGTATCCGCTGAGGGCCAGAGTCACGGCCTTGCCGCGGAACTTGTCGATGCTCTCGATCTTCTGACGGATCGTGAGCTTGCCCGTGCTCAGGAACCGGATGTCGAGCCTGTTCCCTCCGTCGAGCGAGGGGCCGATGGTGTTGAAGCCCACGATCGTGTCGATGCCGAAAAGATCCCAGTGGGACAGGAGGTTCTCGGAGGGGGCCTCGGCCGCGGTGTAGAAGCCGGCGACGTCCTTCTTCACCGGCGTGGAGGGACCGTTTTCATGGTCGGTCACCTCGTAGCGGTAGACCGTCTTGTACGCCTTCGACACGCCCAGGGCGCCCGTGGGCCCCATGGGAGTGTTGTTGATGACGGTCGTCTGCCTCGGCACGTCGACGAAGCTGCCGTTCTTCAGGTGGTTGACGGCCGAGCGCCGCATCGACAGGAATGTCAGGTCTCGTTCCGCCATAGCTACAGCTTCTGACAAAGAAGGACCGGTCTCACCTTGGGAAGGGTCGCCGCCCCGAACAGCGCCCCGTGCGTGTGACGGAACGGCACCTTGATCTCGGCCGTTCCGTCACCCTCCTGTCCGATCTCTTGCGTGATCATCGCATTCGTCCTGCTGGTACGATGGGCATGAGGCTCGCCGAAGTAGGAATACCCTCCGGACCCCGGATAGTTCGACCCGAGTTCGGGGAGTGACGCTGCGTGGGCCAGCACTCCGCTCTTCCAGATGATGGCCTCTGAATGGTCATGACCAACCCAATCGAGGAACTTGGTCCAGTCTCCCACCAGTTCCATCCAGGTCTGGTCCTCCCGCAACGTGACGAACTCACCGTAGATCTTGTACCACCCGAACACGCTGTTGCGGGAGTTGCCGGCGCCGATCTGCCGTCGGGCACGACGCATGTCGTCTTCGTAATGGTAGTAGCTTTCACCTGGGGCGTGCCATGCGTCCTTCCCGAACGGATATTGAGGCGCCTTCTCGTAGATCCTGGTCACGACGTTGGCCTGGGAGAACTGCGAGATGATCGCGTAGGCGGACTTTCCCGTGCTCAGCTTGATCTCAAGGATGTATCCGGGAAGCACGTCTACGTGCTCGTAGTTCTCGTCCACCCAGATCGGCTCGGGATCCCCGATGTCCGCCCGCAACCCCGTGTGCTGGCTGTGCAGCTGGTGATCCGCGTCGTATCGGTACGGGTCCACGGTCACGAACCGACCGCTCGTGTGATAGGACTGGAGGGGAAGATCCGTGGCCCGATCGATGTTGCGAAGCTTGATCATGGTACGCGGTTCGGACACGGAGATCCGATAATCCACCAGCCACTGATCGAGCCAGGTCGTTCCCATCGTGCTGAACAGAGCCTTGATGTCCGTGAGGTGACTCGCATCCTTGCCGATGCCTTCGACGCGAATGAATCCGGAAGGACAGGCGGAACCACCGGCATAGGCGATGATCGTCCCCTTCGGGATGATCTCCGACTCCACGCACACCGGCGTCTCGAGGAGGTCGTAGGACTCCACGGGAGACGCGTCGTTCTGGAGGAACCTGCTGGTGTAGTTGCCGCGGAACAGGCACACGTCACCGATGTGGGACTCACCGGCGTTGACGAACTTGACGAACGCCTTGCCGTAGTACGGACGATCCACTTCCTTCACGAACCGCTGGACTACCCTGATCGTATCGTTGACGGTCTTCGTGAAGTAGTTCTCACCGGCGGGACCGATGGGGAACGGAGGGATGGAAGCGAAGACGGTACCGAACTCGTCCTCGAACTCGATCCTGGTCCCGTCGAAGTTCATCGAGTGCCCCGGGGAGAGGGAGTACGCCAGAGTCAGGTCGTACAGGCAGGCGGGCGCCGTGCGGAGGAGGTGCCCCGTGAACGGGGCCACGATCTTCCATCCGTTGATCGGCGCCCAGACGGAATACGATCCGGTGGCCTTGGGAGGGGGACCGTAGACATCGGCCACGACGGTGAGGACGTTCCCCACGATGGAGATGATCCTCGCGCTGAATCTCGGCATGTCCCCCACGAAGTACTGACCGGGCTGGATGGATGGATCCATGCGCTCGATCGAGACGCGGAACGACGGATTGGCCATGAACAACTGCCTTGCATACGACGCCAGGCAGTACGACGAGTCGATGATGGCGGGAAGCCCTCCGAGCTTCCTCATGATAGCCGTCGAGGAGTTGACGATCTTGCCTGTTCTGTACTCACCCGACATGGAGTAATCCGTCGTGTCGACGGTGACCGGCTCTCCCGTGGGGACCATGATCCTCGTCCCCTCCTGTGTGATGTAGTCGAAAGGATGGAAGTCGGAGGTCGGAGGAACGAGATCCTTGACGAGAACTTCCTCCCTCGATGCCGGAAGAAAAGTTCCGCTGCTGAACCGGATCGGGCTCGGATAGACGGACAGGTCGAGGTACTGGATCTCATGTCGGAAGCCGGCCATGACCTTGGCTCGGCACCTCGGCCGATCGCCATGCTCGACATCCCCGTCGTAGGCGAGGACCTCGTCGATGCCTTCCCAGAAGGACTTTCCGTTCGAGAAGTTGCCGTTGGCGATTCTCGAGTACGCGCTTTCGAGGGTCTGATGGAGCATTGTCCCACTACCTTCATCAGACGCGTTTACACAGGATCACGTCGCGCGTCGGAGGGACGTGCTTCGCCAGCACAAGGTCGTGCTTGTGGATCTCGCTGCCTTCGTCCGCGTATCGCCCGTACTGCTGCCCGAACGGGGTCGGGACCAGAGAGAGAATGCCCCAGTCGTCCTCGGGGTTCATGGCCATCTCGGCGCTCGAGTGGTTGTGCCTCTCGTCCCCTTCGACGGCCAGCGAGGGAGTTCCCTGCTTGAAGAAGACGCGTCCGCTCGGAGGAACCGATAGGGACATCTTTTCGAAACCCGACGGACAGGCGTCGCCGAAGGCAAACATGATCGTGCCCTTGGGGATCGCGTCGGCCATCGGGTCTCCCGTGTACGGCAGGTCCGAGAACTTTCCGGCGGACATCATCACGGACCCAACGTGGATCTCCGAGAGCCCGGGCACTGCGCTCGTGAACACGAGGCCCATGCGCCTCAGCATGGCCCCGCCAAGGTTCTTGACGATGGCGGGACGTCCCCACTCCTTCGTGGATAGGCTCTGGTACAGGCCCTCGTCCGTGTAGATGGCCCTGTTGCTGTCGTTGTAAAAGCGCACGGCGATGGAGACGGAGCCACGGACCACTCGGAAGCTCGCCCCGATCGACACCCAGCCCGTGACGAGCTGGCATCCTGGGACGCTGTACCTGTACCGGTTGGCATGGTCGTGGAAGTCTTCCCCCATCTCCTCGACAAAGGCCATCTGGATGAAGCGGTCTTCGAACTCCTGGGAGAGGATCACGGGCGTGGAGGATGCCAGGAGGATTCGGAAGTAGTTCACGGCCGCGAACTCGGAGTCGGGCGTCTCCCCCGAAACGATGGAGAGGGTGTTCGCCGGCGGAACGGCGAGGAAGTCCGCACCCTCGACGCCCCAGAACGAAGGCATCGAGGCCGTGTCCTTCAGGAAGTCCAGTCCGCCGTTCCTGATGAGGTTGACGGCGTTGTATCCCACCGAGAACCGCGTCGTCATCGCGGGTCCACTCCGATCACCAGATTCTCGTCAATCCTGAGCAGGCCACGACGCCCGCCGCGGCTCTTGAGGAGCAGACCGTCGCCCTCGCCGAGCATCTCGACGGCCACGTTGTCGCCCTGGTTGTCTACCACCACGCGTCCCCTCGAGGTCGCCTGGAGGGACGTGTGCGGGACGTAGAACACGAAGACCTTGGAGGATCCGGGGTTGACGATCCGCACGACGTCCGTGGAGATCTCCTGGAAGTGGGCCAGGAACTCACTCGCCGGATCGAGATCGACGTCCGCCGGAGGATTGACCCAGTCGGCCCACAGGGCCCTGGAGGCGTTGATCGCGGACAGGCTCATGACCTGCGTCATGCGGCCCGTGACCGAGTCGATGAGCGCGACCTGGAGCTGGTTGCGACCCACGAAGTACCGGAATCCAAGGACGAACTCGATGTACGTGGGCGTATTGTTGGGAGCCGGCCAGAGCGGGCCTACGGCCACGCGGGACCGTCCATCGGATAGCACCGTGTTGTCCGACTTGTGGACGGCCTGCACATACCCGGAGTCGGCGCCGATGAACCGGGCCGCGTCTCCTTCCGTGTTGACCTTCTGGTACAGGCCCGGCACGGGCTGTCCATTCACCTTGACCGGCTTCACCTGGGGCATCGCGCGCTCCCTGGGTTCGGCGGCCGAACCCACCCAAATCACACAGACGGATAAACCACGGACGACTCCCAGTCGATGTCCACGACCGACAGGCCCGTCAACATGGCCTTAGCCCTGGCCATGAGGTGGTACCGATCTCCCGTGACCGAGAGTTCGGTCATGTTGACGCTTCGATCCGCGGAGCCGAGGTTGACCACGCGGGAACGGACTGCCCCCGACTCCGAGAGGCCCGCGGCCTTAACGGACCCGAGCTGGACTCCCGTGCCGACCTCCTCACCCTGTTCCACGGAGGCCGAGGCCATGAGGGCGCCGCGCTCGTAGTAGGCCCTGCATCTGTCCTCGGAGTCCAGGGGCTTCGTGAAGGGAAGGACCTCGAAGGAGCCGATCGCAGCCCGAGCCCTGCGAACGTGCACCGTCGAGACGCCCGTGGTCTGCTGAAACACGATGATGAACCCGATGGCGTAGATGGTGCGGCTCAGGGCAATACCCGAGCGGACCAGCAGCGTTCCGTCCTCGCGCAGGGGCCCCGACTCGACCGCGTGCTTGATCTGGAGCACACCCGTGCCCGTCTTCTCGTAGAAGACCAGGCGCGCGCCCACGGCCTCCCTCGGGCTCACCTGATGGTCGAACCCGAACGTGACAAACTGACCCTCATAGTCGGGCGAGGAGAGGACGCGGAACTCCAGATAGTTCTGCTTCCCCAGCGTGCTGCCCCCAGCCCGCCCGATCCACTCGAGGGCGGTGTCCATCGTGTTGTCCTCGGCGCTCCCGAGGACGTCTCGGCTCCACAGGACCCTGGAGATCACGCCGGCGTTCGGCTCGAACTCCATCCGCGTGAACTGCCAGCCGTCGGCCGCAAAGGCCTCCTTGTTCCCGAAGAGAGCGGTCGAGACCGGATAGGCAATCTTGTCGCGGGACTCGATGTCGGGGTAGGTCTCCGAGAGGGGACGGCTCCATACCTTGAAGTCCCCGTTTCCGATCAGGTTCGGAATGGAGTAGGAGAGGGACTCGATTCCGAGGCTCGACACGGAACTCTGGTTGAGCGTCTCGTAGTCGAGGACCATGCAGACCGCGTAGCTGTAGATGTGCTTGGTCGTCCCGCCCAGGAACTCGTCCTTCGGCATCTTGAACCTGAGGAAGAGCTGATCCACCCCGCCGGCGAGTTCGATGATGGATCCGATCTGGTACGTCCGGCCGGTGAAGCCGGAGTACTGGGACGTCGTCGAGTAGTCGAACGTGAGTCCCAGGACATCGGTGTCGGCCAGAACCAGCACGTGACGGACCCCGGAGAGTTCGCTTCCCGAGATCAGGTCTCTCGTGGCGATGGTCACGTCCGTGGCCGGTTCCCCCGTCGTGCCCCAGATGACCTCCAGGCTCGTCTCCCCCGAGTTGATCCTGGCCGTCAGGTCGTCGTCGGAGGGAAGGAGCGTGCCCAGGTCCACCAGGTCAGCGTTGCGGAGAACGTCGATCTTGATGTACTTGAAGATGCTCTGGTCGAGGAAGTCGTAGTAGAAGTCCTCCTCGATGCCGGGAACGAACTTGCGGGCGAAGGGGAAGCGGACGTCGATCGTCTCCTCGATGGCGGAGTAAGCGCCGCGCTTCACCACCTTGCCGATCATGAGGGGCAGCAGGTCCGAGCCGATGTCCACGAGCATCGAGGGCTCGTCGGAGTGGCCGGCGACCGAGACCTCCTTGTCGTCCGAGACCCCGAACAGGAAGTAGGCCACCTCGCCGTCCGCCATCCACGTGTCGTCGATTTCGGGCGAGTAGCCCCCGGGGAAGTCCACGAAGCCCTGGCCGCTCAGGGACGGGAAGAGACCGGGATAGACGTAGATCCGCTTTAGATTCGTCGAGTCCACCACGGGCTTCAACGCCGCCATACCCCTCGGTGAAGCGATGTCGGAGGCCTTGGGAAAGTGGAGGATGTCCTCCTGCCTGATGGAGACGCGGGCCATCCCTCCCACGGCCGAGAGCGGCCTCACGTAGACGTAGGCCAGCTCGAGCTGGTAGTCGTTCTCCTTCGAGGGGAACACCGGGACGTCGTCGGGGTTGGTGGGGTAGCGGCCGCGGATGACCTTGTAGGTCTGGACGATGGAAGGGTTGGGGGACCACTGGTACTCGGCCACGACCAGGTCGAAGCGGGGGAAGGTCGTGTCGGCCGGCTCCACGCG
>Ga0315289_10016221_pt1 | contig 10296 bp, 9 predicted proteins | sample YL17G11_40_MG_FD_203452 | JGI IMG/M metagenome (GOLD analysis project Ga0315289, IMG submission 203452) | Sediment microbial communities from Yellowstone Lake, YNP, Wyoming, USA - YL17G11_40 | ecosystem: Environmental > Aquatic > Freshwater > Lake > Sediment | place: USA: Wyoming | collected...
CTTCAACTTTTCCAATTCCTGCGGATCAACTGGTTTGCTTCCCAAGAGATGCTTTACTAATTCAGTTGTTGAACCACTAAAGACCCTTTCGCTGATATCACGTATAATATCTCGTGAAGCCGTATCCTTCTTTCGCGTAGCCCGGTAGCGGAAAGTCCTTCCATCCTCGCGATGCGAAAGCCAACCCTTTTCTTCAAGTCGAACCATCTGAACTTGGATAGTCGTGCGAATGACCTTCTCAGCGTCCTTGCGTTCGGCATTGTACCTTTCAAGTACGTCACCTATGCTCATTTCTCCATTCTCCCAAACAATTTGCATGATCTCAAGCTCGGGGTCTGTCAGTCGGGGCAGCTCTTTCATGTTCTTCGATCTCCTTTCTGCTTATTAGCTGACATCTGTCGTTAATATACAACGACAGCAGTCGGCATGTCAATACTTTTTTTCTTTATCTTTGCATCAACTATTTTCGTACAAGACTTGCAGCCGCCTACGCCATCGTAGCTCCGGCGGCAAAAGGGGCGCGGCAAGACACAAAACCAGAAAGAAATAAGAAGACACCCCTAAGAAGACTATGCAAGACAAAAGAGGGGATGCGCCGCCGAAGAAAGAAGAACAGGCTGAAAGACAGATGAGAGAAGACAGAAGAGCCGCCGCGAAAGGCATTGCATTATGGTAGCGTTCCGGTTTACATCCACCAACACGGCTATGGCGGCTCGCAAAGCCTCGACCCAAATGCCGCGCAGCGCTGGTGGTGGCGGCTCCGTGTCCGTTGCGCTCGGGCGGTGTCCTTTCGCAAAGCCTCACGGCACCGTCCACTCGCTCCACGGCACTACGCCGAATAACAGGCGCGGCACTTCGCCATAGCCGGAACAAACCGGGCAAAAATGATTGATAGGCGGCGGCGGAAAACAAAAGGAAAAGAAAGAACGGCGCGCTAAAAGGACAGAAATGAATAGAATCGCATTTAAAGAAAAGCACATAGACAATATGCTCTTCTTCAATTTAGTAATTGACGACAATGAATTGTCTGAGATTCTAAATGATGGGGATTTTGGAATACCTGCATGGTTGATCGATTCTGGTTTGCCTAAATTAGAGGAAAAGGAAGCAAATGGGAAGCCATCAAACTACATAGTAACGGTCTGCGGTTGTGGAGAATATGGATGCGGAAACTCACATTGTGAAATTGTATGGTCAGATGAGGTTGTGATCTTTCGCAATTTTGATGGTGATTCTGGAAATAGACCTGATATTATCTTCAACTTTGCCAAGTATCAATTTGACAATATGGTATCTCAACTATGTTCGAAAGCAAATGCTTATAAAAATCAATTTGATAATGGCAGATGAGGCATATGGATTGACATGAACTCAGTTCGCGCTTTTCTAAACAAACATTTCAAATTCATTATCAATCCATATACTCCATTTGTTTGCTTGGTCTTGATGCTTATTTCTATTGCGTTCTTCTTCATTACAGAGATTAGTGCGATCGCTTTTATTACAATACCATTGATAATAGTTGGATTGGTATCGACCACAATTGTCACCGCTTTAGTCGCCATAGGTGGAATAAGAACCCAATGGGAGAAATATTCGTTCTTCCAGTTTGTTTTAAACATTGCTGTATTCTTGATTTATTGTGTAGGTTTCATCCTTTCAATGATGCCTGATGGCGGGACACCTTAAAAACGAAAAGTGCGCGCCGAAAGAGAATAGAAGACAAGACAAGAATAGAAGACCGCCGCCGCAGAGGATGGAAATATGGTAGCTTGCCCGGTTTGCATCGCACAACAGGCCGAGTGCGCAAGCCTCAGAGCAGGCCAGCGCACGTCGGCCGGGCGTTGCGCTGAATGAAATCTTAGGTTTGCGCCGGAAATAGAAAAGAAAATACCCTTTTGGAAAAAGTATCGGAATATGACATTTGACAAAACAAAAATGGCGCTTCAAAAAGAACGGTTGCTCAGACGAGTGCTTAAGGTGTACCCAAAGCTCCGTGTTGGTCCGATCAAGGATGTTGCCCCATCTCTGGATTATCAATCTATCTTTGAATTGAATCAGCGATCATGGGCCGACACCTATGCCGCGCGAAGGGGTTTTGAGTACAGTACCGGCTACTTTGCTTGGGCTTACGGCGATGATTCGTTGAACTCACCCATAAGCATTGCTGCGACAGATGACTCCAGGCTAGTCGGTGTTCTGCTCCATGCCCAGCGCCGGATTATGCATAATGGGAAGAACATTACGGCTGGGATGCCCTGTTCACTTAGTATTAGTCCAGAATACAAGGGCCGGTCGCTGGCACAGCTCCTTTCCCTCTATTATTTGGAACAGGCCAGCGACCAGCTCGATGCGATTTTTGTCTGGTTTGACGCATCAAGGAAACAATTCAACAAACTGGATGCCTTCTATAATCGTATGTATGGTCCTGGGCTCGACTTGGCGAAACATGCGGTTTTAATTGGGACCTGCCCGTTTAGGATGAAAACGCATGATCTGGCAAGAATGTGTGCAATAACCGGCATAAATATCTTTCAGGCATTTTTGGTGCGTATGGTAATGGCGCTTAGTGGGTTGGGTTCCAGGAAAATGAGCGCCCAGGTATCACTGATCGATCCGGGTTGCCTGCGTGAGGCAATGGATTTTGCAAATAGCTGTTCTGCAAAAGATCACTACGGGCGCTTATTCACAGAAAAAGAATTCGAGCATTATGTTTCCTTTAAATATCCTGCGAGCGATTTTCACAGTATAGGTGCCGTGTTGCGTCTGAATGGCTGCATAACAGGAATGGCGGTTGGCCATCCTCTAACTTTCGTGAGCCCTGATGCCAAGCGCGATACGATTTTCTTTCTTGATTCAGTTGTCTATGACCCGCAATGCCCGAACTGTGAACTAAAAGGCTTCTTAAACAAGTTCCTTAAAATGGCACAAAGCATGTGTGACCCGTGCTGCACGATGACGATGTGTAAAATCAACATGAGTACCGGGTATGTGCCTACTGATCAGCGCATCGTATGTTTCGGCCTTTCAATCATGGGAGAATTAAAGGCTGTGGACGATACAAATCCAGTACAGGTAATTGACTTTAGATAAGAGGCCTATCATTTCATTGAAGATTTTCGAAGCCCACGCTCAGGGGACAGAGTAAAAGATTTCAAATTGGAATCTGGACATAAAAGCCTCCGGATCCGGCGCAAGCAAGACATTACACTATGGTAGCAGCGCAAACACACGCCACCAACACACGCATGCCGGGCGGCCAAGGCCCCGCCCCAAATTGCCACTTTGGTGGCTCCGTCGGTGTCCACTCAGTCGCAAAGCCTCCTTCGGGCACCGTCATGTCGCCAATGCGGCAACTTCTTGCGATTGTCAAACGTTGTGTGCGTCAAGCGAAGCCCGTGTGTGTTCCCCTAATCCAATAAACCCCCTATGAACCAAGGCATGCCCATCACCCACGACTCCCATGTCCACTCGCTGATTTCCTGTGATTCCACGACATCAATCGATGCCATGTGCGCGTCCGCGATTGTAAAAGGCTTCGAGAGAATCTGTTTCACGGAGCATTTTGATATGAACCCGAAGGACAGTGGATTCCAGTACTTCAATCCTGAGCGCTATTCGCTTGAGATACGTCAGGCCCGGGAAAAGTATTCAGGGCGTTTGGCGGTTTTGCGGGGGATTGAGTTTTCGGAGCCCCATTCGTATCCCGCGGAATTCGAGAAATTCCAGCGCATGGATTTCGACTTTATTCTTTGCAGCGTTCACTGGTTCGCGGACCAGTGGATTGCCGAAAAGGATATTCTGTCGCGCTACGGTCTTGAGGCGATTTTTGAGATGTATTATGGCGAGGTAATGAAGACGGTTGAACTCGGAGGATTTGATGCGCTGGCGCATATCGATTTCCCCAAGCGGTATCTGGGAAGGACCCATGAGCCGGAGGATATGATAGACGAAATCCTGGGAGGAATTGTCAGGAGAAACATCGCGCTGGAATTGAACAGCTCCCCATTACGAAAAGGCAGCGCTGAACCGTATCCCAGCGACGGCATCTGCCGGAGGTATTCTGCGCAGGGCGGAAGGAAAGTGACGGTCGGTTCCGACGCGCATTCGGAAGATGAAATCGGTAAAGACTTCGACAGGTTATGGGATGTTGTAACCAGGCATGATTTTCGCATTGTGAGTTTTGTTAACAGAAGGGAAGAATTCTGCGCCCCGCCCGCCTGCACGCCGAATACACCTCTTCCACCGTGATGGCTTCCATGCACTGGCGATCGCACTGCGTTTTTATGCCCGGATGACACGGCGAACAGATGAGATCCCGCCTGATCACCTCCACATGCTTGCCTTGCGGCGCCCATATGCGTGCGTCCGAAGGGCCGAAGAGCGCGATGGTCGGTGTTCCCACGGCCGCGGCAAGATGCGTGATCCCCGAATCATTGCCGATGTAAAGCGAGCATGCGGCCAGTTCGTGCGCCAGCGCCATAAGCGGCGCATCACGCAGGACTTCGGCATCGGCAGGGAAATCCGTGCGCTCCTCCGCCGGCCCGGCGATCCAGAGCAGCGAAAATCCATCGGACTTCAATCGTTGGGCCAGGTTCACGAAATAGCGAATGGGCCAGTTTTTCATGGCGCTGCCGCTGCCGGGATGCAGGGCGATCCGGCGCTGCTTCCGTACGCGGGAGTCATCGCGAAGCTGGATCGTGGGGACGGCATCTATGGCCGGCAGGTCCGGATTTCCCGCTATCCAGCGCAGATGATACAGGCTTGCGGGAATGCGTTCTGTTGGGAAGGGATCGTGGGCGCGCACATCGGCGATGCCGGCTTTTTTCAGGCTGGCCACCAGCGGCGATGCGGGCAAAGCGAAGGCGATCGCGTGCGTAAATTCGCGGAGTTCATCCAGCGCCGCGGCGGGCGGACCATCGGCAAAGAGCGGGGCGTATCGCGCAACGGTGATATCGCGCACTTCGTCAATCAGTCCCGCCGCGCGCGCAAGATCGCCATATGCCGGTTTACCAAAAAGGACAGTCCGTTCGCCGTAGTGCAACTGGCGCCAGTGTAAAAGCGCCGGAAAGGCGGTGATGAAATCGCCCAGGGCGCCGGTGTGATAGACGAGGGTCGGCATGGCAATCTGGTGTTCGAGGTTTTTACGGCTTTGCGCCCCTTCTCCGGCTTCCGATTTCTAGTCAATCAACAAAATATCGAACTGCAGAATATCGAATCTCGAATTTCGAAGGCCAGATAAATCCACTATATGATCGATTTCTCTTTCCGAACTTCGAGATTCTGCGGTTGGACATTCGATATTCGATATTTTCCGCATTCTTTGCTGGAAGCCGAAATTTGCGCGGATAGCGCGGATTTCGGGGGGATTGAATATCAATCCAGTCCTACAGTATTCTTCCCGTCCATGATGACCAGGCCTTTAAAGAATTCCCCTGCCGCGCCGCTGGCCTTGAACGGCCTTGGGCCTTTGCCGGCGCCCACGTAATACCCGACGCTGTAAAGGACGGAGCCCGCGGCGGCCTGCATGCCTTCGGTGCGGATGGCCATCATGTCAAGCCGGCAGTTCTGCCAGTAGGGCGGCGCGTTGCGTTCGCCGCCGGGAAGGTAAATGAGACCTTTGGTGCGGCCCCAGAGGAACTGGAACAGAAGCATGCTTTCGATGCTGGCCCAGAACGACGGACAGCTTATTTCGCGGTGCTTTTTTTCGCTTGCCACGAAGGTTTCCCGCAGAGAACCGCTGGTAAACACGAGCTTGCTATTGGTCCAGTGGTCGTTGACCAGATACATGGGAGACAGGTATTGTTCGTTGAAATAAAGGTCGCGTTCGGCCGTGATCTGGTCGAAGACCACCAGCCCGTCGTCGCCCCAGGTGATCACCCGGATGTCGCGCCGCATGAGCGGCTCATGGGCGTCGTCGTAATAGGCGATGCGGCCGAAGGTGTCAAAGCCGTCTTTTATCAAACGGTCGTGGTGAAAGAGCACTTCCCACGACGCGGTTTTTTCCTTGACCGATGGTATGCCGAGGAGTTCGGCCTTGTATGCGGCGACCAGCTCGGGCATGTCGTGCATGTTCAGGCACACCAGCGGGTGGTTGCCGATGGCCTTCCAGGCCACGCTGCGCGTGGCGCGTGTGTTACGGCGGTAGCAGATCTGGATGTGCGGGTAGACGCGCCGCGTGTCCACGGCGTTTTCGATCTGGCCCGACGAATAAAACCGGATCTCCTTTTCGCAAGGCATCACCGCCAGCAGGGCCAGTTCGAAGCCGACTTGACTTTGAAAAAACAGCTCCCATCCTTCGCAAACGGGCTTGAAACCCAGCACCCACTGGCCGGTTGCGGACGCCTCGGCGGACGCCAGCGCGTCCATCCATGACAGCAGCCGGCCGGTCATGCGCAGCGCGCGCGGATCGTTGTTCCACAGGCCCCAGGCAAAGCAGAACGGCCGCGGCACGAACATGGGCAGGTCCTGTCCTCCGGGTTCGTACAGCATGCCCGTGGGAAGACAGAACCGCAAAAGGATATCGAAGGTCTCCTGGTGGTGTTTGCGGCGCAGGTAGAACGGGGGCTCAAGGCCATGGAACGCATAGGCCGCCATGGCCAGCACCACCCACATGGAATACGACATGACCAGCGGATGGAAAAAACCGTGGTTTTCGGCGGTCATATCCGGAAAAAGCGTTCGTGTGACCACCTGCTGGGAGACTGATCTGCCGAAGTATTCGGTATGATCGGCTTTGTCCTGGATGCAGGAAGCGATATTGAGCGCCCAGAGCCTAAGACTGCGCTCCCATCGGTCATGATGAGGATGCGTTGGCAACATGGCAATGGCCCAGGCCAGCACCATCGAGTCCTGGGCATTCTCTTCGACCTTGGTATCGATCTCGCATCCGGTGGGCGGCGACAGATCGATAAACCGGTCGGCCTCATGCGCCAGGATGGCCGAGGCTTTTTCCACCAGATCGGGTTCAATGTGCTGTTTCGACAGGAAGACGGCAAGGGCCAGCATCGAACTCCACAGGCCGCTCCGCCAGTTTTCGCCCCAGCGCTTGCGCTGCAGGAAGGCGTCCACGTCATAGGCGCCGGTCACGTGCGTCTCGCACGCCCACCGCAGCCCCTTATTCATTTTATCAAGAAGCTCGTCGCGGGAGAGCACGCCTGCAAGCGCGTCATCGCGACCTGTGTTGAGGTATGCCGCCAGCATGCAGAGGATATTCAGATGCGGACGCACCACATATTCGATGACCGGTGATGACGATGCCACGGCCCGCATGTTGAACTCCTGCGGGTCCGTCGTGCCGAACAGGCCGGTCCCGTCGCCGTGATCGTGCCATGATTGCAGGTAATAGGGAAGTGCGCGGGAAAGGAGCGTCAGGATTTTCGGTGATTCGAGTTTATCGGAAAAGTCAAGCATGATGCGTTCGTTTCAGTCCAGCGGACGTTCCATGGGGAAGACCGTGATGGTCCGCGCCGCTGCCGCGGCGCGGCATTTCTTGGCGAATTCGCGCGCGGTGTTTGAATCATACAGTATGACGAACCGGTCGCCGAAAAAGCGCGGTATTCGGTCCCCTTTGAGCCATGCGCCGTGCGCTTCGGCCTGGTTGCGCAGGAAGGCATCATCGTCGCCTGTGTAGCCGATACCGATATACGCCATGGATTGGGCCTTGAATTCGCTTTGGAATTCGAAAGACGGAAATGCCGATCTTCATCCTAAAATAATTCCGAGAGCGGCAGGGGGGGGATGAATGACTGTTTGCCGCGCATGTTCATTTCGTATATTACGAGAGAGATCGAACATCATGAACCGGCATCCAACTGCGGCCAATTTTCTCCGCTGGCGTCTGCGGCTCTTTGCCGCTGTGCTTTCGCGCCTGTTGCCGAAGGCTGACCCCACCATTCCGCCGCGCCGCATTCTGTGCATTATCAGCGGAGGTCTGGGCGACCGGCTGATGGCCTTGCCCGCATTGCGGCGTCTGCGGGCGCACCATCCGCACGCGCATATGTGCGTTGCGTGGATGGAAGGCACGCTTGAGCCGGCGAACGTGGAATTCGATGGCGTGGTCCCCCGCGCCCGGCAACGGCCCGTGGCGCTCCTTTTGCTGGCCCTCAGGAGATGGGATATTGCTTATGTCAATAAGCAGGGCGTCTTTAGCGTGCTGGCCGAGTGGTGCGCGCTGCTTTCGCGGGCGCCGCTTCGCATCGGCCCGGACCGTGCCGCGGATTGCGGCGGCGGGCATTCGGTCTATTCGCGGCCGTATGCGCTGCTGCCGCCGGCGCATACGACCGCGGTCAATTGCCGCGGTCTTGGGCGCGGCGGGGATGATGCGCCGCTGCCGTACCCGCTTTCGCTGCGCATAACCTTGACTCCGCGCGATCCGGCCAGGAAGATCGTCGGGGTCTGCGCCGGATCGGGCGCGGGATATGAATTCAAACGATGGCCGGCGCAGAAATTCCGCGCGCTCCTTGAGATCCTTGTTGCGCAGCCGTCCGTGGTCCCGGTGCTTCTTGCGGAGGAGCGCGAAGAGCGGAGCATGCTTTCGATCGCGGCCCGTCTGCCGGTCAGGATCATAGCATCCGGCTCGGTGCCGCAATTGCTGCGTCAGATGGCGGAGTGCGACCTGATCGTGGCCAATGATTCCGGCGCGGCGCATGCGGCCGCTGCGCTCGATATCCCCGTTGTGGCGATATTCGGACCCACCGACCCGATACTCACCGCCCCGGTATTCCGGCGCGGGAAAATCATCCGTGCACAGTGCGATTGCGCTCCGTGCTTCGACGCCTATCAGGGTTGCGCCGACCATCGGTGTCTGGAAAAGATCGAGCCGCGGACCGTAGCCGCCGCGGTCGCGGATCTTCTCTTTCCCTAGACTGGTCCGAAGATCAGAAACCCGCTTTCAAATTCAATTCCGGACGAACCCAGATTTTCATGCGATCGTCCTGATCGTTGGTGTAGAGCCAAACGCGCGCGCGCGGGATCAGCGTCACCCTGGTGATCGGAATGGGGAATTTCAGGTCCCAGAAATTCAGGAACTGGGCAACCTTCGTCGCCGCTTTGTCATCCCCGCGCATGCCGAATGAATAATCCAGCATAACGGACATGAACGGAAAAGCGTACGAGCCGCCGGCGTTGATCTGCATGCCCGTGGGCATGGTGTCCGGATGCGTCGGAGCATTGGCAACCGCTGCGTTCGAATACCCGCCGTACGCGAAGCCGGCCTTGAGTCCCAGTTCTTTGATGGGCTTTGCTCCCACATCAAGCCCGCCGCTATACGAATGGTCCGCTTTCGCGGCATCGGCGGAACGATAGACGTTGGTGCGCATGGAAAATTCCGGCCGGGCGCTTATCATTTTGTCCATAAAGTCCATGGGGACCGAAAGAAAAACGCGGTACTGGTTTTTGCCGAGTTCAGTCATAAGCGCCGTGGTCGTGTCTTCCTTGGGTGGAGTGTATTCCGCGGCGATCGCATAGATGCAATCCGCGCCAATGGAAAACTGCTTGCTGCCGGCAATAGTGAACGCAAGGTCCACGCCCTTTAATGAATTGTTCATGTACACGGCCCAGGGAGACTGGCCGATGGCGATAAAGCCGTTGGGGCTCAGATATCCGCTCGGTTCGAAAATCGTCAGGTCGCGCACGGTGGTTTCCGTGACCGGAATGATGCCGGCGGACACCGAAAAGAAGGCCGCGGGCGACCATTTGAGGTAAAATTCCGCCACCGAGAGAGGATTTGACAAAAGGGTCTTGTTGTTGTCGGTGATCAGGTCCATGTTGTAGCCGGCGGGATTGCAGAACCGGACGCCCAGAAGCAGCTTGTCGGTCGGATTGGCTTTGATGAACAGGTTCCATGCGTATTTATTGGTGTAATCGCCGGATGTATAGTAGCTGGCGTTGTTCGCGTTCTTCCGGTAATAATTGTACTCAAGCCGGTACTGAATATCTCCGGTAAATGCGACGTCCGCGGACGCCATCCACACGCACAAACCAAGGCATATCGATGCACAATACATTCTGCTTCCGCGCATGAACCCTCCTGGAAATGGTTGTAAGGTTGAATCAATGCAGATAAAGGCTATCGAATATACCTGGTGCCTGTCCGAAAACCTATGGTTTTTGCAAAACTTGACACGCGAACGTATCACCGCGCCGGTACTTTATTGGCAATTTTCAAAATCGAACGCGGTCGATACGTATTTGTGTCAAAATCATTTACAAAAGAACATGCCGGGCGATGCCTTTCGCCGCCGTGTGGCCTGCGCCTGCCGCCCTGCACTCAAGCTGCGGCGCGGCTTTGTTCTT
>Ga0315289_10016222_pt1 | contig 10295 bp, 4 predicted proteins | sample YL17G11_40_MG_FD_203452 | JGI IMG/M metagenome (GOLD analysis project Ga0315289, IMG submission 203452) | Sediment microbial communities from Yellowstone Lake, YNP, Wyoming, USA - YL17G11_40 | ecosystem: Environmental > Aquatic > Freshwater > Lake > Sediment | place: USA: Wyoming | collected...
GAGCCGCAAGGCTGGAACACCAGCGGAGCGGTCGATCGCGGCGTCGCGGAGCAGGCCTGGCAACTGGAGCTGACCCAGCCGGGCGCGGCCGTGACAGCTCCGCCGCTGCTGATATTGGCCGGCGAGCAGGCGCCCTTCCTCCAGTTGCGCTGGCGGGCCAAGGGGCTAGGCCGCGCCCAGCCATTCCTCGAGTGGCGCCGGGAGGGCCAGCAGGACTTCATCGCTGACCAGCGGATGTACTTCGACCCGCCGGGCGACCAGCCGGACATGACCCACACGATGATCCCGGTCTACCGGGCGCCCACCTGGTCCGGCCGAATCGTGGGCCTGCGGATCAACTTCGACAACCCCGCCGGCGCCGCCGTGGCCATCCAAGCCTTGTTCACCCACTACGACACGCGGCACAACGTCAACAACCAGGCGTTCGTCTCCGGGAGCTGCGCGTACTTCAACTGGACAGCCGACCTGGGCTTCCTGCGGGCCAACATCGCGCGGATGCGCCTGGCGATGCGCCATCTCATGACCGTCCACGGCGGCCTGGAGCACCAGTGCATCGTCACGCCGTGGGTCGGCCACGACGGGCGCAGCGGCCAGGAGAACCTGCCCGACGGCACGAAGCGATTCTTCCCCGGCCGGGGGGTCGGCAACAACTACTGGGACCTGATGCCCTTCGGCGGGCGCGACGCCTACGCGACGATCTGGTATTACGCCGCCTTGCTGAAGCTGGCGGACTTGGAACAGCGGATCGCCGAGCATCCGCCGTGGGACATCCCGGCCGGGCCGCTGGCTCTTGATCCCATCTTCCTGCGCCAACACGCCCGGCAGGTCAAGCAGACGGCCGGGCAAATGCTGTGGAACGCCCAGACCGGCCGGTTCGTCGCCGGCATCGACGCCGACGGCAAGGCCTGGGACTACGGCTTTACGTTCCTGAACCTCGAGGCCATCCACTACGGCTTTGCCACCGCCGAGCAGGCGCGGTCGATCCTGGATTGGATCGGCGGGCGCCGCGTGGTGGCCGGCGACACCTCGCAGGGGGCGGACCTCTACCACTGGCGCTTCGCCCCCCGCGCCACCACCCGGCGAAATGAGGAATACTACATGCACTCCTGGCCCAGCCCGCACAAGATCCCCTGGGGCGGGCAGGTGCAGGACGGCGGGGCGGTGCTGGGCTTCGAGTACCACGACCTGATGGCCCGGCTCCAGACCAACGGCCCCGACGACGCCTGGGCGCGGCTGCGGGTCGTGCTGGCGTGGTTTGACGAGGTTCAGCAGGCCGGCGGCTATCGGGCGTACTACAAGGATTCTCCGGGCGGCGCGACGCTCCAGGGCGGGGGCACGGCCGGCGGGCTGGGGATGGACTGCGAGTTCTTTGAGAGCATCCTGGTGCCGCAGGTGATGCTGGATGGCTTCATGGGCTTCCGGGCCAGGGGGGATGGATTCGAGATTGCCCCACGCCTGCCGAGCGACTGGCCGGAGCTGACCATCGACCGCGTGGGCCTGCACGGCCAGGAATTGACGATCACTGCTCGAAGGGATGGCGCCATCAGCATCCGCGCCCTGGGCCCGCGGCGCGAGCCGGCCAACGTTTACCTCCCCGCCGGGCGATGGGCCTTCAGAGTGGTCGAAGCGGGTGGCCGGGAGATACTGGCGCCAGGGGAAGCCGAGGTAGCCGACAACCGCCCGCTGACACTGCCTCTGCCCGATGGTTCGGTGCTTCAGATAAGGCCCCAGCCGGGCGCCCGCTGAGGTACTTGGCCGTCGCATGGGCTGCCTTGGGCAATTGCCGGAAAGCGTCTCCCCGCTCAGCTTGGCCTTGGAACGGGCGGATTGAACTTGCGTGCGTTGTCAGTCCTCTTAATATGTCCCCCAGTGCCCTGACAAGGGACGTGTGTGGCCAAGCGGAGCGACAACCAGGTCCATCGGCGGATACGGCAGGCGGTCCGCGAGCACGGCAGCCCCCTGCTGGTGGTCAGCCGCGCGGCGCTGAAGGCCCAACTGGCGAGGTTCCGCCGGGCCCTGCCCCGCGTCCAGCCGTACTACGCCATCAAGGCCAACCCGCACGCCGACATTATCCGCGCGCTGGCGGCCGACGGGGCGGGCTTCGACGTAGCCAGCGCGGCCGAGATGCAGTGGGTGCTCCAGGCCGGCGTCAAGCCCGAGCGGCTGATCTTCGCCAACCCCATCAAGCCCGTGGAGGCCATCCGCGCCGCCGCCCGGCACGGCGTGAGGCTGATGACCTTCGACAGCGAGTACGAACTGGACAAGATCGCGGAGCACTGTCCCGGCGCGGCGGTCGTGGTGCGAATCAAGGTATCCAACGTCGGCTCGCTGGTGGAGCTGAGCCTGAAGTTCGGCGTGGACCCCTCCGACGCGATGGCGATGCTGATCAAGGCCCGCCGGTTGGGCTTGCGCCCGGCGGGCGTGAGCTTTCACGTCGGCAGCCAGTGCCTGCGGGTGGAGAACTACATCGAGGCGATGGAGACGGCCGCCATCATCGTCCGCGACGCCCGGCTCAAGCAACTGCCCCTGGAGCTGGTGGACATCGGCGGGGGCTTCCCCATCCGCCAGTTTGCCTCCCAGGAGGACCCCTTCGAGCCGATGGCGGCCGTCATCTCCAAGGAGCTGGACCGCCTGTTCGAGCCGAACGTGCGGATCATCGCCGAGCCGGGACGGTTCCTGGTGGGTCCTGCCGGGACGCTGGTGCTGCGGGTGATCGGCAAGGCCATCCGCGAGAACAAGCATTGGTACTACCTCGACGACGGGGTGTACGGGGCGCTGTCCGGGCTGATCTTCGACCACGCGAAGTACGAGTTCGGCGTGCTGCGCAACGGCCGCACGCGCCTGTGCACGCTGGCGGGGCCTACCTGCGACGGGCTGGACATCATCTCCCGCGGCGAGCAACTCCCGGAGCTGGAGATGGGCGACGTGGTGTACGTGTCATACTGCGGGGCCTACTCCACCGCCAGCGCGACGAACTTCAACGGCCTGCCCTCAGCCAAGACGGTGCTGGCGCCCTAGCGGGCCGGCCACTGGAAGGAACAGACGATGAAGCGTGAACACCGGATGCGCCAGGACCCCGGCGAACTGCCCGACTGGCTGCGCAAGAAACAGTGTCCCCACAAGCAGCGATACCTCTCCGGCCCGCGGATCATGCCCGGCGGCATCACCGGCAAGGAGAAGCTTTCGGCCTTGGTCGACCGGACCTTCCTGGCCTACAACGCCGCGCGCCTGCGCGAGGGGGCGCGCCTGTTCGTCGAGAAGATGCTCCAGCCGGACGTGACGGTGGGCATGTCGCTGGCGGGGGCGCTCACGCCGGCGGGGCTGGGCTGCTCGTGCATCGTGCCGCTGATCAAGGCGGGCTTCGTGGACTGGATCGTCTCCACCGGCGCCAACCTCTACCACGACCTGCACTTTGCCCTGAACTTCCCCCTGTACGTGGGCAGCCATCTGGTGGACGACGCGGACCTGCGCCGCAACGACGTGGTCCGCATCTACGACGTGCTGCTGGGCTACACCGACTGCCTGATGGCCACCGACGGGATCCTGCGGCGCATCCTGGTGCAGCCGGAGTTCCAGAAGGAAATGGGAACCGCCGAGCTGCATTACCTTCTGGGCCGCTACGCCGACCAGTGGGAGCGGCAGAATGGGTTGAAGGGCGTGTCGGTGCTGGCGGCGGCGTACCGCTGCGGGGTGCCGGTATACACCTCCAGCCCGGGAGACTCGACCATCGGCATGAACATCGCGGGCGTGGAGCTGCGGGGCAACAAGCTGCGGATCAACCCCTCCCTCGACGTCAACGAGACCACCAGTTTCGTCCTGGCGGCCAAGCGCGGCGGGGGCAAGAGCGCGGTGGTGCTCATGGGCGGGGGCAGCCCCAAGAATTTCATGCTCCAGACCGAGCCGCAGATCCAGGAAGTGCTGCGGATCAAGGAAGTGGGGCAGGACTACTTCTTCCAGGTGACCGACGCCCGGCCCGACACCGGCGGCCTCAGCGGCGCGACGCCCCACGAGGCGGTAAGCTGGGGCAAGGTGGACCCCTCCCGCCTGCCCGACGCGGTGGTCTGCTACACCGACACGACGCTGGCGATGCCGCTGCTGACGCACTACGCCCTGGCCAACCATCCGAAGCGCCCGCTCAAGCGGCTTTACGACCGCCGCGCCGAGCTGATGGAGGCCCTGGTGCGGGAGTATTTCGCGCACAACAAGTGATCAACGGCCGCCCGGCAGGTCCGCCGAATCCTCGGTTGGACTGGCAAGGCCAGGCCAGACCTCCGGCGACGGGTCGGATGATTGGCCCGTCGCGATTGGGCAGGCGGATCTTGGGTGCCGGTATCCGCGGCCCGCAGCCTGCTCCCGGGCTTATTCCACTTCGACCACTACCCGGAACCCGTACGGGTTCTTGGGCACGTAGCGGAACCGGCAGGCCGAACGCAGGTACTCCGGGCGGGTGATCCACGACCCGCCCCGCAGCACCTTCATGTGCTCTATGTATTCCTTGTGCGTGGCGGGATCTTCTTCGGGCGGTCCCATCGGGTCGACGGCCGGCTCGGGCGAGTACCGTCTGGACCACGAGTCATAGCACCACTCCCAGGCGTTGCCGTGCATGTCGTACAGGCCCCAGGGATTGGGCGGGAAGCTCTTGACAGGTAGGAAGTCCGGCGGCGTCGGCCCCGGCCGGCCCTGGCCATAGACGTACTTGCCGTCGTAGGCGGCCTGATCCGTACTGATGGTCTGGCCCGTGGAGAAGGGGGTGGTCGTGCCGGCGCGGCAGGCGTATTCCCACTGGGCCTCCGTCGGCAGCCGAACGCGCCGGCCCAGCTTCTGCGAAAGCCTCAGACAGAAATCGCCGGCCTCCATCCAGTTGACGATGGCGGGACAATGGGCGTCGGCATCCCGCGGGATCCTTTCCCCAGTGACGGCCGCGTATTGTCCCCAAGTGGTTTCGGTGGTTGCCAGATAGAACGGCCGGGTGATCGTCACCTGGTGCTGGACTTCTTCCTCGTCCCGCAGGGGCTCATCCGGCGGAGTACCCATCATGAAGTCTCCCGCCGGAATCAGCACAAAATCCATCGCGACCCCCTCGCTCACGGAGACGCTCAACGTCCTGGGCAGATGGGCCGCCACCGCGGGGGCCATGGGCCCCGTCGTAGGTTTCAGCAGGCCCGCCAGCTCCGCCGTGCGCTGCACGATGGTTGCGGCGCGCTCCTCTGGGATTGGGTGAACCTCCGCCAGAACCTGCTGGGCATCGGCGATGACCTTGGCGGCGTCAACCTCAGGCGGCGCCGCCCAGCCCTCAGGCGGGGGCGGCACGAGGCTGTTGATGTACACCTCGACGTTGCTGTACCCGCTGGCGTCCGCGCTGGGCAGGCCGGCGTCGCCAGGATCGCTCGGGTTTAGGCCATGAGCTTGCTCCCAACCGTCGGGCATGCCATCGGCGTCGCTGTCAGGCGGGGGCGCGCCTGCGGGCAGCTCCGGCCAGCCGCCCACGTCGTCCTGGGAGTCGATGATCCCGCCGGTTCCGTTGCGGATCTGCTCAACAATCATGGCGTCAAGCGAATCGCGTTGGGGCAGCACGGCCCCGCAACCCTCCAGCACCTCGCGGTAGGCAACGTCGGCGGACGTCGTCGTCACCGGAAAGCTTGGAAGGGGCTGGTCCAGCCCGACCGCCTGCCGCAGCGCCTGCCCCCGCCGCCGGCCGGGATACCACATCATCCGCCAATTGTCGGCATCCGCTTCCTGGCGGCCTTCGATGATGTTTCCAGCTACATAGGCCTTGGCTGGCCCGCTGAAGTGAAAGGCCGTGCCCCGCACGTTGTCCTCGGTGGAAGGGCCGGGCTTGAGATAATTCCCCACGTAGTTCATCCGGATCGGATCGTCCGCGTTGTACCCGGCGCGGCTGCCCCAGTCGTAGATCACGTTGTTGCGGAAATCCAGCAACACGTCGGCGGCCACGCGCGGATTGCGATTGGCGCAGTGGGCATAGATGTTGTGATGGAAGCTGATCCAGCCCGGCCCGGAGATGATGCTGCCCAGCCCGTGCGCGCCTTTCATGTGAAACGAGCGGTTCAGCGGCTGGCTGATCATGGTCCACTGGATCGTGGTGCTGCTGGCGCCCACGGTGCTCAGGCACTCGTCGATGCTCCAGCTCACCGAGCAGTGGTCGATGATGATGTCTTTGCCCCCCAGGAGCATCACGCCGTCGATCTCCGACCTGGACTGGTCGCCCGGCCGTATGCGCAGATAGCGAATGACGATGTCCTGCCCCTGGCCGATCCAGAGCGGGTAGCCCTTCAGGCAGATGCCTCCGCCCGGCGCGGTCTGTCCGGCGATGGTGAGGCAGGGGTTGTAGATCTGTAGAGGCCCCTTGAGCTGGATGGTCCCGCCGACCCTGAAGACCACGATGCGCGGCCCCTTGGCCTCCACGGCCGCGCGGAGGCTGCCCGGGATGGGCGCCTCTTCCTTCGCGTAGTCCTCCAGGGTGGTCACCAAGAATACCTTGCCGCCTCGCCCGCCCTTGGCGTACATGCCGAAACCTTCGGCGCCCGGGAAGGCCGGCATCATCTCGATATTCTGGAGGGCCGCCTCCGCTGTCGCCGCCCGCGCGGAGGGGGCATTGCACGGCAGGAGCATCACCAGGCCCGCGAGGACAACGATGGGGCCTGTGCCACACCGACGATGGATTATTGCCAACATCTTAGGTCTCCGCCGGATGCCACGCCTTCGCCTGGAAACACATCCTACACGTTGTCCCTGCCCCCCTTGCTGCTGGATACATCTCTATTGACCTTTGAATCGCTAATGCAACATAACCAAGGCCCGAAAAGCCCTGTTTCCAGGGCCTCAATGGACATGGCCGTTACTTTGACCATTCAAACATCAATAGTAACGCCAACAATGGCCCGCCTATCGCCGCACCGCCCGCAGGATCCGCCCGCGGCTGCTCGCTACGCGGACGGCACGCCGCTCCAGGGCCTCCGAGCAGCTATCATGGTACTCCATTGTCTACCCCAGCACAGGCTGCGGACGCAAGCAGGCTTCGTTGCCCCTTGGGGCCGCGGGACTTAGAATCCCGGCTATGGACAAGGGGAAGGCTGGTCCCAGACCACCGGTGTTGCTCCGGGCGCCGCTGGCGCCGGCGGCGGTGCTGCTGGCGGGCGGGATCGCCGCGGCCCTGGCGTGGGAGCTGCCCAGAGCGATCTGGCCGGTTGCGACCGTGCTGTCGGCCGTGGGGGCGATACTGACAGCCAGGCGGGCACACTTGCACGCCTTGACGGCCGGGCTGATCGGCCTGGGTATCCTGGCGGCTGGCGGCTGGCGGGCCGACCAGTGCTACCGCACCACGCGCGGCGACGGCATCGTCCTGTTCACCGGCGGCGGCCGATCGCTGACGAGCCTGCGCGGACGGGTCGTGTCGATCCCGCAGATCGTGCAGGAGGACCTGGAGGCATCGGTGGGCTACCGCCGGCCGCCGCGGACTCACCTGACACTGCGCGTGCAACAGGTGCTGACGCGCGACGGCTGGCGACCGGCTAGCGGCCTGACCAGCGTCAACATCGACCAGGCCGACGACCGCCTCCGCGCCGGCCAGGAGGTGGAGTTGATGGGTTGGCTGGCTCGGCCGCGCGGGCCGGACAACTCGGGCCAGTACGACTGGCCGCGGGCGTTGCGGCGCCAGGGCATTGCCACCCGCCTGAGCGTGACGGGCGCGGATGGGGCAACGATCCTGTCGGCCCCGCGCGGGTGGGCGGCGCGGGCATGGTGGTCCGTTCGCTCGGCCGGCCGGCCGTCGGTCGGGCCAGGCGACGACTCTGCCGACCAGACGCTCCTGGCGGCGCTGGTTCTGGGCGACCGGGCGGACTCGCTGGCCTCGCTTAACCGCATCATGGCCCGGTCGGGATTGGCGCATTATCTGAGCATCTCGGGTTCGCACCTGGCGGTGCTGCTGGGGATGGCGTATCTGCTGTGTCGGGTGGCGGGGCTGTCGCCGCGCCCCTCGGCGGCTGTCGTGCTGGCGGTGCTGGCGGCGTACCTGTTGCAGGCGCAGTTGCGGTCGCCGCTGTTGCGGTCGGCGATCCAGGCGGCCGCGCTGTGCGTGGGAGTGATGCTGGGCCGGCGCAACTCGGTGCTGAACTCGCTGGCGGTGGCGGCCATCGTGCTGCTGGCGGCCGATCCGCTGCAACTGGCGGACGCGGGGTTCCAACTGAGCTTTGGGATCGTGGCGGCGCTGGTGTTGGCGCAGCGGGCGGCCAAGTCGATGCTGTTCGGGCGATACTTGTCCCGGCGGGGGTTGATGGTCTTCCGCGACGATCAGCGGACGCGGCGATGGCTCAACTTCCGAGCCGCCGACTGGACCATGGATGCCGCCGCGATGGCGCTGACGGCGTATGTAGCCTCGGCGCCCCTGGTGGCCTGGCACTTCGGCTTCTTTAGCCCGTACGCGGCGGCGCTGACGCTGCTGGCCTTTCCAGTGGTGACGGCCGTGCTGGCGCCGGGGTATCTGGCCCTGCTGCTGGGGCCGCTGACGCCGAACCTGGCCTACCAGGCCAACCGTTTGGCGGCGGATCTGGCGGGCCTGATGAGCCAGGGCGCGCGGCTGATGGCTCGGCTGCCGCTGCTGGCAGTGGACGTTCGGCCGGTGGATTTCGGATGGGTGGTGCTGACCTACGCGGTGCTGGCGATGGTGTTGCTGCGTCGCTGGCTGGGGGTCCGGCGGCGCGTGCCGGTGGCGGCGGCGCTGGTGTGGTTGGCGGCGACGGCCTGGACGCAGCGCCCGTCCCCCAAGCCGGCTGTGGCGGAACTGGACCTGTTGGCGGTGGGCGGCGGGCAATGTGCCGTGCTGCGATGCCCCAGCGGGCGGACGTTCCTGCTGGATGCCGGCACCCGCGGCGGGTTCGACATCTACCAGCAGGTGCTCGGACCGTTCCTTCGCCACCAGCGCCTGCCCAGGCCGCGATGGGCCTTCGTCAGCCACGCCAACACCGACCACTACAACGCCCTGTTTAGCTATCTCAAGGAGAACCGGCTGGGGCGGTTCTACACCACCAGTGCATTCCTGACGGGCCAGGGGCTTAGCGCCGATGCCGCCGACTCGGCCAACTCGCTACTCCAGGAGCTTTGGGGAAGCGGCGCGGAGGTGCTGACGCTCCAGGCCGGCCGGCGGATCGAGCTGGACGAGCGGACGGCGGTGGAGGTGCTCTGGCCCGCCGCCGACTACGTCCCCGCCAGCGCCAACGACAGCTCGCTGGTCCTGCGGGTCACGTGCGATGGCCGGTCGCTGCTGCTCTGCGGGGATGTGGAGTCGGGCCCGCAGCAGGCGCTGCTGTCGCGGCCGGAGGGTCTGGCCTGCGACGTGCTGGTGCTGCCCCACCACGGCGGCTGGAAGAAGACGCTGCCGGGTTTCGTCCGGGCGGCGGACCCCAAATTCATCCTGGCCAGCAACAACGTGGATCTTTGCGCGGCCGTGCGGTCCGATGCCGACGCCCAGCGCTTCTACACCGAGCTGGCCAACAGCGGACGCTTCCGCTGCACCGCCCGCAACGGATGGACGCACGTGCGATTCGGACGGGGAGTGCTGGAGGCCGTCAGCGCCCGCTAGCGCCGCCCATCCGGGCCGCCGTTGCATTGCGGGGATGTTGTGTTATCCTGCTGCCGCTGAAGGAGCCGCATGAGCGCCGAGTACATCGTCATCAGCATTGGGACGTTGTCGATGAACCGGCTGTGGGGCGAGGCGGCGCCGGTGCGCACGTCGCACGCCACCACCACGCTGGTCTGCGTGGAGCGTCGGCTGATCCTGGTGGACCCGTCGCTTCCGGCGGCGGCGCTGGAGGCGCGGTTCTTCGAGCGCACCGGCAAGCGGCTGGGTAGCGTCACCGATGTGTTCCTGACCACGCTGCGCCCCGTCCACCGCCGCAGCCTGGAGGCCCTGCCCAACGCCCGCTGGTGGGCCAGCCAGGCGGAGATCCAGGCGCTGGGACAGCAGTTGGAGCAGACGGGCCAATCGCAGGCGGGGCAGGACCGCGATGAGGCGCGGCTGATCGAGCTGGAGCAGCGTCTGCTGGAGCGTATCCGACCGTGCGACGACGAACTGGCGCCGCACGTTCAGCTATATCCCTTGCCGGGCCCCTCGGCCGGCTCGGCGGGGCTGCTGCTGACCAGTCCGACCACGGCGGTCCTGATCGCCGGGGATGCCGCGCTGACGGCCGAGCACATCCAGCGCGCGCAAGTGTGGGAAGGTTGCGTGGACCACCAGGCCGCGATGGAGTCGATGCGGGACATGCTGGAGGTGGCCGACATGG
>Ga0315289_10016223_pt1 | contig 10295 bp, 8 predicted proteins | sample YL17G11_40_MG_FD_203452 | JGI IMG/M metagenome (GOLD analysis project Ga0315289, IMG submission 203452) | Sediment microbial communities from Yellowstone Lake, YNP, Wyoming, USA - YL17G11_40 | ecosystem: Environmental > Aquatic > Freshwater > Lake > Sediment | place: USA: Wyoming | collected...
TGGCCATGGGCTCGAGCGAGGCGTCCGGCTTCCTCGACACCGACGGCCACATCCAAGGCTGGCTCGACGAGCTCGCCTTCGTCCCCGTCGACCTCAACCCCGGGGCGGCCGTCGACGAGTGGTCCGGAGACCGGGGCGTCGGGGCCAACTATTTTTCCCAGCAGGCCGTGAACAAGCTCGCCCGGACGGCCGGCATCGCCTTCCCGGACGCAATGACGCTGCCCGAACGGCTCAAAGAAGTCCAGTCCCTCATGGACCACGGCGACGAGCGGGCCGCGGCGATCTTCGAAACGATCGGCATCACCCTCGGCTTCACCATCCCCTGGTACGAAGTCTTCTACAAGTTCGGGAACCTGCTCGTCCTCGGCCGGGTCATGTCCGGGCCGGGCGGCAAGATCATCGTCGACAAGGCGGCCGCGGTCCTGAAAGCCGAGTTCCCGGCGACTGCGGCCCGCGTCCGTATCCACCTCCTCGACGAGAAGAGCCGGCGCGTGGGCCAGGCCGTCGCCGCGGCCAGCCTGCCCGAGATCACGAAACGGGCAGCAGCCCGCGGCCAAGGAGAACGTCCATGAAATTCGTCAAGCCCGACGCTTCCGTCTTCATCCCCGACGGCCTCGCCGTCGCGGACGCCTTCCGCCGCATCACCCATCTCGGGATCGGCGCCCACCAGGACGACCTCGAGATCATGGCCTTCCACGGCATCGAGAAATGCTTCAACAGCCAAGACCTCTGGTTCGGGGGCGTGACCTGCACGAACGGCGGCGGCAGCCCCCGGGCGGGCGAGTACGCCTCGTTCACCGACGAGGCCATGGCTGCGCTCCGGCGGCGCGAGCAGGAAAAAGCGGCCATCCTCGGCAACTACGGCGCCCTCGTCCAGCTCAATTACAAGAGCTCCGAGGTCAAGGACGTCGCGACGGGCCGGCTGAAGTCGGACCTCGTCCAGGTCCTCCGGGCGGCCCGGCCCGAGGTTGTCTATACCCACAACCCGGCCGACAAGCACGACACGCATCTGGCCACGGTCTTCACCGTTTTGGCGGCCCTCCGCGAGCTGCCTGCCGCCGAGCGCCCCAAGACGGTCTACGGCTGCGAGGTCTGGCGCGGGCTCGACTGGATGGACGACGGGGACAAGGTTCCGCTCGACGTCGGCAGGCGGGAAACCCTGTCCATGGCCCTCGTCGGCGTCTACGACTCCCAGATCGAGGGCGGCAAGCGCTACGACCTGGCGACGATCGGGCGGCGCCGGGCCAACGCCAGCTATTTCCAGTCGCACGCGACCGACGAGGCTGACGAGCTCTGGTTCGCCATGGACCTGACGCCGCTCGTCCGCGACGACGGTATCGACGTCGCCGGCTTCGTCCTCGGCCACGTGGACAAGTTCCGGGCGAGCGTCGAAGAAAAAATAAAAAAATACTGGGTCAAGACGCGCTGACCGCGCCCCGAAGGAGAAACCCGCATGGAAATCATCATCCAGCCCGACAGTCAGCAGGCCAGCCAGATCGCAGCCCGCATCATCGCCCGCCTCGTCCGGGAAAAGCCCCACGCCGTGCTCGGCTTCGCCACCGGCAATACCCCGCTCCAGCTCTACCGGAACCTCGTCGCCGTGCACGGGGAGACGGGTCTCGATTTCAGCGACGTGACCAGCTTCAACCTCGATGAATACATCGGCATCCCCCCGGCGCATCCCTCGTCGTTCCACAGTTACATGTGGGCCCATCTCTTCAGCCACATCAACATGCCCAAGGAACGGATCAACATCCCGGACGGCCTGGCCGGCGACATCCCCGCCGCCTGCCGGAAGTACGAGCAGGCCATCCGCACGGCCGGCGGCATCGATGTCCAGGTCCTGGGCCTCGGCACGAACGGCCACATCGGCTTCAACGAGCCGTCTTCGTCGCTGTCCTCGAGGACGCGGATCAAAACGCTGGCCGACGATTCACGACTCGCGGCCGCCCCCGGGTTCGGCGGGCAGGAGAACGTCCCGACGCATGTCATCACGATGGGCCTGGGTACGATCATGGACGCCAAGATGTGCCTGCTCCTGGCCTTCGGGAAAAAAAAGGCAGCGGCGGTGGCCAAGATGATCGAGGGGCCGGTCACGGCCATGGTCCCCGGCTCCGTCCTCCAGATGCACCCGAGGACGGTCATCATCCTCGACAAGGATGCCGCAGCGGAGCTGAAGATGGCCTACTACTACAATTGGGTACACGACCACAAGCCGGACTGGCAGAAGTACTGAGGGCCCCTTCCCTTTTCGCCCCGTCCTGTGTAGACTGATAGGAGCCCGCGACAGGGTTGCTGACTGCCGCTTATCCGATGACGAAGGAGAGGTTAGAATGACACATCCCATCAAGAACGTCCTCTGGGCCACGGATTTTTCCGAGGAATCGAAGGAAGCCATGGCCTACGCCAGTTTCTTCGCAAAAACATTCGGGGCCAAGCTGACAGCCCTTCACGTCGTGCCCGATTTCTCTCCGGCACTCTACGAGATCTGGCCCCAAGCCCAGGCCGAGCTGACCGGCAAGATCGAGGCCACCAAGATGAGCGCCAAGGCCCAGCTCGACCACGTCTGCAAGACCGAAGGGATTTGCGTTGACAAGGTCGTCATCCGCGAGGGCTCGGCGGCCAAGGTCATCCTGGAGACGGCCAAGCGCGAAGGCGCCGACCTCATCGTCGTCGGCCGGAAGGGCATCGCCGGTCGCGAACAGAACCTTATCGGCAGCGTCACCCACCAGATCCTGCGGAGCGCCCACGTCCCGGTGCTCGTCACCAAGGGGACCAAGGCCCGGCCGGACTCCATCAAGAAGATCCTCGTGCCGACCGACTTCACGGTCGAGGAGGACGTCGAGCGCGACCAGGCTTGGAAGCTGGCCAAAAGCTTTAAGGCGAGCCTCAGGTTCCTCTATGTCCTCGAGCTCTTCGGCCACGAGTTCCGGCTGACCGACGAGATGTTCGCCTCTGTCCTCAAGAAGCTCCAGGCCCGTAAGAAAAGGGAACACGAAGACGTCGAGATCACCGAGGACGTCACCAAGGCCGTCCACAGCTACGAGGGGATCATCGACTACGCCGAAACCCACAAGTTCGACCTCATCGTCATGTCGACGACCGTGCGCAAGCTGGCCCGGTTCTTCCTGGGCAGCACGACCGAGAAAGTCGTCGCCCACAGCCGTGTTCCCGTCTTCGCCATCCCCCGGGAACAGTAGAAAGCAAGAGAGTACCTGGTCTTCGCAATGCTGGTTTTTGGCATTGCGAAGACCAGGTACTCTCTTCTCTTGTTCGGAGGGGCATGAGAAAAGAATACCGGCCTATGGCCCTGGGGTTCTGGGGCATCGGTTTCCCCCTCGTCATTTTCGGCCTCTTTTTCTGCAAGACGCCGGCCCAGCGCCTGACCGTGTTCCTCTCGGCGGCGATCTTCCTCATCGTCGGCACCCTTATCTACCGGGCGAAACAATGAAGCTGGCAGCGGTCGACTGGATCTTCATCGTCTGGTACTTCATCCTGTCCATCGGCATCGGGCTCTACTACTCGAAGAAAGCGGGGAAGAGCATCTCCGAATACTTCTTGAGCGGGCGGAGCCTGCCCTGGTGGCTGCTCGGGACGTCCATGGTGGCCACGACCTTCTCCTCCGACACGCCGCTCGCCGTCACCGGCATCGTCATCAAGGACGGCGTCTCGGGCAATTGGTTCTGGTGGAACTTCATGCTCGGCAGCGCCCTGACCGTCCTTTTTTTCGCCCACCTCTGGCGGCGGGCCGAGGTCGTGACCGAGGTCGAATTCATCGACATCCGTTATTCGGGCCGGGCGGCGCGGTTCCTGCGGGGGTTCAAGGCTCTCTACCTCGGCATCCCCGTCTCCTGCATCACCTTCGGCTGGGTGACCCTGGCCATGGTCAAGATCATCCAGATCATCTTCGGGACGAGCGGCGTCGCCGCCCTGGCCATCTGCCTCGGGCTGACGGTTTTCTACACGACGCTGTCCGGGCTGTGGGGCGTTGTAGCGACGGATATGCTCCTTTTCGGCGTGGCCATGCTGGGCTCCATCGTCCTCTCCGTCGTTTCGGTCGAGAAGGCCGGCGGCATCGGCGCAATGGTCGAAGCCGTAAAGGCGCTGGGCGCCGGGACGGGCAAAGACTATCTTTCGGTCTTTCCGCCGCTCGGCCAAGCCCTGCCCCTGGCCTTCTTCGTCGCCCTGTTCGTTCAGTGGTGGGCGGTCTATTACCCCGGCGCCGAGCCGGGCGGAGGCGGCTGGATCGCCCAGCGGATGCTGGCCGGCAAGGACGCCAGGCACGCCGTCAAGGGGACGCTCTGGTTCACCATCGCCCACTACGTCATCCGGCCCTGGCCCTGGATCCTGACGGCCCTGGCGGCGCTCGTCCTTTTCCCCGGCATCACCGGGGCCGCGCCGGGCGAGATGGAGTCGGCCTATCCCCGGATGATCGCCTTTTTGCCGAAGGGGATCATGGGGCTCGTCGTCGCTTCGCTCTTTGCCGCCTTCATGTCCACGATCGAGTCCATCGTCAACCTCTCGGGCTCTTTCCTCCTCAACGACTTCTACCGGCCCTTCGTCAGAAAAAACGCTAGCGAAAAGCATTACGTGGCGGCTTCGCGCGTGCTGGTCATCTTCGTTTCGCTCCTCGGGGCCGGATTCTCCTATGTCCTCGGCAGCGTCAAGATGGGCTGGCAGCTCGTCATGGAGCTCTCGGCCGGGATCGGGCTCGTCCTGCTGCTCCGCTGGTACTGGTGGCGGATCAACGCCTGGTCGGAGATCGCGGCCCTCAGCGCGTCGGCGGCGACGGCCGTCTATCTCAAGATATTTCCCGATAACGCGCTCGTCCGCGGGCTGGGGAGAGGGCTGGAGAAAGCCGGGTTCCGGGTCGACGCGTGGGGCGTCGGCATCCTGCTCATCGTGGCCGTGACGACAGTGGCCTGGATCGCCGTGACGTTCCTGACGAAGCCGGACGAAACCGACAAGCTCCTGGCATTCTACCGGAAGGTCCGGCCGGGCGGCGTCTGGGGCCCCATCGCCCGGCTCAACGGCGGGGCCTACAAGCTTCAGGCCGCGCCTTTCTTCGGCTGGGGGCTGGCCGTGCTCATGATCCTCTTCCTGCTCCTCGGGCTGGGGAAGGTCATCTTCATAAGCTTCGGCGCGGGCGCGGCCTACCTCGCAGCGGGGGGTCTGGCGGCCTTCCTGCTTTCCAAAGTCATCGCGAAAATCGATTGGGAGGGACGAAAATGAACCCGAAAAAAATGGGGACGTTTCTGTTTTTCGCGTGCTTCGCACTGATGAGCTGCGGGAAGGCGTCCAAGGGCGGGATCGGCGGTGGGGACAGTAGCCCGTCGACTTCTCCTTATGCCGCCGCTCCCTCCTCCGTCGTCGAGGGAGCAGCCACGCTGTTCGGCTATCCCGTCGCCGGCGAACCGTGGTATTTCGTCAAGTGCGGCTTCGTCATCCCCTCGCTCCCGGCCGGGCTCGAGGGCTCGACCTGGAGCGTCGGCCGCGTCGCGGTCGACGAAGCGCGAGCGAGAGACTTCATCGTCTTCCAGGGCGGCCGCGAAGTGGACAAAAACGGGCTCAAGGACGCGGCCGGACGGCTCGCGTTCGACATCAAGGTCCGGTTCGCCTGGCGTCCGAACACCAAGTCCGAGATGCGCCTCGAGCTCGTCGAAGCGAAATCCGGTAAGAAAGAATATATTGTGGCGGCTCTCCAGTCGCCCGCCGGCAAAGGCTACTGGGACCCGGCCTGGAAAAATTATCTCTCCCTCGTCCTCTCCGAGGAGCACGGCTTCGAAAGGACCGGCTACCCCGTCCACGCCACGGTCGGCGTCCTGGCCAACTACCTGCGCTCGCCGGACGAGATCCGTGTCGTGAGGGCCGAGCGCAAGGGCGCGGATATCGTTTACAAAGAGATCCCCAGCCAGGTCTACGACGTGGCCACCTGGAACGACCCGAAGATCCTGGCCATCGAAGAGAAGGACGCGAAAACGGGCGAACGGGTCGTCCGCTACCACCCGACGACTTCGTTCAGCGTCGCTTTCATGTCCGACCTCAAGCCGGGTGCGAAGGCCACCTACCTCGTTTTTTACAACAATCCCAAGGCCAGGAAACCGGTCTACAAGACCGACCTCAGCGTGAAGAAGGGCAAGGACCTCGGCCGGACGATCGAGAACGCCTTCTACAAGATCGTCCTCCAGGAGAAAAGCGGCGTCATCTACGAGATCGTCGAGAAGACGACGAAGATCCAGCTCGAGCACAAGCTCGAGACGAACGGCGCCATCCACTGGAACCCCGACGTCTACGCGCCGCCGCACGCCTGGTACCACAGCTCCGACTGGTCGAACCCGGAAGCGACCGAGGTCGCGGGGCCGGTCTTCTACTCGCTCAACCTCAAGGGCAGCCTGCCCTTGCCCAAGGGCATCGACATCGGCCTGCGCTATCACTTCTACGCCGGCTCGCCGGTGGTCATGGTCGAGTCGGTGACGGACATCCGGGACGACCTCTTCGTCATGGCCCTGCGGAACGCCGAAGTCGTCTTCAACGCGGCGGTCTTCACCAAGGCGGCTTTCAAGAGGGACGGGAAGACGGAAATCCTCGACTTCGCGGCTTCGCCGATGCATCCGGCCCACGCCGCCGTGCTCCGGCCGGACACGCCGTGGGTCAGCCTTTTCGACGAGGCCAAGGGGATCGGGTTCGCGGCGCTCTACCTCGACCTGGCGACGCCCAACCTCAACGGAGGGCAGGCCTCGCTTCAGCAGCCCTACATCTACATCCAGCACGGCCTTTGGTTTTATGTCTCGCGCGGATTCGTCTACTCGTTCGGCTCGAACAACCAGACGCGGATGCTGCCGGTCAAGGCGGGAAGCGTTTATTACGACCGGAACGCCTGGATCGCCTTCCCCTATCCGAGGAAGGAGGGGCTCGGGGACTATCTCGACAGGCAGTTCAACGCGCTCAAGTACCCGCTGGCCGTGCGCGAGGACATCGAGACCTTCGCCGAGAGCCCGGAGGGCTGGGTCGTGCCCATCCTGACCGAGCCGTTCGAAGAGGGCGTCAAGGACGCCAAGGGCGGGAAGGATAGGCGGAAATGAAGATGGGGTCAAACCTACCTTTTGCAGCAAAAGGTAGGTTTGACCCCATCCGATTGACAAAACAGGGCAAAACGTCTCTAATTGAGGACGAGGTTCGAGATGCCCCAACGGAAGCATAATCATCAGATAATCATGGTCTTTTCGGCGATTCTCGCCGTTTCTTTCGCGCTCGCTCCGGACCTCGCGGCCCAGGAGAACGAGCAGGTCGTCGAGGTCAAGAGCGCTCTCGCCAGGGACGCGGTCCGGCCCGGCGAAACCTTCAAAGCCGCGGTCATCCTCAAGGTGCAGGCGGGCTACCACATCAACGATAACGCCCCCCTCGACGAGTTCATGATCCCGACCTCGCTCGCTATCGAGGACAACCCGGATTTCGAGGTCGTCGAGATCTACTATCCGACCGGCCGCCGGGCCCGTTTCTCTTACTCGGAGGCCGAGCTCGTCGTCTACGACGGGGAAACTGCACTGGGCGTCCTCCTCAAGGCCAAAGACGGCCTCGCCCCCGGGGCCAAGATTCTCAAGGCCATCCTGAGCTACCAGGCCTGCGACAACACGTCGTGCCTGCCCCCGAAGGAGCTCCCGTTCGAGATCTCCATCCCCGTCGCCAAGACGGGCGGCGGCGGCGACCTCCATCCCGAGATCTTCGGCAAACTCCGCTTCAAGTCCCTCCAGAAGTGAGCGCCCGTCCCGGACCGACGCTGAAATGACAGACACGACGAATAACAGGCCGTTCAGGACGATCCCCTCCCTTGATTCTATCCTTCGGGAGGACCCCGTCCGGGCGCTCATCGAAGAGTTCGGCCGGGACGTCGTCGTGGCCGAAGGCCGAGCGGCCCTCGACGAGGCCCGGGCCCGGATCGCCTTGGCCGAAGCCGGCGGCGTAACGATCGCCGACGTCCCAACCGAAGGCCTGGCCGGCCGGCTCCGCTCCCGCCTCGAGAAGAAATTCGCCCCGTCCCTCTCCCCCGCCGTCAACGCCACGGGCATCATCATGCACTCGGGCCTCGGCCGGGCCGTCCTGTCCGAAGCAGCCCGGAAAGCCCTCGCCGTCGTCGCCGTCGGCTATTCGACCCTGGCCCTCGACCTCGAGAGCGGCAAGCGCGTCTCCCGCGACCGCCACGTCGAGGGGCTCCTCCGCGAGCTCACCGGCGCCGAGGCCGCAACCGTCACCAACAACAACGCCGCCGCGACCGTCCTCATCCTGAACACGCTCGCCCGCGGTAAGGAGGTCGTCGTCTCCCGCGGCCAGCTCGTCGAGATCGGCGGCTCGTTCCGCATGCCCGACGTCATGACCACGAGCGGCGCCGTCCTCCGCGAGGTCGGGACGACCAACAAGACCCATCTCCGCGATTACGAGGGGGCCATCAACGAGTCGACCGGGGCCATCCTCCGCGTCCACCACAGCAATTACCGCATCGTCGGCTTCGCTGAAGAGCCGGGCATCGAGGAGCTCGCCGCCCTCGGCCGGAGCCGCGGCGTCCCTGTCGTCGACGACCTCGGCAGCGGCGCCCTGGTCGACCTCGCGCCCTACGGCCTCGCCGCCGAGCCCATGGTCCGGGCAAGTGTGCAGGCCGGCGCCGACATCGTCTGCTTCAGCGGCGACAAGCTCATCGGCGGCCCGCAGTGCGGCATCATCGTCGGCAAGGCGGCGTGGATCCAGAAGATCAAGAAGAATCCGTTGGCCCGGGCCTTCCGCTGCGGCAAGCTATCGGTCGCCGCCCTCGAGGCGACGCTCAAGCTTTTCCTCACGCCCGAGAAGCTTACCGAATGCCACCCCATCTACCGGATGCTCAGCCTGACGCCGGAAGAGCTCGGTCGCCGGGCGAAAAAGCTCGCCGCCTCCCTCCGCAAGTTCCTCCCCGCCGCGGTCATGGTCGCGGTCGAGGACGGCGAATCACAGGTCGGAAGCGGCGCCGTGCCGGTCGAGACACTGCCGTCGAAGGTTCTCGCCGTTCAGGCCCCCGGCCTCTCCGCCGAGGAGCTGGCCCGCCGGCTCCGCCTCCTCACGCCGCCCATCTTTGCCCGCATCCACAAGGACGCCGTCCTCTTCGACTTCCGGACGATCCAACCCGGCGAAGATGCGGTCGTCGAGAAGGCGCTAATCGAGCTCCTCGGATGAGACTCAATTCGGCACTACTCGGAAGAGGGACAGCCCCCATTCCGGGATTATCCCCGAATGGGGACAGTCCCTCCAGGACGGCACGCCGGATGGGGACATGTACCTCAGGTACGTGTCCCCATTCCCATTCTTCTCCCCATTCTTCTCCCGAGAGAAGCGGTACGTGTCCCCGTTCCGAAGGGAACCGCGACAGATGATCGACTACGTGAAGCGCAAGCGCGTCATGGGCCGGTCGATCGAGCTCGGCCACTGCATCTGCAACCCCAAAGAGCCCTGCCCCTGCGACCTTTTCAAACAGAAGAACGTCTGCCTCTGCGCCGGCGAACGCGAAGAGGACGCCCCCGAGGACGTGGCCCTGACGACGCTCGTCGAGAACGCCGGCTGCGCCTCTAAGATCGGCCAGGAGGATCTCAAGCTGGCCCTGGCCGGCCTCCCCCGCGTCTTCGACCCGCGCGTCCTCGTCTCGTCGGACACCTGCGACGACGCCGGCGTCTACAAGCTCACGCCGACGATGGCCCTCGTCCAATCGGTCGACGTCTTCACGCCTGTCGTCGACGACGCCTACGCCTTCGGCGAGATCGCCGCGGCCAATTCGGTAAGCGACATTTACGCCATGGGCGGAAAACCCCTGACGGCCCTCTCCATCGTCGCCTTCCCTATCGAAAAACTCAGCCCCCGGATCATGAACCGGATGCTCCAGGGCGGCATCGACAAGCTCCGCGAAGCCGGCGTCGCCGTCCTCGGCGGCCACAGCATCAAGGACCGGGAGATCAAGTTCGGCTTCGCCGTGACCGGCGTCGTCCACCCCAAGAAAATGACCGTCAACAGCAAGGCCAAGCCCGGCGACGTCCTCATCCTGACCAAGCCCCTCGGCACGGGCACGCTGAGCTTCGCCCGCCAGATCGGGCGGGCTCCGACCGATGGCCTGGCGGAGTCGGAACGGTCGATGCGCGAGCTCAACCGCGCCGCCGCCGAGGCCATGACCGCGGCCGGCGTCACCACGGCGACCGACATCACCGGGTTCGGGCTGGCCGGGCACCTCGGCGAGATCGCCGCCCAAAGCGGTGTCGAGGTCGAGGTCTACGCCGAGGCCATCC